>Ga0210059_1001966_pt1 | contig 31734 bp, 20 predicted proteins | sample Ectturendosymbi2_FD_188042 | JGI IMG/M metagenome (GOLD analysis project Ga0210059, IMG submission 188042) | Ecteinascidia turbinata endosymbiont from Florida, USA - Sample 2 (SPAdes) (version 2) | ecosystem: Host-associated > Tunicates > Ascidians > Unclassified | place: Key West, Florida... | reverse complement strand
AAACCCCTGTAGCAGCGCGGTGGCTGCTACATGCGACGCGCTAAGCATAACATCCCTAGTAGCACGAAAGCTACTGGGAACTTCCTTTAGCCTAGTGCGTAAGTGCGCAGGCAAGCCGTTTGGGAACTTCCTTTAGCCTAGTGCGTAAGTACGCAGGCAAGCCGCTTCTTCACCCCTGATCATTTCAACGGCACGTTGGTTTTGTGAGTTGCAGTATAATTACAGCAGGTGGTGGTAATGTAAAAACCAAACGTGGTTTCAGAGCTTCACAAAAGACACGGCTTGCAAGTTGCAATTCTTGTGGAATGGGCTACATCAACTATGACGTGTACAGGAAAAAATAGTGAAAAAATTTAAACTTTCTGAAAACCTGGTCACATGCAGGAAATGTTAAATAGATCAAATTTAATGTAAAAATAAAAGTGGGATGTATCTATAAGGGTTGCGGAGTCGGAGGTTTTTGAGTGTTGTCGGACTCCTAAGAACACTAGGAGTAGAAGTCGGAGTGGGATTTTTTAATCCGACGCCGGATGTCCAATTTAATTATTTTTTACATCGCACTCCTAAGTTAGGAATCCTAACTCGTACCTGTTGAAATGGTACAATTTCTTTTGTGAAACCTTTATTGAAACAGAAATTCTTGCTGTCCACCACAATTTCCATTGATTACTAGTTGCTACAAAATTGTTGACAGCCAAACTTCATTCACGTTTTGTTAAAGAGTCGGAGTCGGAAATTTTGGAAGGTTGGAGTCGGACAATTTGCCTCCGATTCGCCAACACTGTATCTATAACTAAACTTTTTTCACGCTTTTATTCATTCAATCATATACTCAATCATTTAACTCACTTATGGACTAGCGCTTTGCTCATATTATAAATCAGGAACGCTGAAAGATTCAAATACTTTTAAAACAAATTCACAATATCGCACGGAGAGATCCTGCTAATCCACATAATGTGTTGCAGGACTAACCTTGCGCTTTTAAGAAATGTGTTGAAAATCATCTTCTTGAAAACGAAAATTGTCATGTCATCTGATTATGCTTGCGAGTTTCAAGAAAACCAGAACAGTTTTTCTTTTGCGCAAAGTTCACCTCAGCGCTTGAGAAGTCAGATATACAATCATTCTACTGTGACGACATTTTCGAGTGTGGGATGAGCGTTGGCAAATGTGGGCAGAGGACGCTCTGCTTTGCTCTATTATACGTATTCTGTCTGCCTTTAGGAAGGTGTTGGTGTTATATGCGTTAAGTATGCAATTTGATTTTATACTGTATGTTATAAAAGCAAAGTTACCTGCAAAAAAGTGTCTGTTACGTGGTTTCTGATCCTTGGCAGTGAAATTGAAAAAGCAGTGATCGAAGACTTCTTAACTCGTTTTTTTTAAGTAACTGTTAGCTTATTTCACAACAGATCTTGTGTAGCGTTCATTCATAACTTACGGGAAGTAAAACCAATTGCCTGTGTAGACTTTGACTTATTGCATATGCACAAAAGGCAAAGATGTATTTTCACCAACCACAAGAGAAAACAGCTCAAATAGAGAGCAAGATAGGAATGGCGGAAATCATCGCAGTACGAACAAAACAAAAGCAAAATGAGACGTTGAGCCTGCGCGTAATTACTTTGCGTAAGTTTGGAGAACAAAGCAGATTATGAAATTTTGTGTTATGTTAAGGGCATAAACTTCAATACTGTAGTAATCTGAAATTAGAAGGAAAAAGATTGTTGAAAGCAGGAAGCAACCATTCCTAAGGGCGCAGCCAGCTGAAAAATTCGTAGCAAACCATTCTAAGGGCGCAGCCAGATGAAAAATTCAGCTTGGTTGCACGCACTTGAAAACCAATAAAAATTTCGTAGTAAAAATCATTCCAACAATGTTTTAAACTCCGTTAGCTAGAGCAGAGTTACTGGAAGGTGCATTATGTTGTGTCACCAACGTATTACGTACAAAAATGTACTCACTGCTAATATCTGCCGTTCATAAAATTCATAAGTGAATCAACCACGTAAAGGAGGTCGCATTTTAATTTCTGATAATAATCAAATCATAATCACAAGAAGTATCCGGTGGGCAAACAAAAATCCTAGGGTTCGACCTAGGATTTTTGCCAGCAGACAACCACATTAGCAGCACAGCAACAAGCAAAACTCTACCTGCTTGCTTCCAGCTTTTTCTATCAATCTCAATCCTGCCTTCAAAAGTTAAGCTTGTGGTTTGTGAATGTTTGGAGGTGAAATAGGAGGTGTTTATAAAAAATAACTGATAATTTTGGCAAATTTTGTACAATGACCCAGTAGCGCAGCCAGAACCGCCACCAGAAACTTTTCAATGGGGGTGTTTTGTGTTTATGCGGAAGGGTTTTGCGTTCGTGCGGGGGACTTGACATACTAAAAATTGACAAAAACTCAACTGATTTATAGTGTTTCGTGTTCCAATTTGGATGGGGTTGGAGCTTTGTCTGGGGGGTCTAAGCCCCCAAAAGCCCCCCCGTGGTGACGGGACTGAGTGCAGCTAGAATGAGACCAACGAACGAAGAGGCCATGTCTCCCGCCGAAACAACCTTGCTAAGATTTTTCGCTGGTGCTTTATATCAATTTCAACCGTTCGAAAATACCCGGAAAGAACAGTCGGACGTTCGTCAGGCGGCATTCCTGGCTGCGCCACTGCGATGACCTCCATTAAGTTGTTCCAGAAAATGTGGACTGTGATCGCCTATCATAGTAGAGATCGGCATTCACAACGCTCACGACGCCTTTTTCAGTTTTAAAAAATATTGTGCTCAGACACAAACAAAATACTGATTTTCCTCATAAAAGAAATGACAACTTTTGAAGCTTAGGCGATTTACACACAGAAAACGAACCAAAGCAACTTACAGTCTTTCAGAGAACCTTGGTTGAGATTCCACATGGTATGTTGGACATTATGATTTGCCAAATTTAAAAACTTTGTGAAAACTTTTCGTTGGAAGGGGGCAAACACCCAATTTGTCCTCACTTGGATATGGACCTGTATATCACCTGTCGATACCACACCATTGCAAAACAACGCTGCACAAGAGAATAATACGAGGCAAGCCAGTGCTTTTTATCGGGGTATCAGTCACTAAAATACTGCATGATCCTTGTCTCCCATTGCGCGTATCTCGACATTTCCCAACAGTGCAATACTGAAACTGCGACAGAGAAGCGTAAAAAGACCAAATGATGAACAGACAATGCACGGCGCGAGGAAGAGGTCTTTTCTTGCATCCTGTCGATCATGCATTTGTATAATAAGCAGACCGGTGAGCTGTATCAAATATTTTTCTCGTGCACGTTATCTGCATATATGTTTTTCTAGCATTTCTGAGGACGTTTTTAATAATAGGTGCATTTCTACTTCGAAAGTTTTACTGAAATCTGGTTATGAGGCATAAGTCAGACTTGTAAACTGGTTGAAGTATGGCCATGACAGACGCTGTGCTCCTTGCGATCAATTGCACAAACGCTGATCAGTTTTCCAGCTCGCTTTCGCCAATAGGAATTCAAAACAAGACGGTTGGAAATATCTTGACTGCGTTGTTGACAACTGTTTCTGCTTACATCTTGATGTCTCTCATCTTATTCGAAATTAGACAAAATCGTATCACCAGCATAAACGTCAACAAGTTACAGTTGCTCTCATCGGCTTCCGCCTTATTGTCTTGCTTGTCGGAACAATTTGAACTGCGGTTGGGAACTAAAGATGATGTGTGGTGCACCTTGTACAAAACTTTCATAGCAGTTTTCTACTGTCTTGGCTCATTAAGCGCATACACCCTCTTGTGGGCTCAGCAGCGGTCCTTTTACGCTGACCCGTTGTTGAAGAACTTCAGCAGTAAGTTGTTGAGGTGCACCAGCGCCACCGTCATCGTCGGCGTGTATGTCTCTTTGATTCCTGTCGCGCTGATCTTCACTTTGAGCTACGATCTTCGAAGTACGCCCGACGGATGCATCATGTTCTTGGAGAAAGAAAATTCGACGGTTGCTGCTGGCGCTCTGTTGTTTATGGCGGCGTCGTACGTTATATTTCAATTGCTACTGCTTGTGCTGGTAACATATCCACTGATGAGAAGTGCGGGAACAAATCAGCTTTGTTTTTACAGTGTTCAACAGTACGAACTGAGCGCCGAGATCAGAACGTTAATCACGCGCTTGTGCTTATGCACTGCTGCTTGTGTTGCATCTGTGACGATAGGAAGCGCGATCGCGGCTTACAACTTCTTACAAGCCCCTGATTCTTATTGGTCCTTGTTGTTGCATGCTGATCTAATTGTTAACGCAGTTGCTGTGGTCTGCACCACAGCTAATTGGCGTGAGAGGCTGTTTCCTTGTGTGGCTTCTCGCAAGCCTCTCGTACTTCCCGACGAAATGCAGACTTCGTTTGAAGGTCTTTAAAATGTAATGAATTGTTTAGGAACTTGTTGCGGTTTTTTCTAGTTTGCTGCAGACTGCAGTAGCAACAGAAAGTTGGTTTGAATTGAAGGCGGCACTCATAGACTTGCTGCTCCGGCGGTACTCTGCACTGCTACTATTTTCCGAGCGTGGAGTAGTAAAAAATGTCAGGTCTCAAAATATTTTTTCTTCGCACTGCCCCACACATTTTTGCGTAATAGCAGATCAGCGTTTCTTAGGCGGTGAGCCGTGACTCAAGGATTTTTCACAAGCCACTCAGCTAGTTGAAAATGTGTTCAATGACAAGTACGTTTTCAAAAAAATTAAAAAAATACTAGTCAAACAAACTTGACAACGCTAATAGTGTCAGCCAAAGGATGATGCCGCCAATTTCGGAATGAAATGCTATTTCACATTAAGAAGCATTTGCAATCAAATCAAAACCACCGCAACGCAATTAACTCTAACGAGACAGGGGCCACAGCTTTTTTCCAGGGCACCAACTGGACCGAGTAACAAAAATGGCTAGAAAGGGCTGGTCTCTAGTAACACTGTGTGTTGTTTGCCTCCTGCTCGATAACTGTCAATTTCTCTGCGCTGCACTTTCCGTGGGCCGTTTTCCTAAGCAACTGCATTACACTTGTCGCTTAGAGATTCGTTTCGACAGTACCCAATTCAACTTTTTTTCGAAATGTATTTTCGGTTGTTTTCCTGTTAATGCTGCACGAGTGCCAAGATTTGGATACTTCTCTGTATTTTGTTTACAAGATTTGCGTTCCATGTTTGTCTTTATCCTCATGGCTTCATTAAAGTGATTTTTGAGTCGGAGGTTGTTCCCAGATGTAATGTTTCGTTGCGTCGTGACTGTGAACATCCACAATCAAAGGTGGGTTTACACTAGAAATGCTTCTGAAGCGCGTGCAGAGCGTTCCGTCCTTCAACAGCAGGGATGCCCAACCTTCACTGACATAGGATCTACCTTTCATTTTTCAGTCTCTGGAGATCTACTCATCTGGCAAAGCTTTGAAACAAAACAAACCAAGCCTATCAGTATATCAACACTGTGAGATAAGCCAACATCTGCACTGCAATCTGTGACTGCATATGTCAAGGCTAGTCAGATTTGTGTATTGTATGCTAAGCCATGGCATACAATTGAAGCTTGTGTAACAGAAATCATGCAGTTCTTTACTTTGCACAAGATAACCCAGACAAAGTTACTCTTCTGTGAGATGCTATTAAGCAGCAGACATTAGGTGTAATAAAATAAGGAATCTCTTAGCTTTCCCATAGTGTAGCAACGAACTTATGATGGGTGCGACATGATGAAAAAAAATGTATGAAAAAAACCTCAATGCAAGAGCTCAGAAATGATTTTCAGCAGTTGGCACTTTATTATTATTGCTTTTCCTCAAGTGTTTAGTTCAGACACAAGGTCCAGATCCTTTGTAAATTTACCCTTAAGCATAAATAATCCAAACAACCACAACCGATCATTTCACACGAAACGTATCTTTTATCAGTTGACTGATACAGGCTGAGACTGGCCTAGACCTACCTGGACATCAAGCTCACCACAGCTTCCGTCGCTCACAACGCGCGTCAAGCGCTGCATGCGATCCCTTTTCCATGGATCCAGTTACGCAGCTGAAGCGCCTAACGTCCCGTTTCCACAGCCACAATAAAACTAACAAACGCTTCGACGCTTTCAAAGCGCGAAAACCGCTAGTGTAAACGCACCTTAACTCTTTAAGAAACGGTGTTGGTTGTCAGTAATTGTAACCAGTGTCAACTGCTGCCAAATAAAGTAAACTGCGTCACCCTTCTTCCCTTTTGACGTGCCCTCTTAAAGTCTAGGTGCCGAAATGACAATTACAAACGGTTAAAAAGTTTATTACCTTAAAACTAACGCTTGTGCCACCTAAAAATGTGCTTCGTCAACAGGCGAAGGATAAACCGGCTTAAATCGATGTGGGTGCAAACTGCTCCTGCTGTTCTTGTTAAAATTTTTGTAATCGCTCCTATCGGCTTAAACGGTCATCAAAATGCGTCATTACTTGATAGGATGGGTGATGTGTGTTCTCAGCTACGCTTGCACTTCACTTTTACTTTTTGCGAGTGCAACAGTGAGAAGTCGTAGTTTTGGTGGACAGTGAAATCATCGATTTAATGCAACACTGGCTTTGATTTCCGAACACAATGTATTCTACCGAAATAGAGGAAACGCAGTATGTGCCACTTACGCAGTGTTAAGAAACGATTTTACACATGCGTCTTTGAGCCGTACTAAAGCTAGCAACTCCTTATTTTGAACAGGCACAATTTGCGTTCATTTTTTAGTCAAGTCAGGCATTGTTTTTAAACTTGTAAGCGACCTCTGGAGTATGGACTGGTGGCTTGTAAGCCTGTTTATTCGCGTTTCTGTTGCAGCCTAGGATACGAATTGAGTATTTGTTCGTGCTGCAAATATCTATTTTACGGAAGCTATTTTTTCTTCGTCAAATTTTTTCTATCGAATTTCCACTTCATTGTTGCATTGAACTCAGTGAGGGAGCTCTATTGCTGCTGGTTGCTTTCCTGTTAGTTAATGCCCTAAATTGCCATCTTTCTCTTGTGCTTGCCTCAGTAGTTCAAGGCGATGCAGTCAACTGCAACAAACGGCGCCCGATAAGGGACCTGAAAGGCCATAAGCCCCTCTCAGTAACATCCACCGTTGAAGATCGTCTTGAACCAAAGGGTAAGGGTCGAACTTGTAAATTGAGAGTTAAAGTGTGGATGATAAGTGATAGAACTTCAAGCTAATGGAGAGGGAAGTGATGTGTAGCTGCCAGAAGATGGCGCCAGATGTAAATAAATGGTCACCGCTAGATGGTGTCCTTGAGTAACAAGTCACTGTGATAATCACCACAAGCGAATTATCGTAATTCTCTTATCCCTATATAATGATAGTGCAACCTAGTAGTAGTAGAGTGAACTCAGTGAGGGAGCTCTATTGCTGCTGGTTGGTTTTCTGTTAGTTAATGCCCCGAATTGCCATCTTTCTCTTGTGCTTGCCTTAGTAGTTCAAGGCGATGCAGTCAACTGGAACACAAGTTTAACAAAATACTGCATGAACGTACGCCTTTCTTCAAGCAGGCCCTAACGAGGCAGAATAAAGCAACTTGTAATTTTTCAGTTATTTTGTAACTTTCAGCTCTAAAGCTAGCCAAACGGCTGAGTCATTGGAGTGTACTCCGCGTGTTTAAGTGGAGGTGAAGTCTTAAAACCTTCTTGTGGTGATACGTAGTTTCATTTTTGAGTCACTCTGTTTTCAAAGTGCAAAAGGTGATAAAATAAGCTTGTTTTATGGACAAACGTTTTTGAAACTGATTGTCCAGCTCTTATAAGGTCAAAGGGCAAGCGTTTGCATCCCGGAATCTGAACTTAAGTCCTGATAATCAACCACTTGAAGTTTGTGTTTTTGTCACAAGATCACCGCTTCACGCAGGCTGCAGAACTGAACGGTCTCCTTGTTTATGGGCACTGGCCACACATTGGTATTGATTACTTCCTGTCAACAATTCACTAAGACTTTCTGTGCAATCTATTCATTACTTTGAGACATGTCATGAGGATGCGTGCCTTGAATTGTCAAGCCTGTTATAAATATTATATAGCTATTTTTCTACTTTAACTTTCATTCATTCATTTTCGTGCCCTAGCTCCTCTGGGGAGGGTCACGGGGCAGCAGCCCCTCGGGCTCGAAATACCTCACGGTTTTCAGTAATGTCAGGTAGTTCTGCTGGCTCTACACCGAGACGGGACGAAACAAGGTCGGAGATGTAATCACACCACCTGGTTTTCGGTCGACCACTGGGCCGCTTTCCCGTGGGTGTAGCCAGCTGGACTTGACTCGCCAATCTTTCCTGTAACATTCTTGTCAAGTAGCCGAACCACCATACCTGAGATCTCTATTCGGAGAAGTGGCTCGCCATTCAGGGCTTATATGAATTTCACAGCTGTGCACTTTGTCCCAAGTGTCACCGTGAACTCACAAAAACTCCAATCTGTGTCACTTGTTCTTGAGATGGAACTCTTCAGTCATTGCCCACGATTCATGAACATAGTTGAGGATCGGAACAAAGACCGATTAAAAAACTGACGGCTTTGCGGTGTTTGAAAACTCCCATGTTGTGATCACAGAGGGATAAAGCTGACACAGAACTGCGTTTGCTTTATCAATCCGTGTGTCAGTCTCCTTGTCCCGGATTCCGTCACTCGTGCATACCACCCCAAGTTACTTCAACTTCTTGACCTCATGCTGCAGTGCATCGCCGCTTACTTCCAGCACGCACTGTCTTAGGTTTCTGGAGAGACATAACACCTAGATCTTTATAGTGCTAATTTTTATTCCCGCTTGATCGCACGCAGGTGTGCAACGAGGTTAGATGGCACCCAGGGTAAGGAGCAAGTTTCGCTCCCCCATGTTCGAACCAAAGGTTTTTCGGCAGCAAATGTGCTGTAGTGAAGAAAGTACTTGTGACATTGTCGGGATTTTTCGGCACCCAGGAAATTTTGCCCCCCTTGTTACCCCCTTGATCGCACGCAGCAGAAAACCGAACAAGTGCATGTTGAAGACCCTGTCCAGAGGATGCAAGTAGCACCAAATTGTCCCCAAAAAGCAAACAGTTGATCCGGCGGCCTCCAAAAGTGACGGCCTCATCGACTCGACTGTGACTGCCTATCCAATTCATAAAGGCTATGAAGCGGAGTGGTGACGGCACGCACTCTTGTCGGAGCCCAACACCCACGGTGAACAATTGTGATTTAACTCCCCTGACACGGATACGATCTTCTGATCGGGAATACAGTGACTTGATGGCCAGTAACAGACGGCCGTCAAAGCAGTACTCCCGCAGCACTCCACAAAGATTTTCACGATGAATCCGGTCATATACTTTCTCAAGGTCGATAAAACATGTGTAGACATTTTTTTGCACACTCTGAAGATTTCTTGATAATTTTCTGGAGAGTATAAATTTGATCTGTAATGCTACGCCAGGACGAAAAAACGCACTGGATATCCTCGACTTTAGTTAAATTATTTTACGGCATGTTTTTTCAGGCACTTGGCATACACTTTTCCAGGAAGGATAAGAAGAGAGATGCCACGGTAGTTATTGCATTCTTTCCTGTCTCCCTCCTTGTGTATGGGGATGATCACCACAATTTTCCAATCTTTCAGTGCCCGTGCAGGACACAAGGCCACTTGACACACACGAATAAGCCAAGGAACCCTTCGATCAAGGTTTTGTGTACTGCAGATCGGTTTTCATCGTAATCTGCAGTCTTCTGTGTTTTGACAGCTAGGAGGACTTTGGCTACAGTGAAGGTATTTTCCTCCCCCAAATGTACCTCCTATATGTCTAATGGTGTGGAAGTGACTGGGTTCAATTTTCACCGTATGGGCTGCGGAATTTCACACCTTATAGCGTAACGCGCATGCAAAGTAGATTTGGCTTTGTTCTGAAGCCATCCCTTGTAGGCTACTTTCTACACTTTCACCTCCTGGTTCTACAATGAGTTACTTTTTTTGCCATTATTCACCACACCGAGTCGTTTCCATCCGCATAATCGAGCAGCAGATGAAGCTACGCAGTACAGCTGCTTTGAACAGCTGCCACTCCACCTCCACGTCTGGTGTGTATTCCGGGATCTCAGCACAGTGGCAACAGGAGCTTTCCGTTATCATTAACTGTACGTCAACATCACCACGTTTATCAAACACTCCCTGTCATAACCCAACATCATTCCCAACGTGTGCATTGAAGTCTCCCGAAAGCATCGTGTATTCCTTAGTTTTAACCCTTCAAATGGCGTAATTAGTTTCTTCCACGAATTCTGGATACAGTGTACATGAGTTTGGCGCGTATGTATCAGACACAGGGAGCGGTCTATCAACTTCAACCTCAACTTGCACACCCTGCTAGTGAGACCCATTTATCAATACAACTTTACCAGCTGGGGGCTTACAGGTAGCCCCTAACCAGCCTGGGAAAACTTTGATGACTCAAAGCCGGAATAGAGGAGTTTCCACCAGGATTGAGGAGTCGGAGATAAAATGTCCGACTGCGACTCCTAGCTTCCGAACTTTTCCGACTCCGACTCCTTACATAACGTGAATGAAATTTAGCTGTCAACAGTTTTGTAGCAACTGTAGCAGTCAGTGGAAATCCTCGTGGATGGCAAGAATTCTCTATTTCAATAAAAGTTTCAAAAGAAATTGCACCATTTCAACAGGCACGAGTTAGGATTTTTAACTTAGGAGTGCGAATGTAAGAAATAATTCAACTGGACTTCCGGATTAATTAATCCCCTGGGGGATTCATTGTTTTTGTGCTTTTTAGTTCATAACTTGCTAACCACAAGCGCTAGAAAGCCAATAAAGGACTCTAAAGATGCGGGTTTTCGTCTAGCTTTTTTTATAGAAGCACAAAGCTCCCTCTTGCGTTTGAGGCTCATGGCCAGATGAAGTGGGCCAAAAAGACCTAAACCTACCCCTATTATGATGTAACCCACAAAAACCTTAAATTCAAAACTTCCCAATTCTTTTTAAACGAAAGTACAAGTCTAACTGGAACTTTTGAGGGTTTGAACACCTCTTTAGCTCTATCGGTTGGTGAGTTATGGCTGCGATAGTTCAAGACGATATATCGATTTTTGCGGCCCCTAAAGGAAATGAGGATTGTAAGCTTGTGTCAAGCCGAAACTAGTCTAAGTCAGAGTCTATCTGAAACAACAAAATCACATTTACTAGAGTTTTATTGACATGCTTATCAAACAAAAATTCTTTGAAAGGTTTACCGTGTAGAAATGTCAACTATACTTAGGTTAAGCAAAAGTCGTAAATAGCGGTTTCTCGAGTTGTTATGCACTACAGCAACTGTTCCATGGCCTGCAGTTTCGATCTGTTCAAAACAAACTCCCACTGCAGAGGATCGCAGAACATTGCAGTTTGTCGAATAAAGTACACAGACAGATGATCAAAGTGTTAACTGTTACCGATTTGTCAATGCACGCAGCATGTAATTGCAGAAGAATAATTCTGCTTCGTTAATTCAAGGCAAGTTGCACGGCACGTGCAGACATTTTAGAGCATGTGCATGTGTTGCAGGATCGGCACCGTCGACATCATCAAGTTCCTCATCTGTCAGCAGCAGCTCTAGAGAAGCCCAAGTTACACCTATTATCATAGACATTATATCTTCTATTTTAAAATTGAAAAGGTTTCTTTCAAAGAAACCAGATCTACCGCAAGCACCGAATGCCACCAGCCAGGAAAGTTAGTGCATGACTGCTTTTACTTATAGGTTTTTTCTCCTTTTCCGTTCGTAGCGGTGTAGTCCGTCGCTTCAGCAGCCTTCACGCAATGGAATCACAATTGAAATATTTTTCTGAGGATGCTCATTTACACTTTTTTCGTGTGAGTTCGTTTTTTTTGAAGCATTTTCTAATTGCGATGGTACGTATGTAAATAGGCATGGTCAGAAAGAGTGCAGTTTTTACGCCTGACCAAGGTAACATATTTCGGCAGTGAAAACGAAGGTTGTAGATCACAAGATCTTCTCAACGTTTATTGTGTAACCGGCCGCGCCCCGCTGAGCAAAGTAAACAATAGTTAAACAAGCGTACGGTGCATCCATCATATATGTAACTGATACTTGCAATTTAGATTTTTTCCACGTAAATATTGTAGTTTTCCAGCATCGAGTTTATAGTCTTCATTGATAACATCGAGTTTGGTTTGGTCTTCACATATCGCTTTGTTGCGTGTTGCCTGCACGAGTAAGAAGGCGGTTGCAGGTTTTGATAAACTCAGTTTTATGCATTGCATGCATGGCTTCAGCGTAGATTCCAGCAATTCGGTTTATTTTACTACAGAGCCTGCTGCAGAAGCATTCCTCACCAGAATTGTCAACTTACAAGTCTTAAACGAAGCACCAAAGTCTGTTCTCAGAAAATTTAATGAAAAAGATATCGAAAGAATTAGCAAAGAAATCGCCAGGTTTGGATCAGATTCTGCACATACCATTATGAATGCTAGTTACTCAGTTTATTTGTTTACTGTTTGTATAACTCTTTACTTCCACACCTCACGGAGTAGAACGTACGCACACATGACAGTAACAAGGAGCAAACAGATACATGAAAGAACACAAGCATAGATACGTGGCAGTAATAAGAAAGCATACGCATAGGTGGCGCTAACGCGGTTGCATAGAAAGAACGCAAGCATAGATATGTGGTACTAGCAAAGATCGTACGCGTAGCCGGTCCCAACGACGTTGCTATGATGCTTAGCATTAGTAATCATAACCCTCATGCAAGGCCGCAAGCTGCTGATATTTTCGGGGGGGGAAATGATTACAACATGTTGTTTCACCTAACAACTGAAAAGGTTTTGGCGCTTTCAAAACAACTTTTTGGGGGGCAATTGCCGGTTGCCCCCTGCCCCTGGTTGCGGGTCTGACCTTATGCAACTTATAAATACACAGCGTGGATCTCTTGCAAATGTTTGCTCCATAGTGACCAACAGTGGCGTACGCAAAAAATTTTCATAGGGGGGGTTTCGTTCAGTGGCATATGGTGGACATTTGTACTGGGTGTGCGCTCTTTTTGACGAAACAATTTGACGTCATATTCATGTTTCCAAACCAACGTTTTGGCGAAGTTTGTTGACAAAATATGCATATTCTTCTACACGCACTCCCCTTATTTTATGTGTCATTGCACTGAATATGAACAATCAGTGCTCCAAGTTGCGATATCGGAGGAAAATAAACTCAACGCTACGACACAGCAGTTTATAACTGCAAAAATATCAGGCTGCGCGTTAAAACAGGGGAGTAAAACACACTCATCACTGCGTCAGAGCAATTTACAACAGAAAAATCAGGCTGCACTGATGTCTTGTCGAATAGGAGCAGTCGAGCATAGAATGTGTACACCTGGGCTGTCTGACGCGCAACCCGGTTTGCAAGATCGAATCTTGCTAAACTACACAAGAATTTGAGAATGCGCATAAAGTATGCATGAACACTTTTTTGTTATTTATAGAAGTCCAACAAACTTTTAGTTTTCGTTTTTCCCTGTTGAGACATTATCAAATGCCTGAATGCTTCTATGTTAAAAACTGCTGTTTTTGAGCTCGTGCAACAGTTCTATCATGCTACAGAAATTGGCAATGTAGTCAATGCGGTCAGCGCTTGCGCTGATCAGCCACAGCAGACAAAATAAAGACAATTGTTTCGGATAAAATGAACTATCGCGGAACACAATCTTAAAGTATGCGTCATGGACGAAAAGTCTGCAAAAAGTGGTAAGATGGTTTCTGGACGCAGATGATAACCCAGATTCCCACCAAAACCTAACAATTACTTTTTGGCCCATTTACCATGTTCCTTGAGAGTTGCATGCAAATTTATTTCGTGGTATTTGCATTAAGTCGACAAGTTAACAAGCAAAAAGTATGCCAAAACAATTAATCTCCTTTGCAAAGGTAAAAAAGTTTTTGTAAAATATCAAGCTCAATGGGGGGTTTAACCCCAACCCCCCACCTTGCGTACGCCCTTGGTGATCCACAGATGTCTGATATAAACGTGACTCTTATCGACGTATTGCCGGCGATAACGGTATGTTGAAAACCCACAAAATTTTGTGTGTGAAACGAGGTGGGGGATTAGGGTGCTTTTGAAAGTGCTTTTGAAATTTATTGCCATTTAGCTTTTTGGATGCAATCAATAACAGAAGTACCGAGTGAACAGCTGTGTTTTCACTTATCTCTATGTGAAATATTTTATTCTGACAAGCGGTTTCGAATACAAAGCCTCTTGATCGCAAAGTTGCACCCCTGTCAGCTAATAAAACGATTTAACACAAGTAGATTGTGATCGATAAAGTGAATCGTGTTAGAAGCTTATTTTGTGCAAATGCGTTCTTTTTTATTGCTGTTGAAAATATCCGTCGAGTGGGTTAAAAACCTTGTTCCTTTCAGCCCAAATGATGATTAGTTTTCAATTAAATAAAAAATTTTCTTTGGATCGTCGCTTTGTGGTCTTGGGACTTGTATATATCATAATTTTAAAAAATAAAGTTGTAGTATTAGTAGTTTTGCGTATAGTAAGTGAAACTTATAAATACATATAATAGAATAATAGAAGATAACGTCAAAAAGTTTTGTTTCATACTTTTCAGTGCTCGGAAAACATGTGTTTCCCAATCTCAAAATAAATCTGTCAATGCCTATATTTATGACCTCAACAATTTGAGAAAAATAAGGTACAAAACACACATTTCAAATTTGTTTTCGAAACCAAAATATGTGGCTTTGAGAAAAACCAAGTCTATGCTTACACCACAACCGGGGGAGGAACACAAGTTCTTTCACGTGGTCTTGGCCGTTAGCACTTAACAGCACAACGACAAACGGTTTTATCTAAAAACTACAGGCCTGCCACGGCCTCCTTGATCTACTCCATCTTGCTAAACAACGGGCCTACTGACGTTGATCGTGGCTACTGAAGTACAGGTCCACAGATGCTATGCAAGTTTTCCTCCTACGGGCTGAAAAACAGTTCTACCGCAGCATGTCGGGGTCTGCCGCAGCGTAATGAAAGACAGGCCTATACTGCAGCCTATAGCAGCCTAATGGAGTCTAATTCAGACCTGTATTGTTGTCGCGGTAAACGCCGCTAGGCCTGTGGATTAAGCTGCGGTAGGTTTGTAGTTTTGAAATAAATTGACGACTCACTGCAATTTATCACCGGTTGCCTCCGCCCTACGCCATCGAACAATCGGTCGTGGCAGGCATCCAATCTGCTGAACTTCGTCGCAAAAGAGCCAGATATGCCGCGCTTTGAATCCCGGATAGCTGCTCCTCTCCGCTCTGACTGGTCCACCAGGTGGAGCAGCAGCTGAAATCAAGACACTCGTTTGTGCCTGCTTCTACTCGATTCCCAGCTACTACGGTTCAAAATGTTCACGTGAAGTTCGGCTCTACCGGTGGTCTGATGGCCTGCGAGTGTGGCGTCGAGGTAAAAGCCGTCTGGAGTGTCCCAAACATAGATCTCTTCGTGGGGCATATGGTCTGGAAGTTTTGATGAAACCAAAGCACTGGTAAACAAAAGCTAAATACATGCCCCCGAAGTTGGTTGAGTGGTATGAGGAAGATCGACTCAAACGACGCGACGGTCAATGCTTAGCCTGAATGGATTTCTGCGTTTTCCAGCATCTGAAAATAACGATATCAGATCGACGTTTCTTGAAACCCATCGTGGAAATCGAAAAACGGTCTGCTGTTTTTCAGAAATATCATTCCACCGAGCGGCCCGTCATCCGTTGTGTCATCAGCAGTGTCGTCAGGTATAAACGAAGTCGCTAGAGCGCTGACAGAAGAAGCGGTAAAATGCGAAAGCCCGACTCCTAGCGGCAGTTCATCTTCGACGGCGTCGTCGATTGAAGCCGCTGTTCGACAGCTTGCAGACTCGCTGGTACAAGTGCGTAAATATATACGACAAAACTTAGTATACTCACAAAAAGTTTTGTTTATATTAACCAAATCACAAATTTATCAGATTTTGGCGTTGCCATTTGCGCTTTAAAACCTTGCGATTCGCTGATGCTGTTGCTCTTGCCATGTTAGCACCCATGTAATTTTAAACGGCACCCATCTGAAGTAATACTGATAATTAAAAAATCATTTTGTGCTTTATTCCGTAACAAAAACTATGAGAAATGCCTGACATGGCTATCACTGCGTAAACTTGTGCGAGAAACCCCAAACTTGTGGATTACATCAATGCAAAATGCTTGGAAAGAACGCCAAAACTTATTGGACTGTTGTGTGACAATACAGGACGCGCTGAGAAAAGCGTCAACAGACGAAGTCACTTCCCATCCTCCACTGGATGACGACGAAGGGAATCCTATTGAAAGTCAAAGCGAAAGCACAAGCCGGCCCGCCTCTTCTTCACTCGATTCTGCTGCCAGCACATTGGCTTCAGGGATGGTGGACATGGTTGTAAATGAAGTAAGTTTATTTTATCATGATCATAGCCGTGGTTGTGGGCTGAGCCAGCACAAGTTCAGCCTTCTTGCAAAAGTAAAGTTTCATAACTTAGACACGTTTTAAGTTTAATATTTCAGAAACGCTATCGGGAAAGCATCACTGTAAGTTAAAACGTACACCTGCGACTGGCTCGATGATAACGTCCACTACGGTTGTTTTCTACCCCGCTGTTGGTTTTATTTTGATGCGGAAGGGCCGGGCGACAGAGCATGAGTTCGTGGTAGGAGATGCTTATTGAAAGGAAAGTCTCCTCGCCAACCCAATTTAAAACGAAACTCCGATATAATCCAGTTGTGTTCCTATAACATCTTTCGATCTGTGTGCTGCTTCTAACTGACTGTTGGTTCAGTCTGCTAACCAGGTTGATCTGGATTTGCGAAGCAGCACTAATTGTGTTCTGTTGTTTGTTGGTTTCATTGTAAATTTCATCCATGCAACAAACACGTGGGGGTGACCTTGGCAATTAACCCGCATCATTTCAGAAAAGGAAGCTTCCATTCAACTTTTAGAAAATCGCTTATATTGTCCACGAAAAGATTCATAATCTTTTTCTAACAGGTGCATGTCGGTTCTCATTATTTTTGATACAATCATTTGGTATTGGCTACGTTTTTTCTCTCTTGTTATTCAGGTAAGCGGTGAAACCAGACATAAGAAGTATCACGCTCCGAAGCATACCGCTCTCATGCCATCCTTAGCTCCACGTGACAACGTGCCATTGGCAACAGATGATGTTTCACCTCCGCCAACAGTACAGGTTGACTGGCAATTTTATGCTTAGGCTAGTTAAAAACAATATTTCGCTTTTTGACTGAATAACTAAGCAACGAATCGCTTTTGTTTCTTGACAGGCCTATTGCCATTGGTCTTCAGTTTATTATAAACGGTATTTTGTCAAAGATTTCAGTTGTCCTTACCCGAAAAAATTCATGCTATCTGTACCACAAATATGAAATGAAAAATGTGTTCCCCATATTTTCAAGTTTGATGCAAGCGCTTTGCAATGCTGCGGTATTTCGCCCTTGTCAAGCTTTGCGGATATAGAAAAGAAAGTTTAAAGTCATCTTGTTTTGTTTGTTTCATCAATGACAATTCAGGATATTTCAAATGCTGTGACTGATATGAAACTCGATGACAGTGAGCTTTCCTCTGAAGGAGTCGCAAATTTTGTTGACATGGCCGTCGAACTACTGGCAGAGCGAGTAAACAAAGCAACGACCATCTACGAAAAGTGAGTCTCTGGCAGAGCTTTCCGTGATCCGATATAAGCCATAAAAGGGATTGTCACATACTTTTTCTACTTGCTAGTTTGTCTCTCTGAATAACACTTTTTTTCGAGACACTTTCACGCAAACTCTTGCATCAACCGCGTAAAACTTGAAAGTCTTTGCGATGTTGTGTTGAAGAAAACGTTTTTAAATTCTTTTATTAATGTCATGCTGTTTTCTACGCAAGCATTTTATTTCTCTTCTACCTATCAGCTAGGCGTATGTCGCAAAAAGGCTGTATCTCTGTAGTTACCCATTTACTTCCGCGTTGCGTCGAAATATGCAATGTTGTCATGCCGCTCATATAACCCATCAGGGTCTCCAAACTACGGCCAGCAAAGCCATTTCATCAGGCCCTCAAAAACATTTTGCCAATAATGACAAAATAATAGATTTACGAAATTTGTTGATTTGGTGGAATGCAACATATCAAGAAAAAATCACATCACGTAAGATGTCCGGCCTCGAACTGTTGTGTATCAACTCATGTGGCCCTCTAACAAAAACGTTTCGAGACTCTGAAATAACCCATTGCATAAACCGCCTTGCTTTTATCGAATTTTCTAAGTCAACATCAGAAATAAGACAAGAAATCCCTAATATGATATGAGGAATTTCCTTTAAATTGTATTTTAAATTTAACCGTTGCGCTGAAGCTGTGTGTATGAACATGCTAAACTGGCATGGATTTTCATCACTGTAATGGAGTCAGCCAGTTACTAAACGATTGTATTTTTATTTTTCATGTGCGCGCTTGGCTGATACAAAGTCCATATATCATATTACTATAGTCAAATAACACACGGCCACAAACATTTTTGTACATAAGACATTACAAAGTAGGTGCTATGCGGTAGATGTTGAAAATACTGAACAGGGTCACACTCTGAAACAAGGACCCGCAGCAACTACTGCATTCGGTCATCGTCATACAGAATCGTTACATAGTGGAAGAAAAATGGAGATTCGTAAAAAGGATTCGGACGTTTGAAATGAGCGGATAAAAAGTTTGATGAAGAAGCACAACGTATAGAGTAAAACCAAAACAAATTATTTCTAATTAAGGCATCAAGTGTTCTGATGAAATAGGCAACATGATGTGTGCGAACACTTATGTTCCTTGATATGTAATGCAAAATTCGATGAGCGTTGTTGTAGGCAACGCGGAGATATTTAATACTAGACTGTGTGTAGTTGCACCACAATTAGCAGGCGACATTGCCGTGGCATATAGGCACGAAACAGAGTGTTTTCAACTGCAATAGAGAACTGAGGCTAAGTTTTCTCGGAGCTTGTTTTCTATGACAATAATAGTTTGTGGAAAAACCCGCTTGAAGCGAACTTAGAAGTCGTGTTAAATAACGAAAGCAAAGGTTTTTACAATGCAAAAGAACCAAGCCTTGAAACTGACAGCAACACGCAATACTGTTTCGCATCATCTGTGAAGTTGTGCAACAGTTGGTTGACCCTTTGCAACAGTTGGGTAACCCAAAAGATTAAAAAAACTCCACTTCAGTAGCTGTGGATTGCGATTTGCGAAGTCTTGTTATTATGGAACTTGTCATACTACTTGCAGTTTTATCAAACGGGTTTTCGCATGAACCATCAGGTATTACAAGTAACCAGCTGAATCCAAAAAAGTCGAATATAAAATCTAACAGTGCTCTAAAAAGCTCTGCAATAATTTAATTGCCTGTCATGATTCTCCAGCGGCTTCTGAGAAACTAAGGAACAATTTCGCTTACCAACTCAACCCCAATGAGCCATTTTTTTCATCAAACTAACCTCGAGAAATACTGACACTTTTTGTAGACCTACTTGAAAGATTATAATTTCTATAATTTCTATGATCGTAATATTTTGATTTGTGTCACCAGGCATTCTCCTGATGAAGTACGAAATGTATTGAGCTGCGCAATAAACTCAATTGTGGTCGACACCATTTGTGCCAGAGTGTTTGACCACTTGAAAGCATTTCATCCTGGTGAAATTGACGATCCCGAAATCACTGAAATAAAGTCGAAAATTCTTCAAGTGGTGCTCCGTTCGGTGCATGCCTGCAGAGCGAGGTTTGTCTGTTTACGCGCACTGGATTTTAGGAAAGACTGGTTTGTTGCGATTGTCTGATAAAAAGAATGTGGAATGCTAAACTTCATGTTCACTGTTGTCAAAACATTTGCATATACTCGGCCAGTCAGTATTTCCTGACATTTGCTTTTACCAACTTTAGCTTGCAAAGTTTATTGACGGTTATCTGAAGAAAAGTAGCTCTATGCTACGCCATGCAAAATCACATTTATGGCTCACCATGCTATTTTAATAATTTGTGTTTTTTTGCGCATATAAGTTTATAAATATGTTAGAAAATTTGTACCTGTTACGCAGCCATATAGCTGTTTCGTCTGCCTCCGGCAAATTCTAAGATAGTTATATGCGTGAAATAAAGTGAGTAAATATCGAGGTTTTAATACAAAAAATTGCTTGCAAGTCCGATTCTCAGGCACAGTTTTCTGCAAATAAGGGCATATACTTGTAATGTCCATATTCGAAATGTGTCATAACATTTACCTGTACACAGCTGTGCATCGCCGAGTGCCGATGGAATAGAACGAGGTTGCTTGAATGTCAGTGAAACTGGTAAGTCACTGAAATTGGTGAGTCATGACAATGTAATCCAAATTAATGAAACGTGAAACTGTTTGATTGTAGCTATCAGTGGCAGCAATGCGTCTTCTGTAAGTTTGGCTTAAAATTTGTGGCAAACGTTCCTTCATATTTTTAGCTTGCATGAGTGTTCGTGATGTCGTTCTTTTGTTGATATTTTGCGCTTCTTCAGATACCCTAAAATTGGACATCCTTTCTTCACTTAACCCGTGCAAGCAGGTGCACACCAAAACTTCCCTGCAAAAAATCCCAGTCTTTGCATGCGAAAAGGTCCTAACTTTCACTTTACGGTAACCGTGCAATCCCGGAACAACGCCTTTTCTGTTGCAGAACTGTTCGAAATATCAACGTCTCTGACGTCAAGCGAACAGACGATTATAAGCGCAGCTGTTAGCGCTTTGGCTAGCGACATTATCAGCCGTTTGCTTAATCATTTCCTTGTCTCAGGTACGTATCTTACATTCATACCCGAGTCTTTGTCATTCATGTCAGCATCAAGATTTAGTGAACGCTTGCGCATATGCGTCTGTCGTCTCTAAGCCGTGGTGGTTTTGAATTACTTTTCAATTGGCACATCGCGTCTGATTCTCTCTATTATTCGTTTCGAGCTGCTCTAAAGAATTCTTTATACGTCAAATACCCATACATTTTTACTCTCTTGTTTTATATGTCAAGATCCACCACCTTCGTCCACAACGTCTTCAACTTGTGTTGTTCCTCCCGAACAAGACGACGATGAAGAATCATCGTAAGTTAGAAACCAGATTTAACCTTTCTAACAGTGATAGGCTATTCACAAACTACTTTATTTGCTTGTTCATTAAAGAAAGGCCTACGACAGTGTCACCCACTTCTGTCGCAGTGGTACGTGGTCCCAGGTTCTCTACATTTTGCGACGACTTTCTCGTTTCACTTAAATCGATACCGACTACAAACATGATCTTTCCCGCTATTTCCCCACAGTTCCTTTCTCCCTTGTACTGTAGGCATGCCGAATCTCTGACTTGCGGCGTGCACGACTCATGTAACACGATGAACATTTGCGCTTGATGCGTTTCTGGTAGAACTTATTTGAAAGAAGGTGACCACAACTCCGAACTGGTTTATAAAGCAGTTTTTGGCGTGTCGACAATCCGTCGTGCGTCATTTCGCGGTCAACTAATTTTTGTCCATGTGACCTTGGGGTTGCAGACATCTTTCGGTACTTCCTGGCTACACAAAATGCTGCAAAGTTTTAGACCTTCGTGACGTAACCGGTATGTTGTGCTGGATTCGGGGTTGTCACTCTGAAACCTTTCAGTACTTTTTTTGACGGCGACAGGAGTTCCAAGAACGGAAGCAAGTCTTTTGAAACAGTGAGCGCTGCAGATTCAAGCTGTGCTGGTGTTCATTCCTGCACGAGCAACAGCGACTTAAATCAAGTTTTTGAAAACCTTGCGGAGGATATTGTGCAGGTCCCACCCGACACCAAAGGTTCGCATTGAATATTTTTGATACTCCTTATTTTTCTTGAATCTACTGAACCTTGTAAGCAATGGGACGTAGAGAATGCATGGGCAGGGTAGCAATCTGAACAACGCGTAAAACAACAGGTTTCGCGAGAATACGGCCGAAGACGGTCACGGTGTATTCGTGAAGGTAGAGGTTTCTTTGGCTTGTTTTAAGTGGTGGCATCGGTGCGTAACGACTGTAATGTGATAGAGTCGACAACGCAGTCAAGTTTATAAATTCCTCGCATCTGGCTTTCGAAAACGACTCTTGAAGCCAATCGCCACCAACTAAAGAAAATGCACGAGTATCCTTCGTAAATCACTGCGCTGTCAGTTTGTGAAGATTCCACTGTATAAGTTTACTGCGTAGGGAACACTCAAGCTACCTGACATTATGCAAAATTAACAAAAGAAAACCAAGTGTTGAGCAGTTTTCATTTGAAAACTTAGCAAAAATAGTTTCATTCCATCAGGTTCAACTGACCTTTTCTCAATAAACGTATTTAAGGGCAGATATCTCTGGTTCTGGATAACTAACAGAAAAAAAACGAGATTGCTTTGCAAATTGCTCTTTAGCAATTGCTGTCGCATGGTTTTGCCATCAATTTTGCTCCTACATATAGCTTTTAAATAAACTGCTGTGGAAACCGCAATTGAAATTGGGGTTCTGCTTTCTGCCAGTGGCGTACGCAGAAAATTTTCATAGGGGGGTTTCATACAGTGGCGTATGGTGTCGTTTGTATTTGGTGTACGTTGTTTGTGACGTCATAATTTGACGTCATATTTATGTTTTCCAAACCAACGTTTTGGTGAAGTTTGCGCTGATCAACCATAGCAGACAAACTAAAGACGATTGTTTTAGATAAAGTGAACTATCGCGTAACACAATCTTAAACATGCATAAGTGGGTGAACGGTCTGCAAAAAGTGGTGAGATGGTTTCTGGATACAGACGATAATCCAGATTTCCACCAAAACCTAATTACTACTTTTTGGCCCATTTACAATGTTCCTTGAAATTTGCATGTAAATTCATTCCGTGGTATTTGCATTAAATCGACAAATTAACAAACAAAAAGTATGCAAAAATAATTAAGCCCCTCTGCGCAGGTAATAAAGTTTTTGTAAAATATCAAGCTCAAGGGGGGGTTTTAACCCCAACCCCGCCTTTGCGTACGCCTTTGCTTTCTGCTATCGTAGTAATCCGGGCACTTGGAATATGTCTCCTGTGCTAGTTACTTTTCGGTCATTGACCGAATTTTTTCTAATGACCTAAAACAATTAAGTCAGTTCGGTGATAGTGACTGAAAAGGTAGGCTAGTGAATACTGTTACGGCGAGGTTTAATGTTATTACGGGACAAATGACCGAAATGTCTCGGTGAAAAGATACAATTCTCGTGATTTATTCACAAATGTCGTTTGAACATTCTTAAGGGTGCCATATGATCAAAATCCAATGATTTCATTTCCGCCCAAGGAAGATGCGGAGCATTTTTGGCAAAATTACACCACACTGGTCCAGATCTGATCGATCCCAACGTGGCCCACTCAGCTCCAGGCCCAATTATAGCAAATTTCTGATGCAAACAACTGAGGACAACTCAATCCCACCGAAAACTTCAGAATCTTTGAATTGGTCATAAAAGCCCCTGCAATCGCCGGACAACTTCAAAGAGTGATAATTTAGTCTCGGGTGCAGACTTAGCAGGACATTCAGTTACTTGACTGGGTCATTCACATGTCCAGGTAACGACGGAAGCAGTTTGCAAGAAACTGGAAGTTTGGAAGACTTGGTAGAAGCCCTGACTTTTAGACTGGTGACGTCACTACTTGGCTTGGATAAATCAGCAGTATTAGATTCAAACCTATTGAGAGTGAAGAAACCTGTGGAAAACAAAAGGTATGCCCGATACCCACATTTGTATTATATCGTTTGCAACGCGATATATGTTGTGGGTCGCAAGTTTATCAGCTGTTAGTTCTTCACAGCACATCGTTGCTCGGGAAAGACTTTGACCCTGAGTAGAGAGGAGTGAGATTTATTGAATCAAATACTTGTTGCTCTTGAAGTTTCGCATGTCAGTGCATGCTTCCAGACAGTTTCTTAGGCTTGATCAGTTCAAACAGAAACGTTAACCTGCTAGTTTTTCTAAATATCCCTTCCTTTTAAGACGCTTAAAGATCTTTACTTCTGGAGAGAGTTTTTTCCTGAATGTTTTGATCTACTGAGCACAGGCATAGCCAAGGAGAGCCTGAGGTCGAAGGCCCCCTAAAATTTTTAGAAGATCTAGTCATTTTGTGCTTTGAGAGGCAATATCCCCCCAAACAAAATAGTGTCATTAGCCTAAAATCAAACATTTTGGCTACCCTAAATTAATTGCCCCCCCCCCAATTTTTGGGCTGGCTACGCTACTGCTTCTGAGTAAAAGTTTTCACAGGAACTTCTCGATTGGGAATTATACGAACATAGTGTGATAAACTATCTAATATGATATTGCTTTATGGGCGGGGATAATAAAGCACAACTTATTTCAAAACGCTGCTAAGTCAGCTGAGTTCTGTAATTTGTTTTCCGGTAAAAATATGATAGTGGAAGCAAACAGAACGTGGATTGTTGTGCAACAACTTAGGATGAAGGGCGATGTTATTTTGCTAAAATTCTCATTCACATCTCTAACGTGATTGCTCAAGTAGTTATATTTATTTGATATTTCAATGGAATGCCCAATGTTCTGCAACAAGCCTTCATTTAATAAGGCGCTTGAAATCACGCTAACAGTTCCTGAGCTTCAGTTGCTAAGTTTTGCAATTTAAATACCATGTGGACGCAATCGCGCAGCTGATAACGGAGCTTTATACTGACCGACCTAAGGGGAAACAATCGCAGAAGTTGCCACTTTGCGTTAACACTCGGTGCAAACGATCGAGAGAGAATGGGGCGATGCTAGAAATAGCATGCAATTCACCAAGCGATATCTACAAACTGCGTCATCCTAATCTTTCATAATTCATGGTCTTTCGGCGTGCTTCCTGTACGCCTGTCTAGCTCTTTGTCTTGGGTGGCAGGAAAACGAATTGCGAGGAATTTAGAGCCAACGAAGTGATTGGACCGCCAACAGATGCCCAGCCTTCGCCGACCGAGGTAAGCATGACTTGGGTTTGGCTTGTGACGCCCAAAAGCGTGAAAGGGTTTGTAGATGCGTAGGAGTTACTTTTTAATTAAGCGTGATCCTTTTTAGCCGGAGTTTTAATGATTTTTGCGACAAAGCGTGAGGTCCATCTTGTAATCGACGCGCTCTGCTCTTTTCTTTCAAGTCAGTCGTGCCAGACCGACAGCTTTCATTATCGGCTCACAATGCAGCATTATGACGTATTACTGAGAACAAAGTGCACACTCGAGCAGAATTTCCAGCCTGCGCGAAATTTCCCCTTCGTAACGTCATTGTATGCATGGGGTATGCTACCATGCAGCACTGCCGGGCCAAATGCACATAACCTGATTGGTCTACGGGCAACAACTGCACGTGTCAAGCAGCAAGTTAAACAACTCGCTGGCCACCCACGGAAGATTGGCAACACCCTTTTAAAATTTTGACCTTTCCGCGGGCCACAAAACTTCAGCTACTGAGCCACGGGTTGCACGTCCCTGGTTTAACGGGACAGCCGCAGAAGACGACAGCCGTCTTCGCACAACTCAGGAATTATGAAAAATCGGGTAAGTATTCTTTAAGGCCTTGTCAAGTTTTCCAGGTTTTGTAGAAATACTGAACACGAAATTTGGGCAAGAATGCTGGAAAGCTCGGCAGAAATATCACACCGATACTTTTTTGGTCCTTCGAAGATTGGCCAAATCTGTTGGTACAGTTGGGAAATAGTTGGGCAAAATTTTCGTTATCTTACAAGTATTTTTTTCCAGAAGGCAATAAAGTTTTTGTTAATTGTAATCATACATGAAGAAATTTTTATCCAGTTCTTAAGGGGCCATAAAGTAAATGAAAATGATTAATCACTTGCAGACCGTCATGAGCTATTGCTCGATGCGATGACATGCAACTTCTAGAAAAGACATATGCTATAAAGGAACTTGTTGCTGAACTATTGCAATGAAAACGCTTTTCTGTGACAAACACTGCTTGACTTTAGTGGCTGCCAACGTGACAATTATTGATTCCCGGGTCTTTTTGCAAGGGGGTGGTGGCTGATTGTGTACTTTACAGAAGTTTGCATACGGTTTCATAGCTATGTGGAGGTCATTTATTTCGTAACAACCAAAGCTGGCAAAAATAAATTTAAGTGTAAGACGTTATGCTGAAACAATTTTTCATGTTCAAGCCATTCATCATGCGCATCGCCACATTCCACTTACCGTCCATGATGAAAACGTACATCTTGATCTTCCTTATCCCGTGGCAGCTGTTCTTTACTAATTTCGATAAAATTCTCATTTGCGTGTTTTAGATGGTTGTGACGTAGCAACAGCCTGCAGGCTCCAGACTGGTGTGGCTGAATTGTGAGCTAAAAAGCGCTATCCGTTGTTTATTTCAGGTATCAGGTCAGGTTCTACTCTGTATTTTATTTCCTTGCGTATGTGAGCGACGCTTTGCTTGAAATTAGTCTTCGTTAACGTGTTCGATACCGTTTTTTTTCCCACGGGAAAACGAGCATTATGAGTGGGTTATTTTAATGCGAGTACTTCAGGGAATGAGAACACAAGTTAAAATTTAACGCTTCTTTCCGGTTAAAGTGGAAAAGACACATTCTGAGATGATTTGCAGCGAGGCACAAGGCAAAAAGTACGTTTTTTTTCGTGAACCGCCAAGCAGACTTGCTACATTCCAATGTATCCCTGCGTTTATTACTTGCAACTGCGTAAGTTAGAACAAATAGTTTCTGTCAAAATGAAAAACGTTGTGAAAGCATCAAAAAAAGGCTTGCGTGAAAAGATAGTCGATAATTAAATGCTAGTTTAATAGTTCCTAAAGCAGGTACCCTGACTACTACCGCTGAGAGGGATTCTCGATCAAGAATATACCAAGCGGGTGGAATTGTGACAAATTTTGGGAAACACTGCTTAATTTAATTTGTCACATTAATGTAATATGTTACATTAAAGTAAACTTCCACGTTTTTGTTATGTCACAATGCTCCTGGCCACGTTCCTGTATACAGCTTTGTAGTCGTGGCATGTTTCAGCCGATGTCTCTCAAACTGTAGGGTTCACAACGGGCACGTGACCTTTTCGAAGTTATTTCGTTCTATCTATTTGGTAAGTATTACTTCACTCACTCTTAATTCATGCACTTTAGAAAAAGGTCAGTCAGCCGGATGTAAGCCTAGATTACAACGTCTGAAATTGGTTGCTATGAAGATTATTTACTGATAATAAAAAGCCTTCCAACAAATGATGACAGTTTATTTACCAACTCATTACGATATTCGCAACCTTTGGATACTTGCAACTACCAACAAACTTCAAGCTCACAAGTTTCGTGTTTCAGCCATTGGCACGCCAAACGTTTTCTCAGCGCGTAAGCTTTGTGGCGGTTTCGAAATGTTACGCACAGCATTCCTCCACTAGCAACAACAGGCATGTTTGTTGGGCAGAGATAGAAAGATTTAACGAACTATTTTTTTCTTAATATTGCTCGCGGCGTATCGTTATACGCAAGTTTTAACAAATTGCGTAAACCTCACTTCACTAGGCATGAATCACAAAACAAGGTTCAGCCAACATTGCGTCAACGTAAGTGCGAACCATGCGATTAAAGATTTGCTAGAATATGATACTCTGCATGAGTTCAGGACTATGCATTCCCTGATTTCACAAATTGTAAATTCCCGGTAATAAGCTTGGCTTATAGCAGAGGTCGGCAAACAGCGGGCGCGGCCCGGTGCCGATGTGTGAAGAAATTGTTACCGGGCCGTGAGAAACCAAGACCAAATTGGTCCAAAAGTTACTGGAACGAATGACATTTAAGGAGCACACTGTGAGTTTCTTTGACTACCATAACCCCTACAGGTCGGAGCATCTTATTGCGGCAAAGCAAGCCCGGACCTGTCACTGAATAGGCGCCATGATGACTCACGAGTTGTAATAAATTTGCATGCACCAAACATCCAATATTATATTGAGGGCAGGTCCGTAAAAATAATGCCAGGTTGAAACCGGTCAACAGTGCGGAAAAGGTTGCCGACCCCTGGCTTATAGGACTGTTGTTCAATCAGTTTAGACTTACAAAAACAATGTCATATTTGTCAACATGGAGAATCGGCGCTGCCGTTTTTTTCAAACCCTAATTGTTTGCTGTTATTTGCACTTGATTTTTTACACAAAACCAAGGTTTGAACACTCATTTTTATATAGGCGGGCAAGTTCAAGATTCGATTCGCAATCGTTTGGGGTACTTGGATAAAAGAGCGCGAGCTAAATTACGGATAAAATAACGTAAAAAGCAAAAAATGTCATTGCTGTTTTTAGAGCGGGAGAGCAGCGTTTAGGAATAAGGTTGTCACATCAGGGGAACCGTGCTGGTCGATTTGGGGTTAAAATTACGCTACATTTGGATCCGGCACTGCATAGACGCACTAAACTTTTCCAACTCGTCTTCAATGCACACGATCTGTAGCCCAAGTAGGAAGTTAAGCGCAAAACCACGCGACGACCTAAGTCGGATCGTAACATGATTTCATCCTATTTTGTGTTTTTGTTGGGCGTTTCTACACATGGAACGGAGAAGTTGTGGGACGTCGTATTGGAAACAACAAAGCAAATATTAATCATGTGAATAAATCGCGTTTGATATTTCCAAAAGCAACTGCTAAAAAAAACATATCCAATCGCTTGGGAAGACAAAATTCCTGTTTCATCAAAATCAACAGCATGATTTGGATCATGCTTAGTGTGTTCATGTACCTTAGTGTTTGCGTTATTGGAGCCTGGAAACTTAACATTAGATTAACATCAAATTGCCTTGGTTTTCATTTTATCACTGCAGCACCCAGGGCCCGATGACATCATCCAAAAAAACCCTAAACCTGCCCCAATGATGATGTGTTTGACGTCTCCCACAAAAAAATCTCAAACTTCCCAATTTTTTAAAACTTGAAACTACAAGACTTTCTGCATCTTTACAGGGTTTGAACAGCTTTCTAGCTCAATCTGCTGCCGAGTTATGGCTGAGCAAAACCTTGGCCAATATGGGCAAACGATACCTTTTGTGGGACTAAAGGGTTGAAAGGTTTCTGTTTGCATGAAACCTTTTACTGAGCTTCAACAGCCGTAATTACGAAGTTTTTGTGTCTCTTGTTTACAAAACAGGGGCTGCGAGTGATGGGTCTCGGTCTTGACTTGGCTATGATTGAAATTGTCACCCAGTCAACCGAAAAACCGGATGGAGCAAACGTTCCGCAGTAGGAAGTTGCGCTTTTCACCATATGGTGCAGTTTGACATCACAACTGTACGGCATTGCGTCCGGATGTCGAAATTTATTGTTGGCATTTTAAAATTCCTGCTCTAAGTCGTGAATTATTACGCCTGGTGCCTTTCTTACCTTTGGCCTAAAAAAATTAGCCGGTCGTATGACTTACACGGTATTGACTTTGGCTGAAACCGAATCAATCAGTTTCGGTCGACTTTGTGTATTGGGGCTTCCTCGTATTGCCTGCATCAATGGCGGATCCAGAGGGAGCAGTTAGGTTGAGTACCAAACCTAAACAACTATGCTCCCCGGAACTGGCGTTCTTTTTCAGTAACTGCACTCGTTTTGAAGATAGATGACATTTTTTGCTCTTCACGTTCTTTCTCGATGAAAGACTGGCAAAAGTAGATATTTTGGCGTTCTGTTTTCAAAATGTTCCCTTAAAGCCCAAGTCTGGATTAGCCACTGGGCTACGTCGTCCGACAGCACAGATCGAGGTTGTGCAATGTCACGTGTCATTTAAGTATGGTTCCAAGATATTGTTCTACGTCTACGGAATCGAACCTTCTGCGGTTCAGCTGCGCAGATATGAATATCTACGTTTGTTCAGCACTGGTCTGATTAACTACCCAACACAATCTGTAGTCATGATATATATATAGGTTTCGTACACAATGAAATTCCAGGATCAAATTTCATTTGAAGCGAAGGGGTTTTTGCCGCTCACTTTAGAAGCCTGTTTTACTCGCAACAAGCTCGCATAAAATTGCTTTTTATCATCCGTCATGCAAAATTCGACGTTGTTTCAATTGGTTTTCGTCATGTTTCACTTCGGTGACTATAAGCAGACCATCTTGCGCAAAGTGCAAAGAAACAATTCTGCTGGTCATGCTATGTTCTCTAACTTGTCTTTACCAGAAATTATAAAACTCCCGTGTGACGTTGCAGTCATTCTCTTTGCCACGCCCAATGAGCCCACTTCCAGGATCAAGACGATGCCCAATCGATGAAGAGCGGAGAGGTTGCGAAGCTCTAGAACGCATTCTCAGATTGGATGAACTCGGTAAAATTCGTTAAATGTCCGGCTTAAGTAAGTTGCAGTAATTTGCTGCATTCACCATTTTGTGGTATGTGCGCGTTTAGACGACAAAAGCAGACGTTCATCTTGCGAAGATACAGCTCAAGATCATCCTCACAGGTAGGTTGAGGTTTTTCCTTTGAAATCTAGGAATGAGTAGATGGCAGCCAGCTACACATTTTGGCAACTTACGTCTAAGTTTGATTAAAATCATTTAATGGTTGTTAGCGAAGACTTGGCGCTTTTTTCTTTGTTGTTAGGACAACATGTTATATCCCAAAATTTTGTCGTGAACGAGGACCGGTTATTTTTAACTTTGTACCATTTGTAAGTGTGGGTGATTCTGAATATCGCAGGAATGACGGCGATTTCATGACTGTCGTACTTCCACACAACAACTTGCTGTATAAGAGATCTTTAAGATTGAAGGCGACTGTTATTTGTGTTGCTGCGTGATGTTATTTGAAATATTACTGTATCAGGACTATTTTGTTACGCGCCCAGCACATTATCTTCACAAACATGAAACGGGCCGAAGAAGTGTATTGTGTGTGTTTTTTGTTACCACGAACCGATGTAACGCTGATTTGTGTTGTTAGTTCAGTTGCAGCTGAAGGTAGTATGCTTCTTCAAACCATTGTCTGAAATAGCCCGGTGCCCGATTGTATGAGGCACTGGTTGAATGCAGTATGCAATTTTGGCCAAGGATATCTTTTCGCATTCAGTCACCTGCGTACAAACCTGCATGACTGTGACGAATGTCGGCCTATTTGCCACGTAGTTATCGTCTATAAGTTGTAATGAGGAAGGTTCTGAAGTCTCTTTTTCATCACGCACGATTTCCTTCGACCCAGACTCGTTATTTCGCGAATAGCGGGCCATTGTTGGGTGGTCGCACGTCAGCGCGTCCATTGTTGATCGCGTTGCTAAATGACCAGATAGAATGAGTTCCCAGTGGCTGACGCCATTAAACGGACATTGTTTAGCATTTCTGCAGAGCACGGCATGCATCAATACATCCACGATGGATAAGCTGTCCTGGCTTTTACCTCAATCCGCACAACATTTTCTAAATCTTGCTCCGCCCCAGCTAATTAGGTAAATTGCAGTGGACAGGGTGACCCAAAAAGATGTGTACCCATGAAAATTTCATTTGTGACTTTGATTAAAAAGCTATTTATTTCAAATTACAACCACACATTATTCAGTTTATGGAAGACCATTCACCAGAGTTTCAACTATTTCTGTCGATTTTTAGTCAATTTATGGCTTTCCCAAGATGTGTTCC
>Ga0210059_1001964_pt1 | contig 31756 bp, 17 predicted proteins | sample Ectturendosymbi2_FD_188042 | JGI IMG/M metagenome (GOLD analysis project Ga0210059, IMG submission 188042) | Ecteinascidia turbinata endosymbiont from Florida, USA - Sample 2 (SPAdes) (version 2) | ecosystem: Host-associated > Tunicates > Ascidians > Unclassified | place: Key West, Florida... | reverse complement strand
GGGAGTTGGAGTCGGGAGTCGGAGTCGGACATTGTTCCTCCGACTCCGCACACCCTGTGTGCAATTACTATGCTTTGAAAGGACCCCCCAATATCAACTATTTTGTTTAAGTACCTTGCTTTCAAAGGGGACCCAAAAGCTAGTGCAATGTACTGCAGAAGTTCTAATGGACCGTGGCTACATTAAGGCAAATGAGGCACTTGCTTCGGTGTACTTTCTGTAATATTGCAACAAAACATTTTTGCAACGCTAAATCAAATTGTATTATGTTGTGTCATTTTTTTCAAAAGAGCAGCAGTGCAGCTACACTGTGTTTCAACCACCAGCCTAGATTAAGTAAGGGCAGGATGTTAGGTCTCCATAAACTACATTAAAAATATACCTAACCAGGGACGTGATTAATATATTCGCCTCGGTAAAGATTTGACCCTGGCTACGGCAAAGAATCTTTGTATTCAAGGAGGCCCCCGGCAGCATTTGTAATGTATTAATACTTTGGTAACTGTAGTATCTAGGTGCTTTTCTTCCAATGGGACCAAAAGCCACATCAATGTAGAACTTCTTTTCTTTCAAAGGGACCACAACAGTAGCTGTTATGTGTAAAAACGTTTATTTCACAGGGACAACGCACCGCCACTGTAGTTTAAAAAGACTCTGCTTTCACAGGGCCCCAGAAGCTTTTCTAATGTCCAATTAAAGAAAACATTTCAATCAACTTCAATACCTCTGTGGGTGAAAAAGAATTTGGGTCAAATTTGTTCTAAAACGTTCTGAAAAGACTCTGTCAAGCAAGAGCAGAATTTATACTAATTAATACTTTTTTTCACGGTCAAAGTGAAGTTTCTCATAATACAGTGCGAACGATTGTGAGAAAGGGGACCCTATTTTAACAGCATATGTTGCGCATATGAAATCTCGAGTTGTGTTTAAACATATACCTGTTTTGAACTCCATTAATAGAGATCCCACTCAGTTTGACTTTTTGATTATGTCTATTGTAAACTGCAGTCTAATAATTTTGTTCAATACCGAAAATTTAGTGAATGAACACTGGGAAGGTTTTAGCACAGAGTTCGCCAAATATTTGACAGATTTCCCGCCAAATCTACCAGGAAAACTAACACTAAACCTAACCACTGCTCGAAATATTAATACTAAAACTAGCTGTACCCTCATCCCCCAACCATAAACTCCAATGTGGCATATAGAAGTGCATAACACCATGGCCCGTATATCCATCACCTAGGCATGTTCAAAAGGTCTTATAACGGCTGCCTGAGTATGACGACGTCATCAGCGGGCCCCTATTTCAGGTTTGCTTCGGGCCTTCCTAATCCTTAGTCCACCATTGACTGCATTTCGTAAACCACTCGTTAAACCTGACAGTTGATTGCGTCTGTTTGATTTGAAGATGAGTTTTTCCAGGTTCTTTTCAGTTTCAAGTACACGATAAGAAACGTGGCCTCCAATGACGTTGGTCCTCTTGCACATTGAGTGAAGTAACGTCTGATCTTAAAGCAGTGTTGTTTGATCAATTACCTGGAGTGAATACTGTTTGCTGCATGATCCAAGTTCCTTTCTTTTTCCAAGTTAATTACAGGTGTTAAGAAACAGAATTGAACTTAATGCGGTTTCATCCATGATGACCAAACAATGAATAAGAACTAACGCGTTTACTTCAGGAACACAACAACAGCAATGAGACAAATGAACTTTTCCTTTGGTTTGCATTCTTTGAAGCAACATTCTATCTCGCAAAGGTGCAATAAATGGTTCTTTACAAGACCACAAACATGTTTGCACCTTGTGAAGGCCTGACCGAGCGTATGAAATTGAACTTCAAGTGAAAGGTTTGTACTTCTCTAACGCATCCCACAATTTTTAGTCAAGCTGTACTGCGAATTTATATCAGAACAATGGCAAAGAAATTGTAATATTTCAAGCCTGCAAGCAATCCATCCATGTTATATAAAACGCAGCACATGCTATTCAGTGGGAATGACGCAGGACCAATATCAACAACAGTCGTTCAATCTTGCACCAGTGTCATAAGAAGTCACGACAGGAAACGTTTGGTAAAGGAAATCGACAGTAAAGAATCGTTATTGGATACAGTTCATGTTGTTGCCTTATTACAAAGATAGCACGTATAGCATTTCAGTTTACAGGCGAGATGCAGTAATAAAGAGAACCGATCAAGTACAGTGTGATGACGTTCTACCTGAAGCTAACCCTTAGTGATAACTTGGTCGATCATTAAAGAGACATATCTTACATGTACTTTTAAGTGTGGGTTCCGTGAAATGTGACGTAAATGATTTGTTTAAAAAATTGTTTTAAAGACCGGTTTAAACCAAAAGCGGAGCAAAGACAAGGCGAAGTCCCTTGCGACGTTTTTTCACGCGGAGATCCGTTAAAACGAATGCAAGTTTTGCGTAGCACAGGAGTCGGCAACCTTGCACTGAGCACTGGTTTCAACCTGGCATTGTTATGCGGACCGGCCCTCAAAAAATTATGATTACCTTTAAACGAAACGATGTCTTGAACACATCTAAAAAAAGTTTACCTTCTTCCTGCAAGGAAGTTTTTCGCTAATTGAAACGTATAAAAAGGTACTTAAGAATAGCTATTTGTCAATCTACTTGCTGTCTTTGAATTTGTCAGCAAAGTTATGATACTGTTATTTTAACTAAGACCACTTGCCATTGCGTAAGCCACCTTCTACAAATTTCCTCAAGATAAACCATCGGATGTTCAAATGAAACAGTTCTGCCCCCTTCTCTTCAGACAAAGCAACAAATTACCGAATGCGTAAGGGTCGGCATTAGATGTGATTAACAGCAGTTTGTATATACCTTAAAACAGGCCTGCACAACTCAGAAAGCTCGAAGGGCCAAATTGATCAACATAAACTGGCCGCGGGCCGCAAAAGTCTATTTCGTGGTAGTGTGGAAGAAATTCTGCAAGGACAAGTAATTATCCGAAGTCGGGCTTTTGCAAAATTTTCTGCAACTGAGTTCTCGCGGGTCGCAAGAAAAGATCTCGCGGGCCGCATGTGGCCCGCGGGCCGTATGTTGTGCAGGCCTGCCTTAAAACTAATGTCAGGTGTTAAATTTTATTCGCTGCAGAGTTTATTCTCGGTGAAGAAGGCAACAACTACAGTACCTTAACATTTTGTTTTCGTTTTGCATTAACTTAGAACCTTTTTTTGTTCTCATCGTGGCGGAGACGCCATCGGCAGAGACAGACACACAGTGAGTCCGCGAAAACTGATGCTCCTTATTGAAGAAAGGTACTTAGTTCAATTTTCTTTTGATGTGGTATTTTTGGCAAGTGTACGGTAAAAGACAAATTGTTCCACGTGGTCTTCAGTCGCAGGCTATCTTACAAACACGATGAACAGTGCATCGTTTCCTGAATCTGTAGTCTCGCACAACTCTAAAATAAAGTTTCTACTTCACTTCGGAGCAGCAACAGTCTGTTTCAAAATAATGACTGAGCGTTCTTGACTGAGCCACCTGATGGTGTTATTTGCCAATCAATATATAGCTAATGTATTAGCTATGGCACCACTGTACATTGTCTTGGTTCTTTTCACAGCTGCTGATTTGACCGAGTCCTCTTCCGCTCGCATTTGCTCTTTAGCATTTTCCACGCAACAGGAAAGAAACATGCGTTGCTTTACATTGTGTTTAAGCTTTTGCTGCTGAAGTAGATGGACGAATAGCAGGCTTACGACATCACGTGAACTGGTGTTTTTTCTCTTCAAAAAACGCAAGGTTTTTGTCAACGAGTTTTTCGTATGTTTACTCAAGATGCCGACGTAGTTTAGCTTCTTTGAGTGGTCCGTGCGAAATGACGTTGAAAGCATAACACGCACTGTTACCGAATTTCACCTCTTACTTCAACTAAAATAAATCCAAGTTTCAAGTAGCTGTCGGTACATGCAAACCCCTGCTTTCGTTTAGCAACAATACACTAAGACAGCAATAGCTAACCGCAGTTTAGATACCAGCTTTACCCTTGAGCTACCGACCAAATTATCTCAAAAGAATACATATCATGTGGAACAACACGGACTCGGTAGGGAAACACTGCTCTAACGGATGAGTCCGATTAAAGGGCGAGCGAACACATTTTAGAGAACGCCTACTACTCCGTGGCGTTACTAACGTTTAAGGCAGGGAGACAAAACCTAGCTAAGGGGGCCTGCTGGCCACCGCAGGGGCCACCAGTCAACACTGAAAAAAATTTAAAAATTATAGTGAAATCGAATGACGTTGATGTTTACCTTAGGAAAAATACGCAGAAAACAACAACCTACCAAAAACCTTTTACATTTAACTTGCGAGAGCGTCGGTTCCCACTCCTGCCCCAGTCAGGTACGCGCTGCCACTTCGAATGATGTTTTGTGACTCAAGTCACCAGCAAAATGAAAGTGAAAAGTCGTGCTAACATTCAAACGGCAACTTGGGTTCACCCCCATTTGCGTTATGACGGTCATGGGCTTACTTCCTGTAGCAAAAAAAATCTTCTCATGATTGGTACGAAAGAATAACAAAGCGCAATACCAAAAAGTTTTGTGGACTTGGTCGAAAATATTTGCAAATATCCATGAGATCTTCAACCAATAAAAACAACACACAAACCAAAGCAATCGTGTGGATATTCAACAGTTTTATTTTGTTTGTTTAAAGTTCAAACAATCTGATCCCAGTCCCAGCTAGAGTCCATAACACTAACCATGGGAATGGTTCAACAATAACGTATTTGTAAATTTTTTGTTTTTTAACACTTTTTTTGCATTGACAATAATATATGTTAAATCACCTTTAAGCAGTGACAATCTATGTAAGCAAATATCATTATGTTCTACTCAACAGACATAGTTTAACATCTGCAAGGAACGTTGTTTTTCTATTGATTAACCAAAGGTAAAACAGTGGCACAACACAGAGGAACGCGTTCATCATCACGTTAGGAGTTTATTCAGATGGAGCATGGGCAAAAGCAAGATGGTTTCAGTTATTACGAAAAACGCTTGTGCATTCTGATTTTTCTTTCGTCGTTGCCAAACACATTTTCTGCGATGCAAAGTTTGGTGACGCAATATACTCCTCAACATCACTGCGCCTTGACAGACGTTTTGGATGAGTTTAAAACAAAGGTAAGGCAGCTTGCGGTGTACAACAGTTGAGAACTTTGCCGTTTCACCTGAATTGCTTGAAATACTTATGCTGTTGTTTTTTGCTTGAAATACTTTTACTAAACTTGCTGTTGTTTTAACAGTGATATTTAAATAACCTGATCGGACTGTTTTCACTTCCGTAAATTAATCGTTTCAATCTGCGAGACAAAAGTACTGATTTAGAAATCTGAACTTCACCAAGAGCTGAAGATTTTGTGTTGCTTTGTTCTTTTGTAGTTCATATTGCACCTTTGAATAATGAACAATGATCAGCTCTGATGACTAGACAGCTCTGACTATCTTTGCAACAAGCATTGTAGATCTCAGATTTTTTAGTGCAGCCTTGGCGTTGTATACTAGTAAGTCATATCAAATTCGCTTTTCAGGGTGCCCAAATTCATACAACTCAACCTTAACAACCAATGCTTATTACCGCACCCTTGAGCACTGGCCAGCTTGTGATGCTCATACTTATACACTTCCGATCAAAATCGGTAAATCTTTTCATATGAGATTGTTTACTAACTTTGCACATTGTAGCCAAGACGTGAATCTCGTAATAAGTTCCCTGAGTTGGAGATGAACAACTAAATAAGTAATTTGAAGAAAGAATGAAAACAAACTTAACATTTCATCCCTAGCACTTACTGCAGCTGCAGAAATCACACAAGGGCGAAGGACCAATAGGCTACTTGCTTGTTTGTGGAAAGCGTCACACCGCGTTGCGACTTGCTTCATTTGAAAATTTTATGAAACGGTTAAGAAACGTAAGAGCTCTGTTCTAATTTTATTGCATTGATTTTTTAAGATTTGTAATGCACGGAGCAGGTGCAATAAGTATAGGGTTACCAAATTCACAAGCTTGCGGAGCATTTCGTGAATTTTGTTGTTAAAACATCGTCACGCTGAATAGGCTACATTAAAAAGTGACATAAGTGACAACATTAGCTGTGGTGGATAGTCCTTTGGTATGCTGATGTTTACAAAGTAGGGTAATTGCTTTGCAACCCTTTGTTACTAATGCGTCACTAAAGTTAACATTTTTTCTGCAACTGCATGTTGCAATACATGATTCACACACGTTTTCAACGTTCATCTCCCTACTTTTCCGATACCTTTTCTAGCTAAAAACATTCAATACCATCACTTCCTTTTGCCAAAATTTTTCTGCAAAACTGTCATCAGAGGTAAAGAACAAATATTGAATAAACAAATTGTTGAATTTGGAATTTCCATACTTTTTCAATACTTTATGTATTTTGGCTGAATTCAATACTTTTTCAAGGTCTTGAAAACCGATCTCACAATTCAGTACTTTTTCAATACTTTCAATACCGCATGGAAACCCTGACAGCAGCTCCCAGCTACGGTGGACGTACCATTCAAAACAAGAATTGGCGTTATTTTACGGAACTGAGCGTGTTGTCTGGCGCGTGTGGACTGATTCGTTGCATATGTGTATGCACACGCTGATATTAGTGAGCTGACCTCCTTTCGTCAGTTGAGCCAGGGCACCCACCACGTGTTCGCTTTTTCATTCACGGCGCCATTGTTAAAGTATTGCTGCTGCTGAGCAAAGGCCTGTGAATAACGCTATATGCATCATAGTAAGTGGTATTTCGCCAGTAGCGGCTTACGGATTTTGCTTGATTGCAGTTTTCCATAGTATATACTCGGATTCTTGTTGACAATTCCTAAGCTAAGTATTAACCCATTTTCAATCCTGCGAAAGCCTAGGGCAGCTAAAGGATAACAACTACAGATTCATCTGGACCCTGAAGAAGGTTTGGTTAGTCCTTAAGCACAGGCGCGGACACAGGGGAGATGCAGGGGATGCATTCCCCCGCCAGACCTAAAGAGGTGTTGACATGTCACTTGATTTCATTGAAAATAATCGCCAAAATATTTTTGTACTGCACATTACTCGCTAAAGATGCTAAAATTTAACTTATGCTAGCAATCAGTCAAAAACGCTTCTTCGTTTCATTAGATGAGCTTTTCATTAGAAGTAACATGCTGATAGCGGTAGGCAACGTGCATTTATACTTTGTGAAAAGAAGCATGAGTGAGTCTATAGTAATGCTTCCATAAGTTTGAAAAATCCATTATTAGCGGGAGTGTGATGATGTGCCTGAGTGTCAAACTACACTTATGCAGGCTTCTTTACATGCAACATAAAATTACGTGGCTTGTTACAGTAGAATACTTCTATGCAGGCTTCTAGGACTACGTCTTAATCGTTCAGGTTTAGTTCTGACATCTGAGTGAATACTGAGTGCAAAGCTATATTTTCTGCGGCGAGTTGTCATAATTCATCTGGTCAATTTTGCAAAACTTGCGTGGTGTTCTAATTGTAGTAAATTTGTCCATAGTCATGTCCACATACAAGTCTACTTAATTGTCCGGTTTGTGCAGCAAGGATTTATTGATCGCTTTGGACGAGATCCCAGACGTTTGCAGCTCTTGTCTCTAAGTCAGGGTTTCTCAAACTGGGCCCTCGTCCCACCTTGGGGGGCACGGAGCTGTTCTCTCGGAGCCGCGGGCAGAGGCCGAGCAGGGGTAACAAGCAGAGGCCAAAACTAGGTATTTTCATTGATGAGCAGGGGCCACAAGTGTTGAGAGTCTTTTGAAGGGGGCCACGGCTCATGAAAGTTTGAGAAGCACTGTTCCAAGTGATACTGAGAAGTCGTGCTAACTGACCCCGCATTCAAGGGGAGAGCAAGCGGGCAATTGCCCCCCGACATTTTAAAAAACATGTTCAGTTGTTAGTTCATTAGAATATGTCAGCTGGGCGCGTCCCTGCTTGCTAAGTAAAATAAAGTCATGATTTGTGGTTTCGTTGAAAAGCATGTAAATCCAATGCTTCTTTCATTGCAGATCATTGCAATGCTTACTTGAAAAGAAATGCCCTCTTTTGAAATTCTGCAGATTGCGTACTGTGTAAATTGTCGTAAAACTAATGTACCTGGCTACTGCTGCCAACAAAGCATTTTCTTTGGGGCATTTTCTTTGCAGTGTAGAAAAGATAAAGCGTTTATGAACGTCCGTTTGCATTGCATCGTCAGCAATGTTCCCTCTAAAGTGCGCAAAAACTCAAGACCACCAGAACTGTTGCTCAGTGAAATTTCATTCTCACGCACTTGCAACATTCCAAGGCAATGGAAACTCCACCGAAAACAAGGAACTATTTGAATTAAATGTGTAGTTTGTTCGTATTTTGATAACATTGTATATTTGCTATGTAATTCACAAAGTTTGTAATTCATTATCTCAGAGGGAACACTGATCGTCAGCAATTTGAAAATGGTAAACAAAATGTCGACGTTACCTCCTGGAAAATTTTCTGCGGACGCCAATGAATGATCGTGCTTTCTCGCTTTCGTTTTTTCGTGCTTTCACTCATTACGAATTATTTGTTTCTTTCCGTTCTTTTACTCTCGGTTGCAAAATAAACAGAATCAACCCGCTACTATAGTTATTATTTCGTCAAAATTACCTGCAACAAAAAATGTCATGCACAAATTACTGTGGGTGTTGCAGACTATTCCAAACGACAATTAAAAAACTATAAGGTTCCCCATTTCAAGAGCACCGATCTAAACCGCATTCAAGTGACTTATATGCTCACTTGCTGCAGCATACAAGTTAAACAGCGCTATTGCACTACGCTGGCTACTGCCACTGGTAATTGTGATGTATAAGTATTATGTCATCACGTGAACTGTTTATCTCGAGTCCTCGATGTACCTGCGCCGACGCCAATGACTACGTCAGATTGATGTTATGTGCCACATTTGCTTGTTAGTTCCGTAGCGGTGCAGTGTTAAAGTTTGACCTGTTTCATCACTCAAACGTCTTCCAAACCAAACTTAGACTTGTTTCCTCGCAACTGTACGTATGTGGAAGTGATTTATTTACGCAATATGGTCCTGTGAAGCATTGGATTGCAAATCGACATCACATCCCCCCACCAAACTGGCCTGTGTCCGCTACTGCATAAGTGCCTTATCTGGGAGTAGAATGGACCATAATGTTGTACCGAAATGAAATCTTGCATGTCAAGTGGAGCCACACTCAAATTATTTGTTAGTTTCAGGATATTTGTGTGACACACTGTATAATTCAATGAGGACACTATTCCTATTTTAAATTTATTAAATGTCTGGTAAGGTTGAATGAACCAGCGGCCGATTTTTTCATGAAATCCAAATGTACTTACTGTACAATCCGGTTCTCCTCCATTGGTGACGTACTTGACGTATTTTCATGACCGCCTATTCTGCATTTTTCATAGCAGCATTTTTTATTGTAGTATAGTATTTATTATATGCTTTTCAGTTCTGAATACAAGTAAGAAATACAACAAATGAGAATACAAAAAAACGAGCAACTGAAAATTTTATTTATCTCTTAAACAAATGGCAATTCCCTGACAGTTCTGAGCAGTTTCGTAGTTAGTAAAAGTGGAACAAAATCAAACAACAATTTTGTTCCTAATGTGATGGGCATCTACAAATTACACCTTTTTATATATTTTGTCAAAGTCAGTGCGTTAGTGTCCATACTACATGGGTTATTAATGCGGTAGTACACTCGATATGTAAAATCATTTACGCACCAAGTACAAAAATAATGGTTTCAAGACAAAATTTGAAAAATACCACAGGAATTGCCTAGCAGTGTCTATATCCGAAGGTTTGTTACTTCACAAAACATGAATAAAACCTTGGAAAGATTATATCAAGCACATGGAGAGAGTAATACATACGAATTTTCTCAGAGGCTGTGATGTAAGAAATTCTTCGCCTTGAGAAAATTTAACGTTATGCACTCACCGCAGATTTGACGATTTTAGCTGTGCGCTGGGGAGACACACCTCGCTGCAAAATTGTATACGTTTTCACAATACAAAGCACAGTAATATTTCGCAACACGGAATTGAGCATGTTCTCTGGATTTCCACAGTCAGACGAGCAAAAATGCAAAAGTCATGCTTAAACCTGTTTCCTGAGGAAAATGAAACCACAACGCTTTTAAAAGAATCGGTGCAGCTTTCTGTCAAATTAATCTAATGGAGTATGTTTACAATTAATTTCTTATTCACTAAACATGGCAATCATTCTCCGCTATCATCTTTTTGTGCAGCACACAACAAATGCTGATAAGGGGCTTTTGCAAGAATTGCGTCAAAACAGCAGTTTTCACAAAGTGGTTGATGTGATAACAAAAGCATAAACCTGGGTAAAAATCGCATTAAATTTTCATAGACAATTCGATGTGTTCGCTTGGAAAACTTAAACTTCGACGTATGCCCCGCTGTGTTCATGAAAAATTTGAACATAAAGTTAAATACCGGATCTCTTTTTCGATTAATATTATTCTCTAGATTCAACAAGTAAATATTATGTGGTTACAAAATATCATTCCATATTAAACGCTTTTTATTGTTCAGGTTGGAATAACTAATATAACAGACAATATGACTAATCACGTATATGACATGTTCATACCTTTTGAAATGGACTCAGCCGGAAAACTCTCAAGAAGTCAATGCCGACGATACAAACGAAATGCTTCATTCAGTCTATCTCAAGTCAGTTCAAGTAAGTTGAGGAATCAGGGCCCTCGTCGGAAATTTTAGCATTGATTCAATTCATATCAAAATTGAAATAAGATTTTTGTTGATTTCGGACATTGTTAGATGTGTGTGGTGGTGATGGGCAGACATTTATACTTTTGGGTCGCATCGGATGTTCAAATGTGACTGAGGAAAAGATTTGTGTCAGAGGGATGAATTGTTTGTGAAATCTTGTGCAAATCGTATGTAAAAGCCAAAACATGAAATGTTTTGCAATTTTTCTACTAAAAAACAAGATGATGGAGAGCGTATTGCATAATGCATTAAATAAGAGCATTTATTTGCGAAAAGAATAGCAGGCACTTGCGTAAAAATTTAAATGGAACATTGCTCCTGGAACTCTATGTTAGCCAGTGCGTTAGAAAAAGAGTTAATTTTAATATAGATCTGAAGTTTAAGCATTTAGCGGTTATCAGAGAAGAGCTTTGTTGGTGTTTTTGACCTACAAATAAGTCAAGCAGAACAGTGCCAGCGTCTTTTGTGGCATCCTCAATCGAAATCCAGTTTCGTCACGTGAAACGTAAACAACAATCAGTTTCATAAAACTGAACGTCCTTTTCGAAAAAGGGTCCCACTGACAATTACTCAATAAATTACGGTTGCAGCGCCTAGGTTAATTCAAAGTTGTTTTTGACATGGCACGGGCCATTAGCGGAATTGACACGAAATTGTTTTCAAATCAAGAAAACCTTTGTAGGAATTCTATGAATACGTCTTGTAGCAACCGTAGTATCTTCTGTTTCGGGAGGTCTCTACTGTGCACTGTGTGCGAAAATGAGCGAATTACTTGTTAAAACTTGCCTGAATATTAAGGGACATCTCGTATTTGAGGATCTCGAATTTGCGGGCATGATCAACAAAAATGATTGTTACCTTAGCTTCATGTTCAAGTCATGCTTGAAAGAAAACAAGCCGACTGGAAACGCAGAATTAAGCAATAAGTTATTATCACTCCTTTCAAAATATGCATCCAGCTTTCCCACTATCTCCAGAAATGAGACAATTATCTCACTGATCTCCCACAGTTGTTGAAGCGATTTGTCCAAGCTTAATCGACATGCGTAAATATGTAAAAGTACAGCAGGTACTGGTGATTTGCAACGTTTTTGTACAGGAATGTAAAGAACTGAAGATGATGAAGTTACTTGATCTTTTTGGTGCAAACGCATTTGCTTCTATGTTGCGCTCGTGGAAAAGGCTTTCAAATTTTGCTTAATCATATATCTTGCTTTGATACTATGATTTTCGTGTTTTTTAGGCGAAGTGCTTTTCAATGTTTCAATCAACAATGATTCAACAATAATACCATGCAAGTCCTGGGTTTATGAAGGAGTTGAAATTTCAGCTGTGACTGAAGTAAGACTTTGTAAAAATTTACCGTTGAATATGAAAGCAAAAAAAAAGCTGAGTGAAAAAAAGCTGAGCACTTAGCAGAACTGTGATTTCATTACACTATCAGTTATATCATGGTAATATGTCAGCAGGATTAACAACAAACTAAAGATGACTTTGAGCTTCCCGAGTTGCACATCATCTTGCTGTGCCTGCAGCTAACAGTTAAAACATTAACAATGAAAAACAATATTCAAGAACTACCACAAAACTTTTCAATTGCACATCAGCATTTTGTGTCCTAATTGAAGCTTTTCCTTTGTTGTAAACAACGTTTCATTGAAGGACAAAGCCTCTTGATGATATTAAAATTATTTGTTTGGATGTAACTCAGCTCTTTTTTGTAACAGTTTTCAATATTGTATATAAGTTAAAAGTTGTTTTTGTTACTGATGCAATTCGTCGCATACAGGCAGATATGTATTGAAACATATCTTCCTAATGACGAATTTCGAATAAATAAAAATTCTGAGCATACTTTTACAAACAATTCTGGAAAGTGGTGTTGCTCCTTTGAAGCATTCCCAGTTTGTTTAAAGTGCTATTAAAGAGGACATGCCAAATGCAGAAAGGTTCATAAAAAGGTTAAATATCTCTTGCCCAAATTGTAATACCAGCAGGTAGTCAATATTATGTCAGATAGAACGAAAGGAAAGTTTTCTGTATCTGGCAAACGGTTTGCTGACATCAAAACTGCAGCTGCGCTGAGTGCAAAACGATCTTGCACTCAGCGCTGAAAACATTGATCGTTGATAGGTTTTTGCATCTTGAGACCTTTTGAAATTGCTGCATCATAGTGCTGCATCCTAAAATACTTTTCGATCAACTGCATCACAGTTGGTCGAAAGTATTTTAAAATTCAATGGGTTCAGATTTAACTTAAAGAAATTGTGCTTAGCATTTTTGTGGCCCTAAATATTTGTATAACATATATTACTTGTATGTTAGCATGGATCATCCAGTCTTAGACTGTTTGCTCCCACAAGTATGTGTACGTTGTAAACCATCTCTCCATTAATTACATACAGTAATACATCCAAATCTGCATGACGGAGTACCATTATTAACAATTAATTTAGTCCTATTCAAGCCTGCAAGCATTCACGTGAAAATGTTACATTTTGCATGCATTTACTTTAATCCCTTGCCAGTTTGACCTCGTGTGTGATGAGTCATGGAAAAAACCTTTAGCGATTTCTTTTCAATTCTACGGGATCATGTGCGGTTGTGCTATGGCTGGCTATCTTACCGACAGGTACGTGCAAAAGAATCATGGTGATAAAAACAAGTTGGTTAATGATATTTTTCAAACACTAGCTAAACAATGAAATTAAATATAATAAAAAGATACAGTATCCGTCAGTTTTTGAAATATTAAATTTTAAACGGCAAGTGTTAGCCTGAAGTCCACATCAACATACGAAGTTCACGTAGCTTCTAGGTTTCCATCTGGAAAGTAAAATGTACTCTTCATTTTCACACATCCATCACGCAGATGGGTTTTGATACCTGGAATTTTCATTGCAATATACAAGCTGTTAAACAATGATAAAATGACTTGGACGACAACGTCATGGGTGATATGTTTCGGGAAAATTGTGCCTTGTTTGGTGTGATGAAATTGCAAAGTTGACAAACTTATTCATGACTCAGTAAGGCATCAATACCACTTTTCCGTTCTTCTCAATTGTTGACAGAGCGAAAATATCAAACAAGCTTTTTTTCAAAGAATGAGTGTCATTACCAAACCGCCTGGAAGATTAAATTTTATTTATTGGAATAGAACAGACACGAAGTCAAATACTAACTGTAAGTCAAATTTCGAATACTGTGGGTTCAGATTTGGAAGGAAACCTACCTTTCTTTTCTTCACGTACTGGCAATTCATCATTGGTCTCTGTCTTAGTTTTGCTCAGAGTTTCACATCTTATGCAGTTTTCTTTTTCTTGAGCGGTACTGGTGCATTCATCAACTATATGGTGGCGGCAGTTATCGGTAAGCGGTTGATTTATATTTCGCACATGCATCAATTAACATATCATGAAGGACTCTATATTATAGCCACACACTCAAGGAAGATGGTTGATCGACGCTGATTGTGTAATTTCGATTTTCCTAAAGAAAACAAAAAAATTAATTGTTGAAGAAGTTGTGTTCACCGTGTTGCTGAAAAATTGAAATCATCAAAACTGTCACAACAAGTAATTTTGCTTGATTATCGAAATGCAGCTTAAGCTGAATCATTTGAAAAAAACACAATTTCTAAGCCGTTCTTTGCATTCAAGAAATGGTAGCATGAGTTGTTCAAACTTGAACAGTTTATGAAGGGGAAGCGATGAAGTACATGACGGAGAGACCTGGAAATTTTAATGGCAACGTTCAAACAGACTTCGATAAAAACAACGTTTTCACTTGATGTAGCAGAATGTATGATAGTTACCTGGAGTGGAGCGAATAAATAAAATTAACCTGCTCATAAACGCAAAACCTAATTGTGATGCATATCGCGAAAGTTAAATTATAAAAGAAAATGAAAAGCAATGCTCAATCACAAGTTAAAAACAAAGCCATTTTATTCCAGGTTCTGAAATGATTCGCCCAAAATACAGGGCCATCTCTTATTTTGCTTTGACAATGGGTTACTCCATTGGATATTCTTTTTTGGCTCCCATAACGTTTTTCTTTCGTGACTGGCGTTGGTTTGAAAGAGCGACAAACGCAATTGGAATTTTCTATATACCCTATATTTGGTGAGTTTGGATTATTTCTATTGCAAGGATTTTATCGAAATATTTCTCTCCAAGTAACAAGATATTGCTGTATTTGCCATTAGGAACACGACATGGCAAAGTTTTCGGTTTTTTGGAAACGCTTACGTGAACAATGTAACTTCCCACATGGTATGATATGCGTTGCAGTACACCATGTCATTGGACATGTAAGTAAAACCGTAAAACAATGCATTGCTTGGTGACTTTGAAAACGGTATAAGTCAAGATGTGCACTCAAAAGCCAAGATTTATGGCTGAAGACAGCAAACATTATATTTTAACGCGTTTCTGAGCATTCATCCTACTTGCTGAGTAACGCGACGGTAGGAAATATTATTTTTCTTTAACAACTCAACACGAGCATTTCTAATCAAATGACAGGCTGATTGATGAATCGCCAAAATGGCTTAGATCTTCAGGAAAATCTGAAAAAGCCAGAAGAATTGAAAACAAAATTGCCAGGTTCAACAAGCAACATCACGATTCCTTTGTAAAGGACGAAACATTGACAAGTGAAACAATCGAGATACTTGGAGTTTGGGAAACAATCAAGAAGCTTTCGCACAAACCTGTACTTGTTGTCAGGGTACTTGTGCTTTCCTTAGCCTGGTAATTTTCAACATGTGCATTACTTTCTTGCTGTTGTGGTGGTTCATTATTACAGATTTTGCGTTTTTTCCTAGCATCACTTTGTATTTATGAACAGGATTGGAGGGGCGTTTGCATACTATATGACATCTCTTGGCAACAACACCTTTGTGGGAAACCGATTTCTCAATTTGTTTTTGTCCAGCCTGACGGACATTTTCTCAGCTGTAGTTTACTACTATGGTGTCCAAAAGATGGGGAGAAGGGAATCGTACATCATTTCTGGAATAATAATGGCTCTATGCACAGCTGCTATTGGAATTTTTCAGTACAGTGAGCATTTATGAAATAAACTCTGGTATTCCATTTGTTGCAATTCAATTCAATAGCACTTGTGATGTGATGAACGAAGTTCGTCATTTTTTGATTAACAGTAAAGACAAAAATATATATTCGAAAGTGAGGCTGAACTTGAGTGGTGACTACCAATATCTTCGCCCATGTCAGTTGAGGCCAGGTTGACAATGCAAACGATGTATGCACCCTGTAATTTTAGAAAATTTTGAGAGCATGGCGATGCATTCAACAAAAAATCTATTTTGTCAATCGTATCTCGTTTTTAACGGCTGGAAGAATTCTTTTTGGTTTGATTTTATGATATGGGTGTGTTTTTGAATTCTCGGAAACATTTTAGAGTATATCAAATCGTTTGCCACTGCATTTTGGTTTGGAAAAATTTGATTTTTTGTGATTTAGGGAGTTTTTAAAATTAAATTGAAAATGAAATAACACACAAAAATTGCAATCACGCAATTCAATTTCTTTCTAATCTCATTTTGTCGCCAGAAGTCGAATTAACAGTGAGAAGCATCTTATCAAAAAGAAAATTCAGGCATTTACCATTTTTTTAAATTGTTGATTTTGCTTGAAAATGCACACGTTAATTAAGAAAATTAGTGAAATGTTGAAAAGTTGAAAAATATCATGCGGCTCTCACAGAAATACAATTAAAAATATGTAGGTTTCATGGCTCCCTTAGCCAAAACGTTTCCCGACCCCTGCACTAAAGTGTCATAGCGAGATTGTGTAATCGCAAAATTTAACTCGTAGTAAGCCATCACCACTTTCCCCCACAAATCCAGGGTCGCATGGACTTGAGTTTGGGTCATAAAGTTTTTTAAAACAAAGGGATATTTACTAAGTTTAATCGCAACATGCACATCGTTTCTCCTTGTCCAATGCATTCATTACCGCAGCCTGCCAACTTGGGTTTTCGTGTAACTGTTCCCAAGCCTTAAAAGACAAGAACGGTATAGAATGAGCGTGAAGACTTGCTCAATCTGTGGATGGTTTGGATAGCTCTCTAGCTCAATCGCCTGGCGAGTTATAGGAATGCAAATTTCTGCAAAAAAATGGCTTTCGCGGGACTTAATTAACACTCAAATTCATGACAAGAAGTGTCGGGTGAAGGCAGTAGCTAAAAACATGGACATAATCGATGAGCGCTCTTGTACTATTCATGTTTTTGCAGAAAACGGCGAAGCAGTGCTGGTCATAAGCATGGTTAGCAAGTTCATGGCATCAGTTGCATGGGCTGTTGTTTACTTGCACTCAACTGAAGTCATTCCTACGAAGTGCAGGCAAAGTGTTTTGACGCTACTTAACATTTGTAGTAGGTTTGGAGGAATTTTGTCGCTGTACTTGATGCATGCAAGTAAGTTTCAAAATTAAATGATGTGCTGCTGCACGTTTCAGAATTTACGAAAACCACGTTTTGCTGTTTCTGTCTATTTTATGAGGCGGTTAACCGAAGATTGACCTATTTCACGTTACTGAAGTGTGAAGCATCTGCCTTAACTCAAGTTCTCCTCCAGTTTAAAATTGTCTGAACGCAAAGTGGCAAAATGATATTTACACCACATCTGATTTGCAACCATGGCTTTTTCCCCGTTTACTTTCAATTTCCGGAAAATATGACTGTTCCGAAGTTATCATAGTGCACCATGAAACCCTAAAGCAATAGTGAAATGGTTCCGCACGAGTACAGGTTGGCAACCCTGGCCATCAGGTTCAACAGTAGCATTTCTTTAGCAGTGCTCATCGTATATAGATCGAATCACGAAATCGCAACAAATACAACGTGCTTATGTTGCCTTCTTCATTATTGTTTGAATGCTTCTCTAGCAATACCAACGTGAATAGTTGCACTTAGATAAGCAAATGTTGCGTACAAATTTCCGGAATGGTTGTTAGAGTTCATTGCATAAATCTTTTTAAGATGCAAGTGGTAGTTATTGGTGTAAAGTAGAATATTTGATATTTTGTTTTGAAACACTGTTTATATTCCGTGAATCTACCCTTACCTCAAGAAATGCGGTAACAACTGTTTTTCTGATTCACCGCCATGTGGACCTGATGCTTGACAATAGTCGGTCGTAGTATACACAGCGTCCACACCACAAGACAAGCGTGCCAAACGTGGCATGCCATGCACTCAAAATTTCAGGCAAGTGATTAGGAATAAGTCAAAGGTGATTCTCTATTTCACAAAATCTCCACGAATCGTGTTCATGTAGGGTAATCTTTCAATACCCAAGCTTATTCACAAGTGACTAACTGCTGTCAGAGAATAGGCAACGATGTTGCTACCTACCATAGTGTACGGTTTCTGTCGATTTGACGACATTTTGCTACCAACCTGCATTCTGCAACAAGGACGTTATTTTTCATGCCAGCAGTTATCGGAACATCGAATAGCACAGGACTAGATTATAAAAAACAACAACTTTGGAACACACTCCTATTCTTCGGTTGAACATCATTGTATTAGACAAACGCTTCTGCAGATTCATATTCGGAAGCAGGAGAATTTGCACAAAACACTGTTTCACCCCAGCTTATTATTGTTGAAAATGTTTGGTGTAACTTCGGATATTTTTATTAGCTTCCATCTCATCAACATGAAACTTTACGACTTGCAATCATTGGCTTTTAGTACTTCCATATATTTGCGAAACGGTTAGAGACGTCCACAATCACCATTCGATCAAAAGATTAGAGTTCGCATGCTTTGCACAAACGATACAGGCAATCCATCTATCTCTCTCTCGTTGGCCTTTCTGTAGTGTCCAACGATCAGTTCGGCGGCGATTTTGGTCTGTGATGTACGTTTGGATCGTCTATGCTCGTCTGTTTTGTAGAAAGGAGCGCAAAAAATTACGCTCCAGTGTCAATTGTTCCCAGTTTTCCGTATTTATGTTGAGTGCCTCTAAATGCATTTTTAATACGTCCTTGTAGCAGAGTTTGAGACGATCGAGAGGTCGGGGAGCAGAGGGTAGTTGCCCAAAGAAGATGTACTTCGGAAGCCGACGATCTTCCATTGTGCGCACATGGCCACTGGAACCAAATCGATATATTCAACGGAGAGACAACGTATCGAGTGTATCTTTTTTTGCAAAATGGCAGTATGTGTCATAAGGTCATGCCAAGAGAATCCGAGGATGGATCGTAGGCAGCGAAAATGGAACGCGTTGTGTCTTTTTTCCTGCTGTCAGTATGTTGGCCAAGTTCCACAGCGTCGTGCAGAATGCTGAGCACGCAAGCCACATAGTGAATCGTGGATCGAGAGATGTTGGTTTGCCCAGACTCGAGAGTGAAGTTTTCCAAACGTAGAGGCAGCTTTGCCAATGCATGGATCTAGCTCAGAAACGAGGGATCCAGATGCAATTACGTTTGATTCACGGTAGCAGAACTTTTCAACAACGTTTAAAGCAATACTATTTATGGTGATGGTCATGGGTATGGGAACGCCCTCAAACCAAATCATGGCCTTTGGGAATGGTAGAGAGCAACTCACTGAGAAGCTGATAGAATTCGCTTTCCTTGCCATACGTCGTAAGTGCAGGGGCGTACGCTGACAGTACGGTCAACACCTTTTGGAGATGCGAACTTGCATGGACATAAGGTGAGGGGAGAGGTTTCTAGGACTCAATGCATGTGATCAAGCAGTTACGGACAGCAACGCCGACACAGCGCCTTATCCTTTTGCTTTCAGGACGTCCGCTCTAGTCGAAGGTGCTCTTCACGAATGGATCTACACCCAATGAGCCATGTTTCGCTGAGAGTTGCAATGTCTATGTTTAATCGTTTCAGTTCACAGTCAATAATACTAGTTTTCCTAGGCAGAGTTCCTTTTTCTGTTGGGATTCGTACGTGTCTAATATTTCAGTAGGCAACAGTTAACACAGAAGGAGAGACGGTCGTAGGATGATGACCAGAGCGTGCCCGTCTCCCAGTACACGCATCTAGCCGAGCAGCAACGGCTTTCTCAGAAGAAGAAAACCCTCGATCTGCTGGTGCCTTTTTATTGTTAATGTACATCAGATGACTGCCAAAGCGCCTAGTTCCAGGGCGAATTATTGAAGCGGATGCTTGCCCAGGACAAACATTCCCCTCTGGACCTACACAGCACTAAATCCAATGGAACGCATGAACAGACCAATCTGACGTGGGTGACCCTACCTGGAGGCCGGCTGGAATGCTGTTCGGATTCCCCGGAGTGGCATACTAGAGATTCCTAGTACTGCTACTCACAATTGCGAATGCCAGAGACGATATTGTGCCAGAGCGTCGAAAGTGGCATGCGCCAAAGAACAGTTGCTTAGTTCCTGCTGCCGAACACACATGGACTGCACTTAATCGGGCTCTACCCGTTGACCAATCTGACATGGGTGACCCCACCAAGACCTGTTACTCCGGCAAGCATAGCTCTCAGAGTCACAGAGACACACAATTCCTCCGCCATGATACGGCAGTAGTCCAGGAGTGGAGCAAAGCGAATTCATAGACTGCATTGATTGTAACTTGCCTATATATTTAACACACAGGGTCCACTTGCATGAATAATGTGGTCCGTTTTTCAATTTTTGAGGCTTTTCGCGTGGCATAGCCTCCACATCAAAAAATTGCCCAGTAGCCTACAAGACCATGGTGAAAAAATAACATGTAGTATATATTCACTATATGCTCTTCAGGTGAATCTGGTAGCGTTTTGCAGCCGTGCCTGATAACATCAGGCCTATTGCTTCTGGCCTGTACTCTGTATTTGCTGGTTCCTGAAACGAAGAATATTCCGTTGCCGGAAACCATTGAGGATGCAACGAACATGAGGTGAGGAAGGTCCACACAGGGTTGCCAATTCGACTTTGTTGAAGCCAGATTTTGAAAATCTGGCTTTTATAACGCACTTGGCTTTTTTGGAAATCAAAATAAATCCAGGCAAAATCTGGCTTTTTTCAGTCGGAAAGGCTTGGATCAGGCGAAACCTTGTCTGAACTGCACATTTATTACAAATCTCTTCTAACGAGAGTTTATGGCCATGCAGGATGCAAATAATATTGCAAAGATTTTACTTTTGCCCTAGAAATGATCGATGTATTTAATAAGAAGCAATGTCCGACAGTGTAATTGGGAACGAAAATGCTTCTAAGAGTGGAATTGTATTATATCGATATTTCTGAGGATTTTTAATATCTATTTTGTGTTTGGTTATGCATCTTTTACATGTATATGTCTTAAAACTACTATCTTTGCATTTTGGGTTTTTAGGAAAATTTTTTTTTGTTGAAGAGAGGTGGGCAACCCTGTGTCCATACGTATTCTGAACGTAGATTGGAGTATTTACCACGAAACGAAAGTGGAAATAATATCTTGGACTAACACACCTTGTTGCTAAACTTGGTTTCAATATATTTTTTTACTTTCCATCAGCGTTACATGTGACAAGAGCTGTCCTACTCTGCAGGTCTCAGTTTCGATTATGTCCAAGACGAAAAGATAGAAATCGAAAAGCAGAGATGGAAAACCTCAAGTCCGATGACGAGAGACAGTGTGCCACGTCATCGTAAAATGTTCAATAACATATAGTCAAAGTACTAGCCATTATATGTATTCATTTAAAAAAACATTTCGCAACTTATCTGTTTCGTGTGGAAGCATATTTAAGAAACGTTTTTTGTTCAATGCACCGCAAAAGCAATTGCCAAATTTAATTGCGTAGTTCAAAGTACGTTCCTGAGTGTAAGAACTTCTTGTGATTTGTTTCACCAATGAACTGTTTAGATGCGTAGCAATAAAAATCTCAAGTTCATCAGACTAATTTTTGCAGCAAAATAAAAGCGTTTGTTGGATTGGAAATACAGTACTTGCTTTGAATCTAATATATTTTCGTGAACCTGGCAAGTTGCACACCTCTCGCCACAGTTTGTCGCTTTTCATTGGAAGTTCATTTTTTCAATACGCAGTCATTCAAAGAATATCTGACCACATGTTTTCGGTTCAAACTACCATTTTAGGATGAAAACTATTTTGGACAGAAGCAATAGCAAATAGTAATCAAGATATAATGTATCTGCTTGTTATGTTTTTTGTGTTTTGTAGCAATGTCTGAAGTGTTGCAGGTTCTTCGTACCATAGCATAAAGTCACTGAAATAAAAGACTGAATTAGGGTGTGCAGTGGTACCTAAGCCCGAAACGGCGTTGTTATAGCTGTGCACTGCACATTATGCAGCACGATTGTTAGTGCGAGTTAATATGTCAGCAACAGTAGGCACGACCAAAAGCAGTGGTTCCCAAACATTTTCGAGCCGTTACCCAAATCAAGGTAGCGATTATGTTTTATTACCGTCAATATTTCGTAGTGACCGCTCATAATACAGAACAACAATGTAGTTTTGGTTCCGCGTTGCCCCCCAAAGAATCGCATATTACAACAGTGGGAAATTTGCCCCCAGTTTGGGAACCACTGACCTAGAGCATTTTGTCGTTAACTGTAAGCCGCCATTTAGTTCGTGTCGCAAATGGTTTATTATAGTCAATTTCGTCTCATGGAACTTCTTGTTTACAACTTTCAGGCTCGTTCATGCATGATTCATAACATTCTTTGTTAATAAAGCAGTGATATCATATTCGCACTCTTTTCCCGTTACTTGTCTCAAAACATCTTAAATTCCCTTGTCACTCCTACCTTTACTCATGGTTTCGCAAGAAACTCAAATCTGGACCATTAGCAAGACCATACGACTGCGCATGTTTGTCTTTCGTCAAGCCTATATAAAGTGTATGAGCGCTGTTTCTACACCCGCAAAGAAGCCGATGGTGAATCACAACTGCCTTTTAATGTTACATGCATATACAAAGATAACTGCAGAAAGAATTTTGGAGCCTTGATTTCCTCTACTATAGCTGAAACAACTGCGTATTTCATACGCATATACGAAGTAATGCGTTGAGAACCCCTTGGAAATCCTCCAGAAATATGCTAGAGACACTCATACAATTTGAACACCTTCTCCCACATTCATTTTTATATTTGTAACCTTCGCTTATTCACAAAAAGTTCATTTCTTTAATCATTTGATTGATCGAGATTAAAAAACATACCTTTTGATGCGAACAATGATAGGATGGAAACTTCGCATAGTTAACAAGCACTTGAAACCATAGGCGTACGAGGCAAGGGGGTTTGAAAATTTTCAGGGCAAATTTTGCTTTCAGGGCAAGTGCAAGTTGCATTAAAATTGTTAATGAAAAACAAATTCTTATACAGTGAAAAATGTCATGGTAAACTCTGTTTTCAGGGTAAGCGCAAGTTGCTCAAAAGTCCTTGAATGATGAAAAATATTTCAATACAGTGAAATATTTCAGGGGAAACTTCGTTTTCAGGGCAAGCGCATGTTGCTCAAAAATCCTGAATGATAAAAAATATTTCAATGCAGTGAAAAATGCAGGGCAACTCTGTTTTTCAGGGCAAACGCAAGTTGCTCAAAGATCCTGAATGATAAAAAACACATTTCACTACAGTGAAAATTTTCGGGACGCACTATGTTTAACTGCGCAAGCGCAAGTTGCTCAAAAACAACTGAATGCAAATTTATATTCAATAGGCTACAGTAGGGGTTTCCAAACTTTTTTTCTCCGAGGGCCACATAAGGTAATATAGAACGTGTCGAGGGCCAGACATCTTACGCAATATGATGTTGTCGAATATGCTATATTCTACCAAATCAACACATTTTTCGTAGGTATACTGTATATTATTTTTTCATCATTGACAAAACGGCTTCGTGGGCCGGATGAAATGGCTGCGAATGGCCCGCAGGCCGTTGTTTGGAGACCCCTGGGCTAGAGTGAAAAAAAGCAGGGCAAACTCTGTTTAACTGCGCAAGGGAAGTTGCTCAGAAATCCTGAATGATAAATTTTCATATTCATTGCAGTGAATTCAGGGCACATTCTGTGTTTTGGGGTAAGAGCAAGTTTCTTAAAAATCCTTAACGGTGAAAAAAAGTAAATACAGTGTATTTAGTATATGCTCACTTGGGGATGACCCGAGTAATTTGGGCTAGTGTAATGCGTGGACCATTCTACGTTGATTGCTTTTTTCGATAACATTCAGATACAAAACAAAACATCCGATACACTTGAGCGTGAACTCAGAAGTACGTAATATTGAAACGGTTCGATGTAGAATGAGGATTAGAATAGAATAACGGCGAACGAAAGAGTTAAGCGTTCGAATGCGCTACAGGAAACAGCGACCGACTGCGACTATCTGGGTTTGCAGGCTAACGTGTCGACGGTTGGACTATTCGCAAACAAATACATCGCGTTGAATCACGAATGGAATATTACTGGGAATTAGGCAGTAAAAATGCAAAAACATTAAAGCACTAATGTGTCCAATATAGGGTTGACACCTTCTTCGAAAAGCAAAGACGAGTGTCAATTATGCCAAAATTAAAATTGTTGATGGGTCGCGTGTTCAGATTGAATTTAGATTTCTCTTAGTGCCTGTATCTTGTTTTTCAGGGGGATTCCTAGCGTTTTTGCACGCGACGTGTCAAATTTTTGTGATATGAGTAGTGAATTGTACGTTTGCTTTCCCAAAAACAAAAGTTTTTACAGTAACAGAAAGTTTGGGTTGCAATGCATTTGTTCGGAACGCAGACGAAATAGGGCTATTTTTTTGACAAAATTGGAATGAAATCGATTTCTCCTGTCTTTTCAGAAAGTATGATTTAAAAATACATCAAGCTTCAATTTCAACACACCAGCGTTTGGTATTGGTGATAACCGTAAAGCACCAACATGAATCACTTGTCTCCTGTGCACACTCTCCAATAGGGATAACAAGTTTATTGGAAGCGATAACGTTTTCCCTGTAAGGTCGTGCTATACCAGCCATTCTTCAAAACATCTCAGTTGTTAATGTCTAAGGGAAGACATCAACAATAATAAAAAACTCTCATCCCGATAGATCAACAGTTTTCTATTATAACAAGTGAGGTGCTAAATGCATTATGCCTGAAAAAGTTTTGTGAATTTTCGTCTGTGACATAATAGTGTGTTATGTCCTAAAACTAATACAGATGAATTGGGACATTATACAGGGGTCACATTCATTTTTATCGCTTGGACGTTTCACTCCCTAAGATAATTTCAATGCGCAGCAAATGCACCGCTGCCCATGTGCCAAAAATTGGTTAATTTAATGAAAACTCTCAGTTGCTTCATAGACGTTGTTATTAAATGTTAGGCTTCACATGAAAGCACTCGTGTTTCTGTATGCTTTCGAGGAATCAGTCGACTGTCATCTGCTTTCGTCTTCTTGCGATGATTCAAACGTGGACATATCTCTATTCAAGTATGTACTTTCCAAGATGGGTGTAAGCAAGGAATCGATCAGCAAATTTTTAATAGGAAATCGATTTCACGTATAATTACGCATCCTTAGTCCTGAAAATTACAAGCAAAGCTTACGGGTGAAAAGTTGAAAGGCTGAAGAAACAGCAGAGAAAAAACAAACTCAAGACTACAATCAAAATTTAGTAACAGCTTTGCTTGCAATTTTCAGGACTGAAGATGCGTAATTTTAGGTGAAATCCATTTCCTATTAAAAATTTGCTGATCGATTCCTGGCTTACACCCATCGTGGAAAGTGTATACTTGTTGGTAGACTTCCTGTCAAGTCAGTGTGAATTTGCGGTGCTAGGGATGTAATGTAGTCTTATTTGAAGTCGCTCTTTTGTCCTTAAGCTCTTTTCGCTGTCCAGCAAAATGGGAAATTGATTTCACATGATAGAGGAAATATTGCTGTACTTTCAGTTGTATTGCAGGCATCTGTTTGTCTTGGAAAAGGGTCTTTAATTAAATTTGTGGGCTATATGCACGGCGGGATTTTGTGTGATTTACTATACAAACGTCTAAAATTATCGCTTGAAGGAACTGTTGATTTCATCGTGTATATTTTACATTGACAACTAATGTTATAGCAATACGTCAGCATCTCTAGCAGAAGCTCAAGGGATCGCTTGCAGACGTTTATGGTTTAAACATCTCATGATTAAATGTTGCAGCATAAACCATTCAAGGAAAATTTCAGTAATCAATATTAAAATTTTACGCAATTACAGCGAGCTGTCAGTTGCCACCGTCACAAATCACAACTACAGTAATATGAAAGATCCAGTGCGCAGCAAGAAGGCGTTGTCGTCTGCACACGTTCTTCACCGTTACACCAAAAACTTCCTCAAGACGACCCGCAAGTCGAACGTGCTCAAGTCATAACACGTAAGTCCTGACGTGGCGAGAATGAGAGCAAAAACTACTGTATGGTAAGACGGAAGCCTGTGAGTTGTTTCTACTCATCACTTCCGTTGCTTCCAAGAACCGGATTCGTATCATTACGAACTGATGGTGGAATATCAACAGATTGGAATCTCAGTAAAGAGTGACATAAACACCACACATTTGTGACTGCATCATGGGCTTCATGTTAAAAATCCAACAACACGCAACTAAAGTTGCCAGGTCATCACGAGCATTTTCGATCCATCCGATTGTTTGGCCTTCTACTTGAACTTCATATGCCTTGGGTTCACTCCAGTAAATCAGGGCGAGATAGAGTGTTATAGCATTCTGTAATAAATCATTTATACTTTCAGGTAAATGGTATTACACAAGAAAAACGTTGCCCTCAGTATTATTATTTACATATCTCAAAGATGTAATGCAACGGTATTTCCAATTAAACAATTTAAAGAACCTAGTTCAAAAAACATTGCTGACCCCGCTCAGGTGTATTTAAAAAAAAACCTTGGTGGTATAAATTGCCCCATTCTGGCGAATTTGCTCCCCCACTAACAAAGCTTATTCAATTTTTGGAAATCCAAAGATTTCGTAGAAACTTATTGCAAACTGTAAAGGAACGAATCGATTTTGCAAAGAATCACATCTTTTATGTGAACTTACACATAACAACTTACGGTATGAATGAATTAACAAGTAGCTACCAAAGTGCGGCATGCCTTTGAAGAACTACCTCACGTGGTATTTATTTATTTAGGTTAGCGAAAAGACTAAACTTTGCGTAGACACTTATTATGTGCAAAATAAGTTCACGATCCGTCTAAATGGATTAACTTCAGTGTTATCAGAATCACTAAAATTTGAATGCGACAGCAATTCCAGTTTATTCAAAATACCGGGTTTGTTAGTTGAAAAAAAGAACGAGTTTCGGGTAATGGAAAATAGCCAAAAAACGGGCTTCGAGTGCGGGAAAACCCGGGATTCAAACACTACTTGCGCAGCATTGCATGCTTCGTTTAAACGTAGTATGTTACGTTGTGCTGTGCAACAGCTTCTCAACGTCTGTGTCAGTCGTTGTCTTGTGTGGACAATATTGTAAATATTGTTGTCGTGTTTGCCGCGACCACGCTGCGTATTGGCAGCTCAGTTACAATGAAAAGTCAGGCGGGTCTGTTTGTCGTACTAACTTCTCAAGTTAATTACTGCACAGTAATCAAAGTTGGGTGCCTGTTCGCGGTATGAACTAATTGACCAAGCCTTTTTGGCCCCCCAGCTCTCAGCGTAAACCTTTTGGCTGCGTAGGTTATTGTCTACATGTTGCAAATGGAGGAGCTTGTGTCTGATTCCGATAGGTCATTATTGCGTTCAACAAGAGTAGCAACTGAGGCAAGCTTCAAACTGTTACGAGATTCGTTCTGGCGTAAGCAAAGGGGATAACAATGACTATGAAATGGTTCTTTGCTTGAACAGTGTTGTGCGAAAGCTTGTTGCGGTTTCCTGCGCATTTGCACGGCAGAGTGTCACGTGTTAAGAGCTGCACCAAGTATGCAACAGCAAGTATTTTTTCCGGAAAACGAAGCTTTTCCTTGTGTTGGTTTGTTCCACGCGGTGAGAAGCAGAGTACGTTTCGTTTGGCACAAGCAGGTCCGAGCTTTTTCTCAATGGTGCAACTACCTGCGGCGTAGTGTTTCTTCCGATAAATTAATCTTTAACAGTTTGTAGCAGAACCTGGTTTGAAGTATTTTTGCGTAGTTTTTTAATTCATGTTTGAATATTTCAATCCATCCTAAAATTTTGATTTTGCAAGTAGTGCAGAAACATCTGGAAGCATATATCGGGTAGAAGGCAAACTGACCGGATTTGTCAATCATGCTGATATCCACAAAACACCAACACAATCTTGGTATCCAGTTTGAAAATCATATCTCATCTTCAGCCACCAATAACTTTGTGTAATGACAACTGCATCAAAATCCCCGTTGAAAGATGTCAAATTTATGCATCCGTTATGATAGAACGTACATTAAAAACCGGATTCAAAGAGGTCCTGGTTGTCCCTCTTCTAGAAACGTTTTGTCGGCAATAAAAATGAGTTTAGAGAGCCACTGTAGCGGCTTTTCTGTGGCAAAAAGGATCGGAGTATATGTTTTGTCGTCAGCTTCTATCCAAACGGAATCCATAACCGTGGATTATATTTGATTTTGAAGTAAACTCAGCCAACCTAGAATGTTGCTAAATAGTTACTGCACTTCATATTTGTAAAAAGATCGGTAAAGCTGATATAGTTGAATGCGGCTGTTCGACTTGAAAACGAGTTACACCCAAGTTCTTTTTAGTTTCAACCACACGATGAAAAATGTCTCGTCCAGTGACATCGAACCGCTTGCACATTGATTGCAGTAACTTGTGATCGTCAAGCAGTGTTTCGTGATCGATAGCCTGAAGTGAATATTCTTTGCTGCATAATCCGAATTCCTTCTATTCTTTATACAAGGTGTTTATACCAGTAAAGAAGCCGAATACTTAACGTGGTTTCATCCAATAGAGCAAAACAACGAATAAAAAATACCGCGTTTTGCTTCAGACATGAAGCAGTGGCATGGAGACGAACAAATCTTTGATTTTGTTTCAGATGCGGTGAAGAACCATGCAGATGTTCAGACTAGTGGAAATGCAGTAACTGGTTCTTTACAAGGTCACAAACGTGTCCACACCTCGTGGAAGCCTGAAGGAGCCTGTTAAATTAACCTTCGTGTGAAAGGTCTGTGCGTTGATAACTTATCCCACATAAACTGTGGTGCAGATGTATTGAAAATTTCTATCAGAACCACGGCAAAGCTAGGTAACAGTCAGTCTGCAAGCACTGCGTGTAATACAAAACACAGCGCATGCAAAAGGAATGACGCAAGTCCAATGTCAAGAGGAGTCGTTCATCCTGCACCAGTGTCATCAGAGTCACGACAGGAAACGTTTGGCAGAAGAAACCGACAGCAAAGCATCGTTGTTTGAGACAGTTCTCGTTGCTTTTAATTGCAAAGATAGCACGTGTAACATTTCAGTTTATAGCAGATTAGCAGCAACACTGAGGACAGATCAAATACCATGGCTTGGCGTCCTACGCAAAGTTCACCTTTAGTGACCACAGTCGGTTGACCGCTAAAGCAACATGTCGCAATGAACTTTTACATGCGTCTTCCCTAAAATCTAACGTATACCAGCGATTTTTTAAAAAATAGTTTGGATATGTCATAAGGTCAAGCAATGCCGTTTTGACGAAATGGCAATGTAAGCATGTTTTGAAATGTTGCAAAATTTGTTTAAAATACAAAAACACTGATCTTGCGATCACTGTGAAGGCACACACAGGCAAATACGAGCAAATAGAATATGCAATACCAAACTAGCAAGATGGGTGTTTGAACAAAAACAAACTTGTTTGTCCAAATCAGCGCACAGATGGTTCCCAACTTTAGGCAAATTTCGAAGTTCGAACATTACAACTTCAGGGAGATCTGGGTAACATAAGGATCAAACTTTGAACACACACTGAACATGAATGGGATCCTTGATCTAGAACTATTTTTGCATTCGAACTTGTATGATGTGTAATTTGAATGGCATTCAGAAAATATAAGATGGCCGATGTGAATAGCCCTACATTGTCATATTCGGTTGCGCTCTCTCTTCGAAATTGAGTTTACTGTGCCCCATAAGAATCATGAACAAGAATGCATTGCAAATGAGAAACATGACCATCCTGTCAAAGGAACATTCTACTGTAGATACTTTAGAAATTTGACAAGGAAGGTGAGATATGCAGTGGGCCGTGAATTGAAAGTTTGGAACCTTCATGGAAAAAATAATGGCAAATTGCAAAAGACTGTCTTTTGCAGGAGATTCGTATATATCGACATTGAAATGAAGACGTAATGAATAGTTGGAAAATAATTTTAAGGATCTTTGGAGCAAGTCTAGAAAAATAAGTGCAAGACTCCAAAAATGTGCTACAAAAGCAATAAGCATGTGAAAGTGACGACAGAAATGAAGTGGCGTGAAATGCCTAATATCTAAGTGTGGTATGAAGTACCTAACCAACCTTTTTTTGCTAACTAAACCATTTGCTCATCAATAATTTCATCAATAATTGAATTCGATTTCTCCTGTCTTTTCAGAAAGTATGATTTAAAAATACTTCAAGCTTCAATTTCAACACACCAGCGTTTGGTATTGTTGATAACCGTAAAGCACCAACATGAATCACTTGTCAGCCAGCGGTTTCCTGTGCACACTCTCCAATAGGGTAACAAGTTTATTGGAAGCAATAACGTTTTCCCTGCAAGGTCGTGCTATACCAGCCTCTTTTCAAAACATCTCAGTTGTTAATGTCTAAGGGCAGACTTCAACAATAATAAAAAACTCTTATCCCGATAGATCAACAGTTTTCTATTATAACAAGTGAGGTGATAAAAAATGCATTATGCCTGTAGAAGTTTTGTGAATTTTCGTCTGTGACATAATAATGTGTTTTGATATTATAGAATCTTATGAGAGAGAAAACTGAGAGAAAATATTTAACTTAAGCTATTCACATTTAGCTCCAAATATTAGAGATACCGTTATTACCCGTACACCGCAAATGAAAAAAAGAGGCAGGTGAAAGACGTTTGATTTTGTGATTGACGTACCAAATCTATGTTCATTACCAACAAACTCTCAAAAGTAGAAATCCTCCAAAAAATTTAAATCTACCAAATATAAGAAGATGGTATAAGAAAAAAAAGATTGATGCAAACAGCACTGCATCTTTATTTTCGTCTGCATTTTTAAATTTGTCTGTCAATTCAAAACGGTAGAATGGTGTACACTGACTCGCTAGCGTCTGAAGAAAAAGGAAAATATTTAGAATATCTGAGAGATTTATTAGATTGATCAGATTTTTCTCAATACCAACAAACATTTGAATTTTCTTCGCTTCAGTCGTAACAGTGGTTGCGTTTTTCATTAAGGTAATCGTCACGTCAAAAGCACAAATCTCTCGGGTGTATACTCTTCACGCGAAGCCATGATACATTACAGCAAAATAGGAACAGCCAAACGCGCAAAATATTTGGGCAGTCGTTGAACTTATATTGGTTTTGGTATGAATTTTGAGATCTTTCAAGTGCTGTTTTAACTAAATCCAGTTTTTGAATGGGTTACCAAGATCGTGTCAAAATCACTTTCGTAGCGTTATTCATTCCCAGAACCAAATTTATAACGATCAACCAGTGGCTTATCAAACGGGGACCAGAGGTTCCCTGGGCCCCATGGGGCACCTTTTGGGAGCGGAAATTTGGTGATAAACATTAAATTTTGAATGGAGTTTAGAATTTCTAACTCTTCTTTATTACTTTATATAAAAAATACCACGGCCAAAGCAAACGATACAACTGACATCTTGCAAACGTTTCGATAACAACTGTTATCATCTTCAGTGCATAGCAATAGCTATGCACTGAAGATGATAACAGTTGTTATCGAAACGTTTGCAAGAT
>Ga0210059_1001962_pt1 | contig 31759 bp, 10 predicted proteins | sample Ectturendosymbi2_FD_188042 | JGI IMG/M metagenome (GOLD analysis project Ga0210059, IMG submission 188042) | Ecteinascidia turbinata endosymbiont from Florida, USA - Sample 2 (SPAdes) (version 2) | ecosystem: Host-associated > Tunicates > Ascidians > Unclassified | place: Key West, Florida... | reverse complement strand
CTTTACAACATGAAAAATAATCCAGTTACTGCATTTTAATTTCTGTAATTGCACTCTTTGGGTGCCCGGGGCCGTCGCCCTGTGTGCCCCCGCCCCTTTGCACGTTCTGAGTGCAGCATCGGGGTATTATTTCAAGCAGCAGTGCGTATGCGAAGATACGAAAATGTTGCCTTCTGTTGGAGGGCGCTATTGAATTTCGATGTCCGTTTCGCCTGTTTTAATTCCGGTGCATCATCTTCCATGAGGTGGTGTGGCCAGTCCAAAATTGGGGGGGGGGAGTTTGATTTTAGGTTGGAAAAACGCCTCTCAAAGGACAAAATGACTGTTCTAAAAATTTTGGGGGGGGCATGGCCTCTGGCTCCCCCTATGGTGGTGGGCATTATTGCAAAGTCATTGATCTTCAAGCCAAAAAATCAGAAAAACTTGATATGTAATCATCTCAGCACCCCTCCCTCCCACAAGCAACCGAGCATTTGAAACCCGCTCTGGTGCTTGCGTAAAATCATTTTCACCTGAAGTTGCGCACCTTTTAAAATTGCAATACCTGTAGAAAATGGGGCAGATCAGATCCTGATCACGTGAAGCACTACGTGTAACGTTACCTGAACATACTAAATAGCGGCATGGGCGTCGGAAGGACTTTTTCCAGGGGGGGGGAGGCAGAACCGTCACCAGAAAGTTTTCAACAGGGGGGCTTGACATTCTGAAATTTGGCAAAAACTCCGACTTATAGTGCTTCATAATTCAATTTGGGGGGCTAAGTCCCCAGTGACGACGGGACTGGGGGGCCAACCAGGGGATTTTTCCAAACTTTTTCTAGGGGGGCCAAATGTGGTGAAACTTGTTTTTCCCACTCGATACTAAGAAAACAAATTTTTTGCTGAAATTTTCGAATTCCAGGGAGGGGGCTTGATCCCTCCTTCGACGCCCATGAAAACCGGTATGCCTACTTGATTTGATTGCACATGCATTTCGTAATGCCAACGTGTTTTGGTTAGACTTTGGTTCAAAAACATTTTTTGTTTTGACTTTTTTTCAATTAAGATAACGAAATTTCGTGATGGCAACTCTCGGCCACCTAATCAGTCCCATCGCCATGGGGGATGGTGGTGGGCTTAGAACCCCAAAATTGAAGTAGGGAACACAATCAACCAATTGAGTTTTGTCAATTTTTAGAATGTCAAGCCCCCCTATGGAAGACTCTCTGGCGACGGTTCTGCACCTAATCAAAATCTTAACTGCACCACTAGCGACAAAGAATTTTCGATCACCTTTGACAACATTTTTAAGAGCATTGCACACTGAACAGACCGGTCACAGTATGCCAAACCAGCCTTACATCAGTATTTTTTCGAAAACGCTTTACAATTCACGTAACTTAGGCATTCAGAATCGATTGCAGATGAAATTTCACAATCCACACCCTCACACGCGACAATTCAACCCCATCACAGCAGACGCAACATAGCGTTTGAATTTCCATTGCAGCAGCTGTCGCCACTGAATCACTGTCCGCCCTATTTTCTCCAAGATATAGCAACAATGCGTGAAACGTGCAACCAGGGACCGTTCCAGCCAGTAACGTTAAGGGGGGGGGGATGCAATTTCAGTAAATTTGGCAGTGGTTTCGCTACTGTAAGGGAGATGAAGTATACTTCACAACATTGCTGTGGCAAAACAATGGACGGCAAAATATCCTTATATCGCGAATGCTGTTTTCCGAATTGTGCAAAATCTTGGATAAGTTACTTTCGTAGGTTTTAGCAGGCCCGTAGCCAGCTTGGGACACCAGGAGGGGCGAAGAGTTTTCCGAGAGGGGCCCAAATTTTTTGAACTATGTCCAACACATTTTTCCAGGGGGAAAAACATTTCCTAGGGGGGCTTCGCCCCCCTCTGGTTACGGGCCTGGGTTTTAGGGGGGGTGATCGCCCCAACCGCCCCTGCCTTCAACGCAATTCGTGTTGTCACTCAAACGATGATAGGCTTTTGTTGCATTTATTGGTTCTTGTTCCCTGCCGGAGCATCAATCGCGCGTATCACGTCACCAGGAACACAGGAAAAGAGAGACGTAACGGATGCACTGGCACAAACAATTAAACATGCGCCAACCCAGAAGTTTTGGCGTTGTGCTGCTAAACCGGAAAAATTCTTGTTCCACAAAATTTATTTGAGAGACATCGTTCCAGGGGCCGAAAGCAGCTGATATTTCCGGGAGGGGCAATGTTTGTAACATATTGTACCTAACAACCAAACAAATTTTTGATTTTTACGTGGAGCAGGGGTGCTAAGAGGGGGGCATAATACCCGGGTGCCAAATCACTGGGGGCGCCGAAATGTCCAACCATGTCGCAAGTACTTTCATCAATACAGTAAATTTGGTCCCGAAAGACTTGCGTGGGGCAATTGCTCGGTTGCCCTTCACTGGTTGCTGGACTGCATCGTGCGTGAGCGGAAACGCAACGATGTCACACCAGCATTTTACTTAGATTTCTTGACTGCTAGACATGGATCGCTTTGGTGTGGAAAAGACTGCACGGCTGCGTTCAGGCATGCAGGCCTGTGTTAGTCCACGCACGCTACCGGCATGAGCTGTTCGCTTTTTGCACAGATGCCATCAAAATCAAGACAGCAAAGGATGCCGGAGATTCGATTACAACCCTGGTGCGAAAACGAAGCCGAGTAGAACTGCGACAGTGCAACCATGTTTTCTTGAAAATTTACCATAGATTGGGCGCAACTTAAATCGACAGTGGCAGACAACTTTCTTTCCATGTCGTCTGTACAGACCGAGTACGAACGAACAACAAAATTTCACCAATATGAAACAACCAGAAGGATGGCACGCAAGTAACATTGGTTTCTGTTGTTTGTTGTGTGGTGCAATACAAAAACAGATGTTTTACCCAGGCAGGCCCATAGCGCGACCAAGGGATTTGCAAAAACCAAATCGCTGCCATGGAAACCGTTTTCTACGTTCACAAAACAAGCGCGCTTTTTGCAGAGACAAAAAAGGAAGTTCAAAGTTTTTCAGAGAACTTCAACAAATCGTCCAGCGGTATGTATGCAAGAGATCCTGGCCGCAGTTTGTTCACAGAAATTTTCTCGCCCCGAAAAAGGTATGGAGACAATACACCACCCCAACCCATCCTTTTCGAAATGCTACTTTTGGTTTGGCGGGGTTGCAAGCACCTCAGCAAAAATTCGCGTTCAAAACTCCACGTGGTGAACAAAAAAATATATGCTGTTAACTCTACAGCGTTGCACTGTTCAACAACCACATACAGTACATGCATTTCCAATAACTTAGATACACAGCAACGGTTTTTCGCGAATTTCATTGACCATTGACAAGTAAATCTAATGTTAAATGCTACTTCAGTGCTTGTTGGTGTTGAAGCGGTAACTCGCAACCACTCTTTCTTTCAAGTCATTTTCATTTAAATTCTCCATTTTTCCGTACAAATTTCGATCCAGTCTACAAATCCACAACCGATATGATCGAAATCTTCCAAAACTGCGCGAACATCGGCAGCACAGCGGCCATCTGGAAGAAGCGCGGCATTGTTCGAGGCACCGATCTTGAACGGCTTAGGGTCGAAAGCGTTCGGGCGCCACAAGACGCCGACTGCCGTTCCGCCGTCAGCGTCATGAAAAAACAAGGCAAGGTCATCGAACGACGTCACGAGTTCGTCGATATAATTCCGAAGGGGATCAAAGCCTAATATCGGAAGCACACGTGGCAGGCTGTCATCATTTGCTGTCCTACTGACAGAAGCACTTGACTTGGGACGACTCTGGCTACGATATCGCTCTGACAACCATTTCGGCTTAAGATGTATGACAACGTCATAAGCCTTTAACGAAGGAGTAAAGGCAGTGACATTAAACTCTTTGCCAGAGAGGAAAGCAGAATCGATTTGGACAAGGCACAACTTGGCAAGATCTTGCAAACGTCGCAGAACAACTTTGCTCGGCCTCTCGTTGGTCCACGTGGTCCCCAGTCGATCTTCCGGTGTCGAGATGCAAAGCGCGGGAAGCGTGTGTCTGTTTTCGGAAAACTCGGAAATTACGGAATCGATGTCGTTTCTGGAAAACTTGTTCTGCAAGTTGACAACCACCGGGCCGGAAGCGAAGTCGAACGACGACGCGAGGCGCAAGAAGTTGACGAAACCGGAGTGACACGAACCAGGCGCGGCGCCCAGCAGCGGATCGGTAAACAACGAGGCGACGAGCAGCTCCACAGCTTCTGCGGCGATGTGCCCAGACAGAAGCTGGGAGTTGACCCATCGCTTCACCAGCCGGCACGTCTCGCCGAATGCGGGGTGAGCTTGACCCAGGCCGTGCAGCATGCCAGCGAGAAGGGGCAATTTTACCGTGCGCTTCTCCAACGCCAGCGATTCCGGGTTGACTGCCGTTTTCACCATGCCGTCGGGCGTCCTGCGGGTCTGGAGCACCAAGATCTCTCGGTGGTAAGCGACGGAAATGTGAAAAGCAAAACCGTCGTCCAACACGACAAGATGATCAGGCAACGGGACGCAGAGCAGCTTCGGATGCGCTTTCTGCAGCTCGTCACTGATAGTAGCATGAAAAGCCGCTTTCAAGCGCCGTAGGCCCTCTGCATCTTGCGGCCATTTCCCACTGCCTTCCAAGTGACATATGGCTTCAACGGGAAAAGCAAACGCGGGACATGCTTTACTTGGCACAGGGACCTGAACGCGCTTTTTACCGACAACCACTGAATTATGGCCGGGACTGACGGCAGCATAGCAAGGATATACTTCCGTGCCTCGAATAATGGGAGAGACGCCTTGTATGCTTGTTATTGCTAAAGGCAGCGACAAAGATCGAAGCTTCTGGCACAATCTATTGAAACTTACTGCAGCTTCTTTGCTGATTTCATCGCCTGTGTCTGCACAGCTTTCGGTCAAAATGGAGTCTTTTGAAAAACACGAAGACGGATCGAGAAAATTTTCCAACTGACCAGCGACTGCGACAGTTGCCGCTGGAGCGATACCGAAATGTTTCCCTAACAAATACTTGCAGATTTTTATCGGTATGCAGCGCTGTTCCGCCACGGACGATGCCTCCCACAAGACTGCCTCACAAATAGCGCCATCTTGAAACCTCCGCAGTTCAGACTTGTCCCCCCAAAACAATCGGAAACTAGCGGCTTCCGCAGCGTCTGCCACAGGTCCCTTTTCCAAAACGCCAGTGCTGTAATCTCTGTCTAGCAGCAGTCCGAACGTAACAGGACGAGACACGTCTTTCCACGATGGAGGGTGCTGATCAATATTCCACGATCCATAAGCATGCATCCTTACGCCAAGACGACGCAACCTTTTCCCAAGACCCTTGGCAAGGACAGAAGCCAGAAAAGGAAATGCAGCAACAACGCAATTCGATGCACAGTCCACAAGCTTTTGTTTTAGTTTCAGCTTCTCCGCAGATTTCTTCAAGGACGACAGACTTATCAAATGCAAAAGTTGATCGTACTTCATAGCGAAGGACGTAGACTGCATAAAAACCTTGTTGAGGCCGTCGTGATTGTCCAACGCTGCTAAAGATGCTTTTGCATCATGCGAAACTTGGTAAAACACGGCAGCAGGCATAGTGGCGCACAGGTTTAGTTTTCCAAACGGATCAACGAACACAACTTCATAATGGTTATGAAATTCTGCTAAGTCCAAGGATGCATCGAACGACAAACCAGTTGTAGTCCAATCAGTGGAAGAAAGAAACTTGAATATATTTCTAATGACTTGGTAGCTGCTCATGAACTTATTAATTTTGCTCGAAGAGGCAAGGTATGCGAGGAGCATGGACATCAGAAAGCCACTGAAGCATCCATAGCCACTATTTAAGTCCCTTTGACGAAGCCACACTTTCAGGAGTTTTAAAGCGTCTTTGTACGCTTGTACTGCATGGACCAATTCATACAAGAAACAAAGATGCTTTTCCATTAGCAAATCCATCAAAACACAGCTATTATAATGTGGTGTTGGAAAAAATACCTCATCTTTCTGAGTAGTTTCGTCTCCATTGTACCAATACTGTCTAACATTGCCAACGGTGGGCAAAAAACGATCGATCTTCAAACAACCAGCTTCTGGGCATGCATGTAATCGAACAGTTATGTTTGCATTAGCAGAATCAGCAGGGGTAAGAACGGCGGTAGGTTTTAGTGGGTTTTCCATAAAATAGGAAAACTCTACCTTGCTGAGCAGTTGGGTTTGTGATAACTGCTCAGCAACATGAGCAAGGTAAACAGCTCGCTTTCTTAAATATCTTTGATTAAGATGATCTTTTGCCTGTAAACACTCTTTTGGCATGACAAGCAATAGATCAATGTTTACATTCTGCTTGAGGAATGTGTCGAGTTGGTAGCTGCCCACAAGTTTAATTTCAACTGGTGGCATAAATCCCATTGTCCCTTTGACTTTTTTAGGCACCCTAACAAATGGATAGGACACAGATTTATCCAACCAAGACAGCGATTGCAACGAAGATGATTCGATTTTTGACATCGACATTATGCTGTCATGAAGTGAATGAAGAAACTCATTAACTTGATCACATTTTTTCTGGGAGACGGTAATTTCACGAAGAGTCTCTTGGATCTGCAGCTTCACTAAGTTCGAATGAAACAACACTTCAGTTTCATGAAGATTTGACAATTCTTCATTAGTTGGAGGTTTGTACAATTCCGACTTCAGCAGTTTTGCAGGAGGTTGACTACTATCAGCCATTACTGCATACACTTTTTCATTTACAATTAAAAGTACAGTAGAAACAAATGTTCAAACTATCACCTGCACCAAGGAAAAATTTAAAAGATTTACTCACCACACTCCAACTAAATAAATTACACCTTGCACGAATCTTCATCCTTTAAACACTTGCCGAAATTTGGCACATTAGAGAAAGTGCTTAGGTCAATAAGCCAACGACAGCACATAACATGAAATTCTCTTTAGTGTTCCCATATCTTTTCACTATTACGTGTTCCCATGATCTTTTCACTATTACATGTTAACTCCAAAGATTGCAACTTGTGCCATTCAGCAAAATTTTGATGCCTGATTTTTAAACTTGCACTGCTTAGTTTTGTACTGTTGCATGTACCATTTTGCAGATAATATTCAATGTACATTTAGAAAAATTGCGTAACAGTATGGCTGTGAACAAGCCATGCATTTCATCTACAATCACAAATACAGTAGAATTTGCTCAATTCATCATCGTTCAATTTGTCATTTCCTTACTTTTTCGTCGGTCCTGGCAGAATTCCTATCTTTTGTGTGTATTTCTCTTTGTCAAATTCATCAATTTGCTCAATTCATCACCTCTTTCTATCACTGAGAAGTGTTTTGTTCAGCTAATTCGTCATTTGCAGTTTCACTTTTGATGTTTAAGCTCAGCTAGTTGAACATGTGTGGGAATTTAAACAAATTAAGGCACTTTATCTAAGAATTGTTGCACCTCGCAATTTGTTTATCGAATATATACACAAGGTGCAAAGCACGACTTGACTCCCCATTGAGAGAACGCAGTAAGTCTTCAAAATGTATTAAAGATTTAAGAAGTGCTAGATTAAATTGAAGAGTCTAGATAAGCACAACCTGAACATGAAAAGTCTTTAAAGTTTATTAAAGATTTAAAAGGTGTTAGATTAAATGAGGAGTCGAGATAGAGTAGAGGAAGTAAAAGTAAAGAATTAATTTAAACGATGAAAAGGTCTTCCCAATTAAAATTTTCATTGACAGTAGTGCTTTCTGCAGTTCATTTCAGGTTGCTTGCATAATTTGTCACTTCGCCTAAATAGTCACTTTTTTCTAATCCCTTGAGGTGACCAATTAGGCAAATTCTACTTTACTTATATTGGCCACCACAAGGCCAGCATAAGAAAGTTTGCTTAATCAGACAACTCTTTGTCAATTTTTAGCTTATCTAATATAGTGCTGCTTAACCCTGTTATCTGCAGAAAACGACTATGAAGTTCTGCAATTCTGCTGTACAGCGGAAAATGGATAAGCCAATTGTTTGAGATATACAGTAATGTTCTTTCAAGGCTGTTTTTTTGTTAGAATGGTTTCCTATCAGCATTAATATATTCGTATACTGCTTTTTTTCAGTCATAGACCGAAACGTTTTTGAAATGACCGATTCACTTTGTTTGAATGGTTTTCTATCAGCATTAATATACTCATATACTGCTTTTTTCAGTCATAGACCGAAACGTTTTTGAAATGACTGAAAAAAATCAAGTGATTTCAATCAGAATGTTGGAAAAATAGGTTAAAACCTTGCTATGGAGAGATTTAAAATAACTGTGAGACAAATGACCAAAATGTTTCAGCGAAATAAAAACAGCTCATATACCATGATCAATAAATGTGACAACCAATTGACATTTCTACCACCTGGTAATTGAAGAGATCTAATGTGCTTGTTCTGCATGCTACAAATGTGTAATGATGCAGCAGATATGATGGATGCACTAATATGTACTAGAAGTGGACTAAGTCTTATTTTCTGACTCTGCATCCATTCTGACTCCAGAATGTTAGCCTCTGCATCCACTCTGTAAAATTTGAAAATTCCCAAGTTGACCTCACCTCACTCCACAAAATATATACCAAATACAACAGAAACATATATGCATGCCAATTGAAAAATGAAACGTCTCCACCAAAAAAAATTTAAGACTACTATACTTCGAACTGAGTCCAACAGAGTCTACAACTGCATCTTTTGCTCATCTGTCACATACAAAAAGTGACTTTAAGTACTGTTACTTGACTACAAACATAGTGGAAATGGCATAGTCCAGCAGCTGAGTTGACATTAACAATACTGCTAGTACTCTCTGTTTGTGTACTATCTAAACTGCAAAACAAGTCAAAAATTTTATTTAATTTTGCCAAATGTTGCAAAGAAAAAGAATCTCAACTTTTGGCTAGTACTTGACATGTTCAGATTTCACAACATTACCACATGAATTCAACAACACTTGCTGGTAGTATGTGCATATCAGAACCTCTACAAGAGAACATGATTACTTTGAAAATATTTGCACAGTAGAATTTGCCTAATTCGTCACCTCAAGGGGATTAGAAAAAAGTGACCATTTAGGCAAACTGGCGAATTATATAAACAGGTGAGAACTCTATCATAGCTCGTATACTTTATCATAGTAACTCCTATACATTGTGCTTCCATTTGCAGTAAAATACAACTTTGTGAGAGTATGGTTGTTTACTAAAATAAACTCCTTAATTCCTCTACTCTCTCTAGACTCCTGAATTTAATCTAGCACTTTTGAAATTTTTAATAAACTTAAAAGACTTTCTGCGTTCTCTCAATGAGGAGTCAGGTCGCGCGTCGCACTTCATGTATAAATTCGATAAACAAATTGCGAGGTGCAACAATTCTCATATAAAGATCCTTAATTTGTTTGAATTCCCACATGCGTTAACTGCTTAAAACTTCAATGGCCGCGATTGGCTGGCCCTTTTTTGGCCATAAATTGCCAGCCGCTAGAGCTAGAGAGCTGTTCAAACCCTCTATGGATTCAGCAAGTCTTCTAGTTGACATTGAAAAAAACATGCTTTGTTTTCGATGGGGATTTTCCAGAGGTGACGTCACAACGAGGGCATGTTTTGGAAATTTTGGCCACCTTTGGCCGGCCCTGGGCCCCAACCCATTGACCGATTCAATTGGTTCGATTGGCTCGAAGTTTTGTTGAAAACTAAGTCAAAATCCACATCTATAGAGCCCTTGATTGACTAGCTACCATATCTGTAGCCAAAATTATGGGTCAAAAACCCAGTTTTTGGCTTAATTCAAAACTTTTCAGAAAAGGCATAATTTGCCCTTTCAGGGCAAACTTTGGCCAGTCATAACTCGGCAGCAGATTGAGCTAGAGAGTTGTTCAAACCCTGTGATGACTAGTGGCGTCATGTAGTTTAGAATAAAAAATAATTTTTTGTATTTGGTTGGTGGTTTTGGGCCAATGGGATTATGAAAAGGGCATGTTTTTTGGTTAATTATATGACGTCATCATCCGATCCCACGCGCCTTTATTTTGGCTCGCAGTATTTTAGGATTCTAGGCAAGAATACGCATTTTTAGACACCTTGATTGAGTTTCTAGCGTTTGTAGTTCAGAAGTTAGGCCAAAAAACAGCTAATTGGTAAGGGGCTTTTCTCAATATTTTTGGGGGATTTCCCTAATTAATTTTAATGTTTTTTGGCCCTAATCTTTGAACCAGGAATGCTAAAAACCCATTCAGACCCTTCAAAGTCCCAAAATATAATCAAAAAACAATTATGTCATTTAAATGGCTTCTGCGGGTCTTAAAGGGAGGTCAGGCAAAAATGCTGACATCAGCAAAAAATAACATAAACATCCTATCATTATATAAGCATTAAAAAAACACAGACATCCTAGACTGAAAAGTTTTGTTTTATTGCGAACTACATACCTTCACGAGTCTTTAGAGGGTTTGAACAGCTCTCTAGCTCAATCTGACGGCGAGTTATTGCCTGGGACGAAATGACCCCAGAGTAGCTTTTGACGCAGCAAAATTTTGGTCAATTTTTGGTTTATGAGCCATAATTTTCACTCCCGGTATGCTAGAAAGTCAATCAAGGGCTGTATAGACTCGAATTTTGACCTAGTTTTCAACTGAACTTTGAGTCCAAAAAATGGCCCATTGGGAAGGCGCCCAGGTCAGGAAAAGATGGCCAAAATAATGCAAAAACTCCCCTACTTGTGACGTTCCCCTCAGAAAAGCTTAAAACCAAAACGAAAAAATTTTTTTTTCGTTTTGACTCCAAGACTTGCTGAATCCATAGAGGGTTTCAACAGCTCTCTAGCTCTAACGGCTGGCAATTTATGGCCAAAAAAGGGCGGGCCAATATATTGGCTCACGCAGTCATTAAAAGGTTAACACTTTGAGAGCCGGTCTACGATATATTCGTACTTTAATTTCGGCCTAAAAAACAGCAGTTTTCGGTTGTCTTACCAACGCCCTAGCTCCTCCGCCGATTGCGCTAGAGAGCCTGTTCAAGGGCTCAAACGGATCGGCCAGTGTAGTAGATTGCACTCGAAAAAAATTTTTTTGGTTGGGGGTGCGGATTTTTTGTGACTGACGTCATAAGTGAAGTAGTTTTAGGGTCATTCTGGCTCATGTTGACTGGCCTAGGGCCCAACCGCTAGGCCAAAGTATTTCGCTGAAGTTTTCACTGGAAACTAGGCTTGAGTCCGAGTTTTTTGAGCCTTTGATCGACTTTCTAGCGTTTCTGGTTCAAAAGTTATGATCTAAAATAAACAAATTAATTAATTATCTAATTAGTCAAATATTTTTACTAACTTACATCACAACTTTTGAACCGAAACCCCAGCAGGTCATCCAAAGTATCAAAAAACTCAGATTGTAGCCTAGTTTCCAGTAAAAACTGCAGCGAAATACTACCACCTACCGGTTGGCGCCCAGGGCCAGGCAAAGTGGGCCAAGGTGGCCTAAAAATCCTCTACTTATGACGCCACTCACAAAAAAACCGCATCCCCCAAGCAAAAAATTTTTTTTCGAGTGCAGACTAGAAGACTTGCTGCGTCTTTTGAGACTTTTACCAGGTCTGTAGAGCATACCGGACCGGAGAAATTCCCGCACAGAGCCACGTGCGTTTAGGCGTTTTTTTTTGAAAATCCCCGAATCCTAGCAGACGCCAAAGTGTTAAGCATCAAAACCAAAACTGCAAATGATGGATTAGCCGAACAAAATGCTTCTCAGGGGTAGAAAGAGGTGATGAATTAAGCGAATTGACAAACTAGATGGACAGAAATGTACACAAAAGATAGGAATTCTGCTGGGGCCGACAAAAAAGTGACAAATTAAACGATGACGAATTAGACAAATTCTACTGTAATTGATTATTATGTGCAAGGGTAAGGGTTACTGAGTTGCCCAGTCATTAGCAGACAGCACTTCACATCCCCTAGAAAGTCCCAAGGAAAGGTTTGGCTAATGTGTTGGGTTTAAGTTAAACCACAAGGGCTGCCAAAGTGGAGAGGTATTCCCTATCTGCATATCAGCTCCCCATACCTAGATTGAATGCCTTGAATAACTGCGGAGCTCAGTTTTTCTCATCATAGAGACTATTTGATGTGCTGGAGCCCGTACAGGCGTCACCACCAGCTGTGCAGAGTCAGAGGTAAAATGTCTGACCTTTCCAAAATTTTCGACTCAACTCCTTAACATGACGTGAATGAAGTTTGGCGGTCAACAATTTTGTTGCAATTGGCAATCAATGGAAATCATGGTACACCATTAGAATTCTGTTTCAATAAAAGTTTTAAAAGAACTTATACCATTTCAAAAGGCACAAGTTAGCACTCATAACTTTGAAGTGTGATGTAAATATGATTCAATTAGACTTCTAGAGCAGCGCTTTTCAAACGTTATTTCATTACGGCACACTACAATAAATACTGGATTTGGCCGTGGCACACCTACTTTATAAAAACCTACTCTTCACAAACTTTGTAATGGAAGTGATGTAACATACAGAAGGTTTTGTCAAAACAAAAAATTTTCATGGCACACTTCAGCCTCTTCAGCGGTGCACTGCCAGTGTGCTGCGGCACACAGTTTGGGAAACACTGTTCTAGAGTCAGAGTCAGATTTCTGACTCCTACTCCTAGTGTTCTTAGGAATCTAACTCCGACTCCACCCAAAAACCTCAGACTTCTTGCAACTCCCAATTATGATGGCTAAAGGTTATTCTAGTTTCCCCAAACTGCAAATTGCCAAATCGCAGCCCTACAACTGGTTCCAGTTTGGTGTCATGTCCAGAACTTCAAACCTTCGGTGTAAATGTACAATATGCTCGTACGTAAAAGCCACGTATTTTGCATCACTTTGCAAATCCATAACTTGCCAAGCAATTGAGCTAGAGAGCAGCTCCCAACCCTCAAAAGATGTGGCACATCTTTTAGAGTGCATTAACACTTTAACGACCGCACGCGCCAACATATTGGCGTGCTCTTTTTTGGCCATAAATCGCCAACCGCTAAAGCTATTCAAACCCTCTACGGATTCAGCAAGTCTTCTAGTTGACAGCGAAAAAAAACGTTTTTCCTGTTGGGTTTGAGGTTTTCTGGGGGGGAACGTCACAAGTAGGAGTGTTTTTGTGTTATTTTGGCCATCTTTGCCTGGTCCTGGGTGCCGTCCCAATGGGCCACTTTTTGGACTCAAAGTTTAGTTGAAAACTAGGTCAAAATTCGAGTCTATACAGCCCTTGATTGACTTCCTAGCATATCGGAAGTGAAAATTACGGCCCATAAACCAAAAATTGACCAAAATTTTGCTCCCTCAAAAGCCACTCTGAGGGGCATTTCTCCCCAGGCAATAACTCGCCGTCAGATTGAGCTAGAGAGCAGTTCAAACCCTCTAAAGACTCGTGAAGGTATGTAGTTCGCAATAAAACAAAACTTTTCAGTCTAGGATGTCTGTGTTTTTTTAATGCTTATATAATGATAGGATGTTTATGTTAACCCTGAAAACCCTGATAGGATGTTTATGTTATTTTTTGCTGACGTCAGCATTTTTGCCCGACCTCCCTTTAAGACCCGCAGGAGCCATTTAAATGACATGATTTATTTTTGAGTTTAGCTGTTTTTTGATTATATTTCAGGACTTTGAATGGTTCCGAATAGGTTTTTAGCATTCCTGATTTAAAGATTAGGGCCAAAAAACATTAAAATTAATTAGGGTAATCCCCCAAAAATATTGAGAAAATCCCCTTACCAATTAGCTGTTTTTTGGCTTAACTTCTGAACTAGAAATGCTAGAAACTCAATTAAGAGGTCTAAAAACGCATATTCTTGCCTAGAATCCCAAAATACTGCGAGCCAAAATAAAGGCGTGTGGGATCGGATGATGACGTCATATAATTAACCAAAAAACATGCCCTTTTCATAATCCCATTGGCCCAAAACCCCCCAACCAAATTTTTAAAATTATTTTTTAATCTCAACTACATGACGCCACTAGTCATTACAGGATTTGAACAACTCTCTAGCTCAATCTGCTGTCGAGTTATGGCTGGCCAAAGTTTGCCCTGAAAGGGCAAATTATGCCTTTTCTGAAAAGTTTTGAATTAAGCCAAAAACTAGGTTTTTGACCCATAATTTTGGCTACAGATATGCTAGCTAGTCAATCAAGGGCCCTATAGCCGCGGATTTTGACTTAGTTTTCAACAAAACTTTGAGCCAATAGAAAGAGTCAATGGGTTGGGGCCCAGGGCTGGCCAAAATTTCCAAAACATGCCCTGATTGTGACATCACCTCTAGAAACCCCCACCGAAAACAAAACATGTTTTTTTCATTGTCAACTAGAAGACTTGCTGAATCCGTAGAGGGTTTGAACAGCTCTCTAGCTCTAGCGGCTGGCGATTTATGGCCAAAAAAGGGCCGGCCTATCGCGGTCGTTAAAGGGTGAAAGAAATTGGAAAGTTTCAGATTTCGTTTTTGTGTATGTGATGTCACAAGTGGGATAGGTTTTAGGCTATTTTGGCCCAGGTTTCCTCACTCCGGGTGCCAACTGCCAAAGGGAATTTTTTGACTCAAGTTTTTATTGGAAACTAGCCTGTAATCTGAGTCTTTTGAGCTCTTGAATAGCGTTTTAGTAGGGCTTCCAACTCAGGTTTTCCCAAACCTGAAACACGTTTTTTTGGCTATTTTCTACAACTCGAAACTCTTTTTTTGGCTATTGTCTACTACCCGAAACCCAGGTTTTTTCAACTACCAAACCCAGGTATTTTAGAATACCTGGAATTACTGTTGTATTCAAATATCAGTACAGTAGAACTCATCTAATTCATCAATTCACTTAATTCGTTACTTTTTCGTCGGTCCCAGCAGAATTCCTATCTTTTGTGTACATTTCTGTTCATCTAATTCGCCATCGTCTAATTCGTCAATTTGTCACCTCTTTCTATCCCTTAGAAGCGTTTTGTTCAGTTAATACGTCATTTGTAGTTTCGCTTTTTATATCTAAGCAGCTAGTACGTGCGGGAATTCAAACAAATTAAGGATCTTTATCTAAGCATTGTTACACCTCGCCATTTTTTTGTCTAATTTATACACGAGGTGCAAAGCGCGACCCGACTCCCAATTGAGGGAACATGGGAAGTCTTTCTGGTTTGTTACAGATTGAAAAGGTGCTTATAAATGGAGGACTCTAGATAGAGTAGAGGAATTAATTGTTGTATTCAACCATAACGTCATAAACTTATATTTTACTAAAAATAAGAGCACTATGTATACAAGTTACTGTGATAATGTATACGAGCTTCTATGATAGAGTTTTTACCTGTTGGCATAATTCGTCAGTTCGCCTAATTCGTCACTTTTTTCTAATCCTCTTGAGGTAATGAATTAGGCAAATTCTATAATTCTGATAATACTAAAGATGAAGATTAGCATGTGTAACAGCCAAATTAGCACGCTTGAACTTTCAACTATGATCTTGAGGCACAAGGTGCAGGTTTTGCTCAGTAACCATCTTATGTTCGTTGTTGATCTGTTTATATTTTGGTTCAATTGACTTATTTAGACAGATCGTGAGGTGATTTGGCACGTAATAAGTGTCTACGCGAACTTTAATATTTTAACCTAATCAAATAACGGCAGTGTCTGTTTTGCTGCCAAGAGAAGGTGGCCACAGGCTTGGCATAAACGAAGTAAACAAAAGATAAACCCTAAACCTAATCTTAACCCTAACCGTAGCCCTATTGTAACACTAACGCTAACCGCAAACCTAACACTAACCCTAACCTCAACCCTAACCTAACCCTAACACCTAAGTATACACTGTGGAACGTTTTGAAAAATGAAAAGAAAAACAAAAGGGAAGTCGCTAAGGTGGGAGTCAATCCGAAAAGCAATGGCATACCTGACGTGAAACCTAACCACTACGAGCAGCACGCCAATTGCATGACAAATTGACCTTTTTATTTTAATTACGTCATGCCATGAGACTGAATGTTTGATTGGCGGCACAATAGCTCCAGCTGATCTGTTGCTGCTATCATCTTGGCAGTAAAATAGACACTACCTTAAATAAAACTACCATGTGTGGCAGTTCTTCAAAGGTATGTCGTAGTTTTGTGCTTATTAGTTAGTTTATTTATAAGCTGTGATTCTTTGCAAAATTGATTCGTTCCTTTTCAGTTTGCAATAACTTTCTACAAAATATTTGGCTTTCCTTTAGAAGCAACTTTAAGTAGATTTTTAATCATACGCCTTCCGTTTGAAGACGTAATAATGAAAGAAAATCAGGATCTTAGAGCCATTTCTTATAAAAGAATGTTCAACCAACACCAAAATGCAATTTGTGTTTCCGTGAGACAAACGCAAGTGGTTCACTATAAAGACTCTGCCAGACTGGCCGGTTTTGCGGCCACAAAAGCTGAGACCTTAAAATGCCAAAAATATCATGACCTCCAAAGCAATTACCACTTACAACCAGTGGCAATTGAGACCACTTGTGTGTATGGCAAGTCCACTGCCCCTTTTTTGAGTAGTCTTGCGAAGAAACTTGATGTGTCTGACGACCCCAGGGAATGCCAGTGGCTCCACCAGCATGTCCCTGGCTGTGGTCAGGGGAAATGCTGCCAGCATATTGGCCTGTGTGCGAGTTTGATCTAACTTTACGTGTTCTTTCTCTAGTAGCTGCTTTTAACGTGCTGATCACCATCACTGCCTACCACTTGCCCCTGTATCAATGTGTAGTTATTGCCTTCCGGATCCTCGTTCTTTCTGTAAGATTCATTTTCCCTGAGTTGTGCAGTACTACCTTGTGCATTGGTTAAACATCTTCTTAATCGCATGGCCTATGATGAGAGTACAGCGTGGTTTCGTGTTCAACATTGCTTGAAACCTCTGAGGCTATTAAAAAGTGGTTCAAGCACTGAAAGTTTAATCAACCATTTGAAATCAAAGCACAGAATCCATGTAATCCTTTAGAGTGAAGACCACAAAACTATTCCGGCACAGGAATAGATCTGATCATAAATTGTTATAAAGGAAATGAGTCTTTTTGAGGCTACAAAGAAGAGGTCAAATAACTTTGAAATAACTGTTCCGTGCCTTCATTACAATCAAGCCTAAATCACTGGAACCAGAGAGTTTTTTTTCAGCCAGCCCACGAAGACTATTTGTCACAAAACTCACAAACAGACTGAATCATGAAAGTGTGCTTTGATTTTCATGTGTCAGTATTATGAACATCATTGAAAAACTGTGCTAACTTAATTAATAATTCACTAATAAATTGCGCAGGAAACAACAGTAGTAATTTTACAATGATATTGAGTTTCATCGCTCAAAATCGCATTCATTTCAGAACCTGATAAAATCCAGGTTTTCTTGGGTTTCTTTTCTCAGCTACTGAAATCCCAGGTTTTAAAATTGGCAGTTGTCTATTTTGCCGCCAAGATGGCAGCAGCAAAAGGCTTGGTAGAAAGCAAGTAAATGTAACTAAAAGATAAACCTACAACCTAACCCTAACCGTAGCCCTAAGCTAACCCAAATCCTAACCCTAACCTAACGCTAAGCTAACCTAATGCTAAGTTAACGCTAACCTAACTTAACACTAAGCTAAGGCTAACCCTAATTCCAACCTAACCCTAATCCTAGCCTAACAACAGTAACCCCTAAACGTAACACCTAAGTGGAGCCTAAAAAAAAGCAAAAAAAACAAACAAAACCAACGTTGGCAAAGTGAAAGTTCAACCGAAAACCATTGGCATAGCCGCCGTAACACCTAGTAACTGTTACACCACGAGCAGGACAGAGTTTTCCTGACAAAGTGACCTTTTTCTTTGTATTGCGTCATGCCACAAAACCAAATCTTTGACTGCTGGCACAATTTATAACACCGCCATCTTGATAGACAGCGCGCTGCACAGATGCAGTTGTGCAGCTGGTAGTGGTTGTCAGCATCGATTTTATAAGATTTTAACTGCACATGAAGTATATGTACGTTTGACTAAACAGCTCTCATTGTCATTGCTGTACGATTGACATTTGCTGAATGTTCGACAAGCTAAGTATCTTTTCAGCGCCATGTTTGTAGGAAGAAACAGCAATCATGATGTAATAAATGCGCTGTTCTCGAAAGCAATGATGACTTGGAAATATTTTCTAATGTGCATGTGACGTGTTTTGACAATCAGATCAATAACACTATCTATTCCAAATATAGTCAGACCTCATTTGTCAGAATTGCGATTAAGCGGAATCACTGCAATTCACCCCTTTAATCCATACACCTCGCTGTCCGACACCGACTCGGAAATTTAGGAACGGTATGTCATATCAATAGAAAAAAAAACGCTAAACCGGATTACACCAACTGATACATAGTTGATTATTAAATTTCAATGCACGATGAATGTAACAGTGGCAGACCTTGCAGAACGCAGTTATAAGTCCTGCACAGTTTTTTTCGCGTTTAATCTAATTCTGAGTACATATTAGCTTATGTATATGGATCTGCTAATAAACAAAACAAAAGCAACTACGAGAGTTTCATTTAGTCATGTTTCACATGTAGTCTACATATTTGCTAAAGTTGACAGTCCGTTTTAGACTACCCTACAGTTTGTTTCTGTTTGTCCATTATGAGTGTTCGCTTAGGCCAGACCCGTCGCCAAGTCTAAAGGTTTGGGGGGGGAAACATTTTTGGACGGTCAAGACTTCTGTTTTTATTATATATTTTTATAAAAAAAATTTCTGGGCGCAACAAAATTTGGAGGGGCACAAAAAATTTAGGGTGGATTGCCTTCAAATGCCCCCGTGGCTACAGGCCTGATTCCAATATTCCGGATACCTCACTAAACTGACATTAGGGGGAGTGCGGGACCTATGGAACATCACAACATGGGGACCGAAAAAACATTGAAATTACTCCCCAACTGGTGACCATATTCTCTTGGTATGTGGTTGTGAATATTGTATTTATGGACAACAGTGTTGTCCGTTAACAGGAAGAATCTGTGTCGATCTGAAAAAAATTTAAGCACTTTTTTTTGTTTTTGAGACATCAAAGTAAAATATTTTGCAATCGTTTAGCGATGTCTTTGTCTATCATAATTTCAATGTAGAAAGTTCCAAACGTTTCCCAGGATAGGTTGGGAGTTTAAAAAATATCTCAGAGAAAATGGGGATGATAGGCTTAGGATGCAGTGTAAAATTGTGCACTTTTTCAAAAATGGGTGTTGATGGGACCCATGGAACACGGGTGTTCCATTGGTCCCTCAATTCGTAATTCCTTGATTTTGTAAAAGTTTATTGCACAAAAGAAAGTCCAACAGAAGTTTATGTACTGCGAACAACCTAAATAAAGTGTTTTATAATGTCAAAAAATCCAATATATTGAACTTGAGATAAGTAGCAAACATTAGATATTTTGCTGGTCACTCTGCATCTTTACAGCCGGTCAAAAACCTAAAACGTTTACACAGTAATGGGGAGACGATTTCAAGGAAGTCTGTGGTCGCTATTTAGATAACCAATTTTCACTTTTTAATGTTTTAGTTTTGAGGTAAAGTTAATATAAACTATATTTTGTGCAAGTGTCTGTGTTGCCAGAGAAGAAGAATGTGCTCCAAAGGACCATTCTTATCAAAATTAATGTACTCACTGAACAAAACAAAAGCGTGTCTATTTGCATTAAAATGTGCTAAAAGTTGAGGATAACAACATTAAAAAATAATGGGAGTGGAAGCAAACAGCAGTACAGGATTAGCTGAAAGAATTTCCAAAGCAACGTAGGGTCTCAGCCTCAGAAAAGTAGAAGAAGCTTAAGACGAACTACGGCTTTAATCCTCATAATTTAAAATTTTGTTTACCATTTTGAAAACCTTATACTGTACAATCGCCCTGAAGTTTCATTGGAAATAATCTAGAATTTAGATAGAACTGGGACAAACACTACAGATATTTTCTACGTGCATTGAATATAAATGTATTGTAATATAGCCTAAACATTGGTTCCAGAGGCAGACAACTTAAAAATATGTCAACTTTTGTTTTGTTTTTGTGGTGTTTTTACACAAGTTTTAACAGTTTATCTTGTTAGTTTATCTTTTTAGTTTACACATAAAATATGACTTGCAACTAAAAGTATAAAGTTTTCAAATGATGCGAATATAATTTTGTTTAAACCTAGCGAAATAGAATTGGCAAAGCATTCAAATAATTCACATTTTTCACACTTGTACATTAAACTTATATATATATATATAACAAAAAAAGCTTAGCTGATACGAACTAATTTTTGCTGATAAGTTATTTTTGACAATGAAAGGACATTCCCAAAAAATTTGGTAAGCATCATTGAGATAATTGTTGTTTATTATTTACTATAAGGAATTGTTCCATCGGTCCCTATGGGGTGTTCCGAAGGTCCCACCGGGGTGGGACCCACGGAACAAAATTGAAAAAATTTTCAAACTTAACACATTGAGAGCCGGGGTACGATATATTCGCACTTTGAAATTGACCTAAAACCAGCAGTTGTCAGTTGCTTTACCAACGCCCTAGCTCCTCCGCCGATTGTGCTAGAGAGCTATTCAAGGGCTCAAATGAATCGGACAGTCTTCTAGTCTGCACTCGAAAAAATTTTTTTGCTTTCGAGAAAAAAACATTGAGAAAATGTAGTTTTATGCTGAAAAGTGATATCAAAAGCTGCCCATCCGTGACTGACCCTTTTTTCAGGCTAGATGCGCCCCTGATTAGGGTATTAATCAAGTATTTTTGTTGTTTTTAGGCCATAACTCATTAACTGTTGAACTACTCAACTAGAAATGCTAAAAAGTAGTCTTTCCAATTCAGGGCAAAATTTTAAAGGTATTGTCTATTCTACCGGCGATATTTTGGCGGCATCAGATTGGCTGGAGCTATTGAAATATACTTGCAATGTCACTGCGGAGAAGAACGATTGAAGTGCAATTAGTCTGACTACTTTGCATCGTAATGTAAAAGTAAAAAACTCGAAATCAATATAAACTTCTTGCGCAGCAAACAACATCGTCAACTGCTTAATTCTAAAAAGGCTATTTTCGAAATACGCGCTTGACTGGTATATTGTTTAGATAACACGGCCACAATCTTAGACGCATGCTGTCGCGCCTCTCAATATGAGAAGTTGCTGATAAAAATATAGTTTCAGTGGAAACGAACTCGCATTATTTGACGTGACCCCAAGGACAGCTTAAACTTGCATAATTTTATCATAGCCTAGTAGGTGTAAACACTAAATCAGCAGATAAAATTTAGCCCGAACTACAAAACGAAACGTGATTGGAGACTGTTGTCCTCTCGCCATGAAGCGAAATATTACAAAACATCTCCTGCGTGTGCATGGCAGTGTCCGAGATTCCGACAGCATGAGAGCCGGCACTGCCAGAGGGGAAAATTCAGAAACACGTGTGTTCGACGCAATATATCAATTTCGAGTGTTCGAAAACGTGGTTTGTTTCATGTCACTGCGCAGGAGCTATTATTTAGATAAGGCAGTAACTTTGTTGTTTCGCAATAGTACTATGCTAGGTTAGAAAGAAATGTAAGCTGTTGCCTGTTCCAAAACACCTGGAGTGACAACGTTTGATTTTTATCGGCTTTAATGCTGAATACTTGCGATGCAAAAAGACCTAGGTAAAGAGAGCCCCACTTTTCCAGCCGCACTTTTTTCAATGGATGCGAGGTTCGCGCGTATAATTGAAAAGCCTCAAAAAGGCATAAAATGAGCTGATACCACAAAATAAACGCAAGCAAATGAAAGAACAAGTTCTGACCACAACATCCAAGGCAAAAAAACTTGCAAATATGTTGCACCAAGATCATACAAATTGTTCAAAACAAGCAAGTTTTTGAAAATCAGTGATAATTCAACTAAAAATCAAAATACTTTCCGAGGGGGTTATAATAACAAGTTTTATATCAAAATCTTTGGAATTTATCCAACTATTGATCTGTGAAAAAATCGCGGGGTTTTTTTTGTTTAAACGAAACGAGAAGAAAAATCGCAAAGGCACTCTAACAACAAAAATGCCTTTCGCTGCAAGATTCTCGGGTTGCGTGACTATCGATTTCAATTCAATATTAAAATACTTTACGAGGGGGTTATGATGATAAATTTTATATCAAAATATTCGGAATTTATCCAACTACTGATCTGTAAAAACATCGCAGGGGGTTATTTTTGTTTAAACGAAATGAGTAAAAAAATCGCAAAGGCACTCTAACACCAAAAATGCCTTTCGCTGCCAGATTCTCGTGTTGCGCGACTATCGATTTCAATTCAATATTAAAATACTTTCCGAGGGGGTTATGATGATAAATTTTATACCAAAATCTTCGAAATTTATCCAACCATTGATCTGTCAAAAAATCGCGGGGTTATTTTTGTTTAAACGAAATGAGTAAAAAAATCGCAAAGGTACTCTACATCAAAAATGCTTTTCGCTGCAAGATTCTCATGTTGCGCGACTATCGATTTCAATTCAATATTAAAATACTTTCCGAGGGGGTTATGATGATAAATTTTGTATCAAAATCTTCGGATTTTGTCCAACTTGTGATCGGTAAAAATCGTTTTTACCGAAATTTTACTGAATGTTCTATCAATCACTGACCTATTCTTAGACCTGCCCACAGTTAGTTTCCCTTTATTTAGAACTGATAAAGCGTTTTTTTCTTCCATTAACTTACACCATCATTGAAAGCTGATCTCAAGCTGAAACAAGCCTGATGTACTTCTGCAATTGCACGGAATTACTGCTTTCTCCATCACCAAGTATCAATTTTATATACATGCCTGCAATCACAAAGGCATACTTATTATATTTGTACGTTTCTTGTAAAAGATGCATGCACATGCATTTTCTGTTTTCACCAAACCCTACGAAACTTGATCTTATCGGTATGCTAAGTGCTTCTCTGCATTAGATCATGATCAAAGAAAATCATGCTATTTATCTGTGAAAACACTGATATAGAACAGTTTGCAAGTAGATATCAACAGTTTTAAATATGTACAACAGTTTGGAAATGCGTTGCGGTTCGCTGCAGCTTCAAGCGTTGACGACGAGTCTATCCATGATGAGGCTTTTGCGGTACGTCTTTTGCTTTTGCACCTGCAGATCATTCCAAGTGCGGGAACTGTAAGTTAAACGATTTTCAACAACAAACAAGAACAAACGATATGGTGTATTGTAGACTATAATATATGTCCTCACGCAACGCACTATTGACACATCCCTATGTGTCTGTGGACATGTTGCAATATTGTTATTAGCATACTGTGTTTCTCGATATATCAATTTATAAAATAAACTGATGAGGTTTGTGCTCGCCCGTAGCCATGAGGGGCTTTTGGGAGCAACTTTTTTATGCTTCCCAAATTTCGTTGTGCCCAGAAGAATTGTTTTAAACATATAACAAAAACAAAAATCATGCTCTCCTAAAAATGTATGTTTCTGCCCCAAACCTTTAAATCTGGCTACGGGCCTGTGTACTTTAACAAAAACATGCAGACTTATTGAAAATCAAAAGCACTGCAGGTAAGTAGTGAGAAATTTTAACAAACCCCTTCCAAGTAACGTATAAAAATGGAGAACACTCTGCCCATAACTTGTACCTTTGAAACTGTACAACAAGGTCCTTGCCATTGCTTCGACGAAACCCCGCTTTCCAATTGCTTTCCTTGCAAGTTGATGCAGAAGCTGTGGAACCATCGTTCGCAGCTATCACAACCCAACTGAAAAGATTAGGTAATAGTAACTTCAGTGCTAGCAATGTTGTAAAGCTCAGTCTGCAGGGGCTCAGGCCAATTTACTTCAGTTCTGAAACTTACTATAGCCTATTCATGTGACCAGATTGCAAACCATAATCATCATTCAGTTTTTTAGTATAAGCTTACACAAACCAAATTCTTACCCATTCTCCAGCATGCGGCACATCACGTGTTCCGCAACCACTGCAGATGTTGTCAATAGGATCTGAAATGCATAATAGGGGTTAGTAGAACTGCGGATATCTCGAGGTACGATATTTGTACAGGAAGACCCATGACATTACTGTATGTGTGTCAATAGGCAAATTCGGGAAACTGTAGCGATTAATAACGCTACAGGACACATAGGGCTACTCACCAAAGGTTTTAATAATTTCATGCCGTATGCTGTTTCTCACTTTTCGCATGTATACTTCCGATGTTGAGAATGTTACGCGGTATGGTGGGCAAGGTAAGTTAGCAATGAGCAAATCAGCTACCTGTAAGTATATATAAAACATAATAATATATAGCTTCCATTCATTAAACTGATGCTATAAAACGAGTTTCCAAACTACGGCCCTCGGACCAAATCCGACCCGTGAAACCATTTCATCCGGCTGCAAAGACATTTTGACAATGATGTAAAAGTAATATATTTATAAAATTTTTTTGATTTGGCAGAATGCAACACATCCCGATGCGGCGAAACAATCACATAACGCAAAAATTCCAGCTCTCCAAAATATTTTGTAATAGCTCATGTTGCACCCGGACAAACAGCTTGGAGATCCATGCGATATAACGTTTATCAAGAACATGTCTGTTATCAACTAATGCGACCCTGATGGCTTGCTTCCAACGATAAAAACGAAGATTCTTGGTGATTTGCAATGTTGAAGGTATCTTTGATCTTTTTGCCAGATAATGTTACTTTAGTCAAAATGCACAAACGACTTTTCGAATATCACCTTCAGTACAATCACTTCGTAATTGTGTCTGTCTCGTTGATTTGGGTGATCAATACAATCCCTGAAGTCCAAGATGAAGGAGAATAAAATTCACTCAAATGCGATTTCACTTTAATCAGTGCTCTGCAAATATTGTGAAATTGGTGATACGTATAAAGAGTTGCACGATTTTTACTCATCCCAAAAAGACAACGAAACATATTGACCTACGTCCATTTACACAAAGCGTCGTCCGTTTGCACTCGGTTACTCCCAAATGGTTCAACAAGATACATGCTGTCTGCTTGGTATGTGGATCACCTGCATCATAAGAATTAAAACCACTGAATATATCAGGTAGACTTACTGGTGCTTGAAGTCTATGTAAAAGAAATTTTTTTGGGAAGATGGTATTCTGAATTATATGGTACACGTGCGTTTCAATGAAATCTCACCAGCAAATTCCAGTGATTGTTGTTTTTGTTGTACACTTCAACGACACAATCGAACCGCGCCAGGTCGTCCTGTGAAGCACACAGACAATAAATCGTTTGCACAATCTTACCTGCCGTAGTTGTATGTTACATGTGTAAAGATTACGATTCGCGTTCTGTATTTTTTCCAGTGACTTACGAACGAAAGATATGCAAGTTCCTACTTTACCTCACAGCAGTACAAGAAATACAAGAAAAGCTACAACTTTGTCAAAGATACGGCTAACATCATGAATTGTGTGGTAAAGCAGCTGACTTACCAATTGCGGCATGTTCCTCCAAGTTCTTCGGATATCATTTTGAAACATGCATTGCACAGCAAAATGGTTCATTACGAAAACCCGACGTTCTTTAGCATAAACCTCAAGAGCGCAATCCAAGATCTGTCAAAAGTACTTTGAACAGAAAAGTTCTCTTTCGGCAGATATTAACTTCAAGCGTAATGTGTGGTTAATGCTTACTTCTCCATGAAGCCATTCTTCTCCTAATAAACTACCTAGGGCCTCCATTCGCAATACAAGTGTTTTTGACTTATTTCGTACAACAGCTGCCACCATTGCTTCATTTTTGCCAAGCCTCCACTTGTTAGCCTATTAAAAAAGCATTCAGTTTTGACGATAGACTACAGTATTAGTGACCTGACTCTAGTAACACAACGAATTGTGCAAGTTTGCAAAATTCAGAAGAACCCTGAAGAAACATTTCTACTTGGCTGGAAATGGGCTGGTTTGTAACATTCTTGGTCTTCGGAGAATTTCTGTTGATGAGAAATACATTTGTGTTCAGAAAAATAGCAAGGCGAACAATACCGAAAGTATATAATGAGAAGCACACAGTGAGCTTTTTAGATAGGCCTAACTATTTATAACACATGCAACAATGAATGAAACTAATTTTTTTTGAAACGCAGTCGTTTACCGCTTGTGTTTGTCAAACGTCAAAGGCCGTGTTGCAAGTTGCATGTATTTTCCAAGTTTGATTAGTTGCCGATTTGGACTTAACTTCACCTTCTTTATCCAGACCTCTTCTGCTGTATCGTCAGAGCCATTTGGTTTGGCGTCCTGGCAATGTAAACATATGAAGTGCATTCCTATCATCCACAGGTAATATTGCTACTATAAAGAAATAAATCCTACCATTTCTTTCTTTTCAATTTTCTTTCGTTTACCATCTTCTTATTCTGTTACTAGTGATTTACTCATTTTGTGGTATACTACAGCTAGCTCTGCCAGATTTTTGTATTTCCTATTCTCAAGGCGCGTTCTCTTCAGTTCTTGCTGTGATTTTTCTATTTGTCCTTGAGTGCGGTTGTTGCTAGCAAATGTCTGCAACAAATGGAAATTTTGGTCATGCACTTGACAGCTATACATAAGATGAATGGCACTCGATTACGTCGCACACGATGAGGGGCCACAATCACTAAAAAGTAATTTTTATCATCAAATTGCGAGTAAGTTGAAAAATTGATTCATCATCGTAAATTGCGTCGAATTCAACCTACGCTTTGCGCTAAACATATGGAAAACAAATTATTTACAATAAAAACGCTTTGACGATCATTCCTGAAATTTTGCAAAGATGTCTGCAAATTAACCAACATGTTTTCTATTTACAAATTGATCATCTTTTTATGCCACCAAATATATTGTATGACGTCTTCAGCGTAATTTATTACAATACAGCTCTAAATTTTTTTGAAGAAACTTGTAAGCAACATACTTGAAAGCCATTTTCTTTTTTGATGATGGTTTTAAAATGTGTGGAGTAATCTCTGTAGCATGAAGCATTCCCGTGCCGCCCGTGGTCTCCTGTACACAGAAATGAAGAAGTGCTAATTTGCAATACCGCAAACCCACAAAGAAAATGTGAATACTTGCATTGTACACTTACCCGGCATGACGCTTGACCATAGCAGAGACAAAGGCAAACAATTCTTTGCAGTTTTTTCTGGAAGATCTGGGGCGTAGTATCCATTTTTTGTGGTCCGTTTCAAGGTTGCTGGGAGCATTTTTTTGCTTCCTCCATGTGATATTCGAAAAATTTCTGCAAAGGCTGTCCTCCAATGTCTGGAAGAAACCAATCATCTTCCATCATGTCGTCCTCGCTCCTGCTTTCTCTCTGAACATATACTTACATTTGTACGAGGATAGCCTGCATTATGCTTACGGCAATCAAGGTCGTTCCAAGCCATGCAAGAAATCAAAACAATTTCAACGTAGTTGTCGATTTCAGCTAAACATACCATCTGTGAACTGGTAAAAAACAGGATCATGACAAGTATAAAATTGGGATGAAATATAAATGACATAATTCATCAGTCCAAAATCTGCAGTACCTCTGCCCACACGTCGTTTCTGGGTTTTCATTTTCATCAGTGATTGCTTTGATGATTTCAAAGCTCTTTGTGGCATGCTTCTCATAGGTGGCTGTGCTCAGAACTGTGACGTGGAAAACAATTGTGTCAATTTCATCAAGTGACTAACATTTCACCAATGCTCCCATGATGTGCATTCCCAATCTGAAATGCTTCTTGATGCTGCAATGATACACATGAAACTTTATCATCATACCCCTCGGAAAGTATTTTAATATTGAATTGAAATCGATAGTCGCGCAACCCGAGAATCTGGCAGCGAAAGGCATTTTTGTTGTTAGAGCACCTTTGCGATTTTTTTACTCGTTTCGTTTAAACAAAAAAAAACCCGCGATTTTTTCACAGATCAATAGTTGGACAAATTCCAAAGATTTTGATATAAAATTTGTTGTCATAACTCCCTCGAAAAGTATTTTAATTTTTAGTTGAATTATCACTAATTTTCAAAAACTTGCTTGTTTTGAACAATTTGTATGATCTTGGTGCAACATATTTGCACGTTTTTATGCTTTGGATGTTGTCGTCAGAACTTGTTCTTTCATTTTCTTGCGTTTGTTTTGTGGTATCAGCTCATTTTATGCTTTTCAATTATACGCGCGAACCTCGCATCCATTGGAAAAAGTGCGGCTGGAAAAGTCGGGCTCACTTTACCTTGGTTGCAAAAAGGGGTCTGTCATGACAGCCAAACAGACCCCTAGATGCGCCCCTGACCTTAATTAACACGTTCGCTGCCAGTCTACGAATATATCGTACCTAAAAATCAAGGCTTTGAGCTGCAAATTTTGTGCCACTTTGCAACTCCATAACTCGCCAGTCAATTGTGCTAGAGAGCTATTCAAACCCTCAAAAGACTTGGCAAGTCCTAAGAGTCTGCAATGAAGAAAGTTGTTTTTTTAATTTTTGTTTTTTCCCCAAATTTTATTTTCCATTGCGGACTCAAAGACTTGGCCAGTCTTATGAGGGTTTGAACAAACAAAATGAACAACAACAAAATTTGAAGGACTACGACCTGAAAAAAGAAAATCATTCGAACATTTTGAGTAAATTCTACTGGTTATCTTCTTCAGCTCTGTAAACAAGCAAGTTTCAATTAAAACAAGCCCTAAAACAAGTAACCTGTAAGTCTTCCAAAAAAACTGCCACTCCCCTCAAAAACAAGCCCAAATTCCTTGGAGGCTGGCCACCCATGCCAGACTGGAAAACGTGGCAGTTGCGGACGAGACATCGTGCGTGACCCAGAGATATAGGCGTGACACGTTTGGTTGCTTACCTATGGTGTGACCGTGAAATGACTTCGGCGCGTGAGGATCAGAGGTGAGCGGATATTGATTTTTCAACTCCTGACCCATATCTGAAAAAATTCTTGCGTATCCATATCCAATCCTTATCCGAAAATTTCTGAAATTTAGCATCCGATATCCATCCATATCCAAAAGCGACACTGGCTAAATACGCAAAAAATCAGGCAGTAGTTATAGGTCTCCCAGTGGACCTTCATTTTTGAAAACTTATTCATCCGCCCCTGTAAAACGACATTAATCCATTACAAGTGTGCAGTAGACTGCACTACGCTTGGTAGAAACGTAGTAAACCTAAACCTGACCCTTAAACCTAAGCCCTAAACATAACACTCAAACCTGAACCGCAAATCTGACCACAAACGTTTGGAAACTTTTGAAAAAGTAAATAAGAACCAGTACCGTGAAAACTGCAACTGCTACTGCCAAAACGAAAGGTGCCCGATCACGGCCAGAGTAACGCGAAAACCATTCACACAGTAAGAGACGTCTACATGACTACCGTGACAGTGCTGCAAATATGATAAACTCAGGATTTTATTCTTACCGTGTCATTGCCAGCGGACCTATAGCCACTTCCAAACAAAAACACCCTGTAATTTTGTGACCCAATCCATGAAAATAACACTACACTTTCAATCCGAAAAACAGAAAAAGTGTGTATTTTCCAGCCACAAGTAAAGCTCTGCTCTGGTTATCTTTCCATTTGAACTGCAGTGTATCTGACTTTGTCCATTGAGTTCGTGGCACTAACAGTTGGTACAAGAACCTGGTCGAGTAGGAATTCCTGTTGTGCGAGTGGTTGTCGTTTGGGCTCTCAACATTTTTGTTTCGGCTCAGCTAATAGAGACGACTCCTTTTATGGAAAAACATCTGATGTAAGCTACAGTACTTTTTTAATAAGTTTTGAAAACCAGACACAGGTTTACCATTGCAATCGAAACCACTGGTGTGTACGGCACGTCCACTGCCCGCTTCTTGAGCTGTCTTGCAAAGAAACTCGTTGACATTTCAGGCGACCCCAGGGAGCGACAGTGGCTCCACCAGCGCCTGTCTCTGGCCGTGGTCAGAGGGAACACCGCCAGCATATTGGCCTGCGTGCAAGTTTGATCTGATTTTAGCCACCCTCAGTGCATTAACCAGTGTTCCTGCCCGTCACTTGCCTCTCTTCAATGAATAGCCATCGCCTTCCGAATGTCTGCGTTTTCTGTGAACCTTATTGTCTTCAGCAGTGCCATATAACTCTGCCCCCCCAAACAAATGCTTACAAGGGCCCCCCAAATGTGATTTATAAAAAAAAGTCATGTTATGCTACATCTCGAGGCCGAATGGACTTCAAAATAAAATATTGTAATTGCAGACATAATTTTGGCACAACCAGGTCTGTAGTAAGGTTTTAATGTTTGGGGAGAAAATGCATTTTTATGGGGGAAAGATTTAATTTTTATCATATGTTTGAAACAAATTTTTCCGAACAAAACAAAATTTGGGGGGCACAAAAAAGATTTGGTGGTAACTTCCCCCGAATTCCCCACCGTGTCTGCGGGCCTGGGCAGAACCGTCGCCAGAAAGTGTTCCATTGGGGGCCTTCATATTTGCGCAGGGGGACTAGACATTCTGAAAATTTATTTTTAATTCACAATATGAACAGCATTTGCAGATTGTGCAAATTAGTTATAAATATTTCTCCGCAAATGCGCATAATAGGCTCGTAGTTTCCTAAAATTTTTTGAACCAGCTTAACAAAAGGAATTGGGTCGTAAATCATTGTCATTTAATTGACGGCGATTATTTAGAGATGTCATAATGAAATGCAAATGTCAAACAATTTGCAGGAATGCAGAATCAATCCTATCTTTCAGTTATCAATACATTATTACCGAAGGAGCAAACATGAGGCCGGTCAAAGCATGTGCGCCGCGATGAACGTTTTGTTTCATTTGCGCAAATGATAAACTTTACCATGAGCTTAAGTGAAATATGCTTATAAAGCGTGCGCATTGGGCTTTTTACTGGCCGAAATACGCATGCATAAACCTTGCTGATGTCTGGACTGTTGATCTCCTGGTGCATGGCACATGTTTAGATTAATAATATTTTGTATCTCAAATCGCCTATAAATGTTAAGAAATATAGCAGCGGTGGCCAAACTGCGGCTCTTCGAACCTCTGCATGCGGCTCTTTGACCTTTGCAAATAATTATAAATTTGTTTCTAATTTTTTATTTCTATTGCAATGTGCAGAAATATTGTAAAGCGGCACTGTGGTAGCTGGCGTGCCGAACAGTATTACTTTTGCAAGTCGTTCCAAAAAGAATTATGATATCACAGAAGAGTACTGTAGATTGTTTTATAAATATTTTGTCCTTCGTTATGTTGGTTTTGGAATTATAAATATCGAAAAAGCCCGCATTTGAGGACGCGAGTATTTATAAAAAGATTCGAGACAGTTATCATTATTTTTTATGACACTGTTATTTCGAATTTCCAGTTTGTGGATTGTTTTGGACGTAGTCGCTTCTACCTAACAACTACGCCTGCCAGATAATCTTAACTGTGTTCCCTTGTACCAACATCATACTAGCACAACAATTATCAACAATTTATCTTAAAGACAATTGCTGAAATCCCTGTGGTAGAATATGATTGAGAGCACTGTATATGATTAAGAGCACAATCGGAGCTCCCCATTAATTACTAAAGTAGCATTGTAACCAAAGGTGCAGCCAGGGGGGGGGCTGAAGGGGCTCAAGCCCCCCCCTTTAGCAATCAGAATATTGATGTTTATTTTCTTAGTTA
>Ga0210059_1001961_pt1 | contig 31765 bp, 19 predicted proteins | sample Ectturendosymbi2_FD_188042 | JGI IMG/M metagenome (GOLD analysis project Ga0210059, IMG submission 188042) | Ecteinascidia turbinata endosymbiont from Florida, USA - Sample 2 (SPAdes) (version 2) | ecosystem: Host-associated > Tunicates > Ascidians > Unclassified | place: Key West, Florida... | reverse complement strand
CAAGTTCAATGTAACATTCCTACCTTTGAGGCTCTGCTACGTAAATACAAGTACCTGTTTCTCGAAAGATGCAGAAAATCTAACAACGTATGGTTACGTGCTTTGATGCAGTCAGATTGTTTGTACTCGTCACTATTCTTTGAACACTATAATCACATTTTACTCTGTGATTGAGTGATCGAACTTTGCAGTGTCCGTTTGATCAATGGCGTGTCAAGCCACAATGCTTTCGCATTTTACCTAGACTCGACCAGTTTAGGAATTACCGCCCTACTCCGCAGTAGTGCTGTAACAAGTGTTACGTGTTAGCTAACAATAGTGTTAAGAATGTGTCTGTAACCCTATGGTTCTGTCTTCAATGCAGTTGCAAGCAGTGTCTGTAACCCTGTGATTCCGCCGGCTCCAATGCCTTGTACTACGTTCTGTTTTGTCTGATTTTATCAACCTGCGTTCTGCAGAGCGTGTGTGTTCATACTATGGACTTCGTGTCTGCTCATAAACAAATAAATTAAAATTAATTAATTGGGCCTGATAGCATATTGCCCTAAAATACATTTAACGCCACTAATATAGGTAGAATTTCAATCAAGTGTTTGATACTGTTTCACATATTTTGACATTGGACTGCTGATGTGAAGAAAACACACTAGTCCAGAATATGAAGAAAAGGTGTGACATGGTTCAAAAGAAGTAGGGACAGTCGGGATGGCACTATCAAATCCACAGTGAATACCTCCAAACTCAAGCTCTAGTCTTCTTGATAAAGTCAATTTCCAATTTTGTGTATACTACGAACCCCCCAAACAAGCTTCAAGCCACCCACAATGCTGTTGATCTGACGATGGATTTGCTTCTATCCAGGCCAGCAAACACAAGTGAGAAACAGCCTATACCCAATTTAAAAACATGAATTTCAGCCAACCCCACAGATACCAGTGAAAAGTTAAAATTTGCATTGTTTTTCTGCTTCTCTACTCAAATTTATCGGTCATTTAAACAAAATTCGGTCTATGACCGCAAAAATAGGCACGCCCAATGCATTTGTCACAAGCCGGCAAATTGTTTGCTAACGTTCATATTTGGCATTTCTTCTCAGTTATCTCTTACCTTTTCTCAGTTTCGACATGATACATTCGAAAACCTCTCATATCTGACGTTTGCCTTCAGCTACTTTTTATATTTGGCTGTTTCGACATGTTGCGTAATGAAACTTCTTTTATTTGTCGTCTCCTCACTAACACCTCTTACATTTCTCAGTGCACACTGACATCCTCTTATGTTTGCCAGTAATGTGTCCTGGCAGTTGTACATATGCATTTCTTGTGTATATGTTTTCATTTGATGCCTTTAATACCATGACGACTTTTTGCGAACTCGGTGTTTTTGTGTATGTATTTGTTTGTTTGTTTATTTATTTATTAATGTGCTTCTCTGATAGGAGTTAGTAGCAGTGAGGTAGTCGGGTAACAATTGGGCAAACGCTTTTCTTGAGAGAACGCCATTGGGTAATCGAGGTTAACTGGAGAATGACTGTCGCCAAAATCTTTTAAAGGAGGAATGGTACTTCCCCATGTGGCACCAACTAATTAATAAGTGTGCTGTTGTATAGAGAAATTCTCCGTAAAATTACCAACAGTCTTGATTGTAGGAAAACGTGATTTTCGCAAGAGTACCTTTCCCACCTCAATTTCTAGCACTGCACCATTGGTTAGTGGTAATGTATAAGAGCACAAAAACGTTTACTCATAACACAGTATCAGTTGATTATGTGCGCAGAGGAAACTAAAATGTACACATTGAAATGCAGATTGTTTGCAACTGCAGCGTTGGCGGTAAAAAATAAGAAACGTTTAAGTGTGACCTAAAAATATTTTATGCACCACTTCTTCTTTCAAGACCAGTGTTATTCGCAGGGGTTATGCCGGAACACTGATCCAAAAAACGGATATTAGTAATCTAGTACACAAGGATATTTGCTTGGTTTCGCGTTGCAACATCTTAGTTAATTTACCATGCACTCAGTAGGAATGAAAATTCTGTATGCAGGGCTCGCGTGAAGAGGCAAGAAACAAGACAAATGCAACATTCTTCACTGGTTTTGCATACAATCGAATATTTTTTCTTTGGCGCCTTTTTTCCTATGCTAAAATTAACTTATGTTTGTGAAACACTTGGTGCTCACTACAACGCGTCGCGTGGTGTACACGGGAAGAGCACCATAACCCCATAACCCGTGTGTCAAATCCAATAAACGCGCACGGTTTGGAAAACGCCAGCAGTGCGAGACGAGCACTTAGACTCACAAACCGAATCGTATCAGCTTGCACTGCTACACAACGCTGGCAGTGCACTATTTCGTTTTCCCACTGAGCTTGCAGGTGTTAGAAAGGAAGTAGCACCACTTTAAATGTAGAATGGAACGTGAAAAGGCTAAAATATACGTTTTAGTTTTCGTTTTCTTAACGCATTCGTTAAGCCGCAGGTTAGTCATTTGCGTTTTTGCAGATTTTCGGTTGACCAGCTGCTACGGTTGCAGATATGAAGTGTCTAGTACCGCGTAACTGATTGCTTTGCTGCACGTCTTTTCTTGCAGTTTGTCATTAAACTCTTGAATGGATACTAACACTTCAGATCCTCGAAAGCAGGACCGGATTAAAGGGTAGGGGGCCCGGGGGCAGTTTTCACTGGAGGGCCCCTATGACCTCATTCATGACTTCATCGTTTGTAAAAGTTATGTTTTCGCTAATTCGGAGGGTTCTCGTTTGCTTGTTCCGGTAGTCGAGAATGTGCTTACTCAACTGCACGTACAGATAGCTGCGAGAAGAGAGTTTATGATATAAATACTAGAGTGTAATCTTAATGAGAAAAAATATTTCACAGGCTAGAGAGTGACTCGGCAAGAAACAACATTCACCCGAACAATAAGCAGAAACCAGAGACTACAAACAAACACCGGAAAAATAACATGTCAAATATGTTCAGCCTATCGCTTGGTAATAAAGAAATAACGCCAAAAGCAAGATGAATTGAAATATTAAACAATGTGAATGACTGATTCATTCAAATATTTTTTCATGGGCTTTGTTTTAAAATATCCTGCACAGTTCAAATCTTGCGAAACAGATTTTCTCGAATTGTAGCATAGATAGATTTAAACAGGTGCACTGCGTTTGTTGATATTTAAGTTACATTCGAGTTCACCATATTAATAAACAAAGAACTCCACACTTCGCTGACCAAAGATAGGAAAATGGACGCAGTGCTTTGTTCAGCGCCTCTCAACCGGTGGACCGCGAAGCTCCTTCAGGTGGGCCGCGAAATGTTCCGAGATAACACAATAATTACGCCGAGTCGCAATAATTACGCCTAGTCATGAGTTCTGAAACAAATTTTTCGTGAAGTGGGCCCAAAATCAAAGTCTCGGCGAAAAGTGGGCCGCGACATCAAAAAGGTTGAGAAGCACTGCTTTTGTTGATACAGTAGTTAACATGTGAAAAACCAGTCCTATTATCACGTCACTTTTATTGCTGTAATTATAGCTAGGCAATCACACGCTTCCGAGTCTTTATGTCAGCGAAGTTTTGAATTATCGATTGAAAGGCGACATCACGCATTACTTCGCTTTCAGCACTCAGCCAAATCAGCTGCTACAACCGTTCATTGCTCATACTTGTTCGCAACATGTTTTTTATCACAGACAATTTGCTAAAAGAACGCTCCCCCATGTAGTTGGTGACCACGGGACAGAGAAACAGCCTCAAAGCTACAGAGATGTTTGAAAACGCTTGTTCAATCTCAGTGTTACAGCACAGTAACTTTGCTTATAAAGACAGTGAACAGCAATCCTTTGTTTTAGCGAATTTCACAAACTGTACTAACTGAACCGGATAGAGTAGCTATGTCCAACCCGCGGCCCAATTGAAGGTTTTGTGCGACCCAGTTTAGGTCTCAGCTGCAGTGAAAGCACCCTACATTCTGACAACCAGTCCCTATTTTGATCATCTTAATTTGACATTTTTGGTGCAAGTAGTTCTCAATGCCATTTTTCCCGTCTGTTACCATTGCAGTTAGGATTCGAACGCTTTTCAGAACATAAGTTTGCTAAGGTCGTAAGCCATTCAATGTGTGGCTCTCATTGATATGTCCTTCAGTGTGCGGCCCTGGTTAAGGTAGCAACATAAATTTTGGCTCAGTAAGCCGTTTGGGTTGGACATAGCTGGGATAGACGTTAGCATCTAAGTTACGTGGGTAATGCTGTGCTAGTGTTCTAGAAAGGATCCACAACAGCCTTGAAGCGTAAGTAAATATCTTATACAGACAAATTCGACCGGCAAGAGGCGTTTCCAAGCAATCGATGACGCGCAAATGTGTCCATGCAAAAAGATCAGTTGTAAGCGTTTCGTACTTGGCAGACCAAGTTTTAATAGTTGCTGCAACATACAGTTCGATAGTTGCTGGTTTTTCAATAGTTACTGCCACTTGCTTTCTGAAGATTAAGTTTAGTTCGTGATTAAAAATGTGGCTTCTTTAATCGATCTTTTAATAGCGTTATTCATTTTCCTTCGTAGAGATCTTATAAGGCAGCCTCTTCCCTAATTTGTTAAATTGCCCTCAGGATTTACTTGACCACCACCGTTACAGTGGCATCCGTAAAAAGTTTTTCTACCATAAAAGTAAGTAAAACTTATTTTAGAGGGCCATACCTTCTAATTTGATCGTAAAATAAATAAGTAAAACAAAAACAATAATGTTACACAGAAAACGTATTATTAATTGTTCTGTTGCAAATGCGTTTTATCTAGCGCAAGCAATTCAATGAAGCAAAGGTAACCTCAGCACGCTTTTCAACAAATTTAAATATTGAAGATTTTGTCTGAATGCTTCCGCGGGACAATGAAAACGCTGTGGCGGGGCACTTGTATCCCGTGGCCTCTGTTGGACTGGACCACACTGGCTTAATCAAAGGCTTATGCAGTCTTCTTTTCACACACTGCGTAGGTTGTTATGTATGCAGGCTTGTAGAAATACACATAAGGTTTAGTTCTGAGAAGTGAGGTTCAACCCGCACAGACTAATGTGAGCACCGCTAAGGGCGTAAGCAAGGTGGGGTTGGGGTTAACCACCCCTTGAGCTTGATGTTTACAAAAACTTTATTACCTGCGCAAAAGGAGATTAATTGCTTTCACATATTTTTACTTGTTAATTTGTCGACTTAATGCGAATACCACGGAATGAATTTGCATGCAAATTTTAAGGAACATTGTAAATTGGCCAAAAGGTAATAATTAGGTTTTGGTGGGAATCTGGATCATCGTCTGCATCCAGAAACCGTCTCATCACTTTTTTTAGACCTTTTGCCCACTACGCATGTTTAAGATTGTGTTCCGCGATTGTTCACTTTATTCAAAGCAATTGTCTTTAGTTTGTCTGCTACCGCTGATTAGCGCATGCGCTGACCGCATCGGCTACATTATCAATTTCTGTAGCATGATAGAACTGTTTCATGAGCTCAAAAACACCATTTGTTAACATAGAAACATTCAGGCATTTGATAATATTTCAGCAGGGAAAAGGAAAACTGAAAGACTTCTATACATAACAAAAAATCGAAAGTTTTCTTTGCGTGCTTTATGCGCATTTTCAATTCTTGTGTAATTTGGCAAGATTCGTGTAGGCCTACTCTAGTCAGTCCAGCCGCGCACTTACTATGCTCGACTGCTCGTGTTCGACAAGACATTAGCACAGCCTGATTTTACAGTTGTAAATTGCTCTGACGCAGTGATGAGTGTGTTTTACTCCCTGTTTTAATGTGCAGCCTGATATTTTTGCTGTTATGAACTGCTGTGTCGCAGCATTGAGTATATGTTCCTCCGACATCCTAATTTGGAGCGCTGATAGCTTATATCCAGTGCAATAACACATGAAATAATGACAGTGCGTGTAGAAGAATATGCATATAATTTTAAAAAACTTCGCCAAAACGTTGGTATGCCACTGAATGAAACCCCCTCATGAAAATTTTCTGCGTATGCCACTGAGCACCGCAAACGCAGTTGTGGACAGTTCAAGTCCAATTCAGACTCAATTGTCTGCAGTTCACAATAATAATGATAGTGGAGGATACCCCAATTCAGCAAAATCTGTAAAGGATGACAAAAAGCGGGACATTTCGCAAACACGAATACAACTCCACCTGAATAACATTTCAAAAGAATGCGAACGGAGCGCGTGCTTTCATTGGGAATTTTCTTTGTGGTGAAGAAAGGATAAAGCGTTATGTGAAAGTCCATTTGCATTGCATCGTTCGCAACCTGTGATAAGTGAAATGTCGACGTTGCACCCCCTTGCGAAAATTTATGCGGACACCCATGATTATGTCTATTGAACCTGAAATTCGCAGAGGCTTAAGCTTGGACAAAATTCTGAGGAACTTTGCTAATGTTGAAGCACAAAAAAATAAGTTTATCTTAGCAAATGCCTTTTCCTATCATAGACTACAACAGCCTGAAGCAGGACTGCGCAGCCGGAATTAAAATTTCAGGCTAGAACTCTGGCTCCAGCTCCAGACACCTAAAGTTTTTGGCTCCATATCCGGCTCCAACATCCAAAAACTTTGGCTCCGGATCCAGAATAATTTTTTGTAGCTGGTTGTGATGTCTTATCTTTTCTGGCTGATCATATCAAGCATGTTGTTAAATTCATTTAAAACATGGCCAATTGGCCTGCCGTGCCCGCGGTAGGTACCTGTCCAGAGCGGAAAAAAAGCGTGTCCCCTGCTTTATCTGAGTCGACTGTTTCTTGCTCACTATAGGGACCTAGTGTGAAAGTTGTTTCCAAGCTTATGTCTTGATTTTCACCTACATTTTAGGTGCTCTGGTTAACGTTATTGTTAAACATTGCTGCTTGGAAGTTTTGCTGAAAAAAAGCGATTTAGCCGCGGCGTTTTAGCTAACACTGCCAGATCCTTGCGCTTTTTTTCCTTAGAAACTTCGCGCTTTTCAGCTCCTGATGGCATTACAGAGATTTCGGCATCGCGCTAGCTACACACCTTAATCTCATTTTCTGCTCTCGTTCTACAAATCGACTGATTAAAACATTTTCTGACGGACCAGGCAATAACATTTGTTGTAATTTCCACCAGTGATGTAGTCGAGACCGTAACCTTCGAGACGAGACCGAGACCGAGCCTTCATCAAAAAAACTCCGAGACCGAGACTTCAAAATTTGTGCATTTTTCCGAAAGTAAAAAACAAATGTCGTCATCACATCTGACTTGAATTTTTTCCAAATTTCAGGCACTTTTCCGACGTGTTTTGGTTGTTTCTTACCTGCAAATACAAAAACAAAAATCTTTGAAGTATAGAAATTTTAATAAAACATTTCATTGCAATATTCAAAGTCTTGAGACCTGAAACCTCCGAGACCGAGACTCGCAAAAATGGGTCTCGAGACGAGTCTCGAGATCGAGACCAAGTCTCGAGACTCCACTGATTTCCACCATGCATTACCCTTTTTGACGAAACAAAGGTTACAGTTCGGTTGCGGTTACCTCGAGACGGCACAAGAAGTTACGGGATCATCGATAATAAACAGCAACTTCAGCAGAACTAGCTTAAAGACGCAAATACTATCGTTTTCCCGACACTTGTGCAGTATAGGCGTGATGCACGAGTAGAGAATCATACTCATACCAAAAGAATGATTTAGGAAAAAGTTGCAAGTGAAAGTCAAATATATTTGCATTGAACAAAATCGAAAATATTCATTCTCAGCAGCAGGGTATTTTTTAAGGCGTTTTATGAGTTTAAAACGGTACCATAAATTTCTTGTGCGGACCCATAAAACTGGTACTTTCACATTCAATCCGGACTACCACGAAAAGTTGTAACTGAATTGAATTGTTGCTTCAATTTACGTCCAAACCGATTCGCCTCACACCTAATAAGAGCAGTACCGGCAGCAGCCTCGCCTATTCATCACAATCACCTCTGAAATCGCATGCTACGCAACAATGAATATTACAGTGCTTTTCAACCTGTGCGACGTTACGCACTAGTGCGGATGAGAAAACCGTGCGGGGCGGATGACAAACACGGTGCGGACGAGTGCGGATGAGAAAACCCTGTTGTGTTGTTGTAAACGTGTTTTAAACAATCTTCTCTTTTTTAATCACCCTATTGTTTTTTGTAAAACATGATGCAGCGCACAACGAAAATTGGCAGACATTACGCTCATAGTTTGATAGTTTGAACATCTCAACAGAGAAATGTATTAGAAGTCCATAAAGCTACTACAAAACTTTCTCTCTGCTTGCTCCATTGTTACGTCATCATGGAAACAAAAGATGTGCAACTGCAAGGCAAAGCTCAGCTGATATTAATTTTTTTTGTTGCTCCTTCAGTTGCACAAGACCAGCGCAGCTATTCAGTCTGTGTACTGAGCCACGAGCAGTCGAGCACTGCTGATCTCAGCAGTGATGTCCAGAGTTGCCAGGTTTATTTTTTCAATAACGGCCAAATCTTCAGTAAAAAAAGTCAGAATTAGTCACTTATGACAGAAAAATGCCAAAGTTTCTTACTTTTTCAAAAATACCTAAATGTACCTGAAAGATCAACAGTTACTTTAGCATCGTCACGAAATTTTGAACAGTTCAAACGCAGAACTTGCAGTTTACTGTAACAAGTCAAAACGCAATCAAATACAAGTTCATTTTCATTTTGCGCCGACACTGAATACAATAGCACATGGGTGGCCAGCCCGCGGCTCGGCTCGCGAGCCGCATACGGCTCATTGCCCGGTTTCATGCGGCTCTTATGTAATTACCATAAGTCCCACTGAATAACATGTATGACAATAAATGCCTTGTAAAGTTCTGTCATTGTCATGTTGGTGTGTGATATTTACAATTAATCTGGCTAAGCAACGGTATGTGTGTGAGTGTGAGGAAGGGATGGGTTGATGTTCATGTGTGCCCATGTGAATGATGTGGCCCTTTGCGGTAACACAATAACAAATGTGGCTCTTGGTCTGTGACTGGCTGGCCACCCCAGAAATAGCAAGGCACATAATTCTAAACGAATGGCCACTTCATAAAAAACACAGGGATTATAGACATATGACATGATGCTAAATAGGCTAACACTTTAATACATAGCCAGCAAGAAAAGATTCACGGCTAGGTAGAAACTAATTGTGTGTAGCTTCAAAATCTCACAGATAAAAACTGCAGGCATGGCATGTTTGCAAGATCATTCGGAAATGAAGAAACACATAATTTCGAAGGTTGACTTAATTTGCCCGAGTGTAAGCAACATTTAGCACAGAGTTTGTTGAAGACATATATGGTGGCAACATAAAATAACAGCAAACACTGACGAGTAACACAGGCAGTTAGCATGGGACAACCCTATGGTCTATTACAAGCCATATAACACCCATAAGCAGGCATACGCACATGCACAACGGTTTGGCCTGCAAGGTCTGCATAACGCGGCAAGCATAATCGCACACTCACACTGCTTCGCTTTCACCACACAAGACGAAATGCACACACAGGGGACGAGACTTTGAAAAAAGATGTCGTTGACAGTTTAGCCTTAAAATATAGATATACTTTTAAAAACAGCCAACAGAAGAAATGTCGGTCAAACGACCGTGAAAACGGCCAAAACAAACCAAACGGCCAACCCAAAAATCGTACGGCCAACCAACCTGAAATACGGCCAAATTTTTGAAATTTGGCCGCAAAACGCCCAATCTGGCAACCCTGGTGATGTCTACTGGTCAGTGGCGTAACTAGAGGTTTGAGAATGGGGGGGCATAACTCAGCAGAAGGGGGCCCACTGGCCACCTACCTCAGGGGCGCCACTAGCGAACACTCAGAAAAAAGTTTAAGAAATGACAGTGAATCCAGCTTCAAGTAAATTTACTCCACAAGTGAAACAGGCAAAGAATCTATCGCAATTTTTAGTAGGTAATCGATTTCACTTAACACCACGCATCGTCAGCCCTTATACATCTTATTCAAAATGAATCCAGATGTTGTGGATGTGTACACAAGATAAAAATAGAACGAAATCACCCCGAAAGCCGGAAAAAACCAACCTACTTAAAACAAAAAGAATACTAAACATCAAAATCATCAAAAACAAAAAGCTCGCCACCCTGTCCCCGTCACCGCCGTCAGTTATGCCACTGCTACTTCTGGAGGCCATGATAGTGTCACAACGATGAGCATCCGCTAATCAGGAATCGATCAATAATTATCTGCTATATTTAGGCGAATATTGTTAAAATCGGCTTAGTTTTACCTAACTAATCTCAGTCAGGCTTAGTATGGTAAATAGAAAATGCACCATTCCTTTTAATAAATATCCAGAACCCAAAAACAAGTCGGCTTCATTCTTCAAACACGACAAATAGCGATAATTTAGCAATTGATGGTGGTACCTTCTGATCAGCGTCTCGTATTATCATCATTAATAGCTCATGTCCATATGTCCGCAAGGAAGTCATTTACTCTGGGAGAAAGCATTATGAAATCCTGCATGGAGGTAGCAGCACGAGAAATTCATGAAGGAACCATTGGCTATGACCTAAGTGCAAAAACTGCCATTGTCCGATACAATGGGGGGCAACCGGGCAATTGCATCACCCGAAGTTTTCAAAAACGTGTTTAGTGTTAGGTACAACAATAAGTTAGGCTACCACAATTTTGCTCCCCCTCTGAAAATATCAGCTGGTTGCGGCCCTGTGTGCGCTGATGGCTGGATCATTGAAAGGAACGCTTTTAGCCAATCTTTGTGATGCGCCTTGTTTCGAGACTCAGTTCGATGAAAAACAGATCTTACCAATGATTTCCCGTTACATTGGCAAGCTCAACTATAATTGCACTCTTTGAATAAATAAATGATGATGTTCCTTGCACATTTTTGTGCTTATTATTTTGCTGAAGGTATTCGTTATTTTGATTATTTAAACAAAATTTCTACATCGTTTTTTAGTGTCTAATCCGACTTTAGGGCTATTCTTCAGCAACCCTAGTGTTGGTTGTGCCAATGAAATTTTCGTTGAACAAAAGAGTGCGAAGGTCAGGGGTGGGCAAATTTTTTCAGTGAGAGGCACATTGTTCTGTCAGTACCTAGCGAAGGGCCAGCTTCTACAAATATACTTTTTCATATAAAATTTAATATATATTAATATTTTTAATTTACTATATTTATGTTTTTAATATTCAGTCTTAGTTAAATTTATCAAGAGGGTTGGTTTTTATTAGATGTTTCTTGTGTTTCAAATAACCATATTGTTTCTTGTGTTTTATATTAACCCACGATTAGTGACAAGTCAGTGATGCTCCATCAGCAGAATAAAATATTAAAAGTGTGATTTGTGTATAAGAGGGCCGCAAAAACGTTCCAGGGACCGTAAAGTTCCCATCCCTGCGTATAAGTATATAATTTGTTAGGACGTCAGTTCGGTTGAGTTTATCAGCTTAAATTTTTAACTGATCATTACGAGCGGTAAATCGTAGATGCTGGATGCCGCAAAATCTCACGCTGTCCAACCGAGCGCCCTGTGGTATTGAAGACTCCTGATCCCCACACCTGAAGGTTGTTTTACCACAACATTTTACATGATCTCTCAACTGGCTCGCCCTTAGGGAAAATAGAAAAATGGTTTTCATTGGCGCTGCAATACGCGAACTGCAGCGGAGCAAAATTGGCTGATTGGATGCGAAAGGGTTGTTACAGAAACCCGGAAGAGTATCGTTTCAGCTGAATTAAACTTTCTGTCAGGCTCAGCTCCTTGCGGAACTGGGCAAAACCACGATAGATACCGGTTGCGGCCCAGCACACCTGCGCAACTGTGTTGATCATTCAGCAGAATGTAACCCCTTTCAAAAACGTAACCCAGTCATGACTCTAAATTCACCAATAATTCGGGCGTCAGCTCTAAACCGTAATAAGAAAATTACCTAACTGTCCTGGGGTGCTCGACCAGACAACCTCGTTAACAGTTTTTTTCAATGTCCCACGCTTTAACATTCATTTACGTGAAAAGGTTTACTGCTTGCACCAAAAAAACTTAAACTCTTGAAGTTTGGATCGGATACCTACACTACAGTTTACGTACCAATTTTTACCGGTATGTTGAGTTTGCGTATGAGCAGATATGAAACACACATTAAAGTTTAGTGAATCAGTCAGAAAAACGATGTCGTATTCAGCAAACCTTCTCTATAAGTGTTGTTATATTTTTGCAGGACTACAGAACGTAGTGCAGGTGTTGTTGTAAAAAATGTTTGGAGATGAAGAGGAGTATAAGCTTTTCGAAACGCTCGAAGATTCGCATCAGCTAGCGTTCGAAAATATCAAGGTAGGAATGAAGCTGATTATATTCATTGGTTTTGTGGCTGGAAACCTTTAGGGGCACCCTGCTTTCAGCATCAACTGTCCCACAAAGCAAAATATTAACCTTGATTATACTGTAGCACCAGTCCCGTCGCCACGGGGGGGCTTTGGTGGGCTTAGCCCCCCAAACAAACCTCCAAGCCCCCCAAATTGAAACGTGAAACACTATAAACATGTAGAGTTTTGGTTAATTTTATAATCTCAAGCCCCCCCCCGCAGAACTGCAAAGCCCCCCTATTGAAAACTTTCTAGCGACGGTTCTGTGTAGCACAAAATCCAAAGCATATCATCTTAAGTTCACACAGTGCAGTAGGGCAGAACCACCCTCCGGTGTTCTTGTATGTTTGGCAATGGTGCGACGAATTAAACCAGCCATTCATGTTTTTGACGTGGTTTGAGAGATAGAAATTGAAAAAAAACACATATTATTCAATCCAAACATTTCACGATAACTAGTCTCTACAACGGCGACGACGTACACCGGCTTACGCTTAACCCCAATACACCCACTTACGCCATTTTCACGACACACACGTTAACCCCGGGGTTTATTGAACGTTGATATCAAACGCATACCAGCACGCTTGTTGCAATCTGCATGAAACATCATCACTTCACGGCACGCATAACTGCATTTTTAGAATTTATCCTGAAACCGATTAGCGTAAACGTTTGGTAAAACAGCACACGCAATTTTGTCAAGATAGGTGTAAATGCATTGGAGATCTGCTCAACTGGAAAGACCGCCAGACAAAAAAACGTAGGAACAGAAAATCAAAGACCTGTTTTTACATGGTGGTGGAAGATCTGAAAGCACTTTATCCAAGCTTGTGCAGAGATTGCGACTAAAGCTCTTGGATGTGCCCTGGAGAAGCATTCCATCTCCAATACCAGGGCCCGCAAAATCATTGTTGAACTAAGCAAAATTTACTATTACAAGGTTGTCACTCGATAGGGCAACCAAAACATACTAAAAAAACGAACTATATCCGGTAATGATCACTGTGTTTCACTGACACAACCGATTGCTGATGTCCTATGTAAGGTGAAACTTTTCCGTAGATTTAGCGATGACATAATTTTGATAACCGCATCACAATACCTCTGATACACGCATTAGACATGTGGTAACTTCAGAATTCGACCGCAGTGATTTGGAACTAACGTTTCGCCAACCCTGCACAGCTGAACAGACGGACGAAGTGGTATACCTCGACGTTAAACGTTGCACAACTACTGAAGATGATCATGGCTTTGTCACTAAAGACTTTGCAAGAGATGCAGATTGCAGTGTGCCTGCTGCAAGTTCCTGCAGCCGTTGGCAGGAAGAAGGGCGCTGTAAGATATAAAAAGAGAAGTGGGAAAAATCTGTGATGGCAGTAACGTCGAGGCGTGAAGCATTGTCAGTCACGTGATACACCGGACACGAGCCGCTGATGATGGAGTGTGTCGTCACGGATGGTACACAAAGCCTCGTTAAAGGCCAATCTACACTGAGAAGTTGCCAGTAGCCGCGCACGATTCTTTCTTTGTTTTATTGCGCCCAGGAGTTGTCGTGCACGAGCGCAGAATTACAAACAAAGGATTACGCCTGGCAACTCCAGGCACGTCCTCAGTGTAGATTGGCCTTAAGAATACATATAGGCATCGACGGAAGGAAGACTGTTCAGGGCAAGTCGCACCAATCAAACGCGACATTTAAGAGTCTTAAAACAATCTTATTCGCAGAAGCAATAAGAAAGCGAACCAATCAAAGGCAAGAAGATTACCTCACCAGCCTAAACCACTAAAAAAAAGCGATCCGCTCAAACATCCCTTTGGACATGACAAATGACATGATAGCAATCAGTGCCGTGGCAAGGCAGTCCTGTACCCCCGGTCGGGGGGGGCCCGACCATTCGTAGGGGCCCCACAATATATATTGTATTAGTAAGTTAGAGCCGTCTCTCTACCCTTGACGTTTACTCTTCTGGTTTTTGCTCTCAATGCAGCAGAGCCCGTAGATTAAGGATGTAATATCATGATTCGTTAATTTTGAAAAAGAATTGCGGACGTTCGGACACTACAGCAGTTTTTGTAAAGTTGCGGTTACGTCAGAACAAGGCCGATTGTTAATTGTTAATAAAGTCTTGACCTTCACCACTCAACTTCGCTGGCTTCGCCCTTGTGCGTTGAAATTCTCGGGGAAATTGACGTCATAATCAATGTGCTGTGGAGTGTTGTTCAATCGCTTTGTAGTTGCGTACAGATGGAGAGACTAGGTTTCTGGTTCAACGTTGATAACGTTTTCGTGAAAGCTGCTTGAGATAGGTTATGTAAAGTTGAAACGAAGGAAGGCTATTGTGTCGGTTTATTATATATATATGTCTGTGCAGACTGTATTAAGACAGTCTAATTTAAAGTTTCGACCAGAAAAACCGGAGATAATTTCGGTAAGTTTAACGCTCGCTTGCTCGATCTTGAAAAGCCTCTTCAGATTTAATCTCACTCGCTACATGCCATGATGAAGATGGATGGTGTCAGATTCCAATACATTCGTTCTTATTAGAAGTGAAGGCAGAGTGAGTGTTGGGAAGCAGTTAGTTCTACGCAGTGCTTCCACCTGTCAGCTTTTGGTGAAAGTACCAAGTTGATTACACTGAGACTGGCTATTAAAATGATGATGCTGTACAGCGACCACCAGGTGCTCTGTGATCGTCGGGATGAAAATCTCAAGCATTAAATGAGACTGCCGGTTTTACATATTGTTGTATACCAGGGGTGTGCAACCTTTATTACTGAAGGGCCAAACGCAATTATAAGATTAGACCGCGAGCTGCGCCTTCGTTTCACACAGGCTGTCTAGTACTAGTGACCGGCATAAAAATCCACTTTGTTGTATTGCATTTGGCCCGCGGGCCGCATGTTGCACCCCCTGTCGTATACTATAGTTAATGCAAGCACGGCAACTACATCAAACAGGTAAATTACATCATAAATAATTTCCCGTCACATCACAAGAAGAGATATTTGTTTCGCTTTATTGATGATAACAACTAACAAGTGATAAAGTTAGTTTTCACTTATTTTGCATTGGCAGTTCAATAAAGTTATTTTCTCCAAGTTGTACATTATTAGTTTAGCTTGGTTAGGTTTTTAAATAGCTCTGCTCAAGGGGCTAATTTGTAACTGGATCGAAAAAGCACGCATCTGCCTAATTGCTTGCTGATATTAAAGGGCCCCATCTGGATTTTTTTGGGGGGGCACCAACAGCCTTTCACACGGCTCTGATAGCAATGGCCTCAAAATGAGAAGAAAGGCAGCGCCCTCAAAAGGTGACAAGGAAGTTGACCCACAGGTTTGGGTTACATTATTTCCCCACATGTTAACTCTATCCATGTGTGGCGGAACCTTTTTCAAAGTGGGGGGCACAAGTGCACGTGAAAAAATATAGAAAATTTTTGTGGTTTGAATTGGCAACTGTGACGTCACAAGCATTGAAATATGACGTCATTACCTATACACCATATGAAGGTCTAAATTACCCTATTTTAGACAAAATTACACCACTATGAAAACGTACCGGTGAAACACCTAAAATTCAAACAGGTTTTACAGGGGAGTCACACGGGCCAATGATATTTTTTTATGGTCATTACTCAGTTACTCGGGCTCATCACACGATTAATACTGACTGAACAAAACCGTTCGAGGCTTGCGTCACTGAAATTTCTATTTGCTTTCAGTCTGGTTGGCATTATCGTTGCTCTGTGACGTTAGATACGTAATAATAAATGAGAAGTTAGCATGATAACTTCTCCATTGTTGAGTAACGTACGTCACAGAGCAATGAAAAGCCTGTAAGTCCTCTGCGTACCAAGGCTGTGGAGGCGGTACTCAAATTTTAGGCTCCCGCTCCGGGCATCTAAATTTTTTGGCTCTAGCTCCAACATCTAGAAGCCTTTAGCTCCTGCCCCGGAGCAATTTGGTCCAAAAAATAAGAAAACATTGTATTATTTGTATAGCTCGCTTGCCCCACAAACTATCTCTGTGGATCCGGAACCCAAATTTCAGGCTCCTGCTCCACCATCTAAAAGTTTTGGCTCCAGCCATCCAAAATTGCTTCGGCTCCGACTCCACAAACCTGCTGCGTACTAGTCTCATTAGCCCGAGTTGCTGGACAATTTATCGTTCGTTTGAAATTATGCTCGAAATGGGAACTGTCCATTGGATTGGACTGCAAATACAATGTTCTATACAAATCCATTGCTTGAAAAAACATACAATGTTGTTCAATATGAATCATGTTTTAAAAAATACTTAATTGCATATGGTCGCTCAGGCATTAATGGATGAGCCCGAGTAAACGCGAGTGAACGCCTGCTACGAACGATATTGTTTTATTCAGGTCACTTGCAACATGAACTCGAAAGGCCAGACATGCTGGAACGAAAATATATGAACAGTGACAAGGCCCAAAGAAAAGAGCCCGAGTTAAAAACTTACTGAAGTGGGACCGTGAGTGGTGGCACAAATATACAAAGCAAGCAAGCTTGCGTTCTCCGAAATAAATCGTAATCGAAGACTCGGGCTAAGCTCGAGGAGCCCGTGTGCCGGAGTTACCACTGGGCTGTAAAAAACACCAATAACACAGCATAAAAAACAGGCAAAAATGACACAGCATTGATACCTGTCTTAAACACATTCAAAATCACAACTTTTCCGTATCTTGAACACAGAAATAACGTGACTGAAAAATCATGCTACAACTGCATTAGATACCGGAATGCAAAGACAAAACAAAGCATATGTAGTAACTAGCAAGTTGTCTGCAAGGATGCCAATTGTGTTGCCAATGCAGAAATAAATATTGCTGTTTAGTGTTGCCAATGCAAAAACAAAAACACAATTGAAATTTCATCAACACTAAAAAAGCCTTCAAAAAACTATACATGTTTTATTTCGAGACGTTTCGGATTATTCTTAATCCATCTTCAGTCAGAAAATAAAGCAACACTTCTGAAGATGGATTAAGAATAATCCGAAACGGCTCGAAATAAAACATGTATAGTTTTTTGAAGGCTTTTTTAGTGTTGATGAAACTGTTAAATCTATCCCAGTTTTATGCTACAATTGAAATTGATCTGTCAAAAATTTCATGTTGCATATAAGATTCAGCAAAATTTCACTATTTAGAATGGTGTTAAAACGCTTGAAATTACACCAATTGTTTAATGGGTGGCACGAAGTTTTTCCTACACGCAAGCATGTGTGTCAGAAGGGGGACAGGAATTTGAAAATTTCAGCAAAAAAGGCTGTTTTCTTAGTTGTGAGTGGTAAAAAACAAATTTCACCACTTTTTGACCCCTTAGAAAAACATTTGGAAAAATCCACAAGTGCCCCCCCTGGATAAAATCATCCCGACGCCCATGCACACTATAATTACACCATTTTTGTAAAAACTGTGCTGTATTACACCATCTAGTCACACTGTTCAGCAACACCAATGCGGTAAGCACTTAGCAAGCCATAGCAGGGTGACAGACTGGGACGGTGTATTCTGCCAAACAATTACGAAATCCTGCCAAATTCACTGCCAAATTACAAATAATATATTAAAAACAATATTGACAAAATACTGCCAAAATTCTGCAACATTTTTTTCATTAAACAATTTACTTTAGCAATGGACCTAATAATAATTTTTTAGGCAAAATTCGAAATGTAAAAGTTGCGTGGGGCCCCCCAGAAGTAAAAGTGGGGGGCCTAGGCCCATGCGGCCCCCCGGTTCCGCCACCTATGACTCTATCCAGTCTCGTCGCCATGGCGGCTCTGGTGGGTTTAGCCTCACAGAACACAGCTCAAGCCCCAGTATGAATAAGTAGTTTTTGTCAGATTTTAGAATGTCAAGCCCCCAGCACAAACGCAGTTCCCCCCTATTGAAGACTTTCTGGAGACGGTTCTGACTCTATCAAAGAAAAAAATAGCTTAAATGCAAACCAATGATAAAATGTGAAAGTTGCTTTATCAAATCTCGCCGTGGCGTTTGCGTTAAAAATGTAACTCTAGCCTGACAGGCAGTGACGGGTTTACGCATAGGCCAAATAGCCCATGGCCTAGGGCCCCGCGATTTTGGGGGCCCCGCGCAACTCTTTCCTATTATGACTCAATATTAACTAAAACGTGCGAAACTACACAGAGGCATAACTTCACAATTTACCTTGAAACGAGCGGAAATGCAAATGCCTGCTCTAGACTCTATCAGTACAGTGACAACACGACAATATTGTGCATCTGGGCGTGAGAGAGATGCAGGCCGACTGTACGGTTTCCAAAAGAATGAAAAAGGAAAAAACGGTACTTAATTCATGTTCAGTTTTCCATTGACAAAAAGCTTGCAACAACGCAAGACCGCCAGACACTGCAAAACTCCGATGAAAAGCAAGATTCTCAGTATTGGATCCTACGTTTGGTTGTTTTTGTTAGATTTCCTGCAAACAGAGATTGCTTGTTGAAGCTCTATATGTTAGTTAAATCAGCTAGAACCGTTTCTCGTGAGCTTTACTGGGAGAAACGTGTCTACATTGGGCTTACTTCACATGGTTAACTGAGGGTGTTGCGACAATATTTTGTTGCTGTGCAAAACACGTCTTCATGCTGTTTACCATCGGCCTATGGCGTAGAGCAGGCCTGCACAACTCAAAAAGCTCGAAACATAAATTTGCCGCGGGCCGCAAAAGTCTATTTCATTTCTATGTAGAGATTTCCTTGTATTGTGGACGTAATTCCGGAACGACAACTACCTATTCGAGGTGGAGCTTTTGCAACATTTTGTACAATTGAGAAAGCTCTCGCGGGCCCCAAGAAAAGCTTTTGCGGGCCGTATGTTGTGAAGGTCTGGCATAAAGGATTAAAGCACTATATTTTGTATTGCTAGGAAAATGACAACTTCAAAACGGCACAAATAAGCCTTGTGTCCACTGAGTGGATTGTGCTTGTTTGGTTCATAAAATATGTGGTTACTATTACTATATAAAAAGGAGTTTACGTACAGGTAATCAGATCGACAGCTAAACGATATTTTCGAGAGAGGCAACACGGTCCTGCATGAAAATGTACCTATATATCCGAAAAAGCAAACCTACAATAAACGCTAGAAATAACGGAAATTTAACGAAGAGAACTTCCGAACTACACGAAGGAGCTACAAAGAAAAGATCGCATTGTCATTTGTTCTTTAGAAGAATGTAGGAAAGGCTTTAATTTCTGTTGAAGATCTGAGGAAATTGTAGAACCAAAGTCGGCACAACAAAAAATAGATTTTTAGCGGGCACTACGCATAAGAGGAGCATAATTTCACGCTTTTCCGACAAACGGCCAAATAAGCCACACCTGCGTGGGGCCACAAAAATTAAGATAGCCTAGGGCCCCGCGTTCCCTAAATCCGTCCCTGCTGACAGGCATACTACGTACCGTCAATTGTGGAACAACAACAGTTTTTCTCTGCAACACTGACAGAAAGCTTGCCAAAGGAAAGAAAATACGTTTCGTATTGTCGTGGGCGATATCAGATTTATAATCTACAAAGAGCGTGCTTTCTAAAACAAAGAGCTGGCAAACTACATTACGTCTGCTAAGTCTCGTAAAGGGAAACACCAGCAAAAAGTAACACTGACAAGGTGACAGTGATGAGCCACGGCCCAAGTTGAAAAAAATTGTAATTGTTTTTCAACAAAAAAGTTTTTTTACAATAAATAAAACAATGTTTTTTGACAATAACTAATTTTTAGTACTTTTTTCTTCATTTTTAAATTTTGTGAAAAACAAAAAATGTAAAGATATTTTTCAAAAAATGAAATAAAAAAATTTTATATAATGAAAGTTCCTTTGAAAATGCAAACAACAATCATTATAGTTTTTTTCACAATAAAATGTTTTCAGGCGACGCGGATAAGCGGTTTTAAATCAAAAGTTAATCTTTTGGAATATTCCAGCTGTTTCTCACACGAACCAGTTGCGGCTTGGTTGTTGCAAACAATGCGTCACCAAAAAGACATTTTAGGCTGAAAAATCGAGCAGTTGGATTGATGCTATGGTGATGTGGAAGTTTTCAAACTTACGCTGACGTTGCAACAAGGTAAGGAAAGTCACGATGTGTGTTGTTACAGGTTGAATTCAACGGAAAAGTCATTCTCAGTGTGACTGTTCTTCGCTGTCGCGATGTCTCGGTTTCCTACGTCAGGGATAAACGTAAGTGAGCTTGATTGTTAGGAGAGGAAACGAGTGGGACCGTGAAATGGCATGCTGCAACAATTTGACATTGCAAAATGTAAAACGTAGCTTGTGCAAGCTGCGCAACTGACATGATGACTTCATGCGATATAAGGTCATTTTGTCGTCCATTGTTTTGTCACAGCAATCTTGTGAAGTGCACTTCATCTCTCTTACAGTAATGAAGCCGTAATGAGATTCGACTAGCAAATATTATTGAAATCGCCACCCCTAAACACAATGGCTGGGTCCGCCCCTGCATCATGTAGCTACTTTAGCTGCATATGCTTTTAATTTGGGGAGTTGGACAAGCATGAGCTCCCAGGAGCAACCTTCAGTTGAGCAGTTGGTGCTCTTCCCGCTTTGGAAACACTGCCTGAAAGCATCTGCATCTCGTTTGATTCGCTTCTTTCCTGCAACCTGGTGGTTCGATTTTCTCTGCGCTTACATTTCCCGTCTAACAATATGAAATGCTGTTCACCGATCTTTTTCATTTTACGTAGGTCATTTTTTATCCAATATTATGATTTAGCAAGTCTGAACCACGTCTGATTTGACCGGTAGGCTCAGCAGCAACTAGCTAAAAACTTCAAGGAAAATTTAAAATAAAAATTTCAAAAAGCTTGCAAAAATTGAAAAATGTTTACCCAATTTCGAAACTTGTCGACAATCGCGATGAACAGTTGTTCGGTTTGCCTGAGGGTGTGAGATACCAGTGGCATTTTTGCGACTTCCACTGTAATTATGCAACCAATGTAATGGCACTTGCACCTGGTTCGTTAACGTTTTATGCAACATTGAACTTGTTTGGTTCCACAGTGGATGCACCTGATCCTCAAATCGTTGTGAGATGCCCCAAGCTTTCTGCCCACAATAGCTTTAAAACTGTGGCAAAAAGCAACTGCCCAACTTGTGAAATCAACGAAACGTTTCGGTTCGTTCTGCCGGAATCTGTCGAAGAAAACGATGGATCAAGTGGATTTCCTGTGGAGGTGAAGGGCTGTTTATTTTGTTCTTACGACTCAAGACAGTTTCTGTTGTGCTCGTTCAAACACCCGTGGTGACCTCCGTCATGGAAGTTAACGGAGCAGGAAAAATATTTTATGCGTTATTTTACAGTTACACCTCAAAGCACACACAGTTTAACTAGTGGTGCGCAACAGCAGCGGGTTTGACGCAAAATGCTGTTTTTCAGTGAATTTACTGTCCATATATTTTTGTACTCACGCCATGGGCGTCGGAAGGGGGTTAGCCCTCATGGATTTTGAACTTTGATGTTTTCCTAATATTTTTTTAGTAGAAAAACACTTTTTCTGTTAGCTTTGAGTTACTAAAATGAAATTTCACCAATGTTGGCCTCCCATGGAAAAATTATGTTGGTTATCACCTAGAAAATCCACCATTACCCCCCCTGGAAAAAATATTTCCGACACCCATGATTCACGCTATTACAACAAGAATAAAGCATGTGTCTATAAGCGTGCTACATATTAACATATACTGACTTATCTCCCAGAGCTGGTCGCAGCCTATGTATTTGATGGTCGTGGATTAGGAATTTTAATTCTCCTATTTGCATAATTTATTGCAAATAAAACTGCTGTGAAAAGTCAGCACTGTGACGATATTCTCCAAATACAAATGATCAGTGCAAACAAACTCATTGAAGCTTATTAGTTATTGTATACGGATGTTATTGTCGATGTTGTTTTCATCCTGGCGTAAGAACTTTTTGTCCTGAGTAAGTTGATCAGTTAAATATATCCACTGTAGTCCTTATAGGTGCAGTGATTTATGACCAAACCAAAGGTGCAGCCCCTGAGATTCTTCTTTGATTGATATCAAATATTAAAATTTCTGCTTAACAAAGGAATTATTGCTCTGGGCAACGTTTGGAGCGGAATGGGACCGTTCGGCGACGCCGTTTCGGCGATGGACGTTTCGGCGATAAATCTTTGAGAATTAATAAGAATCTTTGATAAGAACGTTTCCAACTCTACTATAACGTTTTTATTTTAAAAGCATTAAATGGTGCATAATGTAAAACCCGCTATTACAATGATTAAAAGTAACGATGTTGTGTAATGACATGAATTTTTAACATTGCTGATCAGGTTTTGCGCGAAGTTGTGACTGTTTTACAAAATAAGTACGTTTTTCCAGCTAACGCTTGGATAAGCTGTGAAATGCAATCAGAATGATAACTACGCTAAAGCTCAAGCAATAATTGTTGTCCAGGCTTAACTTTTGTGTAAACTCACGAACACTTCATACGTGCATGCCACCTGATGACCTGAACTGCTGGTGTATTAAACTGCTGGTGTTGCTTTGATGTGCTACCTGTACTGCTGGTGTATTAAGTTCCAGTGCGCGATAATCAGTTGTGGCATCAACAGGTGGAACTTTACGACGATGATATCTTTGTTGATGATTTCCTCGGAAGGCAATCTGTGGATGTGGCTAATTTGGAGCCTGGTTCTACATTCACGAAAACCGTTTCATTTGGCCCGGTACGTGTGAAACATTTTTTAAATTTGAGCATCGCAACTTCTTTATTTAGTAGTGACTTATAAAACTATGAGACGAAATCATTTGGTGAGCCATGATCAACCCGCCTGAACTGCTAATTCATGACAAAGCTCAATGATGCGCATATTGCAAGCACAGGTGTGCGGCTCTATTTGCGCACACCCAGGGTTGCCGGTTGCCACATCAAAAAATGAAACGGGAAACTAGTGATACATCAAGAAGTCAACTGGCAAGTAATTTGAAATGGGACAGTTTTGAAATTTGGATAAGAAAATCAATTAGACGTCCATAATGATCTTTCATTCCGTTTTTGTGATTTTTCCCTGATCGCGCGATTTAGAAAAAGTCACATCACTATCAATTTGATTGGATGTGCGCCGCACACCTAGAGTATAGGTCCCATATATCTTGAGAAATCTGATAATTACTGGCATTTGAAATACGTGAAAACTAGTGGTGACGTAAAAAACAAGTTTCGAAAATTTGAATCCGTGCAGCATGTGTTAGTAGCCTTACAATACGAAAAAACATCTACGTAGTTACAGCGTTTCAATTTTTGTGATTTCACTCTTTGGATTCGCCCCTGCCTTGGATGCCCGGGGCCGTCGCCCCGTTCGCCCCCCTCTGCATGCCACTGTTACCGTACGGGTTCAGCAAAAACATTTAACAGATGAAAGATGAGATTTGTTGGTCTTGTTTACTTGGAGCTAGCTTTTTCTGTCCAAATTCGGCTTTCTGTTGATTGTCCAAGGCCTTTGTTGCGGTCCTAACTGTAAAAACTAAAATCTATGTGTAAGAATTTAGGAGCTGTGTACAATTCTGATGTTATGGCAAACACTTATACGAGGAGATTCTAGATTGCAAAATGCAGTATCAAACCGTGTAACTTAAAATTACGGTGTCTTGAAGAGCTCTTGGTACTCATAGTTGAATATTGCGATGAAAACGTATTTCCAAATCTTCGAATCACTTTGCAAATAATGCTGACGATAGCAGTAGCTATTGCAAGCTGCGAGCGATCTTTCAATAAACTGAAACTGATCCTTTCACACCTCCGAAGCTCAGTGGATTAAGACAGATTGTGTGATCTAGAGTATAGTAAGGCAAGGAACAGAGGAAACAGAATCTGATGAAATCATAGACATGACTGGCAGTAAATAACCCATTGTACCATTCAAATGTGTATCATTTTGAAAGAAGTTGTTGTTTGCAGTTGCAATATGTGGTGCGATTTTTTGTAAGATTTAGAATTTTGATCAGCCAATACTATGTATAAATTATCATGACGTTAGTATTTGAATTTTTTGATATTTTTTATAATAAAAATAAATAAGTATAGAAGGATGTTATGGTCCTAGGACAAAATATATATTCTTTGCTGAAACGTTTAAAGCAAGAATATACACGTATTTTCTGTTTTAAAACAATTATCTTCTTCATGGTTTATCTTTCGTAAAAATTGTGTCTATATCTAATATTTCAATTATTGCAAAGGGCGCACATTTAAACTTTGCCATGGGCGCCATTTTGCCTAGATAAGCCACTGGTCGAGAAATACAATTGCTTTCTTGTACGTCGAATCAGACACACGGGACCAACTAATTTAATTCAAAAGCAACAATATCAATCTGTTATTTCAAGCAATCACTGAGGTTGAAAACTTAGGGCAGGTGCTTGGGTACGTCACACTCGATCACCCGTGAACTTTTCGCGAAGCGGCCATTGCAAAAGTGCGATGGAACTCGCAAAATTAACTTTTGACTTCTTGAAAATGTTCACAATCTCGCAGAAATAAAAACAAAGAAGTGCAATAAGTTACTGTGACCAAGCTTTAAAATGTTCGTCAGTAGAAAGCCTGTAACTTCCGTCGCGCTATTGCGCGAGGCGGGTCCCGAAAGATGGGCCTAATTTTTCACAAGGTACACATAACTGAGATCATGGTTAATGTCCCAAATAACCTCTTATATCTACAAAATGTAAGATATACCCTAAAGCATGCTGCGCGCTAGTGTTTTACACTTTTTTGGCTATCCGTAGATCAGAAAAGATAATGACTAACACGTATCCCGACCTGGCTCGAAGTAGAATGGTTCTTCTTACAGTTAGACGTGACAGCTCAAGACCCACGATAGGAGTCTGATAAATAGTTAAATGACAATCATGTTTCCAGACGAAGCATGTGCAGTTACATGTACATGAAAAACATATTTATTGTTGAAGCGACAATTCAAAAACAAAACATTAATGAAAGGTAACTGCTATGACATTACTTTCGTGTTTGGTAAGTCTGTTAGCTATTGTCTGAAAGCGATCAGCGATCTCATAACCGCATGATAAATTCACACTGGGCCTGAAAGCATATTGTCCTAAAAACGTTTAACACCACTAACAAAGGTAGAATTTCAATACATGTGTTTAATACTGTGTCACATGTTTGAACATTGGACTGCTGATGTCAAGAAAAAAACATCAATCCCACTAGTCCAGGTCATGAAAAAAGTTTGTGACACTGTTCGACAGAAGTGGGAGCAGGCGGGGTGAGCCTGCAAATTCACGATCAACACCTCCAAACTCAAGCTCTTATCTCCCCAATCAAATCATTTACCAATTCGTTATATACTGTGCTTCGAAGAAGCACCCCAAACTAGTTTATAGCCACCACCCAACGCTGTTGACCTGACGATGGATCTGCTTCTGTCCAAGCCAGCAAACACTGTCAAGAATCGGTCTGTAACCAATTCAAAACCACGAATCTTCGCCAACGACACAGTCACCAGTAAAAACGTTAAAATTTGCACCCGAAATTTGCTTTTCTGTTCAAATCTATGTGATGTAAACGGAATGATCTAACAACAAAATGATTTACACATTTTGCTGTCGGTTGCAGATTTCGCTAACCGTGGCAAAACTGTCTTTTCCTGAACGGCGTGAGCAGTCTACTTGTATGCAATTGCAACAAAAAGATCAGAACCACATAGCTGCCAGTCCGTGTTGCCAGGTGCATAGCCACGTGAGGGCGACAGGCGCCGTCTCCCTCCAAATTTTGGACTCCAACTATTGAACCGTTGAGCAAACATTGTCATGACCGCGTAAAACCAATTATTCATTCCACCAAGCTGTAGATAGCTGGTATTTTGCCAATATTCCTGTGTTAGACCTGAGTACCATGGTTTGTTCAGGCGTGTCATGCTACCACGTAGCAATTCAATGCACGCTGCGTTGCCCCCGGAGGTGGTGAGAGATGTTGCACTATTGCGTGGTTAGGTCATAATTCCTTGAGCTAATGGAGCACGCTCAATGCATTTGTGCCACATAGCGGCAAGTTGTTTGCTAACGTACATCTATAGCGTATTACATTCTGTATTATGGTTCAACCACAAGCATTAGTTCCGACAAGAAACTCATTCACTCACCTTTATGTCGCAAAACTTCGATGCAGACATACTGTGGACTCACAGACTGAACTGGCAACAGTCCTGAAACTGGTTTTTCTCTTTGAAGTTTTCTAAAATCTTGTGTCAGTTATAAGCTTTCTATATTGCATTATTTTTTTCACCACTGCCTTTCCTTTCAAGGCTGCCATCAGGCATAAAAAATAAACTTGTAACAGAAAAAGATCAATTTTACATAGCACATTGGCAAGTCGAAAACTGTAGAAGCAAAAACGACCGCGTTTGGGATTACCTAACCTGAGTGTAAGGCTGGGCAGTTCTCATGCGGGAAAAAAATAACGGAACAGTAGTAGCATTTTTGCACCATTCGATAACAGGAGCAGGATAAAAGTCCAGCGCGTAAATCCTGAAGTTCAAAGAACTGTAAAGCATTCTTTAGTTTTAAAGCATTTTTGATCTCTGATTCTACTTCGATAGGCACCAAAAAGGGGCGCATTTATATCAAAGGGGCGCCATTGAACGGGGCACCACAGACGTTTAGGGGGCGGTTGCCCCAAACTGCACCCCATGGATCCACAACTGATGCACAACCCTTTTCTGCGTGATATGACTGCAACCTTCTCGACTCAAATTTATGGAATACATGTTTGGGATCCAATTTGTTGATTCTTCTGAGAGAATGCCTTCGTCATTTATCCGCAGTGCCACTTAAACTGGCAGTTGGCAAATTTGCAACTGCTCAGTAAGTCGTTGTGTTAAGCTCTTACATGCATCTTCATCAAGTTCGTTTTACGCGAAACGCTTTCTGCGGAGAAACAACTCGTATCGTTGAGTACGTGCTTACAATCGCACATGGGCAATAACCTATCAAGATGTGCAGCGGTCAACAACTGATATTCCAGAGCATAACAATCGGAAAGCTACTTTTTAACGCGAAATGACGTGCGCAATGACAATAAGTGAGTCCTGCTTACATTACTTTGGTTAATCAATCACACTAAGCAAATCTCATAGATGCAATCACTGAACCATAGTAATCTTGCGGATAGACAGGAACAATAGGCGGAGCTAATCTAGTTGCGATTTCGTGTATTGTTTTTGTTTATCACGCTTTAACAAACTATAAGTAGTTCAATGTAATCGATAATTTTCAAAATCATGCAAAAAAGCTTGAAGTAACTAAATCCGAAAAAAGTGTCTGTTGCAAACGCGACAATTCAGCAGAGCGCCAGAAAAATGGAAATTACAAGCCACCACAAATTCGTAACTGTTTCACATCTGCTCTGCAATTTTTCACTGGCAAATGAGCAACCTTTCCACCTCGCGTGCACGCACATGCACTTGCAGAAATTAAAGGATTCATGATCATAACAGCACTAGTATTGACCAAGGTATGCAGTAAAGAGAGGGTCTGGCAAAACTACTAAACGTCGACGCTTATGTATAGGAAGAACTATTTTTATGCATTTATCAGCGACTTGCAAAGGCGTTCGCGTCGCTCGCAGTTATATAGTTTGCCAGATTTTTAAAAACAGATATACCAAATCGTCTTCAAGCATTGTTCTTTTGCGTTCGCACCAAAATTACCTTCTGTTGTAAACACTACACCTAAAAACAAGCAAAAACGCTCACCAACAGAGTGGCGGTTGACATACTGACGCTTATTTTGAAGAAAGGCGCGAAAGAGCACTGGAAACTTTGCGCTACTCAAGCGACACTGTGAAAAGTGCAATATAAAATATCATCTCAATGCATTTTCTACAGTAATAACAACCTCAGCCCCATCGGAAGGGATCTTTTTAGTCGCTGCAGGCTTATTCCACTCCAAGTGCATTAGACTTGGAAAAATATTGTTGCAGATTGTTATGACAATATGGGAGTGCGTCAAAATTCCGCTGAATTTTTTTCATGGTTTTATGTAAAATTTTAATTGATAATCAAGTAGCTTATTATAATTAGCCAGACTGAAGTTTAATTGTAAATGCAATTGAAAATTCCTAGACACATTGTAATTCTTTCCATCGCAATTCAAGCTTATTTGAAAAGCACTGTTTTTCATACTGTCTATTGAAAGAAATCCTTTCTCACCACAGAATCAGACACTAAGATCTTACAGAGTATATATTTCGCCTACAAAGTAGGCATCATCAGCTCTTATTCAAATAGAATTACTGTTTTTTATTGTTCTTTTTTTCTTGTGTAGCATGGTGAGGTCGACCTGGAATTCAAGAAGAGCTATCGGTATGTGATAATTTTCAGTTCATGAGTGCGATTGCTTTACATATGTGACTTGATCTAATGCCGTTAGTATTTGTATCTTTAGAGGGTTTCCGGACTTAAGACTCTCAGTTGGTCTTCACACCAAAGAGAAGGAATTTCGTAAAAAACGAATACCGATTGTTTACGAAGCCCTGAAGAATTTGCTTGATCGTGAACAGCAACCAAAGTCGGTTATAGAGGTAAAGAAATTGTTGCTTTCAGTATGCAACTGTTTTTATTAATTTTCATTGGAAAAGCGAAACAATTTGCTTTATCGATTCGAACCAAGGTCATGCAGTCAGCCAGACAACTACCTGAAAGAGTTTCATATTTCAGTCTTTTAAAAATCTTTCACAAATGTAATCAAAGCAATTCAAACACTATTATAGCCGACCTCAAGTAAAACTTAAAGTAATGAAATTAGTTTTGATGACAAACCGGTGGCAAGCTGCTGAACTAGTTTATCGTTACGTTATTGCTCACTAGAGAACACCGAAAAATTTTCTCGTGATTATCCGGTCCAAATGTTCCCTTTTGTGCAGCCTCGCCCAGAAAATGAAAACAGATTCAATTCACTCAAGCACATAGTGACTGCAACTTTTCAATATGCCAATACTTTTGCTTCAACTTTTCTGTTCTCTCCTGCGACTTTTTCATTTCAACCAAAACATAGCTAGCGATCGGAACTAAAAATGTCACTGGGAATTATAAAAAAAAGTCAACTTTTCTAGTTTTTTTTCACACGTTTACTAGAATGTATGAAGAAATAAAGTTTTTACATGCATGTAACATCGTTGCTTTAAATATAAAAAAAAAATGAACATGGGCGTCCGCAGGGAAGGGAAATGGACATTTGCCTCTCCCGCCTGGAAATTGGGACTAAGAACCAAACTTTTGTAGAAGACCTCATATCAGAAGGTTAATTCCGATTAATTGATTTAATTCTTAGATTAGCAGTTTATTTTCCGGCATGACACTCACACTGCACAAGAGCCAGGTTCACTGTACAGGTGTCACGCAGTGATGAGCTTGCAGTTCACTCGTGCCCGCTCTTTTTTCTGCAGAGGCAGGTTGCGAAACTGGCAAGCGGGTTGTTTTTTCGTTTGTCTTTATTGCGTAACAATAACATGGCAACAAATCTTCAAAGATTCAGTTCAAGTTACGGTAGCAGGCGTTTCGCCGCATGTGACTTTTGAACGCAGACGTCCTGGCAAGTGATGCAGCGAGACGGCACGGTGACTGCTGATAGCGGAAAGGCACGTAATTTTATAGCCTACTGTGTGATACACAGCATGGGTGAATGTGCAGCAATGCTTCAACAAGTTTGAAAATCCATTGTTAGTGTCAGACTGTGATTGTGAACAATGTTCCTGAACTGAGTGAATAGCTTAATCAAACTACTCTTACGCAGGCTTCTTTTCACCGGTTCCAGCGTAAATATAGATGTTTGATCCAAGGGGGAAACTTAGCTGAAACGGACCCACTTGCCACTGTAGGTAACCCCCTAGATAGCCAACACTCAGAAAAAAACTTGAGAAATGATGGTGAATCCGGATGTGGATGGCTATACTAACCCTACAACACCGGGAAATCCTCAAAAAGCAGTAATATAATCTACTGAAAACCAAAAGAATACTACAGTAAAACCGAATATAAAGTAAGTGGGGCCCCAGTCTTTGCATTTAGCTTACCAGATTGGAGGGGCGATTCGCCCTCTGGCTCCCGTTAGTTACCAGAAGTCGGCAGATTTTTTCGCACTGCGGACCGGTTTCAGCCTTTTGCGGGCGGACCCTCAATAAAGTCATGAATGTTTGGCACATAAAAATTTATTACAACTCGTAAGTCATCATGGCACTGAATCAGTTGGAGATGTGGGTTTGCTTTTTCGCAATAAGATACTCCGACGTGTAGGGATTATAGTAGTCAATGGCACCCGCAGTGTGTTCTTATCTTATGTCCGTCGTTCCAGTCACTTTTGGACCAATTTGGCCTTGGTTTCGCACAGCCCGGTAACAATTTCTTCACGGCCGGCCCGGTGTTTGCCGGCCCCTGAGTTACAACACTGCTTTTCACACAGTAAAAAAGTAAGTGGCTTGCTATAATACGTCCGTGCAGGCCTGCGGGAATACATCTTAATCGTTAAGGTTTCATTCTGACTTCTAAGTAAGTACTGAGCGCAAAGCTACATTTTCTGCGGCGACTTTTCATAATTCATTGCTCAATATTTTTAAAGCGTGCATGGTATTCTAGCCGTAGTAAATTGTCCGATAGTCGTGTCAACATGCCGGTCCACTTGTCTGATTGATGTGTGATAAGTGTTCCTGTGAAAAAATCAGCAAAGACAAGCAAGGTTTCATTGAAACGTTGATTGATCGCTCTCGACGAGATCCCAGATGTTTGCAGCTCTTGTTTCTAAGTAACCCTGATAAGTCATGCTAGGTAAAATAAAGTCATAATTTGTGGATTTGTTAAAGACCATGGTCATAGGCGTACGGGAAGGCATTTTACTGGGGGGGCGGAAAAAATTTGCCCTGAAAATAACAATTTGCCCTAAAAATAGACAATTTCCCCTGAAAGTAGCTTTGTAGTTTAATCCAAATGGGGCCTGAAACCTTATGTAAATCTGTTCTAAACAGTTGAATTCGTTTATAACGGCTTCCTCTGTAACGTCAATTCGCCCATAACGTTACATTTTGTTTGGTCGCGATGGCATCTTTTATATGCATTTCAGTTCGCTTATAATGTCAATTCGGCAATGACGTTCTTTATGCAATCCTCTAGAGGTGCCGTTGTAGGCAAATTCTGTAGTTACCTTGCTTGTTAACTAAAGGGTTTGAAGTTCCTTGCGTGTTTTGTTCTCCCAGAAAAGAAATTTTACGGTGATTGCTTTTACTGATGCAAATATGTACGCGACTTCGATGGCGC
>Ga0210059_1001960_pt1 | contig 31765 bp, 24 predicted proteins | sample Ectturendosymbi2_FD_188042 | JGI IMG/M metagenome (GOLD analysis project Ga0210059, IMG submission 188042) | Ecteinascidia turbinata endosymbiont from Florida, USA - Sample 2 (SPAdes) (version 2) | ecosystem: Host-associated > Tunicates > Ascidians > Unclassified | place: Key West, Florida... | reverse complement strand
TAGTGTTTCACGTTTCAATGTGGGGGGCTTGGAGCTTTGTTTGGGGGGCTACGCCCACCAAAGCCCCCTTGTTGCATCGGGACTGGCGGATAGATAGATACAATGGGGTAACTGACGGGGGAAGGGGGCGAGACGCCCCCTGGCAAGTTAAATGTAAAATCCTTTAGCTTACATTTTGATATTTAGTATTCTTTTGGTTTTCAGTAGGTTGTTGATTTTTTGCGTTTTTCGGGGTGTTTTCGGGTTTTTGATGCTATGATTGACAACCACGACATCCGGATTCACTGCAATTTCTTAACGTTTTTATTTGAGTGTTGGTTAGTGGCCGCCTTTCAGTTATGTTTCACGATCTCTTGGCTCAAACCTCTAGTTACGCCACTGGATAAACGGGTTTATTTGGAGGTACTGAGTTAATTGCGCCAGGTGTACTCTTCAAGACAACAAACACCGGGCACCGAAAAAACAGAGGTTATCCAGTCAGGTACTCAAGTGGAGGGTAAGCGGCGGACCGTACAGAACCTTCTAATTTGATAATAAAATAAATAAATAAATAAATAAATAAATAAATAAGACAAAATGTTATACAAAACATATTATTCATTGTTCTTGTGCATATACACTTTATCGAGCGCAAGCAATGCAATGAGACATATGTAACCTAACAAACTTTTCAACAAATTTCAGATTTGGAGATTTTTCCTCAATGCTTCCGCGGGCCACTGAAAACGCTGTGGCGGGCCACATGCCGCCCGCGGGTCTGTAGTTGGACCACACTGGATTATATGATTAGCCTAAGCTGTCAGTTGCCTTATCTGTTGCATCTTCTGTTTGTTGATCTACCGTGGGCTTTTTCTTGTATCGGAGGTGGTGTTAATCCATTCTTTGCGTACTTCGTCTAGCCCAAGGTTATTTGTTGAGTTGGTATTTGACATGGATCATGTTTGGTTTGAAATTGTTGTAGTACGTACATCTTGGATTTGGGCAGTGTCTCCTCTATCTTCTTCGATTTGACGCCTTATTCCTATCTCTTATCTCATTTAGCACAAGCTGACTGAAAGCTAAGTTTATGACTCATCTTAGGTCCATAGTCGTGGTTCGGTAGTACTGGATTGTAGATTACGTTGTGTTCCAGATTGATTGTGTTGTTTTTTACAATGTCATGATTGAGCATCTTGATGTATCCATTTCGCAAACGCTTTTATGCTTATACTTCACAAGTGCAAACAATGTCTCGTACAGAATAGAGTTTGAAAAGCAAACGTTCTGGAAAAAGTGTTAACAAAAGAATAAACTTACTTGAGCACAATTGAAGATTGTGAAAAGCCATGCCATTATTGTCTGGTAAATGACATCATCAGCAATTAGCATAAAAAAACCAAAAATCCACGTCAATCCCATCATGAAAACCATTGTGCAAGCAGCAAATAGGTTGGCCTTTCTACGTCTCTGCGCCGTGGAGCGGATCTGCATATTAAAATTTTTGATTTAAAAGAGCTTGTACGAGAAATTGCTTATGATGCCAAATGCATGAATAAGCACAAACACACACGCAACACTTGAGGAAAAGTTTTTATAGTATATGAATGGCAGTGTTCATTAAGACGCTTACCTGTTTTTTCCTGCACGTTATCTTGTTAAGGATGACGAAGAAAATCACCAAGTCTATTATCAGTAGGACTCCAACAGGAAGAAGGAATCCAAAATTAAGTGAATCGCGATGAAGCCAACACACGTGCCTTGCAATATATGAAGATTCAAAGAAAATGTCATCTGTAAAGATGTAAAAGGGACGTTAAAAATTTAAACATATGTTAGCTGTTTCTTTCATTCAAAACTTTTTTGCTATTTTCGGGATAACGAGACAAATGATATTTCTTGCCTCTTTTCTAGTGTTACCTTTTTGCAATTGGTCATCTGTTATATGATCCAATGCGTCCAAAATTTTGAAAAAAGAGCTTGTAAATGTTGCAATTGACACCACACGTGCCTCCCATTTGGTAGCTGAAAGTGACTTCTACGCTTTCATTTCCAATGCAATCTTTGAGAATTCTTCAAGCAGTTGAGTCCGAAAAGAACGTGAAGAGCAGCTGTACAGTGGAAAATAAATCTACTACAACTTGGCAGGAACCCACGGCATTTCGTCCCACCAAATTCGGTGAATGAACTGCGCAGGGTACATATATGGCAAACTGATTTGCATCCAAAAACTTTGCTGCATGCCATTGTAACGTCCAGACATGTTGGCAGCCTTGTCATATGACAGGCCTCTGCATTTAGTAAAATCCAATTTACAAACATCATTTAAGTACTTTAAAACCTGCTGTGCCATAGCTTAACCTGTGGTTTTGTAATTCCAAAAATGTGATATATTGTGCAACTGATTGTCCATATTGCAGGTATCTGACCGGTGTACTCAGTTGCTAAACATGCGAAAGATTAGGTGTTGAGGCCATTGACTGAAGTATCCAGAAGCATTAATTTCATCAGTGATGGAGTTCACTTTCTTTGCCATTAACTCAGTAAGTCCTCACATACCGTTTTGGACAGGTAGAAAGGCTTGCCCTTCCCATCTTTGCCATACCATGATAAGCGAGCAGCCAAGAATGGGTTAAACTGACTTGTTAGTTCAAGCATCCCAGATAATTCCCCTTAGAAATTTTTCCACTGTTCCACGGATTGCCAATCCTTGTTCATCCACTGTACACTCTACAAGGCGAAGCACATTCTCCAGGTAATTGTATTCCTCTTCAATACGTTTTTCTAGTGGTTGTGACAAGTGCAGGTTTTGTTTCCGAGTTTACGTCATCATAGCATCTCGGTCTTCTTTCGTATGAGCAACGACCTTCAAGCGATCGCTACAAGTCGGCCCAACCAATAAACACCCCCCAAGACAACAAGGTAGTTTCGTGGTCGCAGGGTCTTGCAGTGATAAATAACGTGGTGTGCTGTTTGAGTCGCTCCCCTCGCATATGCACGAGGCTGTCTCTCTCAGTCCCCACCAGTGGCAGATGCAGATTCGGCGTTTGGGGGTTTGTTGCGGCTTTTAATGGGAGATTCGAACACGTGCAGCGGTCAAACAACAATAGAGATTCCCCGCTCGATCAGGCTCACTCGATTGTTGCTTGTGCGTAGTTGCCTTTTTGAAACACTTCGTGACTGCGCGCTCTAGGCATGCGATGCGCCGTCACAGGAGCGCAACCATACAGTCATACAGGGGTTCGCCAAAAGAGTTTTCATTTGTTTAAATGCCTCAGATTCTCTACGGCAATCGTTGGGTATCACATAAAAGTGGTTAACTTTTGTAGGCCAAGAAAGTAGCTATTTTTATTGGTTGGACTACGCGATCTTTCAGAAAATCACCACAGTTTAAAAGCGTTTTATATCATTAGTTCACAAAACTTTTGAAGGGGTCAAAAATGACGGGCTCCCATTTTTCACAAACTGCACGGTAAATAAGAACACTGTTGGTGTCCTAAACAATCTCTTGTATCTACAAAATGTATTTAAAAGATGTACCTCAAAGAAGGCCAGCAGGGTCTCCAAACTGCGGCGTGCGGACCAAATCCTGCCCGCGAAGCCATTTCATTAGACAGCAAAGACATTTGTCAATGATGAAAAAATAATAAATTTACAAAACGTTTGTGGTTTGCTGAACTCTTATCCTGACAAAAGCACATTACGTAAGATGTCCGGCCCTCGAACCGTTGTGTTACAGTTTATGTGACTCTCAATTAAAAACGTTTGGAGATCCTGCCGTAAAGCATGCTGCACGCGATAGTTCAACACTGTTTTGGCTATCCGTAGCAAGACCAGAAAAAGTAATGTCTTAAATATATTTCTGTCCTGGTTAGAAGTATACCGGCTCTTCTTACACTAACAAGTGACAACTCATGTCTCACGATAGGAGTCGAGTAAATAGGTAAAAGACAATCAGGTTTCCAGACAAAGCTTGTGCAGTTACATGTACATGGAAATCATATTTATTTCTGAAGCGACAATTAAAACAGAAAAAAATGAATGAAAGACATTTGCTGCGACATTACTCCCACTTTTGGTAGCTCTGCTGGCTATCGTGAAAAACAATCTCATAATCGCATGAGAGATTCACACTTGGCCTAAAAGCATAATACCCTAAAATACATGTGATGTCACTAGTAACGGTAGAATTTCAATCACGTTTAATACTGCTTCACATGCTTGGACAGTGAACTTCTGACGTGAATAAAAAACATCAAACCCATATTAGTCCCGGTTTTAATAAAGGCTGCGACAATATTCAACAGAAGGAAGGCACCGACAGCCCAATGTCTAAAGATTTGCGTTGCATAAATAATCCAAAGCTTTTTGCTTGTGATGTGTCTGTCTATAAACATTTTTCTCACTTTTACAGCCAACACAACCACAAACTTTATCAACCTAAAAATTTAAAATGTATTGGATGTATTGTTTATCTGTCGTAATTTAAGTGATCTAAATAGCAAACAAGCTGAGTTTTGGCTGCGGACTTTACAGACCATCATGCAGTTTGTCATATTTATCTTAGGCCAACTTTATATCACAGTGTAAATGTTTACCACAACAGAAAAACTTACGTTATTTCGTGATATACAGCGAAAAGCCATCGGTGATAACACAGTTAACGTTTCAAAGCAAACTAGGAAAGTACTGGATTTTCCCAGTAATCGTAGTATCGGATACTGTTGTAACTTAACAGTTTGGGAAGGATATTGCCGTTACCTTCACAGTTCACGACCTAAGTGAGGTGACGCTAATCTCTGCAAAATCTGCCCAATACATGACCAATTGCCTGCAGAAGCTGTCTTTGAGTTTGCTAGAATCTTACGTCAGTTACGAGTTTTCAATATTGCATTCCTATTTTCACTACTGTTTTTCGTTTCAATGCTGCCATCAGGCATTACAAAATACACTTGCACCAAAAACAGACCGATTTTCCACAGCCCAGTGGCAAATCGAAAACCGTACTGTGTTAGCGAAAATTATTGCGTTGATGATTACCTGAGTTAAAGCTCCTCAGGCTGAAAAGAAATAACGAAACAGCAAAAGTGTTACGAAAGAATAGCATTGCCTACTATATTCGACAAGAGAGGCTGTATAGAAGTCCAGCAGGTAAATCCTACGATTCAACAAAGTGTAAGCCTGGTTTATTTTAGAACCTGGGTTCTTAAACTGGATGGCGTAAAAAATTCGCAGGGGGACGCGATTATGGCAGCGACATATAGTTCAAAAGCATTAAGGCATTGTATTCTTGCATACAAGATTGTGTTCGTGGCAACAGCATTAGGTCTAAATCGTGTGCCGTGGATGTTGCACTCCGATAAGGGTGTACGCTGTGGTCACTGCTCTTCATAGTCTACGTGAATTGGATAGACAGTCACAGCCAAGTCAACGAAGGTTTCACTGTTGGAAACTGCAATATCAACCGATTGCTTTTGCGGATTATTTGGTGTTTAAAACCGTGAGGTGATTGATGACCACCTAAGGTTGCTGAAAGGAAATCCCTGTCTAATAATGAATGATTGTCTTTTAGGTTCAGCTTATTGATCCCGAGCACTTGTCTTGCGTTAAGTTTGGACCTTGTAATGCTGTTTGTAGATAAATTTTCGAACTCAGGCTTCATTAAAGACCTGCGTAATACCACTGTTCAACAGCAAATGTTTAATTTTTTCGATTCCTCGTGTACGATGTGCTGAGCACTTGATCTTACGCTGGCGTGATTCAGTAGGATTAGTCAAGTTTTTCGCGCTACTTGAAAACAAAACAAGACAATTTCGTGTTTAAAACCAGTTTGGGTGCAGCCTACTTCCTGTACATTCGAGTGTTTCGATCAAAATTGTAAGCAAGACAATGCCATCTTTGGTTTCTAGATCTGCTATAAATCACATCTTCATGTACGTCATCCATGTGACAAAAAAACATATCGACAGCGGTAAGTTTCGGAAAAATTTAAAATATTATATTCGAAAAAGATTACCAGGCTGACGATGCGCACATTTAGGCGAAATCGATTTTTCACTTGAAAGATTTGCTGACTGATTCGATTGCGTCACATTTTCGGAGATTAATGAATTGAACACAGGTCGATTTGACATCAGATTATACTCAGGTGGGAGCAGACTTGAAAGGATGAGTTGTTCATAGAAACGTCCGCCATCAGCGGTACTATGTCTCATCCCACAGCGACACCTTGATTCACGTTATAAATTTTTTGAATGACTTTTGAAACTTTGAATGGTTAATAAATCGTTGCATGTAAAGACTGTAAAGAATATTATTCACCGTATTGTAAATAAAGAACACACCAACATTCCTTGGCCACACCAGCCAAGAAAATTAAAACAAGCTGTCTAAAGTCCTTCACGTTGGTTTGAGAACAAAACATTTTAAAATTATTACATTTGCACGAACAGTGTGTGTTAATGTGAATATTTTTACGATTCTTCAAGGAACTACAGCGGCAACAACTAATGAAAAACACTTCCAAATTTGGGAAATATCTATTCTAACAACCTTTCCTAAAAGAGATCTACCCTTTCTGTTTAAATAAGAATGGAGGAAAAATTAACAGACTAGTTTTGTTTTTTGAGAAAAAAACTGTTTTAAAATGATTCTCATCTGTCGTAAAACTGAAATTACAGTTAGCGCAAGGCAAGCTAACAATCACCCTCCGTGAAACTGTCCCAGATACTTTTTTAGTAATTAAACAGGAAAACAATTCGACTAACCAAATAATAGTACATACAGGGTTTTTTAAGGTGTTGTGGGGACCCGATTCGGGTCCCTAAAATTGAAAATCGGGTCCCTAGAATCAGAGAAAATTATCATCGGGTCCCTAGAATCAGAGAGATAGGATCCCTACAGGTCCATACCGGGTACCTAACATTTTGCTTAAAAAAACTGGTTTATATAATTTGGTAAGAAATAAATATAATACTCTGGTAAGAAATAAATACATTTCCATAATCAGAGTTTCGATGAGCAATTTAACAATTTTTACCAGATCGATAAGTGATTCCATCCTGATGAAAAATGGCAATTCCAGAATTAAAAATGACAATGACGAACGGCGTTACATAGCAAAAACAGCAAGAAAATTTCGGAATCGCTTCATTCACCCCAACGACCTTTAAAAATAAAGAATGAGTCAGGTTTTAAGAAAATGAAATTGCTTGTAAATATGTTCGGGTGAAATTGAAAAGATTAAGATTCACAAATCCATTTGTAAAACGTCAAAAGAAATATCAGCTGCTGCTGCAACAACTGATATAAATACACCCAAATGTTAAAAATGCTTATCAAATAATCGGTTCTTTTTAGCAATGGTGAGATAATTTACATAAAAATCGAAGTTGTTTATCTATAGTATTTCATTGATGAGGCAAGAACAAAACTGAATATTGTGGCTCTGAAAACAATAAGAGATGTTATTGTTGAATCTGTGTTTTGCACAGCAGGATCCAACTGCCAATAGATTGGGAAAGGAACACAGAACATATTCAGAGTTAACAAATACCAAAAGCTTATATTTCATTTTAATTTTACTTCGTTGTACCTTCACCAACAGTTGGTACATGTTGTAAGCGTTGGCGGTCATCCACAACCACGCAGCGAGTAGAAAGTATTGCAACAGTGAAGCCATTACGTAGCATTTGTAGCGATCATCAATATGATCCACAGCAGTAAGGAAAAGTAAATTGGAAATTAACAAACAGGAGGATATATTGACAATGAATATCGTAGTTTTTCTTTCTCTAACACGTCTGCGAAAAGAACGAGCCTTCGTTTGAAAACCAATATTTTCTGTTTCAACTTATAAATAGCTGCAACAAAAAGAGAAACACTGAACAAAGTAACAGAAATCAATGGATTAAACATCAGGTTTCAAATATATTTTCAAAAAATAATTTTTGAAAGAATTTGGTATCAACTACTGACGAAATATGATACTGACATTTATATTTCAGCAGCTACGTTTGTTTAATACACGCACTTCTTTTCATGAAAGCAAAAAAATTTACCATGCAATTAGTGCATCTTCACAGGAAATAGTTGTTAGTGTTCCCAGCATGTTTATAGCATGTATCTGGTTGAACTTACTTAATGAGACAGTGTATTGCCACTGTGATTGTCAGTCCTACGACAGAAAGCGAACTGCCAATGGTACTGTAAAGACCAACTTCAAACGCAGCTAGGAGAACTTTGTGTTGCTGTAAGTAGAATTAACATATGACTACTTGTAGTGTTGTATTTTGCATAGTTTCTAAAAAATTATCTTAACAAGAATCACCTTTCGTTCACACATTAGCTTTATACAGAAGCATATGAGTTTGTTAAAAAAGAAGCCGCAACTCATCAAGGTGCTTTTGTTACAAATTTACATCTATTGATAGAAAAGTACAAGTAGTAATGCTGCCTTTCAACCAAAGATTCACAACTATGATTGTTTTTCTCTATCTTGAAGACTATATTGCAAGTAAATCTAAAAAGAACAATAGCGGTATTAAATCGAGGTCTACCGTGTCCAACGATGTTCCTTTAACAAAAAAGTGGCCGCCAAAATCGCAAGATTTTCATCATAAATTTCATGAAAAATTTAGTAAAACTGATAATCAGTTGCATGTGCAACACCAATCGTGCTAATTTCTGTTGTGATAATATTTATAATGATAACTGTACTAAAACGCGAGAAAGTATCTATCCATCACGACTTGCAAGCGTTTTGGAGTGCCACAGAGACTTTTCTTATCACTAAATAAAGTCCCAATCTTAACACCAGTAGTTGGGTACGCGAATTTTCCGTCTGGCCGATTCGGTCAGGCCCATTGGGTATGGCCGTTTCGGTCAAGCCATTTCGGTCTGGGCCGTTTCGGTCACGGGATATTTCTGTACATAAACAACTGATTACATTTGCTTTTTTAAATGATTATACCGGCAGGCGAAATGTCCCGTAAGCTGGTGTTTTACCAACTCCCTTTGATGTTGCAGCGAAGTGACAAAACAGTCTGCCACTCTGACGGGCGAAATGTCACGCTAGCCGGTGTTATGCCAACTCCCTTTGATGTTGCGACCATCTGTACTGTACACAAGCTTTTAGAGCACCTCCTCAAGTCAGTTCGCCAGATTTGAGCCATGGAAAGCACAGAAGCTTCCCGAGGCTAGAAAGACTTACAGACATTGGATTCATGTAAAATTTCATGGTCTGGCCGAAATGTCCCGTGACCGAAACGGCCATACCGAAAAATCCTGTTCCGCCAGTAGTTAAAGGACGCGATTAAAGCCTTACCACTAGCATGGAGAATGCAGACAGTCGATTGCATTTACAAGATGGTGGAAACGTTCCTGGAGAAAGCTGACATCCTTGGTGCGTCCACTGATTTGAATATGGATCCAAAACCATGCACTGAGTTCTTGTTACATTAAGCTGCAAAAGACGCGCATCCAAAAAGGTGATCAAGCCGCTGCATTGAAAAGGTTTAAACAAGCATATCCGTCAGTCTCTATAACAGGTTGACGACGCCGTACGATACTGACAGACACAAAGTAGTGCTTTGTGAATTTAAAAGTTAAAAAAAAAAACATGAATACCAAGATCCTCTCATATATGCGTTGCAGCAATACTCTCCACGCTAAATGTCCACTTGGGTATGAAAAAGAGACAAATTCAATCGATTTGAAATATGAAACATGCTGCATGATTTTGTTCGTAGCACCGTGCGTTTAGAGAATATTGGTGCTTGCAATACTAAATCATCAATGTTTTTGTTCCATAAATTACCAATTTTTGTTCTTCCGTCCCCTCTTAAACGCGATATCTAGATAAGCACCAGCTATCAAGGTTCTTCACTTAAAAGGGGCCATACAAAATTATTAATAAGCATTCGAAAAAATGCGCTTTTCTTTAGTTAATTCGATCTACAACTCACTTTCAGAGGATTGTCCGCAATTCTTGTTTCACCTTGCCGAGAACGCTCGTTGGCAAATAACAAGTCTACACTTGCTGCTGTGACGTCTGGCTCGTAGTCCGTTATAGATGCTGTAACAACCTTAACAAATTCTCAGATGATTTAGGGAAAGTTTCATTGTTGTTTTTGAACTTAACCCCTTTAGCTCCCACAACTGCCACGGATCGCGGCTTTTGAAGTTATGATCGGCCATAACTCGCGAACAGATTGCGCTGTAGAGTTATTGAAGACATGCTTGGATTCGGAAGAAAGCAATCGATACGATGAGTTTGAAAAAAGGTACTATTGCATTTGAAATTTGAAAAATGATAAAATTTTGATTTTCCGGAAGTGATTTTTTGCAAAATTTCCAAAAAATTTATAAAAATCTTTCACACTTCCCTGTGAGCTTTTCCGAAACGGTTTTTTGATTTGAACTACTTATGAAGGTCGCAACTAACAAATAATTCAAACCGAAGAGAGAAAAGTAAGTCATCACTGTTTTGGGGGGAGATTTTTTGGGTGGAAAAAAGGGCGGGGTCCGTGATTTTCGGATGACGTTATCGAGGCTTCAAAAAAACTACAGGGGATAATTCGTTTTTTTTCTTCTAAAGGAAACTAGGCAAAAATCAGAATTTTACAGGCCTTGATTTAATTGACATTCTAGCGTAAGTGGTTGGAAAACTATGGCCTGAAAATAATAAACTAATTAGCTAATCCTCTAAGGAATTGGATAATTAATTATATGCAAATTTTCCGTAACTTTCTTTCCTCTCAATAGTTTCACTTGGAATTTCATAGGATGTTGTAAAACACCAAGGGAAACCTGGTCTGCAATCTTCAGATGTTTCGTGGACTTTTGAAGGGTAAATATTGCCCTTCAACATTAAGAGATCCAAGTGTGGATATTTGAGAAGTAAATTTACCCTTCAATTGTCCAAAGATGCCCCTACCAAAAAAAGTTCATTTCTTTCAATTACTTTCGTAAAGTGACGGTCATAACTGACATTTTTATATAGAAACTTTATTTTCAACGTGTTTACTTTTACCTCCACGCATTTTTGAATAAAAAACAGGAATTTTTTGACAACGTGAAAAATGGGTTTTCCCCAAAAACACGTCACAAGTGCTCGCAACACACATCAAAAGATGCGTTGCTTTGTTCCGAATCCGACGATGTCTTCACTGACTCTTGTGCGCGATCTGGTCGCGAAATATTGCCGATCATAACTTCAAAAGTCAAGATCGTAGTAGTTGTGGAAGTAAGTTAGACGTAAATATATTTGCAAAATGGTTCAGTCTCGGTGGATTGTTAAAAATTCTAATGGCTTACTAAACTTAGCTGTTCGTCAGCTGTGGGAAAGAGAGTGGGCTTCGTAAACTCGTAGAAAACAGCTCTTGATCTTTTATTCAAAATAAAGGCTTCATCAAAAAGTAAACCCGGCACTTTGATGTCCACAGATGCCTTGAAATCAACATTGTTGAAGGAGGTGCCATTTCTTACAGGTTCTTCCACCTGGAAAGAGGTAGTAGGCGTAAGCAGCAGTACCTTGTTTGCAAGGCTGTAAAACGTAGAAGCTGTACGTTTTTACTTTATCTTATACTGAAATGAAACCGACCACACCCATACTTTCATTTACATATTTTCTTTAATATTGAGTTAATGTTTTAAAAGAGATTGCTTTCTATGCATAGGCTGATGTAACTACGAGAAAACAAAGCTGAAACCAATTTAAATTAAACCACGTTCGGCGTATCGTAAGCATTTGTTTTCATTGTCACCGAAAATCAGTTTATTGAAACCAAAAAATAACGAATACTCGATTTGTTCAAAAGAAATCAGAATTGATTTCACGCAAAGAAGTTTGGTGTTTTAGAATACCTGCAATGTCATATCTTGAGATGACAGCGTTAACGTTCTTTTGCCGTTTGGAAGGATCACTCGATCACCAAATGATTTCAATACTTTCAGAAGGCGTTGCTTTGTTACCCTAAATTAAACAGGTATAAAGTAAAATGTTAGCTGTGATAACGCTGGCACTGTTTGCCTGTGACAAATGAAAGCAGGACACTATTCTTGACAAGGGATACTGGACTTGCTAAGTTGCGATTTTATTAAGTGTTCGAGAACAGGTTGCTTTTCAGTCGAATTCATACTGCAAGAGATAGGCTCTGAGTTGCGTTCCTACAACTTTTTCTATTTTGCAAAGTGAACTATTTATGGTGAATCACATTCTTTTCTAAAAAGTCTTGAAAAATTATCAAACTTTTCCAACACGGACCAATTAACTTCAGCCTCAAAGAAGCATCTCGAATTCAACAACATGGACACAAAATTCAAAATGTCTGAGTAATACCTAAGCCTTCTAACTACGCTATATAAAACACACCACTTCATCCAGGAATTGTTTAATTATTTCTTGGAAAAATATAACTTCTGGAAGACGAAGTTTAATTAGGTAACTTTCCAATTCATTCATTTTGATGTTTGGCATTTGCACTCACTGAATATTGGCAGAGTCGTTATCACGAAAACTGTTTCCAATCCGATTGATGATGATCATGGTGCTGTATAAAGTAGTTGCGCTAATCTAAAAGAAAGGATATCGTGTCAAAAAAATCATGTTTAAACGCCAAACACGATTTTAAACCATAGCCGTTCAAAGCAATCTCGTAGCTCCTTGCGAAACAACTGAGTACATGTCAAAATCAAGTGTGTGTCCACACCCAGTAACGTTCAACTGAGACAATATTACGTTGGTGTAAAACAGTTAGAGCAACGTTTTCCTTCCTGCTTAGTGATCAAATACTCTACCATAAACCAATTAGGGAAACTACCACAAATAAAAGCTACCAAGAAACGTTCCATTGTTTAAAAATAATCAACAAGAAAAGAGAAATGCATAGTAAATAAAATTTCCAACTTTTAAAAAGCTCCAGTGGCTTGGTGTTTACGTTTTGAGTAGCCACCTATTTTTCCATCACGTTTCAGGATAATATAATGGCAAATGCACTTGCTTTCGAATCCACGTCGATGAACATAGAAATCATTATTACTTCTGCAATAATCGCTTCTGGAAAAACACTGAGCATTTTGAACAAACATGTTTAGGAGCTGATAGCACCATAGCCAGTTAGTTGAACTCAAAGTAACAGAAGACGTTTGACATATTTTATTTGAAGTGATCTAAGTGTTTTTTCCATTTGGAAGGACAAATGCCTGGGTTTTTTATTTAATTCCGAAAAATAACATTTTGGTTCCATGATGAGGGCGGTGGTTTTGTTATTAATGTATATTATCCGACCAGGATCGCACCAAAACTCACCCAAAAAAGGACATGTCCTGGTGAGGTGTGCACATGCCACAAACATAATATTTCGTTAAAGGTTTGCGGTGTGTTCAAAAGACTTTTTATATCGCAATTTCTGATTACTTTAAGTTTTATGCATGTTTTCCGTAAAATGACTTTTGTCTTTGCATTTATGCAGTATATCCAAAAGATGATGATTTTTTAACCATATTGTGAGAGGGGTATCATGCCTCTACACCATTGTATGTAAGTAAACATAAATGGCAATTTCACCAGATCAAAAAGGGTTTTCGTGCTGATTTCTCCCATCAAGAAAACGCAAAATATGACCAGATTTTTACGAAGTTGCCTTGTCCTTCACGCACACGCCTATGTTGCCACTACACTCTTTCTGGCACTTGATTCAAAATATTTCAGAGCCTACGTGAACGCGTCGATCATTAAAAATTCAGAAATGCATGGTTGATTTCAAGCACTGCACGCAATCATCCTTTAAAATATTGAATGATAAAAGTAGTATCATAGCCAAACACCAACAAATAGCTAACAGATTATTCTGATCATTCTGGATAACATTTTGGATAACATCTGCATAACACCATTCTGGATTAACATCATCATCAGATTCTGGAAAACATCACTGCAGCAGCAACAAGAAATGTTTTCCTAATAGCTTTATGTAAAAAAGCTTGATCTATGGAATAAACTGTTAGGTAAATGCTCTAGGTTTGCTGTGAGTGTTCGAGCTACCAGCCGACTGGGCTCTGCTTTGATAGTTTTGCGAGATTCGAACTTGCACATATCTGCATTCAATTAAGTACTCTACACACGGGAGATAAGCAAGGAATCTATCGGCAAATTGTTAATAGGAAATCGATTTCACGTAACACTACGCATCGTCAGTCCTAAAATCTGCAAGCAGTGCTTACGGGTGAAACGTTGAAAGTCTAAAACAAGAACACAGAAAGCAAACAAATTCAAGACTGAAATGAATAAATCACAACACGAAATATTGGAAAATATGCCTTTCTCAAATGAATGCGTTCACTGGAACTTCAAATCTAACTGACCCCAAGCATTGAGCAAGGCAAAAGATCCAATGAAGTCTGAAACAATACGCTGGGTGATGCGCAGCGTCAACAGAATGCGTGAGGAAGACTGCATTAAGCGCTGGCAACCAAACTCTAGCGTGCGGCCTTTAAGAAAAAACGATTTGATTTTCAGTTCTTGGGCAGATGTTTTTTCTTTCAAGCTTTCCACAAGCATCGATGTTGTTCAACACGAAATGAAACATTTGCATAAAAATACCTTCACGTAGCTTGAATTTGTCAAACTTGCGTAGAATAAATTTTGAGTTACTGCATCGATCAAGTTGCCACTTAAGCCCTCCGAACTTGCTGTCAAGATGAACATATCGTTGATCGCTTCTTGGACAGATTCAGATGTAGCAACACGGGCATTGATCTACACAGAACTTTTCTCAGCTTATTCAAGCCTCTTTTTGCTTCAGCAGAGACAATACTAATTGCGTGCTTCACATTCAAAACATTTATCAGATTTATCTAAAATTTAATTACTCAGCATACATTTGATGCCAACTGACTCTGTTTTTTCATTGATTCTGAGCCATGTCCATCAACTCTTCAAAGAAAGTGCATCTGATAAAATTTCTAATTTATTTTTTCGTTGATACACGAAACGTAGAAGTGCTGAATAGCCTTACGATGAAAATAACGGCTAAAGAAAATAATGTAAACGACATTTTGCTGACGTTTCGGTAACTCCTGCTACCATCATCAGTTTTCATTGATAATTTGAAAGTCAAATAGGTTGTCAGAAATCTTTCATACCTAGATTTTTGTGAATTAGCATTTTGTCCACCAGCATGTTTTTTTAATAAACTGTAAGAAAAAAACTACTTCAAATCTTTTGACGGTACTGATTGGGGGCTTTTCGTGTAAGTACATTTTTCTGCTGGACTTGATCGACGTTTGTTCTTATTCGAGAATATTCAGGATTATACTTACCATGATTTCATAGGCTTAAATCGGGACGAATTCAAAACCATGAATGAAATAACCGGACGAGCAGTCGAAGGTCTGAGCTTGGCAAGTTTTATACCTTGTTTTTTTGTTTTAAGATTGTCGGAGAACACATATAAAGTACTGTGCTTAGATTAAAAGGGAAAATTTTTGTTACGTTGTTTGAAAGTTTTATTGAAATTGGAAGTTACCTCGCAATCTCGCAACACGTTGTCTGATCTCACGAAGAAGAGCTTTTATAAACTAATTTACCTTTAACGCGGTTACACAAGAGAAATAACACTGACTCACAAATGCGACAAGTGAAATTCCGGGACATTTTGCTAACCGGGACGGGACACCCGGGACAGACGTTTAAACAGGGACAGTCCAGGCCAAACCGGGGTGTATGGTAGGTCTATTTAGGATGCTTTATTGGCAGAACACATTTATAAATTTTAAGGTTGCATTCCTTTCGTGGGGTAAACAAATATTTCAAATTTCAACTTGAATTCACATCGTGACATGAATAATCACCGTAAATCGTGAAGTTGAATTCAAACGTGGTATGACGAAACACAGCAAGTTTACTTGAATTAATATCAGGGCATGAAAACACTCTAATGCTAAAAAGGGATAGCAAACAGGCCCGTAACCAGCTTGGAACACCAGGAGGGGAGAAAAAGTTTCTGAGAGGAGCCCAAATTTTTTGAACTATGTCCAATATGTTCAAACTATATCCAACACATTTTTCCAGGGGGGCAAAAAATTTTTTAAGGGAGGCTTCGCCCCCCACCTGGTTACGGGCCTGATAGCAAATAACACGTCAGTTTAAAGATACTATTATCCTCGTCCGCGCTGCGCAGTTTAGAAATGTGAAAGCAAATATTGAAAGCATTTTTTCAATTCTTAAGTGACCATTGACAACTTCCTCCCACCATCCACGCATTTACGTAAACTGTTTTAATCATATTAAATACAAAGATTTTGACTTTGTCTGATATAGTTGAATATTTTGCAGCCAATCGCTTGCTATTCCTATAAGTTTCCTTTTTAATTTATTCTGGTCTTCTACGGAGTTTCTTGCTACCTGGAATACCGATACTGTAACACCTATCGATAAAAATGACTACTAAATCTCCGTTGGAAACTATCGGCCCATCGCTTTTTCTCCGTCTCTATCAAAATTTGTCGTAAACCCTTACTCAAACACAATTATAACTATCTTGGAACTCACAGGTTATTGACACCCGGATACTTCGGATTTCAAAAAATACTCTCCTCTAAGCTAACTGTAGGTGCCAGTTGCAGCTTATATCAACCTTACGATTAGAATCTTCCAGAATAGTTTTCCCTGACAAATTCAAAGGTTTCGATCCTTGCAACAACTTGAAATCGTTAGCTCTCTCGTAAATCGTTTAGCCTCTTATCTTTACAAACGATCTCAAGTAGTCTCTTGAATAACACTCTCTCATATCTCAGTAACAACCAGGGTTGCGGAGTCGGAGGTAAAATGTCCGACTCCACCTCCGATTTCTATCTTCCAAAATTTTCCGACTCCGACACCGACGATCCAAAATTTCCGACCCCGACATTTACTGCCGACTCCAACTCGTTAATATAACGCGAATGAAGTTTGGCTATCAATTATTTTTTAGCAACTACCAATCAATGGACATCGTGGTGCACAGCAAGAATTCTCTGTTTCAATAAAAGTTTGAAAAGAAATTGTACACTTTCAACAGGCACGAGTGAGAATTCCTAACTTTGGAATGCGATGTAAAAAATAATTTAATTGGACTTCCGGAGTCGGAGTCGGATAAAAAAATCCGATATACAAAAATTATAAAATTATATTGCATATAAAATTAGATGGCATATGAAATTATATGGCATTGAGAAATATTTTGGCATCCACAGGTTGTTTAGAGATCCATCAACTTTGTCATAACTGATGTAAATACAAAACTTGGCAGAATGTTTGCAAAGATATGAACATTGCATTTCTACAAAACAATTTCTCATGTGAAAGCAAATGACAAAATAGTCATGAAAAATAGCAGAAAACTTTAGTTCACAAGTGGTAGGACGACTTTGGCTATAGCAGAACGTGTACAGGTGTAGCCTCAATTTTGATTAATGTCAAGGCTATTCTTCAAAATTAAACCTTTCAAACATTCCCAACACATTTCGACATTTTTAAAGGTGGGAGTAAGAGAAATTACTCCCAAAGATCTAATCTCAAGATTTTCTGCAATTAAAAAAAAACTTTTTCTTGAAAAAATGCTGCAGTTACTTAGATGCTACCTGTACGATTGAAGAAATGTTCACGTCACAAGGCAATGTTCGCAATTTTCCAAAATAGGCGCTCTCATTGGTTGGGTTTAATAAGCACACAGCTGAAGCAACACTTCTTCCTGCAACGAAAAAATTTGCGTTATAAATCATGAGAAAGTTTGAAGATGACTTAGATAACCATTTTTGTTTAGCAGTGAAAAGCAACCAGGCCTTTTGCTTTTGTCACAGAATAATTTTGTTTTTTTCAAAATGTTTATTTGCAAAAAGGCTATGCAAAACGTTCTTTTACATTTACACTAAAATTCCCACATGTTTGTTACAAGCTTGTGCGTCAGGTGATGATTACCGTTGGAACACCTCTGCAACGACGGCCTCGTTTCCCCGATGCTTGCTCTGATGAAAGTGTATCGACCTTGTTCGAGATGCATCGTGAACCCAACTTTGCAGAAGGCTATTCAAGGTTATCAATATCAGTGTTAGTCAATGTTAACATACGATAGGAATACATATAAGTATGATAGATACGTCCTGGAAACTGTAGAAAGTCGTTCACCATAGAATGACCGTACCAGAGGGCAACAGAGATCAAAGAAACTATTTTTCCGGTAAGAGCAAAACAGGGAAGAAAAACCGACAAAAGATATATATAACAGTAACTTTCCAGTTTTTAAAGCACATTTGCACAAAAGACAAACCTTGTAAGACTACACAGCAGGGGTGTCGGACCTGGGGGTGCAGGGGTTGCAACCACACGCCCAAAAGTTTTGATTTGTCGAAAATTCGGGCAAAATCTCAAGAAATTTGGGCAAAAATTTCGACATTTTTGAAATATGCTAACGAAATTATTCTTCTTTTTTACTGAGTGCATCAATAAAAATTTATTATTTCATAGAAAATACAATAATTATGTATATAATCAGCAAACTCTTTCTAGTAGCTTCGTGTTTTCGTATGTGAGAGTTGATAAGTAACTGACACACTTGAAACTTTGGGCAAAAAAGGCATTTTATTTACGCAATTGTAAACTGTGGGAATCGAGTATGTTGCCGGGTACCTAATGTACTTCATATTTGTAGAGTCCATGCCAGGCAAATACAGAAAAGCTGTGTTTTTAATTATAAGTACAATGTTTGGATGAACACATTTTGCCACTTGTTGCATGTTGCCTATATGTCCTCAGCTATGCGTTAGGTTTCTTGCTGACAGCAACAGCTGGATTGTGAATAGAGAGCCAAACCCCAGTACTGTGAGGCAGGTGTTCGGAGTACTGAGCCAGCTGACTTTTGACAATGTTCTTGAGTTCAACAAGTTTCAAAATACAGTTCAACAAAGTTCAGCAAAGGTTTTAGGCTGTGTTGTAAATTGTAAATAAAGTGATTTAGTATTGCTTTCACTGCCCTGTCTGTTCTGCAAATACTGATTTTTTATTCAAAAACACCTGCTTCTTTCATCTGTTTCTATCATCACTTGAATCAGTTCGAACTGGTTGGCTTCTGCTAGTCTTACTTCTGATCTACAATACATCTCAACTTGAATGCAGCTGAGAAGCATGGCTGCTCCTGCAACCAAAGTTGATGTCAAAAACATCAATGACAAACTAGACAAGATGTCGAAAACTCTTGTCGAGAACAGCAGCACCTTGTCCAGCTGATAGATGAGATGAGGGAGATTCGAAAGAGCCAGCAGTTCTTGTCTGACCAGTATGAAGAGATGAAGAAATACCTACTCTCTACAGATGAGGAGGTGAAGACCCTGCGCATTGCGAACCAGGAACGTAAAGATCATGTCCACAAGTTTGAGGCTGAATCTGGCCAAATGCAAGGGGATATTAACAACCTTGAGCAGTATGGCCGCCGTGAATGCCTTGAGTTTCAAGGACTGTCCTGGGAAGAAAGTGAGAACATTGATCAATTGGTGATAGGTGTTTCCAAGCTTTTGCAGGTAGACCTATCTGCCAAAGATATTAGTGTCTCACACAGACTGTCTCCAGCCTCTGAGAGTAACGGGCAACCTATCACCATTACATGGTTTTGCTCAAGGAGAATCAGAGGTTCAGTCTTCAACAACAGACATCGGTTGCGTGCTAATAATAAGGATCATCCTAAAGCACGCTTATTTTTTAACGAAAGTCTCACCAAAACCAACCGTCGTCGCTTCAGCCAATGCTTACGGTTCAAAAAGGAAAACAACTTCAAGTTCATATGGACAAAGAATGGAATAACATACTTACGGAAGGATGAAGGAACCCCAGCTTTCGGAATCAAAACTGAAACAGATTTGGTAAGACATGGTAGTGTTGCTACTTAGTGTTTAAACTAAGTAAACCACATATTGGTATGGATAATTGCCCAGATTGTGGTAAACTAATTGATCAAGAAACAAAGCTATCTATTTTAGTATCTGTAAGAGTTGGCTACACAAAATATGTTCCAGTGTAACTGATGAACAATATACTGAAGTAACTTCAAGCCCAGAACCATTTTATTGTCACATCTGTATATCTGAGAGTTTACCTACTAACTTAGTGAGATTAAGAGATGAAAGTGTTAGTGAAGAGTCATCTTCAGAAATTGTCACTGATTGTTTGGAGATTAACAGCAATTATCATGATCTTAACTCTTTTAATTCAATTATGGGAAATAGAAAGCCAGGTGACATTTGCATCCTTCATATAAACATTAGAGGTTTGAGGAAAAATATTGATAAACTGTCCAACATGCTGTCAACCATGCAGAAATCGCCACATATAGTAGCAGTAAGCGAAACAAAAATTAACAAAAAAGATGCTTTGTCATTTCCAAATACTATAACTGGCTACACCTTTTTACATTCAGTTTCTGAAAAAAATCAGGTGGAGTAGGAATTTACATCGACAGCAGTATATCATATCAAATTCAAACTAATATACCTAATGTACTTAATGATTCTGAAAGTCTCTGGATTGAAATTAATCTTCACAAGATACCTTGCATAATTGGGGTAATATATCGGCACCCAGGATATGACATTAGTGCATTTACTGAAAATAAATGTGAAATTCTTCACAATCTCAGTGACAAAAAGCTACGATTTATTATATGTGGGGACATCAACATCAACTTAATGCAACAGACTGCAATACACAAAAAACAAACTATGTTAATGCATACAAGAGTTACAACTGTTTACAATTTATTACCAAACCTACCAGAATAACCCCAAGTAGCTCTACCTTAATTGATCACATTTATACTACCTTGCCATTAGATAAAGTAACCCCTGGAATATTAAGCAATGACCTTTATGACCATCTCCCTATTTTTGTCTCAATCAAATCAGCTCATGTTGAAAAAGTAAATACAAAAGCCCAGTTTAAGCATGATTTTTCCAATTTTAATGTAGAAGAGTTTATGGATGAAATAAAGGAAACGCTAAATAGTATGAGTATCAATTCAGACAACCAAGCAGCAGCCTTGGATGATGCAATTGGTGGAATAAAAAAGGTCCTTGATGACCATGCACCATTAAAAAAAATGTCTAGAACTCAAAGGAGATTAGCCCAAAAACCTTGGATAATATCAGACCTTTACAAATTAATCAAAACCAAAAATAAGTTGTATAGAGCACTAATTCGTTGTAAATTTGGTAATGAGCAAGAATACAAAAGATACAAAAAATGAGGAATAAGGTAAATCACCAACTAGAAATCATCAGAAGAAAATATTATCAATCTCATTTTCTTGGATGTGGAAATGACTGTGCAAAAATGTGGAAACTAAGTAATACCTTAACCAATTCCCAAGTCAAAACCCATTCTTATCCAAACAAATTACTTAATCCAATAAATTCACAACACACAGAAAATCCAGAAAAAATGGCTAATATATTTAATGACTACTTTGTGACAGTGGGCAAGCACATTGTAAATAGCATTACCCCTCCCCGCAGCAATAAATATCCCGTAGCCTTTAATGGCCCAGATCACTCTTTTGCATTGCATGAAACTTTTCCTGAAAAAGTTGAAGCTGTCATTAACAGGCTGTTAGAGTGCAAGAGTGCTAGAATGAATGACATCCCAATACATATACTAAAATTGTATAAAAATGTCCTCATCTCTTATTTCCCTATTTCTAGCCCAAATCTTAAATCTTTGCATACGAAAGGTTACCTACCCCATAAGTTTAAAGTGTGCACAAGTAGTTCCAATTCAAAAAGGGGGGCAAAAAGACCTTTGCAACAACTACAGGCCAATATCACTTGTCTCACCCATAAGCAAAATATTTGAAAAATAACTTTATAGTCGCCTGTATTCTTACATTGAACAACACAATATGCTTTCTGAACACCAGTATGGTTTCAGAAGTGGATTGTCAACATCCTTGGCTGTATATGACATACATGAAAACTTTCTGCAAAACACAGAGAAAGGGCTTACCACTTGTGCTGTATTCTGTCATTTTTCTAAGGCCTTTGATACCCTTGATCATGAGATGCTTCTATGGAAGTTGGAACATTTTCATGGGATTAGAGGTTTACCCCACAAACGTCTTACTATAGTTATTTACAATAGTCCCCCAGGGTTCATCGCTAGGGCCCCTGCTATTTGCCTTATATGTGAATGACCTCCCACAAGCATCAAACTTAACTCCTACACTCTTTGCTGGTGACACATTGTTGACAATATCCTGTGCTAATTCTGCCAACCTACAAAATGGAGTGAATAGTGAACTGCAAAAAGTTGATAAATGGGAGAGATATAATAAGTTGTCTTTAAATGACTCAAAAAACACATATATGCTTATCAACAGCAACGTAAGCCAATCTTGTAATTTTAATGTAAAAATTAATCACAATGAAATAAAACACACAACTTGAACCAAGTATCTTGGGGTGTATATCGACCAACATCTTTCCTGGACAGACCACAAAATCAAAATTATCCGCTGGACACTTAACGTAAATTTTTTCTCATTGTTTAAAGAAAAACTTGCCTTTGCAAAGAAATCCATCCCCCTCAAAACCATCAAGACAAATACATTGGTAGCTTGCTGAATTTTCAGGAGTGCAGAGAGCGTATTTGTGGCAGAGTGAATGATTGCAGACATCTGGTACTAATAGAGATTTTTAAAAAAAACTTAGCATTAAGTATATTAATGCAACAACTCAGCAAATTCCACGGCTGCCACTCCGAATAAGCTTCCACAAACCTGTTTAAAACCTTAAGTAAACTCCACACAAAACTACGAAAGGCGCATCATAGGTTGTCTCAGCTTGCACAATGTATAGCATTGTCTGCAGGGTCAGATTAAGGGGGGGGCAAAGGGGGCAATTGCCCCGGGCCCCCCGCTGTAAGGGGGCCCCCCGTGATGAAATTTATTTGTTTCAAATAAAATACTCGTTTGAAAAATTTCGTAATTCAAAAGCGATACAAGAATACAACTATAATATATTCCTATATGTTGCTTTAAGTATCAACGGGACAAGGGCCTTCAGCAGCAACTGATTTGTCTGCAAGTTTGACTGTCTGCCACTTTTTGGAAACCGCTATTGAATAGCCTATAAGTATTTTCGGTTTTGTTGAATGCAAATATATTTGATTTCGCTGGTGATTTTTTCCTAATAATCGTTCTTTTGGCATGGGTATGACTCTCTACTCGTACATCACGCCTATTGCACAAATGTCACGAAAACATTACTGTTTGCATGCTAACAGCTAGTGGTTGCTGACTGCTGTTCAGTATCAATCAACGTTGCCACTGGGTTCAGTCTTGTTAACATCAGATTGTTGTCTTCTTCAACATCAGATAACATCAAATTTTTACGCTACGGTTTCACATAAGCTAAATGCTTCTGTTAACAAACCTAACAAAGCGCGAGTACCCTCGTTGAATCCGGAACAGAGCGAAATATAGCCATTAAATGGAGAAGTCGTTTATAATTTACGTAAAATGTTAGTTTCAACGCAGCGAAGAGAGCTTCTTTAGTTTGTAACGATAACCAAACACACATTAGGGTCAGTGGCTTAACTGACAGGGGGCAAAGGGTGACCTTCCCCCTTGGCAAGCTCAATGTAAAAGCTGGGCCCCCTCCAGTTGACATTTTGATATTTAGTATTCTTTAGGTTGTTTTTTTGCGTTTTTCGGGGTGTTTTCATTTTTGCATCTAGTACAGACATCCACGACATCCGGAGATTCACTATCTTTCTTAACTTTTTTTCTGAGTTTTGGCTAGTGGGCCCCTTTCAACTAAGCTTTCCCCCCAAGGGTCAAACCTCTAGTTACGCCACTGATTAGGGTGAGAGACTGATGAAAGAAACTTAAAAATCATGAATCTAACTTATTTTCGTCCTGAAATGAGAGGAAATGTGGAAAAAACAAGAACCCAGTCAACATCAGATTTGTTCACAAAACATCACATCAGAAATTTATCTGAGAACATCACATGTGATGTCATGTTAACAGGGCCTTCGAGAGAAATTCTACCAGGGGGTACGAAGACCGACACCGGGCCCATTTATTTTCTTGTGCCCTCGTCGAAACTTGTATAGCGTGTTTGTATAGTAATCAGAATCAGCAGTCATCCTAACATTTACAAATCGGTTACTTGTTATACTGGCAGCTGGCTTACACTGATAATTTTAGGCTTGATTACAGAAAAACTGATCTTATGTACTTTAACTTTCCCGGGCCCCTGTACCTACCGGGCCCGGGTACAATGTACCTCTCGTACCCCCCTCTCGTAGGCCCTGCATGTTAAAATATCAGAAGTGGCAACACCAGTATCAATGATCCCGAACTTTTGGTGCTGTCACGAGGTCGCCGCAACAGAACTTCACCTTTGTTTCGTCATAAAGGGTAACGTGTGGTGGAAACGCATTTTTCTTCCGATGGCTACTATCGTTGTGTTACATCATAAACACATGAAGCTATTCAAGCCATTTACACCGCATGTCATTGCGTGGTCCGTCAGAAAAGGTTTTAGTCAGTCGATTCGCAGAATGAAAGAGCAGAAAACGAGATTGCAATGTTTAGCTAGCGCGATGCCGAAACTGTAATGCCATCAGGACACCAGGAGCTATGAAAAGCGCAAAGCTTCTAAGAAAAAACGCAAGGATCTGGCAGTGTTAGCAAAAACGCCGCGACTGAATCGCTTTTTCTAGCAAAACTTTCAAGAAACAACGTCAAAGCAGTGGCGTTATCCAGAGCACCTGAAAATTGAGACATTAGCTTGGAAATAAGTTTCACACTCAGCCTGGCTGGCCATATTTGACATGTTCTTTTTCCGGTGTTTTTGTCTGTAATCTCAGGTTTCTGCATATTGTTCGGGTGAATGTTGTTTATTGCTGAATCACTCTGTAGTCTGTGAAATATTTTTTCTTAGTAAAAATACACCCTAGTATCCATATCACAAATTTCCTTCTCGGAGCTAACTGTATGTGCATTTGACGAGAAAGCACATTCTCGACTACCGGAAAAAACAAACGGGAACCTTGCTAATCAGCGAAAACACAACTTTTACAAACGATGACGTCACGAATTACGTCATAGGGGCCCTCCATTAAAAATTGCCCCGGGCCCCCCTACCTTTTAATCCGGCTCTGATTGTCTGCATGATTTATAGGAAGCATGATTAGCAAGCATAATTGCCAGACATTGTGCATGATCGAAATATGCAATAGCCTACTTGTAGAACAGTTTCTGCCAGTATATCCTGGAAGACAGGAACAACTGTAATCGTTGATGAGGTTCGTACAATTAGATCCAAACTTACATGGGGATGGATTACATTCATCAACCTCTGTGAACAAAAATACATGCCACTTTTATTCAGTTTGTTTAATTAACTTTGCACCAAGCTAGTTTCAAATTCAATAGCAGTTAGGGGAATGCTAAAACGAATTATTTAAAAACAATAAACGATATACAAAAGTAGACAAGTAGACAGGCATTTCGCTACATGTATCAACAGTGTTTCGTCAGACTTTTCGAAAGATGCGTTGTAGTTGGATCGCTATACAAGAAAACTCTGAATTCGGAAATAATACCACAATGCATTTCGACTATTGTGTCAATTGATCGGTATGAGACAGAAAACACCAGCATTGATTCTAATGCAACGCGATTTCCCTGGTGAGTGAGCTTCCCAAACATGGCACTAAACCTCGTTCCAAGTAACTCATTCCCACTGTTTTCACCAGGCAGCCGAAGAAAGACTGGCCTTGTTTGCAAGTAGTCCAGAAAGTTACTGAAAGCAATGAAACGTCAATGTTCCTTCAGAACAAAACAGATATCCTTAGATGTCTCCTTTCTGAAATCATTATAATTCAACTCAGGTTCGATTAGCAAAAACAATCTTGCAGATAAGAAATGGGGATGCTTAACACATTAAGCACAAAAGCTGCTTTGTTTTGTTTTTTTACAAAAATGGTGGATATATCTATTCCATTCCAAGTGCAAGGCCGGAAAAACATTTAACACAGCATATCACAGAACCCAAAAAACGCACCATTCTGCTGGATACAAATACACAATTTCCACAGCACACAAATCCCACGTCGTCATTCGGTTATTAAAGTATACCACAATGACTTGCACTCATCCAGGCGCGGATTTACCATTATTCTAAAGAGGCTTAAGCCTGGGGCCCCCGACTTCGCGGGGCCCTAAAATTTTGGGAGTAAGGACAATTTCCAGCATTTCTGTAAGCATTATGTTTGTATTTTTGTTTTGGTTCAACGCACGTTTTTATGCTATGCCGCTAATATAGGTTCTCTACAGAGGAATGAGCGAGCGTTCTGTCCTTATGGCATTGAGCATTGGTTTAATTATTGTTACGTATAATGCGTGAAACGAAACGCCTGTATCCATTTTTCAGATTACACGAGGCCAGTAAGATGCTCAATAAATGAGTAGTGGGAGTGTGGTCAGACGACTTCACTGCTGCCTTTTTCGTTAGTTTCATTGTGACTGTTTTTGTTCCTGAGAGCGCCGTAGCAGCCCAACCCTGCACTTCCTAAAATGCTTACAGGGGTTCCTCAATGGTGATTTCTAAAAAAATATTTCCACATTACGACACATCCCGAAGCCAAATGGCCTTCACAACAAAATATCCTACTTTGTTTTTTTTATTTCACCATTTTTTAGTTCCATTTGCGGACATAATTTCGACAGAACCGATGCCAGAAAGTCTTCAGTGCCATCTAGAATATGTTTGGTTAAAAAAGGTGGTGCGTTTTCAAATCAAAAGTTCATTGGTCAAGTAGTATAATAACGCCAATAATGCTGGCGTTTCGACAGCGTTCCTAACCTAACTACACTGGATGGCCGAAACATGATTTAGTGAAGTCTTCGACATGAAGGTACTGTTGAAAAGGGGCAGGGCCAGGAAAATCAAGAAATGAAAATAATAGAAATGGTAACCTTAAAATTATTGAAGTTGATGATAGACTTGTAAGCACCCTAGGCAAGGGTTGCCAATTTAGCGGATTTTCCGCTGGATCCAGTGTATTTTAATCCTGTATAGCTGCTAAATAACTGGTCTGGCTGCCTAAATCCGCTAGATTCTAACGGAATTGGTCTAACTCTAGTGGCCTATACAATTGTTCTTTTTCAGGCTGATTCTGGCGGTATTTTGCCATTTTTCTAGCTTGAAAGGTCTTTTTAGACTTTGCAACCCTGCCCTAGGCAAGATCCATTCAAGCGCCCACCCGTCCTATACCAAGACCCTTACTCTACATACCATCACATTGTATGTACATTGCGGAAATAAAAAGAAAGATTTGTACATTATAAAAGTTTGTTAGAAAAATAATATACGAAATTGAAATTAATAACAAAAGTCTTGACCTTATGCAGCAAATCCGAAAAACTGCGTGAATGTGTGTTCCACTCACTTTCATCATATTCATTCCCTTTTACTTGGTGGACGCTCGTCACTTTCAGAACCACATAGTTGCATATTTCTTGGCTTTTTTGGCACTCCCTTTACCCTAACACCATAGGCATCAATCTAGCTTGACTAAAGGTAGCGCCGGCACTGATCAGGCGATTTTATTCCAAGTAACAGCGGCGGGTACTACTCCGTCTATAAATTACAGAACAGAAAACGATACGGATTGACAAAAACCAATGATTTCTAGTGTTTCATGTTTCAATTTGGGAGGTTGAAATTGTGTTTGGGGGGTTAATCTCTGAATTTTGTGGCCCCCCAATTGAGGGTATGGAGGGCGGCTGACACGGTTCTGGTTCCTGACATCGGGGAAATTCAGAATAAATGAATATATTAATGAATTGGAACAACTTGTTCAGTGAATGTAGCGAGCACGTGTAGTTCTGATTTGTATGACATCAGTCGTCGCAAACCTTCAAGAGGGGCCCAAAATTTAAAATAGCCTAGAGCCCGAAAATGAAAATTCTCCCCTGCAATCATCATATTCATATTATTCACGTTAGCGGGATTAACTAGAAACGGTAGCAAACAAGAAAAAACATGATGTTCAACCAAACACGCAATTTATTTCAACAAAAAAGCATTTGATTCGAGGAAACAATTAACAAAACGTCCGTACCGATTTCGCAATGTCTTCCCTCAAATCCACCCAAACATGCACAGGTGTAATTGTTGACAACATCGTTACATCTTCCATTCAAGCACGGCGAGCTCGAACATTCATTTATCTCTTTAAAAAAAGCAATTTTGTTCACTTGCTATTGAACGTACTTTCACGCATAGAATGTGAATGATTTTTACCCATCTAACAATTCCTTCTTGTGCACCCATGCAGACAATCATAAGTGTAATTGTTGAGCAACTCCTGACAACTTCCATTCAAAAACCGCCGTTACAACAATATCTAACCAGAGGAATGTTCACCCCCGTGTATTATTCAAAAATACTCACCTTTCAGAAACCGATATAAATAAAAATTTGGGTTTACTTTTTCATCAGTTTCTCTTGGCATGCTCACATTCTCCACCTTCATCAGAAAGTCACAACCCAAGTCGTCTTCGCTCATTCTCTAATTACTTGTCTCACCACACCCTCCTTACTAGCGACAAAACAAACAGATTACCGATTTTTTATCAAGGCAGCATTACTTCTGACAATTGCTCCGATGGTGACAAACATCTGCTAGACAAAGCGCAACTCTCTGCCGCTAAAATTACATTGGGCTGTATAAATTAAATATAAATCACACACAAACTACATCTTCCACAAATGTACTACTTGATATAAACAATAAAACCTTATACTACCGTAGAAAAATATGTACACTCCACTACTTTTCTAAAATAATTTTTCGTTTGGTACCCTGCGTTTTTTCCTATGAGTCTCTTTAGATCGTTCAGTGAATTTGGTTCCTGTACACTTTGAGGCACGCTACACCAGGGATTCCCAACCTTTCTCTGACCGTGTACCCCTTTGACTCTTCAGCTGATTAGCATGTACCCCTAAAATTTCTCATGACAAAAATCCTGAGTAAAATACCAAAAATCCAATGCATTTTCAATAGAACTTGTAGAAATTTTGGACTCTAAAGGCAGACTCAATTTTATGTTTTAACTTAATTTGTTGCGTCTGTACAACAAATGTAGCCTTTCAGAGAGTCAAATGTACCAATGGTTGGAAACCTCTTATCTAGACGTTCACATTCCACTTTTCAAAAAGTCTCGAGCATTTAACTTTTTCTACCGTAAGGCCTCTAGGTTGTGGAATTCTCTCCAACTTGAAATTTATTCTCCCAGTCACGATAACTTCATGAATCGCAAAAATCTTTTTACAACCTTGCACAACGTAGTACCTCCCCCTTTTGGAAGTTAATCCTCATTTGATATCTGTACGTTGTATGCTCCGCTTTACGCACAGTACAGTGAACTTCAATAAAAAATCTTATCGCATCGGCGTTTGCGGTGTCATCGAAATTGAGTTCCACCTTACATTTTATTGGAAATTTCGTGATGCCGCATGAGCGAAATTTTCGAACAAGGTCTGTGATATTTCAATTGATAACAAATTAGCTGTGCACTTAGAGTGTTTGAGCAACGGTGAACCGCTACGTCTCTTCCTATTTGATCTGTCTGATCCGTTAAATGGAATTTCGTTGGCTATTTTTGCGCCGTAGCTCAGCGCCTCTAATCTTGCGATAGATTTTCACAGGATTCTTATAACATAATGCATCATTTGTGTGTAATTCGTGCTTTCCCGATGCACTTTTGCATTTATTCACATCAGCCCATCGTGACATCACAAGATTGCGGAAATCAGGCTAACACCTGTGGAAAAATTGTCGTTATACAAACAAACAAACTTGCATCCACGCACGGTGAGCTTTCACATTCCTAGATATTTGAATCAAAAATATCACCAACTGACACACTGAAACTAAGTTTGATCGATCACCTGCTGATGCAATCGACCTTACCAATTTCACAATCTCTTCCTTCAAATCCTCCAAAACATGTGCAGGTGTAATTGTTGACAATGTTGTTGCAAGTTCCATTCACGCAGGGCGAGCTCGAACACTCGTTTATCTCTTTCAATAAAATAGGCACTTCTCATCACTTACTGCTGAAAGTACGTTCAGGCATAGAAATAAGAATGATTTTTACCGATCTCACAATTCCTTCCTGTGAATCCATCCAGACAATTACAGGTGTAATTGTCAACGAAATCCTGACAACTTCCATTCACACACGGTGAGCTTTGACATTCATTGATCTCTGCATCAACAAAATTGCGAAGTGATTTTCTAAATGCAATAAACTAATCACACGCAATCACTCGTTGCTAGCAAAGAGATTGGTTGCTGTCCATAAATTGATCAACCTTTGAAAAAAAGATAAGGTAAGGTGCAACATCTATGAGGTTGTCTTTCACACGAAATACAGACGCTACCAGCACAGATTAAGAATTCAAGCACTTCGCGCATCTTTCAACATAATCTTGTATGTGTAACTTGGAAGGATGCCGTAAGTATAAAGAAAACAATCAAGCAAATCTTCAGCCTAAACGGCTGTTTGAAATTACGTTTTGATTACTTGTTAGTCCAAACCTGGTCAGCAATTAATTGTTGTTACATCAAGACAAGGAATATTGGAAGAAATTTGATTTTATTTTCGTAGAGCATATTTGTGCTTGATGACATAAATCGATTGATCAATCATTAGTCCCAAATAGTGGTCTTACTCTGAAAGTCTGCAAGACCTCCTCGTTGCATTTTTATTTTTCATGTTTATCCTGTGATGTCGCACACAACACACCAAAATCCGCAATTATTGTTCTTTGCACAAATTTTGCTCTATTAGTAGTAAAATCATGACAAAATTTCCACAACACACATTGACGTTGCAGTGTCTTTCAGTCAAGTCGGGAAAGCAAATACACCACAAGTTTATTTGTTGATAATGTTTTGGCAACAGAAACACTGTTTGATCGATCAACTGCTGATGCAATCGACCTTACCGATTCCACAATCTCTTCCTTCAAATCCTCCAAAACATGTGCAGGTGTAATTGTTGACAACGTCGTTGCAAGTTCCATTCACGCAGGGCGAGCTCGAACACTCGTTTATCTCTTTCAATAAAATAAGCACTTTTCTTCACTTACTGCTGAAAGTACGTTCAGGCATAGAAATAAGAATGATTTTTACCGATCTCACAATTCCTTCCTGTGAATCCATCCAGACAATGACAGGTGTAATTGTCAACGAAATCCTGACAACTTCCATTCACACACGGTGAGCTTTGACATTCATTGATCTCTGCATCAACAAAATTGCGAAGTGATTTTTCAAATGCAATAAACTAATCACATGCAATCACTCGTTGCTAGCGAAGAGATTGGTTGCTGTCCATAAATTGATCAACCTTTGAAAAAAAGTAAGGTAAGGTGCAACATCTATGTGGTTGTCTTTCACACGGAATGCTGACGCTACCAGCACAGATTAAGAATTCAAGCACTTCGCGCATCTTTCAAAAAATCTTGTATGTGTAACTTGGAAGGATGCCGTAAGTATAAATAAATCATCAAGCAAATCTTCAGATTCAACAGTTGCTTCCAACTACATTTTCATCACCTGTGAGTCCAAAACTGGTCAGCAATTAATTGTCGTTTCATCAAGACAAGGAATATTGGAAGAAATTTGATTTTATTTTCGTAGAGCATATTTGTGCTTGATGACATAAATCGATTGATTAAG
>Ga0210059_1001959_pt1 | contig 31777 bp, 18 predicted proteins | sample Ectturendosymbi2_FD_188042 | JGI IMG/M metagenome (GOLD analysis project Ga0210059, IMG submission 188042) | Ecteinascidia turbinata endosymbiont from Florida, USA - Sample 2 (SPAdes) (version 2) | ecosystem: Host-associated > Tunicates > Ascidians > Unclassified | place: Key West, Florida... | reverse complement strand
CTTTGCCTGGCCCTGGGCGCCAACCGTTAGGTGGTAGTATTTCGCTGAAGTTTTTACTAGAAACTAGGCTACAATCCGAGTCTTTTGATACTTTGGATGACCTGCTGGGGTTTCGGGTTCAAAAGTTATGATGTAAGTTAGTAAAAATATTTGACTAATTAGCTAAAATTACTTAATTAATTTGTTGATTTTAGATCATAACTTTTGAACCAGAAACGCTAGAAAGTCGATCAAAGGCTCAAAAGACTCGGACTCGAGTCTAGTTTCCAATGAAAACTTCAGCGAAACACTTTGGCCTAGCGGTTGAGCCCTAGGCCAGGCAACATGAGCCAAAATGACCCTAAAACTACTTCACTTATAACGTCAGTCACAAAAAATACGCACACCCCAACCAAAAAAATTTTTTTCGAGTGCAATCTACTAGACTGGCTGATCTGTTGAGCGTAATCGCCGGAGGAGCTAGGGCATTGGTAAGGCAACCGAAAACTGCTTTTTTTAAGCCGAAATCTAAGTATGAATATATCGTACGCCGTCTCAAGTGTTAAGAAGTGAATTCTGGGAAATATTCCATGAGATATAAACAACATTTGATAAACCATTAATATAAAGGTAAAACACTGCTCTGTGCAGCGTTTTTTAATGTGGATGTTTGCCCGCACCCCCCAACCAAAAAACTTTTTTCGAGTGCAATCTACTAGACTGGCCGATCCGTTTGAGCCCTTAAACAGCTCTCTAGCGCAATCGGCAGAGGAGCTAGGGCGTTGGTAAGGCAACCGAAAACTGCTGTTTTTTAGGCTGAAATCCAAGTACGAATATACCGCAGGCCGGCTCTCAACGTGTCAAAGACATTCAAATAAGATATTTCTGATTTTGATGTTGGTAGTGATTTAGATAATGACCCATCAAAATAGCAAGCAGCATATTCTTGTGTAAATGTAAATTGCTCTTTTGCAGAGCGTCAGGAGATATATCTGGGCTTAGATAGCACATCAATCTTTTAAAGCAACATTTTCAGAAAGCTATTTTTACAGCAACCTGTTACTAGGCAGCTTGTTAGCTTTGACTAAAAAGATTTATTGCAGTTGGGGTGATGAAAGCTTGCTCTGGAAGAATTGAGAAAACTTTGATAGGATGCTCATTTCTTCAAGTATTCTTTGGAACCACGAGGAATTTGAAATATTTCAGGCCTCAAATTCAGCAAGCTTTGCATAAAAGCCAGAAACCCTGCATTATTCTTGCAGCAAAAACAAAAGTGACAGCCTTCAAAGTGGAAAAAATGTCAAGAAACTAATTGAGCATCAGGCTTACACATGTTTCTTTTATCGACAGCACTTGGAAATGGAAATGTGAAATAAATTTGTAACAGTTGTAGAATGAAATGCATTATAAAATTTACAGATGAAGAAAAAAGCATAAATAAATTTTTGGTCTCTAAAACATATATTTGCAACATTTCTAGGTCACTTTGCCAAAAAATCAACGAACGGTAAAAAGAAACACCAAGACAAGAGAAAAACTGACTTCAAGTTACACCTTGCACATACATAATGCTAGTTTCATACAAAAAACTTAGTTGTAAGCTGGTTTTTTTTCAGTCATACACTGAAATGTTTTTGAAGTCATTTTGGCCAGAATGTCTGAAAATGGAGGCTAATGAACACTGCTATGGTGAGTTTTAATACAACTGAGACAGTTGACTAAAATGTCTCAGCAAAAAAAAAAACAGGTTGCAAGTACCTTCATTTATTGGGAATGCCCTTTGCATAACTTGCTTACATTGCGTATGTGTTTTTAGTCTATGCGATTAATAATGTCAGTTTTTTACGCCCATAAAGTCACATTTTTGCTTACAACTTGAAATTAAGATAGAGGTTTATGTCTATTTATAAAGTGGGTTGGCAAAAATAAAAAAATTCTATGTCCACAAGAGGGTCAAAAAAACAAGGGGAAGATCCCAAGAGTTACTAAATTTGGTTGATTTGATATGTACCACTATGACCTACAATGATCAGTTTGAAGAAGTAACTATGTAAGGTGAAACGGCAGCAAAACTTTCTGAGCTGAAAAAATTTTGTTTTTTGTCATTATCTCCAAACCCCATTTTTGCACATAGCCCAGTTTGGTTTTACAGTGGTGAATGAAGAAGAACAGAAGAAAGTGGTTATGCACTATCATGTATCCTTCAACAAGAAGGACTTCAATCATGAACATGATCGACAGGAAGAGACGCTGGTAGATTTGAATTTAGCGGGAGCTGATGATCTTAACACCTTGGCATCTGGGTGGTTTTGGCGATTTTCGCAAAAAAAACAGCAGTTTTCGGTTGCCTTACCAACGCCCTAGCTCCTCCGCCGATTGCACTAGAGAGCTGTTCAACGGCCCAAACGGATCAGCCAGTCTAGTAGATTGCACTCGAAAAAAATTTTTTCCTGGGGTGTGCGGTTTTTTTGTGAGTGACGTCATAAGTGAAGTTGTTTTAGGGTCATTTTGGCTCATGTTACCTGGCCTTGGGCCCAACCGCTAGACCAAAGTGTTTCGCTGAAGTTTTCATTGGCAACTAGACTCGAGTCCAAATCTTTTGAGCCTTTGATCGACTTTCTAGCGTTTCTGGTTCAAAAGTTAAGATCTAAAATAAACAAATTAATTAACAAATATTTTTACTAACTTACATCACAACTTTTGAACCCGAAACCCCAGCAGGCCATCCAAAGTATCAAAAGACTCGGATTGTAGCCTAGTTTCCAGTAAATACTTCAGCGAAATACTACCACCTAACCGTTGGCGCCCATGGCCAGGCAAAGTGGGCCAAGGTGGCCTAAAAGTCTTCCACTTATGACGTCACTCACAGAAAACCCGCACCCCCAGGCAAAAAAATTTTTTTCGAATGCAATCTACTAGACTGGCCGATCCGTTTGAGCTGTTGAACAGCTCTCTAGCGCATTTGGTGGAGGAGCTAGGGCATTGGTAAGGCAAGCGAAAATTGGTGTTTTTTAGGCCAAAATCAAAGTACGAATATAACGTAGGCTGGCTCTATACGTGTTAAAAAGAAATCAGACAGTTGCAGGGAAGAAGGTGTTAATGAACAGCCTCTTCGATGCTCAAACAAAGGGGTCAGCCTGTGAGATATGGTGTTGTTGATCACTGCTGATGTTGGACAGCATGTGAAATGGAAGCATACGGCATATACACCTTGCCTGTCAGATTGCTGAACCTCAAACTGTACAAGAGGCTCGCAAAGGAGAGAGTGCCAAAGAATGGACAACAATGGTAGAAAGTGAATATACGTCCTTTATGGTCAACAATGCATGGGAGCTGGTTGAAAACCCATGTGGAAAGAAGCTTATAGGATGTTGACTTGTGTTTAAAGTCAAACACGCAGATGATGGATATATTGAAAGTTTCAAAGCTCGATTGTGGCAAAAGGTTGTACCTATAAATGGGTAGATTACGACAAGACCTTTTCACCGGTTGTCAAGTTTTTGTCACTAAGAGCAGTACTGGCTGTAGCACTTGCAAAAGAGATATATATTCATCAAATGAACATCAAAGCAGCATTTCTCAATTGATGTTGATGAAGAAATCTTCATGGTGCAATCTGATGAATTTATTTCACATGATGATGAACACTTTGTATATAAGCTGAAAAAGTCATTGTTTGGACTAAAGCACTCCCCTCGCTGTTGGAACAGTGTATTACATAAGTACTTAGAGTCACTTGGGTTTGAACACAGTGGTGCTGATCCATGTGTCTATGTCCGTAACAATGGGTGCTGACAATAATTGTGTGTATGTTGATGACCTGATCATAGCGTGTGTGTCAAATGATGTACTGATAAAGGTAAAACAAAACTTATCTTCCATGTATAAACTGAAAGACATGGGAGAATTCCACTGCTGCTTGGGGGTAAGCGTCGTTCAGGACTATGACAGTGGGAGTATTTGGTTACATCAAAAACAATACATACTTGGACTTCTGGACTGATATGGTTTGCAAGATGCGAAAATGTTTGTATGGCCCTTTTTCATACAAGCATGAAACCAAGAAAAGCTACTGCTAATCAAAATGCTGGTGTAGATCCAGTTATCAATCAATTGAAGGTCAGAAGTCTTTTGTATGCTGTTATGGCAGTGTGTCCTGATATTGCTCATACAGTAGGTGGTGCATCAAAGTTCAGTGCAAACCTAACCAAAGCTCATGAAACAGCGGTAAAGAAGGTTTTTCAGTACCTCAAGCTCACTATGGATTATGCGTTGAGATACAAGAAGTCTGATTTGCAGTGTTTATTCTGTCTGCAGTGAGAGAAGTTCTACACCAGGCCTGTGCAACTCAGAAGGTCGAAGGGCTAAATTGATCAACATAAAGTTTGTGGGCCGCAAAAGTCTAATTTGTTGCATGATAGCACAAGTGTTTATTCTGCCTACAGTGAGAGAAGTTCTACACCAGGTCTGTGCAACTCAGAAGGTCGAAGGACCAAATTGATCAACATAAATTTTCCATGGGCCACAAAAGTCTAATTTGTTGTACAGTAATCTGGAAAAAAATACTGGAACGACAATTAATTGTACCCGAAGTTAGCCTTTTGCAACATTTTTCTGCAATTGAGAAAGCCCTCATGGGCCAAAAGTGTGACCCGCAGGCGATATGGTGTGCAGACCTATTTGACACAGTTGTGCGTAAGTCACCTAGGAGCAAGTCATAAGACCTATTCTTTTCAGAAATAACTTGTGCAAAGAAGAGCACATGCTATGGCTTAGAACAGTGGTTCTCAAACTGTGTGCCGCGAGAGATCCTCAGGTGCGCCATGGAACTTTTTGGGAATTTTGAAAATAATAAATTCGTGTTATAATTAGGCATACATACAAGCATGCATGACTTGAATGCACACTATCCATTAGATAACTGATAAATTGGTATTTTCCTATTGCCATGCCGATGTAGTAAGGGTTATTGTCACATTATAGTTGGATTGTTACATTATAATTGCTATGTAGTAATGTATTTTGAAACAAGATGTCCCGCCTTTCACCATGTTGACTTCAACGCTGAGCTAGGCTAACAGGAAAGCAATTGTATTTAGTCCAATTAAAATGCTATAATGATAAGCTTTTTAGAAATGTTTAGCTGGGCAGTTAATCCATTTGGCATCAATGAATCAAGCAACCTTTTTCCGAAGTGGAAGAACAGCTCATCATGGGCGTCCACAGGGGCAAAATGGGCATTTGAACCCCTTGGAAATTGGGACTAAGAACCAAAATTTTCCAGAAAACCTGAAGTAAGCAGCTCAATTCTGATTAATTGATTTATTTCATGCAATGGCACTTTATTTGCCGCTATGACACTCACACTGCACAAGGCAACAGGGTAATTGCAAACCCCCCGGAATTTTTAAAAGCTTTTTCAGATGTCAACAAGTTACAATAATTCCTCCCCGAAAATAGTGCAACAACATGTTACGATCATCTCACCTCACGAAGATATCAGCTGGTTACGGCCCTGTGCCTGACTGAATGGCTTATTCAAAATAAACGCTTATTCAGGCTTTTCGCACAGTATAAAGCTACATCATGGCTTGTTGTCTATGCAGTTTTGTGGGTATACGTCTTAATTGTTTAGATTTATTTCTGACTTCTGAATAAGTGCAAAGCTGTAATTGCTATGGCAAGTTTTTATAATTTATCTGCTCATTTTTTTAAATCCTGCGTCGTGTTCTAACTTAATTTGTGCGAAAGTCACGTCAACATACTGTAGGTCTATAGGACATGTCTACTTCTCATTGCTTGAAATTTTGCGAGGGCGTCTTACTTTCTTGTTTTTTCACCGCTAATGTTGTTCTTGCCATTGATTATTCTTCAATTGTGACTTGCTTGTAGAATGTGCTCAAAAATGGGTATTAGGCAGTTTATGAACAGAAAAGCATTTCTGATAGCTGAAGTACAGAAAACATGCCAGACTAAACATTGAGAAGTGAGGTTCAACCAGCACAGGCTAATGACCAGGAACACTGGGTAGTGGCGGAATATAACTGAGCATTGCCCCCCTGCTCTTTCATGAGGGGGGCAACGGCGGCATTGGTACCTATTCATAAGAGTATCCTTAAGTCATTTCATTGTTTACAAAACAACTTGAAACAAATTGATTGCAGCTATTCGCACACCCAGAAGATTCAGAATGGTTTTCTATAATTTTTGTTGTTATTTTTTTTGTCAACATTGTTGCTGAACAGAAACAAGCATAATTGGTAACAATTTTTTTTGCTTTATAAGTTTCTATTGCACTCAACCCTTTTCCTGTCCCCACTGTCCTACTGCTGCTCCGGCATCCCTGCTAATGACAGCACCACAAGCGTAGTTGTGGATATTTCAAGTCAATTCAGACTCAGTTCTCTGCAGTTTGCAATGATGACGATATTGATTAGGCTATACGTCAATTCAGCAAAAGCTGTAACGAATGACAAAAAGTGCACCCTTTTGGCAAACTCATATACACTTCCACCTGAATATGATTTTTAAAAGGATGCGAATGGAGTGTGTGTTTTCATGAGGAATTTTTTTGCGGTATAGAAAGGGTAAAACTTTTATGAACGTCCATTTGTCAGCAACCTAAAAACGACAATCAAAATGTTGATACTGCCACCCTCTGGAAAAATTCCTGCGGTCACCCATGCAGCTCACTGATGTACAAAACAACCCGTTTTTTCAAGCATTGTTTTCCCAAAACAGCTTGGACGAGTTTTAGCAATCTGCTTACAAATTCTGTTAAATTATCAGTGTCAAAGTCATCAAAATAATCTTGCTATTTGCATCTTAATGGCTCTGTGGATATGGATTTTCTGCTGTGGCAGAAATTAAAAGCAAAAAATGAGAGATTTGTTGGAATTGACAACAAAATGCGATTGTGCTTGGCAACAACGGAACCTCGTTTCAATCTTATTTGGTTCCAAAACCGGCACACCCATTGCATTAATTTTTTAAAAGCAACTTTGTTTTGTAGTAAGTGCGCCACGAATTTTTTATTTTTTTAGTGCGCCACAAGCTGAAAAAGTTTGAGAACCACTGGCTTAGAATGTTGACGAAAGATTGTGCAACATTCTATAACCTCATAATTTTAATTCAGCTTGCAGTTGGGCAAGCCCATTTTGCCAGCCACTGAATCATTGATTTAATGTTTGTTTTGTTAAAGATGTAAGCTTGGTTCAGTAGCTGTTGTTTGCAATACAACTGAAAATGACACTAAAGGGAAATCAGTATTTTACACCACTGAGAATTTTTTCAAAAAGAAAAACATCTTGCTTCCTAACATTCTTGCTTGCACAGGAGACAGAGCAACATTGATAACAAGTTGCAATTTGCCTTCATTACTTCTTCGAAAAAATCTGTTGCTGTTGGGCTTACCATGCCCAGTATAATTCCCAAGCAGCATCTAGTAGCAAAGAAAACAAAGTGGTTTACCACACAAATCAATAAGCACTGCTGTCATGAACATACAGAGCAGTGGTCAAGGGCAGGAAGCTGTACGAACTGGTAGGAAAGTGAATGTTGCATGATAGTCACCAAGTGTTGCTTTAAATTATTTACCATTATTTACCAAAAATGTATAGTTTTGGAAAAGTTTGAAGTGTATTTGTCTCCCTATTGCATTATCTAAGTGTTTCTATACAGCATAGCCTTGCTGCAGAATGTTTCTTGATTGGTCCTAATTTATCGTATTTTTAAACCTTCTGGCGCACTTAAATATTTTCTCAAAAATTGAAAGTGTGCCTAATGGATGAATCTGGTTGTCCTTTCTAACTTAGAACCAATTTTATGTGGTAAATGGTGCTATTTATTTAATTGCTAGTTAAGATTTATTTGTAAGCAGACCATCGTGTTACATAATAATCCAACAACAATTGCAATGAGCAGCGCATATAGTTCTGAGTGGCTAGCACGCGCCTTAATGTTGAAGCGCAGATCGTATGATTTAATGCACCTTATATTTGAAAAAAGAACAGCTAGCATTAAAAAATAGTAGGTGTGCCTTATGGCCTGCAAAATTATGGCATATGTATTTGAACATTTACATTGTTGTTTTCTTTAAAGGTTTAAGTATTTATCTCTAAGCAATTGAAGTTTAAGTTTTTGTATTTCTGTCTTGAACTGTGTGAAGCTTTGTCTGCTGTAATCTGCATTTGTCAACTGAACACTTATTGAGAGATAAAATGGAAGGTAATGTTGGTAATTTGCTTTTAATGGTGCTGTGTATTCCTAGTCAATTATTTTCCATGTCATGTATATTACTAAAATAAATGATTCTGTGCTTGTACAGTCCAACCTCTGGTTTATGTTGATGCAATATTTAACTTGCCCTGTATATGTTATGCATGAAGGTCTGCAAAAATTTAGCCTTTATCCTGCTGCATGTGTTTTACTTATAGCATTGCTTCAATTTGCTACAACTATTTCAGACATCAACTTCCCGAAATAGAAGTTTTATGATTTGAGTATTAACTCATTGGCTGCCGGCCTACGTGATATTCGTACTTGGATTTCGGCCTAAAAATCAGCAGTTTTCGGTTGCATTACCAACGCCCTAGCTCCTCCGCCGATTGCGCTAGAGAGCTGTTCAAGAGCTCAAACGGATCGGCCAGTCTAGTAGATTGCACTCGAAAAAAAAATTTTTGGTTGGGGGCTGCGGATTTTTTGTGACTGACGTCATAATTGAAGTAGTTTTAGGGTCATTTTGGCTCATGTTGCCTGGCCTAGGGCCCAACCGCTAGGCCAAAGTGTTTCGCTGTAAGTTTTCATTGGCAACTAGACTCGAGTCCAAGTCTTTTGAGACTTTGATCGACTTTCTAATGTTTCTGGTTCAAAAGTTATGATCTAAATTAAGCAAATTAATTAATTAATTAGCTAATTAGTCAAATATTTTTACTAACTTACATCACAACTTTTGAACCTGACACACCAGCAGGTCATCCAAAGTATCAAAAGACTCGGATTGTAGCCTAGTATCCAGTAAACACTTCAGCGAAATACTACCACCTAACGGCTGGCGCCCAGGGCCAGGCAAAGCGGGCCAAGGTGGCATAAAAGTCCTCCACTTATGACGTCACTCACAAAAAAACCATAAACCCCAGGCAAAAAAATTTTTTTTGAGTGCAATCTACTAGACTGGCCGATCCGTTTGAGCCGTTGAACAGCTCTCTAGTGCAATTGGCAGAGGAGCTAGGGTGTTGGTTAGGCAACCGAAAATTGCTGTTTTTTTGCGAAAATCGCTGAATCCTAGCGGAATCCTAAGGTTGAAAAGATTTGTGTCCAATTATGAGCCTAATGGTATATATATTTCATTCATATTACAAGTCTGCTCATGGGCATGCTGACAGTTAAGAACAATTATGATCAGAAAGGTAAGATAAGCATTCAGTCATAAATTTATAGCCCATTAAGTGATTTCACAGTTTTCATACTTCAATAGGTATGAGTATGCATTTGCACTAAATCGGCTATGTCCAACCCAAATGACATACTGAGTCAAAATATATGTCACTATGTTAACCAGGGCCAGACATTAAATGGCTTACTTTCATCTTAGCAAACCAAATTTAGTTCAAGCTTATGTATTGAAAGTGTTTGAATCCTAACCGTAATGGTATCAGACATGATGAAATGGCACTGAAGACCACCTGCATCAAAAATATCATATTCAAGATTATCAAAATAAAGACAGTTTGTCAGTATATAGGAAACTTTTACTACTGCAAAAACCTAAAGTGGGCTGCACAAAACCTTCAACTGGGCCGCGGGTTGGGCATAGCTGCACTAAATCCTTGCTTAGTGATAAATGGCCTGCAAAGATTAATTAATATCTTAATATATGATTGCCCTTGGTTGCATGGCGATCTTCTGTTGCAACAACCTAAAATAACACAAGGTACTTTGGCATCATTTGTCAGGTTTTTAGTTTTTAGGACCCTCTTTTTTCAACTTCAAAATTGATCGACAATCAACCCACCCTAATGCTCAGTCATGCAAAAGTGGTTGAGAATAGGAAAACACTCAAAGTTTGTTCTGTATTCACCTTGGTGGTGGCGAAGTGGTGCAGTGGGTTGAGCAGGTGTCCTTGCAGCTAGCAGGCTCGCTTCAAGTTGGTCATGCCAAAGGCTTAAAACGGTGCTGTATGGCCAGTCCAACTCTGCTCTTGGCATTGATGGGTTGGTGCAGGGAAATGTTTTCACACACAGTACTGCCAACGGTTTGCCAGTAATGTAACATTTGCTGCCCAAGTAGTTGCATGATACACAAACTGCTTGTGACATTCCAAAGGGAGTACAAAGCAAGTGTCATGAAACCTTTTCTTTCTGCTTGTTTCTTGCAGCAAACAGTTTGCAAGCACATTTCTAAGCAGATCTGGGAACTTGTTTCCTGAGAAAATCTTAGCTGTTGCCCTCATTTCATTATTATTTTATGGAGAGTTAGGAGGTACCAGACCAACGGTCTCTTACACATGGCTTGAGGGCTGCATGTGGCCCAGGTGGGCATGTAGTTTTTTCCACGATGTTCCACGATGCTTTTTGGGAATTTTAAAATAATTAACATTTACGTTATATATTTAGTTTATTCACCAGTGTTTAAAAGCACTCGACTACCCACGAACAAGGTCCTTTTAATAAGCGTGGAGATGCCTACGAATGACATACAAATGATACCCATGATACCTTTAGCAGGAAATAAGATGTAAAAGGTGTTTCTAGTAAAGTTGAGGTACCGCTATTGTTGCGGCAGCGTCATGATGCGGCCCTCAGGTTATTTACAAGTCCTCATTTGGCTCCCCGAAGCAGTTTGAGTTTGGTGATTCCTGTATCAGACCTTTCCCTGGAATAAACTGCAACAGAAATTGCAAGGTCTTTTAAAACTTGCGAAAAGTGCTGCACCTTGCATAATTGCTCTTAGACATGTTGTTGCACAAAAGCTTTTTGGTAAGTATTAAAATTTGTTCTGTTATAATTTTATATTATTGCAAAGAATCGCACACTCCAACCAAGGACGACCTTGTGGCAAGGGCAAAGCTTGCAGAACAAGCAGAAAGATACGATGATATGGTGGAAATCATGAAGAAACTAGCTGAAATGGATGATGTTCTAGTTGCTGAAGTAAGTTCGCTTGTAACTTAGATTTCCTTACATAACAGACTATATTGCTGAAATTTAACAAAAATGTATGTTGACTTTGCCGTGTGGTCCCAGCTGGACTTAATGTGGCCTTGTTAACTGTGTCAACATGCAAAAATGTGTTATTTTGACACATAATTTCATGCGTTTTTGGTTTTCTTATACAATATCTGTAACTAAACAGCATTCATTGTGCTTGATAAGGTAAGGATAAAATTTTGAAACCAATCATTAAAGACATCTGCAAATGAAAAAATGCCTTTCATTGCAAAAACACATGCTCATTTTTCATGGTTTGCTATCAGCCAGTTTTAAAACAGTGTTCGACTCCGCATAAAAAACAGGTAACATTTGATGTAGAATATACTTGGTGGGAATAGTGGTTGAAGAGATTTTGAATATGAAACACGTACTAATTATATGTGAATTTGTTCAGTAAGAAAGGTAGTTGTAATGAAAGTGGTCTTTTGTCACTACCAAAGTGTAATTTCGAATCTTGTACTTTTGAGTCAGATCTAAAACGAAAGATAAGATTGACAGGAAACTGGTTATGGCCAACATGCTCTGGAACAGTGTTTTTCAATCTTTCATGCCGTGGGTACCCTGTTCAATGGGTTTTCAAGAACCTTGAATACCTCACCAATTACAATCTGTTTTCACAATCTTTTTTCTCCCACACCGCACTTTCATTAAAAAAATCATGCGATTTTGTCTGATTTACTTCATACTCTATTGAATATAAAGGGAAAAACATAGAAAATCTAGCTCACTTTGAAAATGATTTGTGCAATCAAATCATTCATTAAATGCCCCACCAAAGGATATTCTCTTAAAATATATAAGTTGACACTGATCTATAGTTATATTATACACAAAAGTGCACATATCTGTAAATAAGAACAAAAATATACATCAGTTCAGGATGCAATTCATATTGTTCCAATTTCACCTGTACCCATACACGTTACTATAGTGGTATACCCTTGTGAAGGCGCTGGTACACAAGTGGGTGTACCACGCATCCACTGAACAGCACTGCCCTAGAAATCGAGTGTTGGTTTTGCACGATTTTGGATCCAAGTCAGCGTGCACAGCTGCTCATATGCTGATCGTGGCTTGCAGCGCTAATTCGCAGCCCCATCGCCTTGGCTACCAATTAAACGCATCGATTTCTTTTCCCTTCCGCGCTTCGGCCGGTGTCAGCAATCGATAAACGTCCGCTGATTCTGCCATGCTCTGTTGATATGTTTTCGAGGTCGCGTCGAACCGAAAAGAGCAGATATAATTTTTTCCTAACCCACGCAGTCATAAATCTGGTTTTATTGAACCAGTCCGTAGAAATGTGTTGACTAATTAAAATGGCAACTTGGGGTCATCATGATGTCTGTACACAGTATTGAAAGTATTTGGGAATTCAGGAAAAAACGTGTGGGTTTATGTTGACGACTTGAGTATTTTTGCAGGACTTTGATAGCACTGCGATGCAGTGTCTGCTTTTCAATCCAGAGGTGTAAGGTTCGATACGGAGCCACTGAGCAACTTGAAGTTGCGCTCCTAAGACAAAAGTGTAACCCGTACCGCACAGCTTAGAGGCATAAATTGAAGCTTTGACCTTCTGTCATCCAAATTTTAACTAACAAACAAAAACATTACAAAGATGGTATGCAACGAAGTCAGAGCTGTGATTGTCACTCTCTTGTAAGACATGCTTTCTCTGAAATGCACGCGCTAGCGGGTTGGTGCATAGTGCCTTATATGTTGAATTATTTATTACCTTCCCACTGTGCCTGTGCTTCCAGTGAGACCCCGCTAGCTCGTGCACGGCCGGAAAAGCTGCTTCCACGTGTGTGAATGTGAACAATTTCTTGGCTTCGGTACGTGGTAGGCCTGTTTCTCCGAGGCCGATGAGCTCCCGAATCTTGCATCGAATTACCAGTTCTGCAGCAAGACACGCCATGCGCAACCCTCCGCGGTTCTTTACGGAAACGTAGCATCACCATTTAAGTGCTTGAACGAAAAGGCGGCATTCTTTCGGCGTGACCGGCTTGCTCGATTACGTCAGAAGTCAGCCTCGTGCTTCATGCTGGCTGATCGCTCTTGGCGGAGAGATGTTTTCTCCCACGTATCGTCGCCGGCGGTTCTTAACGGGCGCTATGATGTTCCTTGCCTTGATATGATCTAGCTACTGCAAAACGTTATGATAAAAACCTCATTGTTTCTTGTTTAATTCCGCCCTGGATTTTGTCACGCTTGCCGGTGATGTTAGCTTCAACTGATGTTGTTCTAACCATGGGTGGTCAATTCATTTGACTGCAAGGCCGCGTTTAGCCCTGGGCCGTGCCTTCTAGTTTGATCGTAGGATAAATAAATAAAACCAAAACAATAATGGTAGGCCTACAGAGAACGTTTTATTACAACCGCACTGAAGCAAATACACTTTATCCAGCGAAATAATTCAATGAGACAAATGTAACCTCACACACTTGTGAACAAATTCAGATTTGCGGATTTTTGCTGAATGCTTCCGCGGGCCATTGAAAACGCTGTTGCGGGCCACATGTGGCCCGCGGGCCGCTAATTACCCACCCCCTGTTCTTGTCGGTTCATACTGATTAGTGTGTGTAGGGTAGTTTAATTATCGGCACGGTACCGCAGCGTTGCTCATCTTGCTACAAATGCCTCAATTACAGTCTGATTTTGTGGACCTCGGTTTTCACCGTAAAGCTCAGCTAAGTTGAATTTTGTGGCTGGTTGCGTAGCCACTTTTAAGCCATAGATTTCCTGCTTTGCATTGTACCTAGGCGCACTTATCAAGTATTTTAATTTAGTTAAGGTAAGGTTGGCATAAATGCAAAAGAATTGGCGCTTGCTAAGAACTGCCATGTTCTACCTGTAAGCCAACGACAAGCACGAGTAGCTGCGAGTCAAAATTCCTAGGTGTAGTTTCGGATCGTTTTTCATGTTGACCTTTCGCAGCTTGGAGAGGATGGGAGTGTTCCGAGTAGCTGCGAGTCAAAATTCCTAGGTGTAGTTACCGATCGTTTCTGGTGATGATATTTCGCAGCTAGGAGAGGATGGTAGTGTTCCGATTTTTGTTGGAATGGCTCTGAAGTCGCATGTAATAAAAATGTATTCCAACTGGTTTCAAGCAGATGCAGTTAATGGTTGTGTGGGGTTACGCTTGTAATGCTAGTTGTGGAAGCAAGCAAGCATGTGTTGAAAAAATACAGCTTGCATATTCATCTTTTGGTCACTGCAACCACCATCACGTGCAAATAAAATATATGACAAGGGTTTGCAAAATCAATTTTCATTTTTGGACGTTTACTGCAATGTAACTATCCACAATGGGAGAAACAAGGAATCATTCGGCAAGTTTTTTAATAGGGAATCGATTTCACGTAGGTCTATACATCCTCAGCCCTGAAATCTACAAACACAGTTTACGGGTGAAAAGTTGAAAGTTCAAAGAGCAGAAAAAGCAAACAAACTCAAGGCTAAAATGAATGAACTAAAACACAAGCTGCGACGATTAAAAACTGGAAAAAACGTCTTTCCCATATAATTTATTTCGCTGGAACATCACAAATAACTAACTTTGTTTTAATTTTGTCTTCGTTGTTTTTGAGAGGCAAGGCTTAATCTGTCAGCGAAATTTACTGTTCCACACGAGTTAAAGGTTTCTTCCAAAACTACTGTTTTCGTCATTCTGTCAGACGTTATTCAAACATCACGGGGTTGTGTGGGTTTGTATCTCTACATGAGCCGTAAACAACTGTGTTGAAACCATAAGCAGTTGTTGTGGTGCCAGTTCCACTTAGGTTAATTGCAATTGCTTTATTTAACAGTTCTTTGTATCTACAGCTTTTATCCGCAAAACTTGTTTCCACCTTGCTGGTTTTGTTGGCAGGCCGCATATCGACCCTTAGCGGTGCTACGTCCCTTATTGAAAAGAATTAGTTGCGACTCCGCATGTGGTGCCACGATGTGGGCTGCTTTTTGTTGGGCTAGGTTTCTGGTGTAGGCATGACACGAAGGACTTGTGCAACGGTTTGCGTTTGCGCGTGGGATTGCTATTTCCTCCAATCGTTTGGCCTGAACAAGGCCTAGGTGAGCCACCCGCAAAATTTTAAAACGATTTCGTCTTGGCTTCAACAATGTTACGGTTCTTTCTGTGGGTATGACTGCCAATTTTTTTAATTTATTTGTTTATGACCATACTATGAAGTCCATAGTATGAACACACACACACACTGCAGAACGCAGGTCGATAAAAACTGACAAAACAGAACGTAGTACAAGGCATGGAAAGCCGGCGGAATCACAGGATTACAGACACTTTTTGCAACTGCATTGAAAACAGAACCATAGGGTTACAGACACATTCTTAACACTATTGTTAGCTAACACCCGAAGTAGGGCGCCAATTCCTAAATTGATCGAGTCTAGGTAAAATGCGAAAGCATTGTGGCATGACACGCCATCAATCAAACGGATACTGCAAATTTCGATCACTCATTCACAGAGTAAGATGCGACTGTAGTGTTCAAAGAATAGTGACGAGTACAAACAATCTGACTGCATCAAAGCATGTAACCATATGTTGTTAGATTTTCTGCATCTTTCGAGAAACAGGTACGTGTATTTTCGTAGCAGAACCTCAAAGGTAGGAATGTTACATTGAACCTGGTGGCTACTAACACTCGCTCTCCAGGGCAGGTTGTCTAGAGCTCTGCATCCAAAATTATAGGCCACACGCAATCTCTGCATGCATGACTTCCTGAAATTATAACATAATTGTGATGCATACATGGGCCTACACAAGGAACGAAAAATAACGTTTTCAACTGCATTCGAACATCGGGAAAAGTAGGCTCTCAGCTTGTTGCTGCACAATATTGATATCGCAGTTTTCTCTGAATGCCTTTGTCATCTGAGAGTTCAGTATCCAATACAATACCCAGATATTTGTATTGGTCAACAAATTTTACGTATTGACCACCCAATTATAACTATGGAGTGGCTGTGCTTTTTGCACTCTTGCCCTTACGTCATACAAACAGATTTGTTGTAGTTGGAAATAATTCCATGCGATTCTGCATACACCTGGCACACATCTAGTATTCTTTGCAACCAACGTACACTTGGATAAAACACACAAATATCATCAGCAAACACTAAGTGATTTAATAAGACTTCACCAATATGACACCCTGCTTTATGAATAATTTTTGTTTTTTTCTATTAAGTGGGTTTAGAACGGGGGCAATTTCATCAGTCGTTATTGAATTTTCATCCAAACATCTCACTCTTGAAGCAAAGATTCTAGGCTAGCTATGAGATTGCGACGAATGTGCGTGCCGTGCTCTGCTTTTCATTACTAAGCGATGTTTCGGACTTACACATACCCATATTCTAGCAATAAGCCTCCACAAAGGTGACGCAGTGGAGTCAAGCGACTGGGTCGCTTTGGTGGCGACTTATTGCCAAAATATCTCCTTGTGTTGGAACTTGGAAGTCAGTGAAACTTTCACTGCAGTGAAATCTACTAGAGGGTCGCTTTGCGCGAAGACGTCAACATTCTGCGATTTGTTTTTTTGTATTGTGGGTCGCTGTGGGCTGACCGCTCACCGGCCTACAGTACGTGCACTGGAAACATTGTGTGCTTGGAACCGTGAGGCGCGTGCGCGTCAATACACCACATTGGTAATTCTGGTGCTGTCGACGCAATGCACCGTTACAACAGAAAGCGCGTGTTGCCGCGATCATACGCGTCTCCTTCGCGTAGTGCGAAAGCACCGGACGCGTGGTCTTCCTGCTTACGTCACGTGATCGTATTGGTCTTCACACGATTGCATTCAGCCAGAGGCATGAAACGTCACGCGGCCTTGAATGAGTTTTTGCCCGTGTTGATGATTTACACGCTTCTTACATATAAATTTAACATAGCAACCTTTTGGTTTGAAAGCTTTTGGTTCATAATGAAGTCAAGCCGCTCAAAAGCGCAACAGCTACAAAAACATAGCGCGTCTGTTTGGCCATAGAAAACAAGTGCGTAAACTGTCGACATGAGAGCAAGGAAGAGAAGCTGCAACAGAGGATTTGCACGTATTTCCTTGAATTACGAAGAAACCTGAGTAGAATCGCGGCTGCGTGCCTCATTTTAGTGGTTGGCTGATCCTTGTCACCTCTGTTTAGATAAGCAGTTACTGCTGCGGCAATTACCGTTAACATTTTATGCAAACAGCTTATGTGGCACCTCGGAAAGGAGTACACAAGCTATGTATAAGCAAGCGTTTGTTTTGTATTCGTTTTCTCGCGTGCAGGTGCTTCCGTTATCCTGTTAGCGTGCAACGTGATTTTGCCATATTTAGACGACATGTCCTACTGTGTTGAATGACTTAAACGCTGATTTAAAGATAGGAGTTGGTTTTCTTACCGTAAAGTTGCAAAGTTACGACCAAATTTGTCGATTGATATTGTTGTAACGCATTGGCACCTCTTTTTTGAGCAACTGTGTTTTGCTTCCTTCTTCCTTTAGCTTTTCCCGCCTCGTGCAACGCAACGGCCACAGGCTAGTGAGTGGTGCGTATTGCTGTATTACAAATATTATTTAAATTTTTCGTTTGCAATTGTAGGAATTCTCGCTTGTTAAAATATGGGAAATGAGCAGTGTAAATGCGGAATAGAAGAATTTTCATGCAGTTACTGATTTCATCCATGCTTCGTTAGAAGAAATATCATGAGAACTAATTTCGATGACTGGGCATGAACTATGTCATAAACAAATCTTTAAAAATTTGTGGCAACACCAGCATTAGATGTAAATCCTAAAACTGAATCAGTTGAGTGAGTTACGTTGCCGGTTTTGTTGTGCTAGAGTAGTTAGACCCAGGGACGCCGGGTAATGGGGGCATGACAGGGGGAATTGCCCTCCTGCCCTTTTAAAGGGCGGCAACGGGGGAAGAGGTTCCTTTTCATATCAGTATCATAGATAATTTCATGGTTTATCAAGATCAACTTGAAACATTTATTGCAGCTATTCGCACGCCCAGAAAATTCAGAATGCTTTTCTATAATTTCCGTTATTATTTTGTGGTCAACATTGTTGCTGAACAGAGACAAATAGTTGGTAACGCTGTTTTGGGGCCCTCGACCACAACTCGTTTACTGCCCCCGCAGTCGTACCACTGCTCTGGTGTTCCTGGTTAGACCCAAGACAGCGTGTCTCCTTTCCACCAACAGGCAGTTTGTTTGGTCATTCTGTCGCTTAATCTAGACCAGTCGTTCTTGTATATCGCTTATGTTTACTGCCTCAGGCATCACCTTCTGTTTATAACATCACTAATGACTTCAAAAATATTCCTCTTTCGGGAATAATTGATAAATAGGGTGGGAACTCTATCGAAGTGCCCAAATTCAGCAGCAGTTCCCTAGGCTAAAGCTGAAATCGCGTTAAGATTTGGTCATTGAAAGGAGTTCATGGGGTGTCATATGACATTCTGGCGAAATGTTAAAAAGAACTCCATTAGTAAAGCACTTGCGTTATGTATTTCTATTACTGCTTTGTGCTAGATACTCCCTACTGATTTATTGCGTGTGTGTACACGCTGGTCTCTTCATTTCACATTAGTGTGTATCAACCACATGACGTGTTTCCATGCTGTACCAGACTAAATTAAGACTGAAACCCTTCAAACTTGCTCTGTTGTATTCGAAGAGAGAGGAAGTTTCTGCACATAGTTTGCTCATCTCACTTTGACAAAGTGTGTTTCATGTGTTTCCGTACGGTTCAGCTTGCAAAAGGGAAATTCATTCCGGTCAAGAAGTACGTTTTGTGACATTCTGTTCAGACATGCCTGTTTGGAAAAAGCCTAGTTGGAAACGCGCGAAACGTGATAACAAGGCAGAACCTTTCATTTGTTAATTTTTTTTGTTTGGGGGGAAACCATTGGGTCCTCCCCATGCAGGTGATCGACGTGCTAAGGATTAGGCTTCACGATATTGTTCTTGAAAATTTGAAAAATTTGACGAAAAAGCTTCATTTTCATCTCGAAATCCGTTCAGGTATGATGACGTGTCACGCGCGAGATCTCCGTAAATTTTTTCTGTTTCGGGTGAACGTAAATCAGACATGCTTGCTCGCACCATCTGACGTCGAGCGAGACTTTGCAAAATGTCGAAACAGGCCGCTTCCGGATCAAGGCAGTGTCATTCGTGACAAGACTTCCCCGCTCGGTACCATCGTGTTTTTGCCAGTCGACGTTTTCTGATTGTGCGGCTGTTGATGCCTTGTTTGTTGCTGATTTCAAACCGTTCTTGACACACGGAGCTTGTGCTCTTGGTTCGGCTTGCACGTATTTCAGGTAACGAGGTCTGAACGCAAGACAAAAAGGTGCAAGCGACGCACCGGGCTGTTGCTGCTTACTTCAGTCTAGCTCTGCCTGCGTTTGCTTCAACAAAATCTGCGTTTTGTCGTAGATCGCCTATGGTGGTGCTGACAATGCAGCATCTTTGCAATTTGCTAGGTAGTTGATTATTCGCTTCAATTGGCCGCAAGGGAAAGCTCACCAGAGCTCCAGTGACAAAGGAAAATTTACAAACCAAATGGCGTGCATTGTAGATTCTTTAAACATAGCTTTTTTTGGCTCTCAAGCATTTTCGAGGATGCGTTTCTTTCACTGCTACGTTCCGTTGCTCGCAGGAACGCAACTTGTTGTCCGTCGCTTACAAGAATGTGGTGGGCACGCGAAGATCGTCGTGGCGAGTGATGTCCAGCATCGAGCAAAAGGAAGACAGCGAAAAGAGGAAGAAAATGGCCCAAGATTATTTGTTAACCATCAGCAAGGAGATCGAAGATATCTGCAAGCAAGTAGTGGTATGTGGTTTCCGATGGAAAACCGTTTAATTACTTCCACGCAATATGTCGATGCAAAGGCGCTTTTTGACAAGTTGCCTAACACCCCACCCCAGTTTTGCCTGGAAAATGAACTGGGTTGTAAGTCGACGTGTCTTACAGTGCAGTGGTTCGTGCACTGGTCATTTCCGTACTGTACGATACTAACGACCTGAACTTACTACCAAAAATAAAACCGTTTAGCCAACTGGTTCGCCTGAAAATAACAGGGAGCAATGAGACAGATATGCCAAGTTGCTTTTACATGCAGTTTTCGTTTAAGTGATCATTGTTGGCAGGGACTTGAGGTTTCCGCGATCTTGAGAGCATTTGAGCGTAAACGTCACATGGACGGAATGCTCTGATCGTCAATTCGCACGTGGTCGACTTACGCGTTGTACTTGCGTTGATTTCTCGCGAATAACAAAGACAAGTTGTCACAAAATTTCATCACAAACACGCAACTGTTCGTTTCCATAGCTCGGTATTCTTGAAGATCTCTCCATTCGCATTGTGTTGCTCTCCAGTTTATAACATGCTAGTGGAAGTTGGCGCAACAGCAATACGCTGAAACAGTTCTGGGACCAAGAGTAGTAACGGAGCCACAGGAGGTGTGCGAGAATTCTGAACAGCTGGATCGGCCCAGTTTCACAACGTCGAGATTTTCCTAGAAAAATTCAATTACGGTAAATGCCTACGGTCAGCACTTAGGAAAATGAGCAGTGTAGGCCTCCGTGAAGATGAGATGGTTATTTTGCTGTGCATTTAATAATAGAGAATAGAAACGACTGGCAGCACGCCCTTTTACTCACGTTCGTTTTGGTTCGCATACTACTCTCCATACGTTTCCCGCGGTGGTAACTTAAGGTTGAGACACGCCGCATGACAGGATTGGCTGCTTTCCCAGCCGCGAGACCAGGGCAGGGATCTGGCATGTTTGATTGGCGTGCGGAAACAGATGGTCGGAAGACTTTTTCGGTATCTTTCCAGAAACTTATCGACGATCACCTGCTTAAGGACGATCCTGAAGACTTCGAGAGCTGCACCTTCTACATGAAGATGAAAGGAGATTACTTTCGCTACGTCGCTGAAGTGAAATCGGGCGAAACTAAAAAAAGTACGTGCTGTTTTCCCTGAACGAGCATTGAGACCATTGTTCCCTCTAAGAACATTTCACGTTTGTTTTAGTGAGCGTGCAATTGCACGGCTATGCGGACACACAACTAGTCAAGCGTTTTGAGCGGTAAGGAAGCTATGCGACATATACTCGATATTAAATTTGGAATGTTGCAAGTGCGCGGGAATGAGATTTCACTGAGACAATTGTCACCTGCGCTCGCCTGCTTACAGTTCGCGCATGCGCGCTTTCCCGGAAGCTCCAGGCTAGATCAGCAATTACCCACTAGACAGCAGTGGCCGGTTTCCAAGTGAACCAAGTAGCAAGTTAAAAAGTTATTTGCTGTAGGTAAGCGTGCTTTGAAACAAAGCAACAGAAAATCGAAAGATACCACCACCAACTTCGAAAAGTAGTGGCTGGCTTACATCAATATGTGTTGGCTTAGTGACTGGTCTAAAACTCATGCCATGCTAACGAGATGGTGGGTCACGCCCTTTTTGTGCAAACGGTGATTGAGTCACGCGAGGACTGAGTTTGCGAAGCACCACCTAAGGCGCTGTGTACGCTTGTGTTGCCTGTCCTGTTTAATTTCGGGTAAAACTTTTTCACTGGGTGAAGTAGAATAACTGCTTTTGCGATCTTTCCGTAGAATACTCTTAAAGTGGTATGATAACGCTTTTGGCTGCTAGAAAACCAGGGGCAAATGTCCGTTGGTCTGTGCGACGATCGTGCGATGTTTGTTATTAACTTCAAATGCTGAAAACAATTTTTGCTGATCCAGCATACGCAGGCCACGCCTCTGATGCTTATAAGGCTGCTTACGAATTGTGCCAAACGAAGATGGATCCTCCCCATCCCATCAGGTTGGGTCTCGCTCTCAATTATTCAGTTTTTTACTTCGAGATCATGGAAGAGCACAGTAAGGCTTGCGAAATCGCCAAAAATGTAAGTTGTTCGTTTACTCTCACGAAGTGCAAAACAGAGCTCGTATCTCGCGCCACACTTGTGGCGGATTCCCTTGCTTTGCCGATGCTTGATTTACGATGCCCGGAACCAGTGTCGAACCGTTTTGTTTTGAACCGGATCATGGATGCCAGCAAAGCCCCGTCTTCCCACGTATTGGCTGAAACTCTCTATAGTACGGAAAGTTTCAGTGCTTTGCCAGACCGTAAGCCTTTCCGATCTTTCCGCTGCTGCCCCACAGCTGGGTTTATTTTTTCGGTCATTTTCCGGTCATGGACCGAAATTTTTTTGAAATGACCGAAAAAAATTAAGCCAATTCGGTCATAATGTTTGAAAAGGTAGACTAGTGAATACTGTTATGGCGAGTTTTAATACTGTTTATGGGACAAATGACCGAAATGTCTCAGCGAAAAAAGAAACCCAGCCCCGCAGTGCGTTTCATAAACCCCGGCACTGTCGTTGGAACTACACATTATTACGTGACGATGCGTTGTACGAATACGAGAATGCTTTGCCGCGTTTGTTTTTTATTGAGTTAGCAATCAAGAGATACAGCATTGAAAAATGTGCTCGGAATGACCGCGTGATAGGGTCATTTCAACATACGCCTGACATGTTGCTGCGCGCGCGCGGGAGCGTCTTGGCCAGTGCAACAAAAGATTGCCACGAACATTTTGCAGTTAGCTTTGCTGCTGTTTGCCCGTTAAAAGCCTTCAAACCAACAATCCACTCTTTTGCTTATCCTTTGAAACCTGCTCTTTTTCTGACATAAAAGGCGATAAAGGCCGTGCAAACTTCCTGGGACAACTGAACTGAATTTGTTTAACTGCGTTATGAACGTGTCTTTCCTTGTTGTTTGCGGTGCTTGATATGCTTCAAGGCAGGGTACGCGGTGCTGGTCATTATAGGCTTGGACATTGTGAGACCCACATTCGTTGCTTGCGTTCTGTTGGTTCTGTTCTTTCGCAGATGCACGCGAATGCGTCAGTTTTCGTTCGTCCGTTTGAAAATGTAAAAGGAAGTTACCCACTGAATTATTTTTACCGACAAAAAACTCTGAATAGGTTTACTTGCAAGTAGATCGTCTAAAGTTCATCTTCTTCACAGATAAATACCCTGAGATTCTGCCTGCAGGTGGCGCTTGTGTGGCCCTCACGCTGCGCACTGTCTATTTACGCACGGCCGGTAAATTTCGTGCAGGTGACGCGTTTCCTTGCCTGTGTGAAACATTGCACACACCTGCAAAGTTACCTCACTACATCTCACGCTCGAATCAGCAGCTTACAGGAAGCGAGTTCCTGCCTGCCTTTGCACGAAGGGCGTTTCTTTGTAGCCGCGCGCCCGGCAGTCCTCGGCAGTTTAATGCGTGTCCACCTGACCAAGTGCTATCGATTTTTGGTTCGATCGCCCGCGAAGCAGAGTCGCTTTTTTGGATTGGCATGTTGTGCTGGTGATTGCTGTTCCCGTCAAAATTTACCTCGATACTAATAATGAGCCAAATCAGAGGCAAAGACGGTTGGTAAAGCAAGCATAGGTGTAGGTCTGTAGGAGAGGGCAAATTTTTGGGGGTGCGAAGGATTTTTGCCCGAATTTTCCCAAATTTGCCCGAAAACTTTTTGTTTGATCATGAAGACATTTCTTTGGTATGAACTGCCAATAAAAAGGGTCTTCATGTGCTTATGTGTTTTTTTCTGCAGAAGTTGGGCGCCATTTTTCAAATCAAACAACATTGGGCGCCATTTTTGCCCGGTTTTCAGGGATTTTGCCCGGATTTTTGACAAATCAAACCTTTTGGGGGTTTGATCAAACCTTAGAAAATTTTAATGCGTGCACCCCACCTCCTAAGGACAGTGCCGGATTGAGGTAGCACGGGGCCAGTAGCATCTTAACAACGCGAGGCCCTAAGTTCAAAATACACTTGGACAAGTGAACAACTGTTAAATCATAAAATCTGTGGGCATCCATGTGACTAACATTAGGCATACTGAATTGCGTAAATACGAAAAATCTGATCCCAATAGCAACTGTTGGACATCATGGACTACATATATTTTTTAGCAAAAATATCTTATTCCCAAGAAGGAATACATTACTGTACAGCTCACAAGTACAGTACAGAAACAGTAATTAATGCTTCTAGACTCATCAACAAATTTGATCATAGCTATGTCTAGAACAGTGGTTCTTAACCCTTTCTCTAACACGCCCCACTTACGTAAAACTGTCCTTTATTTCAAGCCCTCTTAACATTAAATTAGTTGTAAAAACAAATGTATTTATTGGTAATACTAAATTTATTGATAAAACTATCCATGTTGTAGGGCGCGTAAGGGCTCACGCCCGCCTGGAAATTTATTGACGCCCCCTTTGGGAGGCTTGTCCCCGTTTAAGAACCACTGATCTGGACAGTGCAATCACAGTATAAATGTCGAAGTCGGTTGTCAAAAGTAGCAACCTACTACTTAAGGTTGTATTTTCTAGATTTTGCCATAGCGAATTTGGTTATGATACTGGTAGTGTCTATTTCACGTGGAAGTTCATAAGTTCATGCTCTACACTCTTTAGAATCAGGCTGATGAGCTTTGTCTAATGGTGTTCCTTTTTTTGTTCAACCATAAGTTCAGAAAATGGCCGTTCTCCACTGCAGTTGGCCACCACGAGAGTTAAGCAAATGCGCAAATCATTTCCCGCATTTGTAAAAGAAAACTCCGAATACACTATACGCAATAGCTCGTGAATAGATGCCAAGTCCAGGGCTGCCAGTCACATTTTTTCAAAAACCCTATATGGACTCACCCAAAAAAACAGGTTTGAACAGGAAATCCCAAGTAGACATGACATAAATTAGGTGAATCTTTCTAATATCTACCATATCTGGGCAGCTGTAAGTCATAAAGCGTGTACGCTAACTTTGCTAATGAACTTCTGCGTCTGTCGGAATTATTATGTCACAGTAACATGGACTTGTTTGCATTTCTGACGGTGATCTGGCAGCATTTTACAATAATTAAATCTTTATTCCCCGTGTCCTTTTGTACACAACCTTTTGAGATCTGGATCTTTCAACCACTCTACCATAAAAATGCTGTGTGTACATTACCACTTAAGCTTTTTCTCTGGGCTTGCTTCAGTAGTATCTCTGTCATTTGAACTCATTGCACCAAGGTAATATTTACAGCTTATACGGTGTCAGTTGCTTGTTCATCCGGTGTGCTGAAAACTAAGATACCTTGATAAAACAAGATAAGAAATATGAAACTAGAAATGAGAAGGATGATAAATCATTCCCAATATTAAATCACCGCTATGCAATGAAATCCTAAAACACCAGATCTTCAGAAGAAAAGCCTGAGAAAGGCATTGAAACCCCCCAGATCTGGGCGCAAAACCCCAGATTTGGCACCACTGGCCAAATCATTTCAAAAGCACCAAAAAGTAACGCACCTTAACAGGTGAATATGATGTAATTACAATCAAGCAAAACCGTAAAATGCTGCAATTTGACCTCATTGCACGACTGGTCTCGTAATGGTGCTAAAAAAACTGTAAAATATTTTAATTTTCAAATCACAGTAGTCTAATGTAAAAGCATTCAATTGAAAAATTTCGGTATTGCTTATGGCAAATTTAGCAAAGTAGTGATTTGAGTGAAAAAAGTCTGTACATATAATCAGGGATGGATATTAGGGGAGGCGTTCGCCTCGGGCCCACCTTTTTCAGAGATGCCATGAGGGCCCCCTTTTGGAGTTTTGCACTTAGTTTTTGCAACATTTTGTTGAAAAGCTTATTAATCACTTTAGAGGACTTTAGGGGTGAGCAACTAGCGGCCCGTGGCCCGAGGAAGCATGCTGGAAAGCCTTCACATCTGAAATTTCCTTGAACATTTCACAGTATATGTTAGCTTGAAGCGAGACATACTTCTACATCCATCGTAATCGCTTTGTCCATCTCTACGCAAGACGTTTGTGTACCAGTATTGCTTTTGTTTAATTTTTTATTTTACGATCAGATTAGAGGTACGCTTTCGGCTAAGCGCGTCCTTAAGTGGCTCCCGAGCCAAATTATTGCTCACACCAGCTGTAGAGCCAAATTTAGTAGGCTCTGAAGTAAGTCATATGTTTGTCAAATAAAGCAAAATTTATATGCAAATGTGCCAAAAGGGGCCCGTAAACACCTTTAGTGTGTAGACAAAGAACGATTTAAAATCAAATGACTTCAAACGATTTACAATGTGACATGGACTTTCACGTGGAAGCAAATTCCCAAACAAAATGAAAAATTTAACTTGCTTTCAGCGAATAAAGCTTCGGTATAACATGTGTAAAATATAGGGTCCCTTTTGCATCGGGCACCTAAATTCCGGTATCCACCTTTGCATATAATAAAGAACCAATTTAACACAAAAAAACGTGGGGACCCCAAAAGCGCGACGCCCGTAGCATTTGCTACGACAGCATTGTTAATCCGGCACTGCGTAAGGATGGAAAATTTTAATACTTTTTAAAATGATGACCTGATTGGTGAAAAGAACAAGTAACTTTCGTCCACCCTGCTACTAACTTCTGCAGTGTGCAAAGTGTTTTTGTGTTGTTGTGTGTAAGGCATTTGTTTTTGTTGTACTGACCGCACAGCAAAGCATCGTACATAAGCGACAGTGTACATCGCCCGCTGCTGTGGAAATACGCGCGCAACGGCAATGCGTGTCACACGAGAATCAAACAGGAAATAAACGCTTGCGAGTTCGCGGATGATATTCTAGCGAATGTGCTGCATAAAAGGCTCCGTAGTCATTATCTCTCTGCAACCTCGGCCTCGCACCGCGATCAACCACGTTGCTGCAAGTCTGCAACGGCTTCAATCTCTACCGCTTCAATCTTTGCCGCTCGGGAAAAAACGCAGACGTTGTGTTGTATTTTTGAGAGCTCGGAAGATTGCTGACGCAAGCTAAACTGTCGGATGATATGTAATTTTTTTCACCGGCCGTTTTAATACTGTCGTTAGGGGATCTGAAAGTCTGAAGATTAAGTTTCAATCGCCGGGTGTGATATCTCTGCATGTTGTGCAGGAATAATTTGCAGGGTTCATACGCAGTCTTAATGTATGGAAAATTTTTTTGTCATTTTCCAATCTGGAAAAGTCGGAAAAAAATTTTTTTTGGTCTGTTGCTATGGAAAAAGAAAATTATTTTCCAGACCTGATCTTTTGCCATACATTTTCATAATATTTTATTCAAGATTGATATAATTTTGTGTATATCGTATTAAATACTACAGTGCCTGTATTTGACCTGGGTAGGTCATACGGAAATGTCCGGAAAAGGTCTTGAAAAAGTCTGGAAATGTATTTTCAAAATTGCGTAGGAACCCTGAATTTGTTTCGCTTCATGCATTCTATGCTGTGCTCTCTCGCAAAAGAACCGTCCGCAAAAGACCATGTTGACTTTTTCAGGCGTTCGACGATGCTATTAAAGAAATGGATGCGCTTGAACAGGACAAGTTCAAGGATAGCTCGCTTATTATGCAACTGCTCCGCGACAACTTAACGGTTGGTTTCTTTTGCTGTAATTATTGCGGTGAAAGCTTGGCGAAAACCGCGATTTGTCGTAAAAATTGGATAATGCCTTTTTCATTTTTATCGTTCCTAGCTTGTACATGCACATCTGGTGGAAATTATGAGGTGCAAGTTTAACTTTTAATGGACTGTTTAAGGGAAGTGGGCTTTGATGTCGCAAGAGGCCTTGGTCAGGCAAGTCGAGTCTGGACCGTGGTTATGGGTTTTCTTCAACATTCTTCGGTTACTAACGTTTTTAATATCTTGATATACGACTTGTCTTTGGCACTTGGGCAATTGTCGCCAATGGAAAGATTTGGTGTTTCAATAAGGCGGATCCAGGGGGGCTGAAGCCCTCCCTAAATTTGCAGATACGTTTTTCGATCGATGGTCCCCGACACAGAAACGTTCATCGGGGTGATTTTTTGGATAGCCTGTAAATAAGCCATTTCTTGCACAGGATAGGGCCAAAAATATTAAATGCAAAGCTTATTTTGCTGAGTTTGGGCAGCCCGAATGTGTTCATTTCATTGAAAATGAAACTTCTTTGAAGCAACTTTTTTATACAAAACATATGGTCCTATCTTGTTTGAACCCCAGTATTTAAACTCTGTTTCATTTGGGTAAGGTTGTGGGTAAAAGTTGGATAAGCAGCAAACTATACTATTTTTTCCAACAGGCGTTCATGAATGAGTGCAACTCATGTTATTAGTTAAGCGAAGACAAACTTACACTTACAATGCAGTTAACTACAGGCTAGGTTAGAGCGCTCACTAATAGCGTAAATTCCAAACAGCAAACCTTAGCCGTAAAACGTAGCCTGCATGTCAGGTCGGCTAAAAATGAAGTGCGCTAGATCAGCTGTAGGCTATGCTAAAATGACTATGGTTAGCATCAGCCTGCCAGCAACGAGTTTTGATTAAAAAGTTCAGCTCAGCACGAAATCAGATGCTTTTTTATCGACCCATATTCCGTTGTCTATAATAAACTTTTTTCAACCTGCTGTAGAGAACAGTATTTCCAATATTGCGTTACCGCGATATACTCGCGTTTCGCACAAAAAATTAAATGGATGAGCAGAAGTTGGGGTGCATTGACTCACTGCAAACTTCACATTACCCGCTGTGACGTGGAAAAACATTGTCTGACCATTTTCAATGCCCTTATGATGCAATAAACACCATCCACGGCAAAGTGCCAGCATTTATTGCTTGGAGTTTTTGAACGTGACGTTTCCTGCATTAAGACGTGCAGAACTAATTTGCAGTGTTTTATCAACGTATTCTATTCAGTGATTGTATAATAAGGCACAGTTCATTACGGATTCCCCAAACGGCCTTCTCGTATTCCTACTGTACTGTAAAAGTAAGATATCTTTTGTACGTGTGACCAAAGTAGCAATTTCACGCTACCTACTGTTCCGGCATCAGGTAGAGTCAGGGGCTGATCCAGGGGGGCTATTAGGGCGATCGCCCTCCGTAAAACCCACGAAAGTAACTTTTTTAACCATGATTTTGCACAATTCGAAAAGCAGCATTCGCGATAAGGCCATTTTGCCGTCCATTGTTTTGTCACAGCCGAGTTATGAAGTATACTTCATCTCTCTTGCAGTAGTGAGACTTGACTGGCAAATATCACTGAAATCGCACCCCCCCTAAAGTTACTGGCTGGATCCGCCCCTGGGCAGAGTTAGTTGTTAAGTAGAGCAGTTGGTAAAGGAGTTTGCTTAGTAATCACTGCTAAGCTTGTCCTGACACATGAGTGCAATTAGTAGGTTACAGATCTTAACCGTGCTGGTTCCACGTAGACATTATTTTAGACTTAACTGCTTGTTTGCTGCTGGAGTGTTACAACGATGCCAAGGCGTGAGGAGGAAGGGCGTAGAAAGCGGAAACCTCGTGTTCAAAAATCACGAAGTCTTTAAACATGGGGCATCGCGATGTCCTGGTGCGTTGGTTTGAGATTACAAGGGCTTCGGTTGCTTGATATTTAACGCCTTTCAAATTTCATTATGTTTTTTAAAACATTTTTGGGGATAACTTTCTCAGACCTTCATTGATGACCTCGGAACTTAATAGGTCTTCACCGCTGTGTAGTTGGTTCACATCCGGATAAACTCGTTGCTGAGCCTCCCTCGTAAAAAAATCCTGGATCCGCCTGTGTTTGATGTTTCGTTTTTTTTTTTATGTGGTATACGATGTCACTTTGTATGTTTACGGAGATAAACTGGGCATGACGTATTAAGCTAAGAATTTCTGGTCAGGCTAGCGTTGTGGTCGTTGGTAAATGCGCTGACAGTTGTGTATTCAATGAAACCTCTGGCAATCGTTGAAGGTCTAAGCCGGGAGCAAAACGCCACTGGACAACGATCGCGTTTTGCATACTTTTGTGCAACCTTGTGTTGCAGACTTTGTATTGTAAGTTTACATGACTGGCCTTCGAGCGACGCTTCTAACACGTGACACTTCCGCGATTGCTCTTCTAATGCAGGAGTTACCAACCTGGGGTACATGTACCCCTAGGCCCTAGGTGTACATTTTCCTATTTGAAAGGGTACATTTAATATTTATTGAAGATCCCATTAAAACTTTGAATGTCTGTTATGCAGGCTCATTTTACACATTTTATTTTTAGTTTGTTATTTCATACAGACGCAATAACTTAGAGACATAAGTAAAAACGGAGGCTCCCGTTATAGTCCTAAAAATCCGAAAGTTATATTGAAAATTCAGTGTTTTTTTATTTTGGCCAACCTTTCTGTTATAACAAATTGTAGGGGTGGTACATGCTCATCTGTTGAAATTCTGAAAGTGTACATGGTCAAAGAAAGATTGATAACCCCTGTTCTAATGGCTATGAAATACGAAGTCCTTGCTCGTCTGAGTTTGAGTCGATGCGATCAAAAATCGCAAAGTGACGTGTTTTGTGGAAACGAAGCTTCCTATGCCGGCCGTCTGCGTGTCTACTCAGAAAAGGTGAAACGTGTCGACGAAGATGCCGGCAGCTCTGCGGACTGTGCTGCTTTGTGCTTTCGAAATCAAGCGGGCCTTGCCGCCTCCTTGGCAATCCGTGCGTGCCGCCGTCGCACGGTGTTTTCGTCGCTTCAATTTAACTGCCTGCTCGTGCAACACACATCGAAAAAAAGTTTAGGAAAAATTTGCACTGCATGTTGCTAAGATTCACTTCACAGCAACGAATCAGTCGCCACATAGAGGGTACATGTTGTGCCTACTGAGTCTGAAGCATCCTCAGCTCCATGCTATGTGCACGAAAATTCAAAATGTCAGTGATACCCTCTAGATCAGTGCTTCCCAACCAGGGGTGCGAGAAGCGTCCGTATTACTGACAGTAAATCGATTTATTTGTTAGTCTTTTTTGTACATAATTCATATTTATTATTTTGTACGTACACAGTATTTTAAGCAAGTAATTATTTTTGTAGAGCATATTAAAATGTTGATCTGTGTCGTCTTGTCCATATGTTTGATTTTTTTTAAATATTAAAATATTTAAATTCTTTTCTAAACTTTTGAATGCTAGTTCTTGATTATAAAGTGTTGGCACGGCCTACTTACGATAATATATCTTGAGTAGGCTGTGGTGTAGGGGGTGCGAAGTCAGAACAAAATTTTTTCAAGGGTGAAGGGCAAAAAACGTTTGGAATCCCTGCTCTAAATCTCTTCAGGTAGATTTCGTAAGCGAGCTTTGGTCTACTGCACACAAGGCTAAAGTTTTGACACGACGGGAAGACAATTATATGCAGAGCAAAACATGAAATGTGTATTGAAGTGGAAAACAACCAAAACTTAAAAATTGAAGTGTAGAAAAGTTTGATTCAACGCCTTACTTCTGGTAAACCGACCAAAGTGTCGGTGATCGTTGCCAAATGACGAGCAGATTTTTCTCTTCTAAGAGATCGTTGTGCCTTACGTGTTTCATGTTACTTGCAAGTTAGCTAACTGATGACTAGGGCAAGTTTTTGCAACTTTTTTTTACAGCTTCCAACAGCTTCCTAAATACTCAAGATATATATAATTCAATGTTTTGAGCTGTTTCCAGGAATTTTATATTGCAACTTTTTGAAACTTTTTCGATTTTTGCATG
>Ga0210059_1001958_pt1 | contig 31778 bp, 22 predicted proteins | sample Ectturendosymbi2_FD_188042 | JGI IMG/M metagenome (GOLD analysis project Ga0210059, IMG submission 188042) | Ecteinascidia turbinata endosymbiont from Florida, USA - Sample 2 (SPAdes) (version 2) | ecosystem: Host-associated > Tunicates > Ascidians > Unclassified | place: Key West, Florida... | reverse complement strand
CCCTAGTGACATTGTCGGGAGTTCGAATCGTTATTGGAGGCCCAGAGGGCGATGAGCCTGTTACCCTACGATCTCCACAAGTGCCATGAGTTTCAAACTTCTTGACCAACTTGAAAATCTGACTCCTATTTGGAAATTTGTTGAAGCTGAACTTCCTTCTGAACCTTGCTTGAACAATCTGGAAAGACTTCGTTTCGTAATATGTCTTTACACAAAAGATCTTCTGCTCCATCGACCAAGGCATCATTAGACTATTTTTTGTTTAATATATAGAAAGGTTAACTATTTCCCTATGACAATCTGGAAAGAGAAAAACGAATAAGGTCATCGATAAAGGTTTTAGAAGCTGCCGCTTTGTTTCAACAATTGTGAAACACCCTGTAGTTACCTGAAATCGATTTCCTATTAAAAATTTGCCGATAGATTCCTTGCTTACCCCCAATGTGGAAAGTGCTTACACGACTCTGCTTTTCAGGATGGCTTAATAAAGCCGTCAAAGAATGGAGATGTATCGTATTCCATTGCAGAAGATGACAGTTATTTCTCTATTGGGTCAAAAACCGGAAGAGTGACACTCATACGCTCTCTAGATCACGAAGGAAATAGTGAACATGAGGTGAGTGTTTTTTTTGCACAAACAAAACTTTCCTTAAAAGCTGAACTTCTAGATGCATTTCATTGCACCTTTTAAACTATCCAAACAAGATACAATTACTCCAAAATTTTTCGCTATAACCTAGTAGCTTCTTCAAAATTTTTAAACTGTTTCACATTTTAACAAGGCTGAAAAATTCATGATTTTTTTTATTAAATAGTATACAACTTCGTTTTTGTAACTTTAAGCACTTTTCAATGTTATTGCTTCAATTTTTGTCTGCTTGCAGGTTACAATTGTAGCGAAGGATGGTGGCCAACCTTATGCCCGCCAGAGCTCTTGCATTCTAAAAGTGACTGTGACCGACATCAACGACAACACACCTTTCTTCAAAAATCCATCTGTCGATAATTACACGGTTTATGCCTCTATTTTGAGCGACGAGATCATCACTCGAATTGAGGTACTCAACAACATCTCCAAAATTTGCAGATTTTGCTCTTTTGTTTGTAGCAACGAAGCACTGAGCTAACCTGTGCTGTGGCAGCACATGTAACCTGTGCTATGGTACTGAGCTAACCTGTGCTGTGGCAACACAACCTGTGATGTGGCAACACATAGACAGCCTTATGTTCAGTCCCTTGTCATTTTATCAGCATTTTGCTTACCACTGAGAATCGAAAAAAGCTACGCTTGCACAGCATATGCTGCGATCATGTTTAAGGTTAACGTGTTGCCTTTTGTTTTTCACAAAGTGCAGGAGTTGTAATGAGTATTAGAAAAGGTTTTAAGGCCCTAAGCTAGATACACCTGAAAGAAATTGCAGAATACAGCGGGAAACAAGAATGAAATCAGCCACAAGGAAATGCATGTTCGTATCGAGTTGTTCACATGTTTTAAATATTTCTTTGTCTTAAAATAGTTGCATTTGCAAGTGAAAAACAACAGAGTTTTGATTTTATTTAGATTCCAATATTGCACATATAGGCCTCTGTGCCACAAAATGGTCGGATATGTGATACACTTGAAGGTGGTCTTTGTAGTCCCGTCCATAATGAATTTTCATGTTTTTAAAATTATACCTGAGTTTACGTCAGTACAAGAGATTTGCTGTTGAAATTGACTTTTTCCAATCTAAGGCATTGTTTTGATCCATAAGTCTTGCAATTAAGCTGAATTGAACTTCCAAATTTTCAGCTAAGTCTTTTAGCTTAAACATTTTCCGTCTTTTTTCAAGAATGTATCTTCTGTTCATTAATTCCTATTGCACTGTATTGTATTGTATTCAGCTTAAGCCGCCAGTATAAGACATTATACATACACAGGTACATCAACAAAAGAATGAACGTCGGGCAGGGACACCGAAAAACCTGAAGGTTATCTTGTCAAGGTGTCCCTAAAAATTGTGTAAAATACTATAACCAGTAGTATGTGGCTATTATCTACAAACAAATCTTGAAAACAAAAGAAAAAAAAGAATATTTGATATACCAAATAACAATAAATTGCAAATTCAGTCTAGTATACAATTCATTTAGCCAACATGAAGACAGTACAGATCAGAGACATTGTACTGTAGTATAGGTAATATTTAGGCACCAATATCAAAAGAAAAACATGACAGACAAATAATGAGTAGTTCGTTTGAAATAAACAAGTATCATGTAACTGACAACGATGAGAAAGTAAATTAAACTATCCTAGTCAAATACAAAATGCGTTTTATTACAAATAGTCAAGCTTCTTAGATATTGTACAGTGCGACAAGAAACATTTTATAATTTTTGGAGAATCTACCATATGAGAAATTTTTAAACTCTTGTGGTATACTGGACCATGTCACTGCTCCTTGATATGCTAGATTTCTTTTTCCCAGAGAAGAGCAAACTCTGGGGACAAAGTAATTTTGGTTGGCAGCTGATCTAGTGAAATGACAATGAGTTTCTGTAATTTTTTGAAAAAAGCTGTTATATGATTGTGGTAATGTATTGTTATGAAATTTATACACTAATTTAGATAGCTCTAATTGATATATATCTTTTATTTTTAAAAATCCCAGTTGTTTATATAAAGGAGTTATGTGACATTTAAAATCACTAAATGTGAGAGCGCGCAAAACATTATTATGGATAGTATTAAGAGGTTGAAGCACAGAATAGCAAGCTGTTCCATAGGATACGATGCATTATTGGAGATGACTATATATAAAACAGTAATAGATTATTCTTAAAGCATTAGTTGGTACAATGATTCGAATTTTATATATCATACTTGAAGCAAACGATAACTTAGATTTTAAGTATTTCACATGGGAGGTCCATTTCAAAGATTCATCTAACAAAACACCTATGTATTTTACAAACGTTTTCCGGTGTAACACAACATTATTAATGTGAATTTTGAAATTCCTTTTTTCTTCCTCAGCTTTATTAAATGACTTTCTCGTTAGAAAATACATGGATTTCTCATAATTTATAATTTATTGAGACGCATCCATTCATCTACATTTATTAACTCATTATTTACCATTACTTTTAATTCTTTTATATCACTATGTGCCAAACACAAATATGTGTCATCAGCATATAGTTTAGTATTGAATGAAGAACATTTGGGAAGGTCATTTACATACATGATAAAAAATAATGGGACAAGTGTGGAATCCTGTGGAACGCCACATCTAATTTTAAAATTTCCTATCAAAGAAAGTTTCTCTCATGTTTCTCACAGATGTCTAATGTGTAATAACGAAACCTGAAATTTTCAGGCTGTCGATTACGATTCCGCAAAGAATGGCAACGTTCAGCTGGAACTTTCGTCGGTTGATGGAGTTGACAACTTTAATGAAGACCCATACACATTCTTTGTATTTGATGCAGCAACGGGAGATCTTCGTTTAAATTTAACCAGAACAGACTCATCTTTGTTTGTTGGACAACATTATTTGCTACTAAAGGTAAACGCCGTGTGGTTGCTTAATGATTTCACATGCATTGCGATATTGTCACTTATTTCAATTTTGAGGTTCACTTTGTTAATATATGAACTTTGTGGTGTTCACAGAGAGAGTGAAACCAAAGTATGTTTTTCTGTTGTCTGCAGACGTGCAATTTAATAACTTAACTAAAAAACAACAGTTGGTAAAGACATAGCGACCGGAGCAGGTGGAGAATTGGTTTCTCTTACGATAATCACCACAATCTAAATCCTCCGCCCCGCGCCAGCTAGTTTAGGCTAAGGGGATGCAAACCTCATCTCTTGAACGATAAAAAACGGAGAAAAAATGAAAATTTGAAGCCAGCATAAACAGCACATGCCAACGAGGTTGAACTTCAAAGTCATGCGCTTGGAGAGGATAGTTAGTTGTTTCGTTTTCGCATTTTGGGCGCGTATGTCGAGTGTGATTTCAGCTCCGGTTACAAATCGTACAAAAAAGTAAAGAGTAATTTCTCTGGAACTTTTTTACACTGCTTCAATTCACAAACCCCACCATCCTGCCTCTAATGCTGATGAAAATCAGATCCTTTTTCCTGAAACAAATTATTAACGTTTTTACGTTAAATGCATGATTCACGGCCTGGCTTGTTCAGATGTATATATTTTTGTTTTGAAACAGATATTACATCGAAATTGATAGTATCCACAGGGAAACTCTTCAAAAGAACACCACTTGTAGTGTGTGTCTTTGAAGGTTACTCTTATTACATTTAAAGTAAAATACCTGAAGCGGTATTTTGAATGTCAGCAATTTCTAAATTCTGTGAATTCGTTAAACAAATTATATTTACACATAAACAGCTCGTCTAAGTTCACATTTGTTACTCTGTAAGGCCCAAGGCAACGAATAGCCGCACAGCCAGCCTAAACAAAATGGATGCAAAAATGATTTTGAATTAGTTGTTGCGTTGTTACTTAGTTTTCTATAAAGCTATAGATCCGTTTCTAAACCAAATTACTTTATCTGCAGGCATATGATCATGGAACACCACCTCGCCGAGCAAAAACGAGCATTTTGGTTTATGTCCTAGACACTTTAGTCCCATCGTCGTTGCGGCACCGAAACAAGGCAAAGAATTCAACATTAGCAGAAGGCTCACTCTCTACAGAGTTCTTCATCATCGTTTTGTCTTTGGCAGCTGCCACAATCTTGCTCCTCTTGATCATTGTCTTTGTAGTTTTCAAATGCAAAAGAAAAAACAAGGTAGCCTGTTGAAAATAATACTTCTTGAACATTTGTCTTACTGTTTAATTGCATTTGTTTACCCTCAATAAGACCTTTGCTCTACCACACGATAATTGCAAAAGATTAAGTAATTTGTCACATTCATGACTTAGCCAAACCAGTGGATTCAGGCTGGACCTCTTCGGTCTGTGTAGGAACGTCAGGAACGGCAGCCCTCAAAGTGTTTCAAAAATAATAAATTGAAGATGGTTTTAGGCGACATGGTACAGACTGTTATTTTATAGACGTAGTTTTCGAAGATTGAAATTATTTGATAAGTTGCATTAAAAAAATGTCCATAAAACATTCATTGAATTTCCATATCTGCTCCAACTTTTCTACTTGTCTGCTACTAAATGCAAGCTGTGCATGTAATTTTAATTAGTCGCAGTCGCAGCTGGTCACATCCTTCGAACTTATTAAAGTCGTCAATTGTCTTTCTATCAAATGCCATACGAAGTTCTAATGTACGCTGTATAAACATAACTTCCACGATTTCAAATTGTGAATCTTTTGTCTGTTAAAGACTACGTAAAATATCTTTGCTGGCTGTTAATCTCTGTCCAACGAAGCAAATGCACTAATAAAGTTTTCGAAGGCTGTGACGGCACAGTTTTAACTTCTTCATATCCTTTTCATTTAATGTTTAGAAGGTTCGAACCTACAACTGCAGAGACGCAGAAAGCAAAAACCAGCGGGTATCTGGGCCCAAACCAATCGAAGTTTCCCAGTCTGATGATATAACCAACCGAAATCCGAAAATGAAGTTTAGCAATGTCTCGACTGGCACAGGAAACAGGGATGTTAGGAAAGATGAAGCTTCTCTGCATGAAAGGGATTCTCAGTCACAAAGGTAAAGCACCTGATCAATATTTCGCAGGTGGTCTGCGAAATATAAAAAGCTTAAAATGCACGTTTGCAACATAATTGTGCGATACGTTTTGACAAGCAGCTGTTTCTGCGTGCAGCGCTGCCTCTGAAAACGCTACATCATCTCGACATGAGTGGGTGTCAAGGTGTCAAGTGACTACATCCATCGAACCATTACCTATAACTCTCAGTACGTTTCCACACAATGGGAAGGTGAGTAGTTGGGTTGCTGAAAAATCAATAAGGTTTTTTCGTGAATGAGAAGTTATAAAGATATATTCGTGAATGAGAAGCCAAAACGGTTTGCAGATACTCTATCTTGTAAAAATATCTTCCTGAACTTCCTTATCAAGATTAAAATCACCTATGTTCGTCATCATCGTCATGTTTTTGTGCTTGCTCGACAATACCAGAATAAAACAAATTGTTTCTTTTTTTACAGGTTCCCGGCACGAAGTTGCATGTATGTTATCCGCAAGGTAGCGTGCCACAGCCAGATAAAGACAGTGGGCGAGGAGACAGCGAACCAGACAGCAGTAGTTTTGTTGGATCGACTGACCGAGGTGAATGTGGGCTTGAGAAGATTGACTTTCTAAATTGTTTTTACTATTGCTGCAAGATGGTGTAGCTCGATGACTGCGAAATGTAACTAGTAATTCTTAAGTCGGCTAATTCACATTTCGCAAAACTTTTGATATCTCTCGCCCTTTTCAAGTACGCTTGATATCAATAAAATTTTTTGCAGTGGAAACCGTATTAATATAATTCTAACCAGGAAGTCTAGTGCGTTTTGGCTAGCATTTTTCTATTAGGAGTTCATGAACAATCGCAAAAACATTTCAAGGGAGAAAGTGCCACGAAACAAGAATGTCAACCTCCAGATTTGAAAAAGTCTTCATAACTTTTTCTGCGAGCGTGTCTGATAAGTTTGATGCAAACCTACTGTTTCGATAAAAACGTCCACAGAAACGATCCAATCTTACAAAAATAGCTTCGCCAGATGCGAGATTTGGGGTGAAAAACTATATTACATATCTTAGGATAACCTCCACGTGGCGATGTTTCGGCTGATGTCACCTCATCAGAACAGCACTAAGCTAAGCTTGCTGTGTTGTCACCAACAACTGCAGCAGTAATGATTCATTCGCCTGATTTTATTGCCCCTGTCAAGTGTTTCCCGTTTCACCATACCAGAATTAATTTTGTAATGGTGTGAAACATTACGTTAATTTCAAACAGGCAGTTTTGTTAACGTTTCACTATTAGTCAGTAGAAAATATATACAATATTGAAAGCAGTGAATAACAAGATTTGTTGGATGATTTTTGTTTCAGACGATCTGTGTGTATGTGTAGTGCAACAATGTTGTACGAAATTTTGTGAGTGTGGATTCAGCTTCCATACGTTTTCAGATCACTAGAAAAAATCGTCCATTTTTCCAAACTAACGACAAGCACACAACGTATACGATACCCTTGGCTTACCATATATACCAGTCTTATCTCCCTAATTTTATGAACAAGCATTTTTGTGTTGTACAGAATATCAAAAACCACCCGAACAACTTTGGTCAGAATACAAGTTGAAATACGACCGCCCTGTGTTTGCCAGCAATTCTCGCTGCACAGAAGAATGTGACAGAATGGGCCACAGCGACTCCTGCTGGATGCCATCACCAGGTAAAATCAACGTTTTCACATGTGTAGACCTTCCAAAGTCTTCGATTTTTTGAATGACTTGCTGGTGAAGAGATTTCAAACTCTCTTTGGTCTAATTCACGAAATGCAGACAAAGTTTAGGTATAGATGCCAATTTAAACCCATCTGTCCCAACTTTCTGTTATTTCACGAGGTAATCAATGGAATTTCAGGTGTTTTTCGAAACGCCTAGGTGGGCACCCTGTAAAGACTTGAAACGGTAAAAGCTGTTGTTAGTCTCATCTTAGCTTCGAATTCCATCTGTCTCCCTCAGGAAAATGTGGCAACCAACACATCTAGTCCCATTTCGGTCAGAAATGACTATTCCTAATATATCCAGTCAATTCTTTGAAAAATATGAATTATTTCTTAGATGTGTAGCTTGGAAAATATTGAAGAACTATATATTTTGCTTTGGAAGAAAACCTAAACGCATCTCGATTTAAAATATACTAGTGTCGTCGAAATCAGAAGAAAACCTAAACGCATCTCGATTTAAAATGCATTAGTGTCGTCGAAATCAAGACGTAAATTGGTGCCCTGGAGACAATTTGCATATTTGTGTGTGTGCAAATTTTATGTTAACTCGTTTCAGTCCACTTAGATTTTTTCAATAAGTCAGAGGGACCTAAAGTCTCTGTGATTCATGCATTTGAATTGAATCTGACGTTCGAAGTGGCATTGGTAATGATAATGTTAACATGCGGTTTGTAATCCATCGACCTCATTTAATCTATCAGTCAACAGCCTTTAGATTGCACATAAGTTGTTTCTCTTGCATTAACGCCTTTCATTAACAATTACAAAGACTTAGCTCATCGCTTAGCTTTACCCGCGCTTTAACCACTCTTGCTGGTATCATCCGCGAACATTTGGATTTTGCCTCTTAAAAGTATGCCTGCAACCAGGGTAGGTATTCCGTAATGAGAACTGATACCAATTAAACTCTGTCATTTAATTTCAACATCGGGTAATCACAACTGCAGACGATATAGGGAAACGATATTTCGAAGGGTTGATATTGTTGTGCTTTTGGTTAGGAAAGATTTGTTTATTTACGGAATACCTACCCTGGTTGCAGGCATACTTTTAAGGGTCAAAATCCAAGACAGCCAGCCACGTCAAAATCCTTCGCTTGCAATGGTTTGTGAATTGCCTCGCGCTGCTGGCCTCGGCTTGTTGTCGTACGTTATGGCCTTACGTAGATTTTGTTTTAATATTCTCTGCATAACTTTTGGCCCTGCATTTGCTTTCAGCAATTTTGACGTGGTTGGCTGTCTTGGGTTTGCGTTTGACGTCTTTTGCGTCACAGGATTGTCTCTTCTTGCGTCACAAAACCTTATGGTTTTGAATTGCTGACATTGCCAAGTGTTGCTTTATTTTTTGACCGAAGATGGATTAAGAATAATCCGAAACGTCTCGAAATAAAACATGTATAGTTTTTTGAAGGCTTTTTTAGTGTTGATGAAACTGTTAAGTCTATCCCAATTTTATGCTCCAATGTTTATTTCGGTAACAAGTTGGTACTGACTAATTGGACAAAATCCTTTGCTCGATTGGGGCTACAAGCGATGTTGTTACGAAATTACTCCCTCCCTTTTCAATTCCCACAAACACTCAGTCTATTAATTCAGTAGTCCCGACAACGAATAAAAAGAACAGTGCTAGCCTATCTAATAAATTCTGAAACCCTTGGAAACAAAATTCTAAATACTGAAACCCTTATAAACAAATCTCCACCTCAATCAAACGAGTTTACGTTTTCTTTTCTGGTGTGGATTTGTTGACTGACAAATATCTTGACTACTTTCAGAAAGTGCAACCATATAATCATATGTTTTCAACGCTCCCCTTTCAGATTTCGAGACCAACGAAGTTCCCAGTGCTTTACCTCAGCACGACTTTCACAGCGAGTATTCGCGGGTACTGGAAACAATTGAAGAAACGGTGTTAGTGCCGAACCCTTGCTTTGCATACGAGTACGATCCAGATGTGTTACGGGAAAGTTGCGATAGAGCAACCGCTGCGGGGATGATGGCGTCATATTGTCAACTTTCGGATAACATCCCGGGAAACGATGTCTGCTTATATAATTCTTTTCCACATCACTGTGCACCCGCAAGGGAAAACGTTTATGACGGTGGATTGGCTGAAAGTGAACCCCTTTCTTCCACTCCTTTGAGTGGAACTTCTGACCCTGTGTTATCCCGAGTTTCATACAGTCAGTCATCATCAAGTCGCGACAACAATGTCTATAACACTGGATATGTTTCTTTACGTGGGCGAAACCATAGCGATGTTACTGGTAGCGTTACTATGCGAGAAACTCAAGCAATCATTGAGGACATTGACAAGCTTTTGACTTCTTCTTGACTTGGTTATCACTGTAACTGCTTTTCAGCATTTTATTGTTTTCTATCATTTTTTCTGTTATTGTTAATAATTCTCAAATAAATCTTTAAAAGGTGTATAAAAGCAAATTGCTTGATTTTTCAACTGGTATGCTTTGTCATGTCAAAAAATAGTCACGTTGTAGACGAGCCAGCCCCAAAGAACCCTTGCTATTTTTGAGTTTAAAAGAAGCCTGCTGGAATAGTATGATCTTTGGCCAAATCTTTCCAAAAAGTGATGCTCTTCAATCTGCAAGTTAAAACAATAGGTGACTGGAACTCAAAACAAGCAAGGTAGCTTTGCCTTCCAGTTGCCTCATACACCCATGCGTGGGCAAAATATTTTTAAGGTATTAATGCTTGAAATGTTTCTCTTCATACCAAGCAGTAAAAATAGGAAAGCCTCGGATTTGCAGCAATGCAAGGTTCCTGCTGGTGGATGTGTTGCATTTCTGAAATTTTCTCTGGTTATAATCGTGAGTAATAAGAACTTACCACGTTTTATTAACAGACAGTTCCAGCGAATATGACCTGAAGCTTTTGGCAAAACTGCAAATATTTTTGATCTTTCCTCGTTGAAACGAACGTCCAACAGGACATAGTTATAAAGGTAGACATAGCTGAAAAAAGTGCGAATACGATAAAGCCCTTCTTTTTTTCCGAATTTGATATGCTGTTTGTCCGCAATATACCATTGGGATTAAGCATTTTTTAGCCCAATGCACTGTGTTAATAGATGTCTTTGTGTTTCGTTCTTTGTTGAGGAGCATGTGCAGAGTAAAAAACAACAAAAATAGGAAATGACAAGAAGTACGTCTCTTTCTGCTATTTTATAAAAAGGAGAAGAAAAGCGACCCGACAGAGCAGTTGCGATAGAGAAACCACGTGAGACCAATCGTTTGAAAAAACTCTTTTTCTATATTTTGTTTTAATGATGCGCTGCGCGTCATTTCATGTTTGCTGACATTTCAAATTACCCACTCCCTACTGTACATTGTCTCTAAGTCACTGTTCAATTCCATTCGTTTGTTTGCACTGGTTCCAGTGCAGGGGCAAAAAAGACCAGAACGTGGTCTACCAGAGGTGCTATCGCAACACTTTTTTAATCTAATGAAGCGTAAGAGCAGGGAAATCAATCATTATCAACACACTTGAAAAAACATGTAGCAACAGCAAAAATCAAAGAATCACTGAAAAAATACTGAAAGTAACTGAACTAACACACAAAAGAAGTAAATAATGACAAGCGTAAACAACAAACGATTACAGACAGAAATTTTGAGGGAGAAAAGGAAAATGTTGCTAAATCTAAAGGTGTTTTTAATCAAGTTTTGTATGCATCATACATGAGCATTTTCAAACTTCACTTGGAGCGGTGATTCTGGAAAAACATAATTTTGAGTTTCGGTTTTGGCCACAGGTTAATTATTGAGGAACATTTTTATCAAGCTTAAAATACTTACTAAATGCATCCGCTAGTTGCGACCTCTCATGTAGGTACACGAACAAAACTACTTCGAAGCAGTAAAGATCTTTCAGCTGCACAAATTTTGGTACTTTGCGAAGTTCTAAATTCCTTTACGAGGAGTAATCAACATTGTTTAAACATCTTTCGGCGCATTTCATATTGATCGATATTTTTGTTGATAAGATGATGTTGTCATCCCCAAACAATAATCTCATCCTGCACTGGGAAATGATCACATTTCGATATGACATCCGCGATGCTTGTTTACTATAATAATGCTTTATGTAGTAAACAAAACCTACCCATATTCAGAAATGTCACTTTAAAGTTTTTGCAGTGTTCCCTCCATGCCAAATTTTAATCGATAATGACGCTCAAATATTTGCAAGGCAAAACTCTTTTAACCCCACTACGATAGACACTTAGGTTGTAAGTGTACGATAACTTTTCCATTCGTGATTAGAACAATTTTTATTTTACATGCGTTGACTGTATAGCTTTGATAGCAAACAAGCAATTCAGTACCTCGGCTGTATCTCGTGTGGAAGAACTTCGCAAACATTTTAGTAGCATTTTACAGTAGCTAAGATTGTGTCACCGTCAAAACGTATATTTTCATGAGATCAGGGTTTTATGAGACTACAGATTCCAGAAATGATAGTTCTTGAAGTTATCTTGTGTTACTTATGTGCACATACTCTAATTTATCTTTGGGCATTCCAACCAACCCCATGGTTTGCGAGTTGGTTCCCTTCAAGGAAGGTGAAAACCACTGCGGTTGCCTTTTAGGCAATTTACTGGTCATAGCTCGCCGACCGATTGCGCTAAAGTGTCAATGAAGGCATCACAAGATGCGGACTTTTCCTGTACATTCTTCAAAAAAAAGTGACATTTGAAAGTTTTTCACAGTTCATAATGACGTCACAGGGTCGTTCTGGTGACGCCACACTGCCACTCAAAATTTCAAATGCATTACAGTGGATTTTGCGTTCCTTAAAAGGAAATAAAGCGATATACAGCACTGTGTCGAAAGTGTACCGTACATTTAGAAATACCACGAGTGTAGTAAGGTGTCTGTCAAGACTTTGCTGAAGCGTACTGTGAACATTTTGATTAACAAAGTCTTGGTCTTGAACATCTCTACAAAAGTTGTGACTGGTTATTGTGTTGCTTAGAGTGGTGTTTGATAACCAGATCGCAAACATTGGCAATCGTGAAGCTTAATTCCTTCAATGTTCGAACCGCGTCACCAAATTCTTTAGAAAAAAAGTTCAGCTACATGAATATTGAGAGCAAAAGGTGAGAAAAAAGCGAGCTTTTGTGCAATCTTTTCTCTGTAGGTGCGCAATAACTTCTCTTTATACCGGCAATCAATTTCTAGTTCTTGAGTTGAAACCAGAGTTGTGGAGCAGGAGCCAAAACCTGTAGCCCAAGCAATTTTCGGTGGCTGGAGACAGAACCGGAGCCAAAAACTTTAGATGGTGGAATCGAAACAGAAACCGGAGCCTGAAATTTAGGTTCCGGTTGTACAGCCCTATTTTATGGGGCAGGTGAGTTGTACAAAAAATACAATGTTTTTCAGTTTTCATTGGACTAAATCATTCTGGAGCCGGAGCCAAAAACTTTTAGACGTTGGAGCCGGAGCTGGACCCAAAAAATTTAGATGCGTGGGGCCAGAACCGGAGCCTGAAATTTGAGTTCCGGCTCCACGGCCCTGGTTGAAATCGTCGAATGAATGAGAGATTTTGACTTTGGAAAAACAACTAGAATTCTCTGTTTGCATTATAGAAATTGATTATACAGTATAGCCAAATAATTTTTATTTTATTGCCGTAGTAAATTTGGTTTCATCGCTACAATAAAATCACGACAATTGTTTAGTTCAATGGTTTGGTCATTCCGGATAGTTCTGATGAAGCAATGTCATTTAGCTGCTTAAGAATTTGTCCACACTCTTTTTAAGTCTAATTCATTTTCCCTGAAAAATATCTGCAGCTAAATAATGAGTTAGTTGCATGCAAATTAATCTTATTTATGTCACGAAAGGTTATCTTGCAAGGTTGTCCTCAGGGAGAGTTGGCTGCCGTCTAAGCAGCACTGGCCAAATACTAAGTTCTTCACAAAACAACCTGATACAGGAGGCGAAAAACATTATTAGCAACGTTCTTTGTGTGTTGCAACGTGCAGAGTATTGCTCTGGCAATTATTTTATAATTTTGCTGAAGAAGACAGGTTGCAGAATAACAGTTTCAATTTTTTTTGTTTATGTTCTCTTTTCGTATATCTTAAATTCAAGTACCATATCACATGATTCCGTTGTGTTATACAGGGAAATAAAATGGATACATCTTTTTGGACCATTCTGCACAAGCAACGCCAACAGGACAAACCTTGAACACTCCTGAATAAATGGGCATAAGTTGTTTCTTATCAAAACGTCCAATTTCTTGACGAAATCATAATCTGATGCTGACGAACACTAATGTTTGGTAATGGTACCCAAAATCCGATGCGTAATCATTTGGGTTAAGCAAAAAAATTACAAGAGTGTGTACCTGTTGCACATTTGACAGATATGCAATGTCATTCAATAGGTACGGATCAAAGCGTACTTTAGCGGGGTTAATATGCGCGCAAAAGCACCTTACAGTCAGTTTGGAACACCGATCTCATGATCTCACTTGACTTTGAATGTCGGTGTCATCCTTCAACGAGGCTTGAAGCACTACAACAAGATATTCACCGAGCTCAGAAAAAATCAATTGCGTAAGTTTCATTGTTCTTTGATCACCAAACTTCAAAACGCTGAAAAGCTTTCAGATTTCTAATCGGTCTTTGCTGCGACCCTCACCTACGGTAATGAATATGGCACAAGGACTGAAACAGTGCTATGTCAAGTTCAAGGGGCAGAGATGGGATTTTACGAAGAGTTCGCTGCGTAACACTTCGCAACGAAGTGAGCAGGGGTAAAATTCGTGCACCCCTGAATGTCAAGTCATTTCTCCTCCGAAGAGAGAGATCCCAGCCATGGGTATCAGAAGAAGTTTTTCTAGGTGCTGACCAAAAATGATTTTTTCCAGTGGGGGCCAACAGCGGTGAGATTTCATTTTACAAATCGAAAAGAAGAGAAAAACATATTTCTACTAAAACTTTAATAGGAAAATATCAAATTTCAAATTCCAGGAGAGCCTTATCCCCCACTGCCCCCTCTGCGACGCTCATGATCCTAGCTAAGATGGTTAGGCCGCGTAATCAGAAAGCCTAAGAAAATATTGGCGAGGCTAATCCTGTTGACTACACTCACGAGAAAGAGACACAGAGGTCCACCAAGGACCAGATGGCAAGATTGCGTCTGCAACCTGGTTTGTTCGAACCTTGGTGTGGAGCCAAAAGAACTACCGGAGGTTGTTCAAAACAGTCGGGTATTTTTAGGCTGTCTAGAGCTGCTGCCGCAGTGACCCTGCCTTAATTAAAAGTAGGTGTGAAATGTGAAGTTAAAGTGTTGCGTGACACCAACTGATCGGTTACGAAGCGGGTCCACCCAGCTGCAATGATGCGGTATTTGCAAAAAACTAAACTCTTACTCTAAAAAAAAATCTCTTTCGCTTTAATGACCAATGTCAACAATGCGCTACAGAAGAAGACTAAGAAAGAAATAAATGTTTTTCACAATTATCTAAACTCAATTCAACAACTAGAAGAGCATTCAATTATCAAAATAAAAAATAATTCTGGATGTGTTCTTCTAAATTTCAAACTTGTTTTCCTGCGTTAGAATAGTAGGCTATAACCAGGCTTGTCCATGTTTATAGGCTTTGTCCGTATAGTTATAGACCAAGGTTATAAACTTGTCCATTACGTGACGAATTTCAAGCGCACTCTTCCATTGCATGTGACAAATCCCTCGGGAATGAACGGTGGACGTGAGATTTGCCCTGTTCCATCCTTAATAATTCCAACGTCAGTAGTAGAAATATTCTGACGTTGAATACCGTTATTGTATCCTCACAGCAAAGTATTAAACGCAGACGCGCACTGTCCTGGCTCAATAACGCAATGCCCCCGAAAATAAGGTTTTTGGGCCCTTTTTCAGAAGACAACCAAAAAAGGTCACCCAATTGGCATTGGTCCATTTACAACCGTGGTCCCTAATGATGGTTTAGCAATGATTCTGTAGAGGCGAGACACTAGACATGCACATGATGAAATGTACTTCGTATTGCTAGTTTCATGGGAACCCCATGGGATGGGCGAGTCACAAGTTGCCATGGCATAGGACAGAAAAAGTGTCCCATGGTGTATTAGTGTTTTTTGCACTTTCTCGTTAGTTTCTCATCTACGCGAAAAACCAAAGACAGTTTTTGACATACGTGGCAGTTAGACATTCTGTCTGTTTGGCCACAAGATCGGATGAACAACCTCCCATATGAATACACCGCTTATGTGTAGATATTGTTGCTCACGTAACTGAGGTAGCTCACATCTACCCGATCAATTAATCAAGGACTAAACTCGTACGTTTACAGCGCTACTCGTACATCATAATTTGGTTCGTACAGCCTTACAGTTACCACGTATTTTAAAAAGAACTAGTTATACGGGGAACTATGTTGCGGCCCAAGTTCTGATCGATGAAGCTTTTCTCGCATTGAACGTCGTCACACACTTTTAACAGGTATGTTATCTGAGAGCATGCGCTTAGACAGATGGCTAAATCGAACGTTAGTGATCCTGTTTCCCAGCATTTCTGAATCGCTGAGGCATTATGCAATTTTTTGCTGAAGTACTTATCATACTCGTCTTTTTGTGATCACATTCAAGGTGTTTTTTTCGAAAAATCCAGGTTTTTGCAATTCTTGACAAAACTCCGATTGGCAACGGTGTCTCATTAATACAACTGAATTTATTCTGATGATGCTCAATTTGTCAGACAAAACTTCTACTCTTCAGCATCCATTTCTGTTGCAGTGACAGTCATATTTGTTCTGTTGTACACATTTGTTTCAACAGTAGACAAACTTTAGCCTTGCGGCAAGCTTCTGAGGAATCTGCCTGCTTTCTGCTTTCATTTTTCTGCGACGATTAAAACTTGCAAGCGTATCTATTTTTCATAGTTAAAGGCCACAAAAATGGCGGCAAGTAAATCAGTCACAGTTTATTGACGGGGAAACTAGTTTCGCGTTTTCCAACGCATCATCAGTCCTGTAAATGTAAGACAATCCTGTAAATGTAAGACATCAGTCCTGTAAATGCAAGACAAACATTTGTTTCAAGTTGAACATCAATTTCATCTATTTTTTTGCAATAATGCCATTTTAATTCAGGAATAAAAAAAACTTTCAAAATGAATTATTGAAGGTCACTTCGTTGAAAGCAGCATAAATGTACTTTTGATGTGTGTTTCTATTTTCATGAAAAAAATTTTCCGAGTTTTCAGGGTTTTGTCGTGAAACTTAAGCGTTCAGTTTTTGACTGGGTTGATTGTTGGATAAACTGTAAAGCAAAACATAATAATCGCAGCTTTAATTCATAAAACTACAGGTTATAACTCTGCTTGTGGCTTTTTTCTCATTCTCGTTGTTTTAGAGTTTTTTATTTCAGTCGTGTTCGTGAATTTTAAAAAGGATTTTGCCATTTAAGAATTGGCTAATTCCTGAATTACACTTATCTTCACTTTATCGCCCGAATCAATTAATCATTCTGACACAGAGTTCTCTTTCAAGGAAACTGCGTAGTATTTAAGTGCTTGTTGCGTATCGACTAGAGTCCTGCGCGGGCCGAGTTAACCCGCGCGCATTGCGGGTAACCGCATTTGCGGGGCGGGTGCTGGAACCCGCAGAGCTATGCGTGCGAGTGCGGGTTGAACTGGGTGGGTTGGGCGCGAGATAAGGAATTTTTGTGCGTGCTACTGATTGATCACCCAATGCATGTGAAAAAGACATTAGTAAAAAATTCAATGCTAGAGAGAGCTCGCGGTGCAAGGGTGTAACAACATTTTCCAGTGGTGGCGAGACCACAGATTGTAGTATCCACTATCCAGCTCTCAGTGAACTTGTAAGAAATACGTTCTGGCTCATGGCAACTAGCGCTGCTAGCGAATAAGTGTTTAGTATAGCTGGGCATGTCTTGAATAGCAGAACAGCAAAGTAGAAGAGCTCGTCAGTGAACGACATACTCTTTTTCAACAATGCTTTTAAGCTAAGAACGAAGCGTTCAAGGTTGACCAAAAGGTTTCACTTTGGGGTTGAAATGATCCACTAAGTTGCCATTAGCGATGAAACGCATTGTTGTATGACTTTTTAGTGGTGTTTAGACACACAGTGGCTGATGCGGGTGTGGACCGAAAAAAGTGGGGTTTGGAGGATGTGCGGGGTTGATGCGGGTTTAACAGGGTTGGTACACAATGGCCAGGCGGATTCTCATAAAAAGTCGAATCTTTGTGCTGAAGGCCAAACGTGGTTTTCATTTATTTTTATAAATAAATACTTTCATTGACATAATTTGGAAAGTTGGTATTGCTAGACTGACCAGATTTTTATTTCTAGATCCAATTAAGCCTACTGGCGTGCTCCGCGACTTCATGGTCAAACCAAACAACTTTTAACCAATCTTTTTGAATGTGATTCATAGTATAAAGTGTACATCAACCGTCGCCTGGTGTCATCAGCAAACAAAGCACAGCATATGAAAATCAATAAACACAAATATCACAAAATATCACGGATTCAATTAATACCAGGATCTAATCTTTGCCGATTTTAAATCTGGAGAGCAAATCTAGCTATGTACTTGTTAGTGCTGACATAGAACTGTAGCAGCAAACAATGACACTGCCAACTAATTCCAATTCCATCTGTTTCACCAGTTCGGAAATGAAAATGACCTTAGTAGGTTTGGTGAATGCCGTCACCTTTGTGGGTTTGGTGAATGCCGTTTAGTGCAGAAGGAATAGAAAACTAAATCAGACCAAAGTGGTGCTACTGCAATTATGAAAAGTGGTTATAATGGTGATAATAACACACAAGTGCTATATATGAAATCGAATACCGTTCGCAGTACCTGCAAGAAGATAACAGCACACAAGTTCTATTAGTCGCATTCAACATCTAGAAATAAAAGCGTTCAAATTCGTGGCCAGTGCAGCTGCTTTCTGAACTGAAAATATAAAGTTGTAGAGGTATCGCATTTTGGCATGCATATACTGTATCTAAATCCTAAATCCAACAGATGTTTTTGCAAAATGAAATAAATTAAAACAGAGTTTTCCAACTTTCACAAACGTCAAAATCGAACTTTGGTGATCCTGTTTCCCAGCATTTCTGAATCGCTGAAGCATTATGCAACCTTCTGAATAAGTTTTACGTAAGCAGCATGCACGAAATGTAGTCTTCTCAAAAATTTTACACGTAAATTCAGAGAAATACGCTTTGCTTTTCGCAGAGTGATGAACTAAATCTGTTAAAAACACAGAAATTGTTTCGAAACAAAGAAAAACTTGCTTTAATCGAAATGTTCGAAGACATTTGAAGAAGGTTATGCATTAAATCAGTGATTTAAAGAAAACGTGGATTTTTAAAATGTTCTTTGTGAAATGGATCTAATGCCTCCATAAAATTTCAAGTCTTGATCCTCTGCGAGATTTCTGTTAAAATGTGCTTGTCATGTTTTCCCAGCTGTGTTACATGTTCAGTAAGATTGCAAACATGGGAATGGCAACAGAAAAGATAAGATCTGCAATATGTGCTCCGGAATGATTGGATAAGCCTGCAAATAGAAAAATAAGTCCAAAAATATCATTTTAATAACTAATATTGTAATGTAGGCTTTCATTAGGACATTCAATACAACTCTTAATGTTGTATTTGGCAGTAACATTATCGTACTTTGGGCACTGATGAACAGTTGTTACAACAAAACATAACATACGTTTCACAGTGCGGTGATTATCATCCTTATAATATGAACGTTTTAGAGCAAAAACGTGCCAAAGTAACTTGAGGATAAAAAGTAAACTTAAGTATGATAAAATATGTTGTAATACTCACATTTATTACTCAATATACATTTATTACTCAAACAGATTTAAAGTTTTTCTTACATATACTGTACATTCCAATTGCAAAACTTAATTGTACATTCCAATTACAAAACTTAATACAATTTGATGCATTAATACAAAATTCTCATCAGAAGAATTTACCAATATTGCACCCATCAGTGTTGCAAGTGCTATTACATCTTTGTATTGAGATGCTTTCTTGTGTAAACTTTTGGCATTCATTGCCTATGCTTTCATAACTACAACCTCGTTCGATGTTCCAAGAATAATCGTTTGCGGCACCTGAAAAATCATTACTGATTAATTGTGGACACGCAAACAAACTGACGTGTGAACAAGGCACACTTTCATTGATTTTTCACTGAAATGTTAATTTTTTAAAGAACGTCAATATAGAGCTGAAATTATGTTCAAAGTCTGTAAAAACGTAGGTTTTGGTCATTACTTATGTTTCTAGCCCGATGTGTGATAATACAATGTATTGTGATCACCATCAGTGCTTTATGTTTTAAGTAGATAATAACTTTCTTTGATTTTGACCCGTGTTTGTAAGGATTTCAAGACAACAAAAACACTGTTTTATTTTCACTTTTTTAAAGTAAAATATGCAAAACTGATCCCGGCGTACATCATTGGCTTGAGAGGGCTTAAAATCCTTTACACTTTTCCACAATCTCTGCCAGCCTGCACACCGAGGCAAAAACAAACCCGAAGAGTTTTTTTAACACACAATTTTGTGCTTGGTTGGCCTCTGGATTGCATTCCCGTTAACAGAGCCAGTAAATATTGGCTTATCAATCTTTTGGAAGATTATGGGCAAAACATCATACTGCCGCGAAAAAATGTGACTGGATGTTTAGAAATTTACAACTTTCGTTGTAGCACTTTTTTCCCACAACGTCTCACCGACGCTACTACTGTAAGGAGTGGAAACGTGTGACTGGTTAACAGAAAAGTCCTGCTTGCCTTTCGTGCAAACTGGCGATCAGCGTGCAAGCAAATCTTTTGTTGATTCACAGCCCATAGATTGAAATATCCAGCTATCTTCGAACACTACACATTTTCAACAGGCAGCAACTCAGCTTACATATCAGCCTATATGACGATATTAATCCTGAAGTTACAACAATCAATAACCTGTCTGGCTAGTTGGCGAAATAAATTTTCAATTGTGATTGACTGCCATCATAGTTATTGCATCTCAATCTTTTATAAGGGAAAAACCCATTGTTCTTGAAAGGATACGGTAAGTATTCTGTGGGAGGGTATCTATTGTGTTTTTGTTGTTATTTGGCCAAGGTCAGTGTTGTGCCACACAGTGCAATTGCTTTGGGAAAATTTTTTTCACAAGAATTCCCAGCACTTTTGTGTGACGTGTTTGTTTGTATTATATTGTGTACTGAAAAAAACACCCAGGTGCGTAACAGTAAAAGCAAACGCTGTCTGTAAATAACTGAAAACATTCCCAAGTTTGCAGTTGGGAGACGGCAAAATCCTTAGGTTGTAGGTTATCTCGCCGATACTCGTAAACATGCCAGAGAGATACAAATAAACAAAAGAAACATTTGAGAGTCAGAAATAAACAAACGAAGTACGGAAAGCAAGAAAAACAGCGTAAGGAAAAAGTTTACCAAGGCAAAACACTGTGATTCAGCTGATGCTCTAGTGCATTGGTTCTCAACCTATGGGTAATTAGTAATTACCCACATGTGGGTAATGACAAGGCAGCAGGTGGGTAATTAGCTGAACTTAAATGTTTTGAATTATAGGTATAATAAACAATGTTTCAGGTGCTCTTCTCTTTTTTAAGCTTTCTAATCGTAATTCGCTTTCATTTTTGTATTTTACGATGCCTTCTAGCAATCTAGTATTTTCAGACTTGTTTCCACGTAGTGATTTGTCTCGTGTTGTAACCAATTTTTGTGATGTAACAGATTTTTGGTGCTGCTATGCTGGCTAGTCTATATGTGAGAAAGCTAGAAAAACAACCTAGAGCTGTGTGTTGATTAAGGCAGAGTTGTGTGTGCTACTATAGCCGAGTGCACAGTTGCTAGAGTTGTTAGGGTTGAGCAGAGAGTGCTATGTTTTTTCATGTTAAATTTTTAGTTGCAGAGAAAAGAATGGCTAAAGCTAAGAGAAAATATAACGATACTTTTCTTGACTATGGATTCACTTTCACAGAGAAAGTTAATGAGCAGTTACCCCAATGTCTCATTAGTTTCAAAACCCTCTCGAATGCTTCCATGAAGGCGAATCAACAGAAGCAACATCTTTCGAACACCCACCCGCAATTCATTGACAAAAACAGGAGCTTCTTTGAAATGAAAGCATCCAGCTTAAATAAAAATGAAATTGGACAGTACAGGACAATTTCAGACTCATTCAAAGGCGATAGTGACTGCGTCTTACGCAATTCCTCTTCAAGTGGCTAAGACCAAAAAAACACATAACATTGCTGAGACGCTGATAAAGCCCTGTCTCGTAGAGTGCGCTGGTATTTTGTTGGGTGAGGGAGAAAAATCAGAGGTAAAGCAGGTCTCCTTGTCCAGTGACACTGTTAAATCTCGTATTGCAGATATGGCCTGTGCTGTCAAATCGCAACTCCTCGAAAATATCAAAACTTCACCTGTGTTTGGAATACAACTTGATGAGTCGGTTGATTCTGCAAACTTCTCTCAATTGGTATTTGTTCGGTATATTCACAACAAAACTATTGAGGAAGACTTTCTTTTTTGCCATCCATTGGAAACAACCACAAAGGCTAATGATGTGCTTAAGCTTGTGGAAGACTTTTTTACAGCAGAAGGTTTGGACTGAAACAAACTTGGAAGTGTTTGCTCAGATATGCTCAGGGTGCGATCAGGCTTTTTGACACTTATACTGAAAAAAAAAAAATCCTAAAGTAATAGGAACGCACTACATTATTCGTCGAGAAGAGTTGGCAGCAAGAACTATGTCACAACCAGTTAAGCAAGCACTTGATTGTGCTAGTAAAGTTGTCAACTATATAAAACCGAGTGCTCTGAATACCAGACTCTTTCGAAAATTATGCCAACATATGGATGCTGAATATGATTCTCTGTTGTTTCACACTTCTGTTTGCTGGCTCTCAAAAGGAAACATGTTGATTCGGCTTGCGCGTTTATTACCAAAGGTTATTGAATTTTTTTAAATTCAACTTAACAAGAACTGAAGACTGATATTGCTGACATAATGTTTCAAAACAGATTGGCATTCTTAGCGGACATATTTTTTCATTTCAAAGAACTGAACTGCAATTTGCAAGGTGTCGGCGCAAACATACTGGAACTACGAGATAAGATTGCTGCTTTTATTGCAAAGCTTAAACTTTGGAAAACAAAAATACAATCTGGACAGAGAGTAGCAGTCTTTCCAATGATGAATAAAATGAATGAGACTAACGGTATAATCAGCATTGTTCAGAGTGAAGCTGTTGACCACTTCAATAGCCTGATTGAAGAATTTCATCGTTAATTTTCCGGTGTTGAACACAAAACACCTATGATGGCATTAACAAGGAACTCTTTCGGAGTTTCTGTTGAAGATCTTCCGAATGAACAAAATGAAGGTGAAGGTATTCAAGAAGAGTTTCTGGATATGATTCATGATTCAACTGTCAAGGCTTCCTTTGAAGATGAAAGTTTCGAAAAATTCTGGGTAATGATGGAGAAAGCATATCCAAAAGTTGCAGAAAAACCACTAACATTGTTGAATCTGTTCCCCTCTACTTATCTCTGCGAATCAGTATTTTCAAGTGTTGTTGCTGTTAAAACAAAAGCTCGAAACAGATTGTCAGTTTTGGACTCAGATTTGCGTTGCGCTATCTCCAAAATCGCACCCCGTATTTCATTGATTGTAGACAAAAAACAAGAGAAAAAATCTCACTAATTGTGTTGTATAAACGTTGACTTCGTTCATTAAATTGTTCCTTTTGATAAATAGCATTGTTTTATATGGAGTATAGCCGATAGATTATATTTTGAACTAGCAAAATAGATAAGTTAGATTTTGGAAAATTGAAAATTGGTCTAAACAGAAATGAGTAACGAAGGAAAAAAGGTTAAGAACCACTGCTCTAGTGGAAAACAGATATAGCAATATTCGGTCACAATTTGACAGGCGTGGTTTAAAATGAAACGAAAGCTTAGTACTGTGATATCCAATAATCACACATAACTTTTTCAAGCAGGTGGAAAGGTAAATTTTTGTATTTCGCATTAACTTCTCACCATGTCAGTGGTTTTTTTTAAGATGTTTATTTTTTACTAATATTACTGTGGACACTAGAAATAAAATTGCTTTGATTGCTAGTATATCTTGTATTATAGTTATATACATCCGATGATCTCTGGAACAGACAATTGTAAATACTGGGCAGGAACCCTCATGAAATCTGCGCATTAGTTTGGTCAATTCCAATATATGCAGTAGGCCTGTATATCCTGCACATTTAGAAACTTCAATGTTGTGCAAATGAGGTTTACATGTATGTCATAATTACTGAATGTCATGTTGCGCAATATGTTTTTTTGTTTCATGTGACCCTCAGGCTGGGGAAAGACCCCCAATCCGCAATACAATAATTTAAATTTGTTTGAGTTATTTACGCAAAACTATAGTAAAGTAATTTGAGTATGCTTACATGTAATATGTTTCTGGTTTTGTAGATCACATTAGATGCCAAAGCGAACTACATTTCAAGATGTTTTATATGTAATGAGTATGTTTACATGTAATATGTTTTTCGTTTTGTAGATCACATTTGATGTCAAAACAAACTTCATTTCAAGATGTTTTAGATGTAATGACCAGTTACAGTAAGCTTTACGCGGAGATATTTCACAGATTACTCATGTTGATGGTTGCCAAGCCAAACTTTGGATTCCTTGCTAAAATACTTTGTACTTTCTTTCCTATCAAAAGATACATTGACTTAGGATAATTTATATATAGTTCATTCATGAACAACCAGTGATCCAATCATGTACTTAAGTAAGTCATGATTAACCATAGCTTAATCACATTCCAGTCTATCTTCTTTGCAAGCCATGATTAACCATAGCTTGCAAAGAAGATAGACTGGAATGTGAAAGAGTCAGATACAAATATATTTCCTCAAACTTCCCGCGCTTACTGTTTAGCAACCTAAAAACTATGGACAAGTGCAAGTTACCTGACTCGATTACTTTTTCCTCTTTGGTATAACAAAACTTTTGATAAGGATGCTGGCATCGTTGTGCAGCCGAAAACGAAGAAAGGAGACAAGACCCGATGTTTCCAGAGTTAACAGTATCTTTGCATGTTACGCATTTTGGTCTAGATGCTGTAAATATTTTATGCAACAAAATAGAAGCAGCATTTGCAGAAGAATAAGTATTGATTCAAATTTATAATTTTGTTGAAACTGATAAAATTACATCCGAAAGAAGTCAACTATTTCAAAAATACTTTATACATCAACACAAATTATCTAAAACCAGAAATCCTTTGCAAATTTGCAATTGCCAGTGAAATGAATTCATAAATGTTTGAAAATACAAATTGTTCTGTCTTTCTGAAAAACATAAATATTTCGATCGTCATGCTCGTATTTATCATTTCACCATCTTTTCAAGACGCAAGGCTTACTCACGCCATCCATCGTTGCAACCATCTCCTTGACAGCTTTCTTCACACACTACTCTTCGTGCCGATGAGCCTGTTACTGCAAAGGTTTCGCACGATGAACTTGCTAGAGCAGACGAAAGGCAACCTCGAACCTCACTGATGATGTGGTATTCGGGATCAGCTGAAAGATAACCACATCGCAGTTCTTTAGATAAGGCATGATATTTAGCAAGCCTTTTGTCTTACTCGGTTGTCTTCACAACATAGAGTTTTAGAGGTTTTTCAAACCCACAAGACATGCAGTAGTGACAATAACCTTGAATAGTAAGATCGTTTTTGTCCGACACAAAATATTCCACTCTGACATAACAGTGGGTTGATCCAGCTGGACACAACGTGCGGGAGTTTAAGCTTGCTGTTTGAAAACAGTACAGAGACTTCTCCTCGCCGTCAGAAATGACGCCATCAGCTGCAAAATAATTGGCATGGCTTACAACACGAAGCAAAAATGTTCAATGACCTTCGATATAAAATGCTCACGTATTCCAGTGTTGCAATTGTCCGTATCGCAAGAACTCAAACAGGTGTATTCAATGTACCCAGAAAGAGAACTGTCAGCCGGATTACTATAGAAGCACTGGTCTCCAACGGAGGCAGAAAGCGAACATCCTCTCGTTATGGTGGATTTGATGATTTCACCCACTTTAAAAAAAGACAAATGTTTGGTGTGTGTATTTTGAAAAGTAACAAGAAACTGAAGACGAAGACGAAAATAACACATGTTTATTACTCACAATTGCTTAAAACCTGAGTTTTTGCTGATGTGCAAAACGATTCTCCACCAGGACATAAAGTGCCCATACTTTCATTGGGGTTATAACAGCTGCTGCCGTCAGTCCCGTTGTTGCACTGAATGCACATGCGTTGATCTGTAAAGTATAAATCAACAACAAAAATTTCAAAATTTTACCACATTATTGAGCTCCAAGAAAAATAATTTTCAAATGTCTAACAGGTTCAGGATTTTTTATTTATCGCAGAACCACTTTCAAACATCCTTCTGTTTTTCATATGTTTTTACTGAAATGAAGAAAAGCTAAAAATAATTTTGCTTTTTTGTAGATTTATACAATATTGTTAGGTTTGAAGCTGCTGCAATTAATTGGAAAATGTTTGCTATGAATTTCAAAACGTTTTTATGAGTAAAAATACTACATGAAAAATGAGGTTAAAAAAAAGTGTTTTAAAACTGTTGCAATTAATTAAAAAGTGTGTGCTGCCAAATCAAATCGTCATCATTTTAGTAACATGCTGTGAAAAGCATTAATGAAAAATATAAAATAGTGATAATACGTAAAAATAATGCAAAAAGCAAAAAAGTTTTCTTTTACAGCGAGAAAAGCACTTGATTTCAGTACTGGTTGTATGGATGTCTATTGCAAACTATAAAATACCAGAACAATTTTTGGTTTTTTGAATGAAAAACAATTCAAAAGCTCTAGGTTATTTGCAAGCTTTCGAAGAATCAGGCGAATGGGCTCGGGTTTCACGACTTTACATGATTCAGACTTGCACATATCTGTATTCAAGTAACGAAACTTAATCAATCAGCAATTTTTTTAGTAGGAAATCGATTTCAAGCAACCCTACGCATCCTCAGTCCTGAAATCTTATTTACATAGAATTTTTTGAAATCCTATTCAAATAGAATTCTAGGAATCTATTTACGTAAAAGATTTCAGGACTGAGGGTGCGTGGAGCTACTTGAAATCGATTGCTTTTTCAAAAATTTACTGATCGATTAATTTTCGTCGCCTTGTGGAGACTATCATCAACAGGTTCAAAACATAGTTGGTTAAAATTGAAAAAAATTGTGCATTGGCCAGCACAATGTTAAAAAAATTGGTAAAAGCACCACTATGTGACGGTAAATGCCTGGAGGTAGAGAACTGTACCTGGAACGGACGGCAAAAAATTAAAAGTTTAGCAATTTCACATTAAAACCAGGTACACTTTTCTTGTTTATTTTTGCCAGCATTTGTTGTGGTCAGTCTGACTAATATTAGTCAGATGTTCGAGACGTTTGCCTGTAGCCACCGGAGAGCACTCGGGGAAAGTGCCCCCCAATTTTTTGTGCCCCCAAAACAATTGTTGTGCCCAGAAATTAGTTTTAAACATACAATGAAAACTTGCCCGCCTGAAAATATAAAAAAGACTTTCCCCCTTGAAAATATATTTGTCTTCCCAAACCTTAAAACCTGGCTATGGCCCAGGGCCTGGTTGTCAGGGGTCAATGTAGTAATTTTCCAAGTACCTGCGTGGTAAAACTGCTTCCCAGGCGGACCTGGGAAGTTTTTTAACAGTAAGCAGCCATGAGTAAATAATAGCAACTACCTAATTCAAGCATAGAATTAGCAAGTGTTCATATTGCATTGCATGCCGTGATTAAATCGCTATAAACCATATTTGCACAACACGATGTCTTAACATAGAATAAGAAGCAATGTCCTGCTTCGAAAAAAGTGTAACGTAAATCTTTCCAAATAAAGCATTGCAAAATCACATCAAATAGCATGCAGTGCTTTCAATGCGAACTGGAAAACGACAAGCAATACGTAAAATGTGCAGTGGTTGACTCATCTGTTCTAGAAAATCAAAACATTTCAATTTGCTAGACCAAGATGAAAATGTAGAAAAAGCATTTACTTTTTTCATACTCTGAGCAGTCACGGCCAAAGTAACCAGGATCACATGTGCATTTTCCGACTATGTAGTCACAGTGTCCATTGTTGGTACATGCTGGAAAGCATGGTTTGAAATCGCCTGCACAATAATGACGCAAATGCTTTAAAGGCTTTACTAACAATTCATAATTTTGAAAGTATTTCAAAGATTTGAGATAGACTAAACACCGCCTATTTTCAGCAGATTGAATGATAATAGAGTGAGTGTATGAGAAATACACAAACAATGCTTCTATCGCGTCCAGGGTCGGGAACCTTTTTGGCTAAGAAAGCCATGAAACCTACATATTTTTAATTGTATTTCCGTAAGAGCCATATGATATTTTTCAACACTTAATGCAACTAACTTACTAACTAACGTGTGCATTTTTAAGCAAAAGCAACACTTTTAAACAATGGTAAGTGTCTGAATTTTCTCTTTAATAACATGCTTCTTACTGTTAATTCGACTTCTGGTGCTGCATGGTGTTGCTGATGGCTTTGTAGTCTGGTAGATGGAAAATTACAGGAAAAGTTTCATTCGTAACAATCGTGTTAAGAAAATATCAAGTGAGCCAGATACCGTCACCAAAAGTGCTACATCTGGCTCGCGAGCCATAGGTTCCCGACCCCTGGCTGATACCGTGTCGAATTTCTTTTGAATAGCGAAGAGTCTTAAGTATATTTTTGAAGTTATAACTTTTCCAGCAGTTAATCGCCAAAATATATTTAGAATTTTCGACAGATTACTTTATGAACTACTTATAATCGCATGCAATGTGTAAAGTGTCCTCTTCCCAGGAAAAATAATAGTCCTAGCATAAATATTTTTCAATGGTATCAGATATTTTGATGTGTCGTCTGCTTACCTGACGACTCAGAAATACCATTGCACAGACACAGCATTGACAAAGATGTAATGATACTTTTTTGAGTCAAAAATGTAAGGTCAAGTGAGGTATATATGTTGAGGCAAAATGCAAATAGCAATGAATGCAGTGAGACCGACAAAAATTTTAGATTTAAACAAACTTAACCTGTTGAAGGACTTGCTGATGTTAAAAGCAAAAGCAGTGGAACATTGCGTTTCAACTTTTAATTACGCAATATCTTATTGTTTAATATTTTAAAACAACTGAACTACATTCCAGTTTTCTGATATTTTGCAGGAAAATTTTCTTGCTATTCACTGGATCATTCCTTAGGTTTCAAAACCAGCGTGAGCGTTTGTGGCGAGGTACGTTTTCATCTCTTCAGTGTTATCAGAACTTACCTTAAATACGGAATCTCAAATAACACTATGAATATAGTAGATTTATTTAGCAACGTGCATATTCTGTGCAGTGCGCAGATTAAGGCTGTAGATCAGAAGATAGTTGAGGTCTAATGCTGTTATAAATTGTGCGCGTACCATTTGTTCCTCGGTCTATGCAAACGATCTAAAACAGTGTTGGATGCACAAGCCCAGCTGGTAACACACGTTTGCAAGTAAACTTCTGTCAAACTACTATAAAACATAACCTGCTTATAGGATGATGATAAGATGATTCACGCTTACTCGAAAACGTCCGCTTTAAATCAGTTGATGACTGTGTACGTCACATTCAATCTGTCGGAGGAGCAAAACATACATCAAAGATTGAACATGAATTTGATGCTGAGAACTTATATTCCATTGGTAATTCTTTAGGTGTATAAGCTACCTTAGTTAATAATGTAGTGGTTTTTGGCCGGTGATGTTGGCAACCTTAGCTATGATAAAGATCTATTGTGACCTTGGCGATTACAGTGATCTTACAAGCTCTGTAGCTTTGCCCCCCATGGAAAAATTTCTGCGGACGCCCGTGGTAGTATACATGCTTTCAACTTACGCAAAGCAGAAAGAATATACTGTAAATACAACAATTTTGACGATTGAAGAAATTTTTGCCGTCGTGTTCCTTACATTTTATTGGGAGCTAATTGAAACTCACATGAAATTCACTCGATCTATTTGAGTGTGGATTTCGACCAAAATTCAATTAGTGGTGAATTGATGTGTTGTTGCAAACAAACTTTTCTGCACATGTATGTAGTGTTGGCAAAATGTGTTACCATTTGACAATTTTTTACATAGCAGCTTATCGCCTCTTGGTTAGAACCTCACTGCAGAGATTTTTTATATGAATGTAATTTCAAAGCGGCAAATAAAATTTCAATTCTTCACTGATAAAGTCATAAATCTGAGTAGTTTGGTATCAGCCACATTAATGCATAAAAGCCCACGAAATAAAGTCTGCTATTTATTTGCAATTTTTAAATAAACTTGTTTGCAGCTTTTTGTCTCGTGCATGTCGTTGATTTTGAAAAGTACCGCGCTTGAAGAGAAAAAATAGTATATTCGCTCTACCTCTAAATCTAAGACGTTATTAGCACTTGAATGTTAATAAAAACTTTTCTATCTCAATTAACTCAGAAAATCCTTAGGAAAGCACAGTCAGCTTGCCGTTTCTCACTTATAAACAACCCTGATTCACAAAAAATCATTTCCAATTTCGATGACAATAATTTATAAGCTAAATTAATATCTCCAATTCACGATTACTGACGGTTATCAGGCATGGTAAACCTTATGCTTACTGATAGTTGGAGATGTATTGCAATTGATACTTTCGTTGCAATAGTAGTTGCACGATGTAGCTTCGACAATATTATGAGCATCGCCACTGCTTCCCTTTGGAAAAGATGTTGTACAACTTCCTAGAAGTGGCATTGGTCCAGATCTGCAAGCTCTGCGAACCTCAGTGGTAAGTCCTTCAAAGAATAGTGACGTAAATGTCATTGATATACACATAAAACATTTTCGAAACATATCTGGTAAAAACTTGTGAACTATTTCAGTGAAGCTTAAAGCACCTACACTTCCTTGGCGACCGGTTGGAGATGTATTCGCAATCATGGAATTGAAGCCAGAAATCATAGTTAAAAGATTTTAATCTCTTTTGTGCACTAACGCTTTCAATAGAAACTAATTTATACCCTCTCCGCAATTTCCAGCTATTCACACAAATGACATGATCTTTTGTCCGTGTGCTGATTTTACCCCTTATTTACTTTGCCATTGGTGTAGGACAGTTTTTCGAGAAGTCAATTTCGCAAACGTACCTGAGGTCTGGCAGCCTTTGCTCTGCAATGCTTGCTTTGAGACAAACAGCAAATGTATTGATCCAGGGGAAATTTTTTAAGCAAACAAAGGAGCGCAGTTCAAAAATATTGAAATACAAGAGCTCCATGCTTCTTAGTGAAGGATTCTGCACTTAAATGCCGTTGTGTTCATATAAAAATATGAATTTTTACATAATCTGCATATTAAAATTACCCCTTGTAAGACAATTTACATGAATCGTAAGATTTTATGTGGAGCTAATATAAGTGTTTTGTTTTCTTTCATTTTCTGACTCTTTGCATTTCATTAAATCTTTAAATGGTTTTAGATGCCAATAATCGGGTTTAAATCATAGGTAGGTAATGTAAACAATACGCTGTAAGCTTTCCGTTTTATAAAACGCAGTTTACTTTCTGCAGTGGTGGAAGAGATTCTGTTTCAATCACACCATCTACCTTTCAAACAGAAACTCACAATCACTATCTTGCGACCAACTCACATATATTTTATGCAGTGAATCTTTTGTTTTCATCACAAATCACGTGTGTCAAACTCAAGTCGTGCAGACCAAGTGCGGCCCATGACGTCATTTTATATGACCGGCAGCAGCGTATTCAAATTACGTCTATGCTGGTCATGGGCGCAATTTGGTGGGGGACACGGGGACGTGTCCCCCCACTTTTTCAGACGAAGGGGACATAATATGCCATGTCCCCCCACTTTTATCTCTTTAGGTTTTGTATTTTGAGAGGTTTCATAAATAAAAGTGATGTTTGTCACGTTTTGTGTGAAGAGCTTTTCATGATAAATGGTAGACCATACATAGCCCAGGTGATGTTGAAACAGAGATTGGTGTGCAACAAAAACCGCCTTGAGCTTTTCAGCCGGCTGTTTGAGGAATCTCCTGCCTAGTTTTGCTCCCATCTCCTTGCAATGATTCAGCTTGTACGTATCATTCAGCAATATTTGTAAAGCCACAAC
>Ga0210059_1001957_pt1 | contig 31790 bp, 22 predicted proteins | sample Ectturendosymbi2_FD_188042 | JGI IMG/M metagenome (GOLD analysis project Ga0210059, IMG submission 188042) | Ecteinascidia turbinata endosymbiont from Florida, USA - Sample 2 (SPAdes) (version 2) | ecosystem: Host-associated > Tunicates > Ascidians > Unclassified | place: Key West, Florida... | reverse complement strand
ATGATCTAAAATAAACAAATTAATTAATTATCTAATTAGCTAATTAGTCAAATATTTTTACTAACTTACATCATAACTTTTGAACCCGAAACCCCAGCAGGTCATCCAAAGTATCAAAAGACTCGGAATGTAGCCTAGTTTCCAGTAAAAACTTCAGCTAAATACTACCACCTAACGGTTGGTGCCCAGGGCCAGGTAAAGTGGGCCAAGGTGGCCTAAAATTCCTCCACTTATGATGTCACTCACAAAAAACCCACACCCCCTAAGCAAAAATTTTTTTTTTCGAGTGCAGACTAGAAGACTTGCCGCTTCTTTTGAGACTTTTACCGGGTCTGTAGAGCATACCGGGAGAAATTCCCATGCAAAGCCATGTGCGTTTAGGCATTTTTTTTCGAAAATCCCCGAAACCAGCCTGACGCCAAAGAGTTAAGGTGATCTTCACTTTTGTTGCTTTCCCTACCACATTTTACACATAAATTAACCATTTTGTTTTTTCTTTGAATAAAATTTCTTAATTTGGTAAATGTTCGGACACTAATAAATCTATAATATTTTTTATAAGGAAGTTCTGCGAAGAAAAAAGCTTAACTCGGTGATGGGTGTACCTACAAAACTTCGTTTTTTATTTTTGTGAATATTTTTATGTTGTGAAATAAATGTTTAGTAACAAAGTTTTTGTTTCAAATGAAGAGGAATGTTAGGATACTGACAACTGTTATTTTAGTGGTCTTCAGAATGTAAGTAATAGTTTTTGTGTAGGTGACTGATGTGGATAAAATAAAGCAACAGCTGGTGCAGCAACAAAAAGAACTGCTTGAACTGCAACAAAAGAAGCTGATGCTTGAATTGGAACAAACTAAACAGCAGTTGGAAGCAAAACAAAAAGAAATTAGTCATACTGCTAAGAAACAGGTTCAAACCTTCATTCAGTTTTTTGTACTTATGTCAATTGGTAGCTCATTTGCTTAATTTTGCAAAACATTTGTTTAACATACTGTACTTATCTTGCTCTAAGTGTAAGCCTAAAGCTCCATGCAATAGAGCTGAACCTGGTTTGCTTCGCACAAGATTTGATTTACTTGGTACCTAAATTATTTGTTAAATATAAAAAAATCCATTGAATTACTGTATGGTTAATGTACAAAGCATCATGTATTGCTTGGAGAAATCTCCATTTTGTAATAAAGTTTTCAAGTTACTAATTAAAGGAAACAATTGTACCGCTGGTTTTCAAACGTTTTATACTGGTTGTGAACATTGTTAACTTTTATATGGATACTGGCTTGATACTTTGTCTTCAGAGAAGGTTGTGTAAATCCAATATTTCCCAACAAGATTTTCCAAATAATCTGTATAGTCCAGCATTGTTCTACCTTGTGACATTGACTTGACGTTTGTTTTCAGGTGCCCCCAACAAAAGACCCTCGACTAAAACCCTCCAGTATCAAAGTTGGACCTGGTAAGCAAAATCTTGACCCTTGTAATTTTTGCTTATGTCATCATGTGAGTGAATGTTTAAGAGCAGTTAATTCATGTTTTTCTTGGTTGGACAGTTTGTACTGAATGAACTACTGCAATGACATGTCATGTCAACTGAAATAAAGTCTGTTCTGCCATGCTAAAAAATTTGGCAATGAGTTGAGGCATTCCAGTTCCCCACCTTATAGCAGAAAAATGTTCTTAAAGTGTTACTGCTGAAATGTTTCAGAGGGGCTAAAGTGCACTATATGGTTTGGCTATAAACACAAAGACACAAAAAGCGTGCGAATCATTGGTAGTCATTGGCTTCTTTCATGTGCTTTAACATAGGTGTTTAAAGCTGTGTTCTTTATTTGATTTTAAATTCAATCACAATATCTTTTTTACTTACACCTTGTCTGTGATTTCTCTGTGACATTGTGTATTTATGTGCTACTTTCGTGATAAAATCCTTTATAAATTGATCCTTACTGTTTTATTCAGTTCCAACTAGATTTTTTCACCCTAAATTTTTAATTCCATTTGTCTTTATTTTTATGGTTACACCACCACATTCCTTGTGGAAATTGCTTTAAAGTCTTGCTTCTCAGTTCAAAACTTGAAATTTTGTTACGAACTTTCTGTTTGTTAAGAATTGTGTTTAGTTTTTTTGTGAACATTCTGACTTCCTATGTGACTATCAAAAATATGCATTCACTTTTTGAGAATGCCAGCTTGAGCATACAGTGAAAGAAGGCCAGTGCTAGGACAGTGCTTATTTTTCTTTTAATGTGTGATTGATTTTTGCGAAATGGAAATTGAGTTAAGTTGCACATTGCTGAATCAGTTTGTGCATCCAACTGTATAAATTGATGTTTCCTTCCAAAAGTTTTCTCTTAGTTGAAAACTGTACATGTACAAATACCTGAAATAAAGTTATTTATGCAGTAACAATTTTTTCTGATTTTTTGTGGCTTTGCCAGCAGTATTAGAAAATAATTGAAAATGTGATGATGAAGTTGTGAATGAAATGAAGGTTTGCATTATTAGTAAAATTTAAAAAGCTCTGTCATGTAGTGTTATGATGCCTGAAGTTGACCATGAGTTTGAATTACAATGTCCGCAATGCTCAGGCTTACCTAGCAAAGTTATAGTGTGAATTTTAATTCCAATCCATTTAGGCCATCAATGTTTTTCTGTGAAATTATATTAGCGTGGTTCTCATAATTTATATGTGATTGAAACTTCTATTTTTCAGGTCAGCTTCAAATAACCATATCTCATGATCAAGCAGCAGTTAAGGTAAGATTCACTATGTTGATTTTCTTAAGCCTAGTTTAAGCTGTTAGTTTGTACATCACTAAGTATGCTTAATCACGCAGGAACTAAAAACCTTTTTTCTAGATTTGTTTTTGAAATAAAAAATTGGCAAATTATCTTGGTGCACTATAGGACAGAATTGTTGAAAAGTGTATTTCAAACTTTACTGCATTTTAACTCTACAAAACCTTGGCATACAATTGAACAGTGTTACTGTGTGTAATCTTGTGAAAGAGCAGAAATATCTGTTTTTCTGACACCAGCTTTCTAAAAATAATGCAGAGCTAGATGAAATTTGGAAACTGATGAAGATTAAGAATTATTAGTGCAGCGCAGGGGTGCATCCAGGGTGTCTGTTTGGCTGTCACGACAGGCCCCTTTGTACCGCAGGTACTTAGCATAAAAGCCAATAAAATAACAAACGCTGTCACTGCAGGTCTCTAATGCAGACAGGCAACAGCATTTCCCCTTTGCATAGTTCCATTACAAAACAACAACGTCCCTGCTTTGTCTGAATAGCGACTGCTCAAAAACATGAAACAATCCACGTTTTTGACAGTCTGCCTCGGTGGGCACTCAGAGATGTTCGCTTACAGCAGAGGACCACACCTTCCAATGGAAAAAGAAGCAAGTCCGTGGTAAAAGTAGCAAGTCTCCTTTCAAGTTAGCCTCAATATAAGTTGTGCTTCACCAGGCCACTGAAAACGACTAATTGCCCACCCTCTGCTTTAAATTGATATTGCATCGAATGCTTGTGTTTCGGGATTTCCTACTCTGGCAATGCAAGCGAAGCTGTGAGAAGCTCGTACACTGCCATGCACACGCAGAGCTGTTTTGTAGTATTTTGCTTCTTGTCAAGAGGACAGTCTCCAATCGCGAGTGTTTTGTTTTGCAGTTTTGGTCTTAATTTTATTTGCTGTTTGCACCTACTAGATTATGACAAAATTCAATAAGTGTGGACCTTCCTTGGGGTCACGCCAAGTAACGCGTGTTCGTTTCTACTGAAGCTATATTTTTACAAGGAATTTCTCATATTGAAATGTGCGACACCTAACCTGAGAAAATGTCGTCACATTATCTGAACAAAATATCAGTCAAGCGTTATATATCGAAAATAGCCTTTTGAGAATTGAGCAGTTGACGATGTTGTTTGCTGCGCAAGGAGTCTTATATTTATTTTGAGTGATTCACTTTTACATGACAATGTAAAGCCATCAGAACAATTGCAGCTCAATCGTTCTTCTCTGCAGTGATTTCGCCAGGCCTGTAAACAGCTTGAGACACCAGGCAGGAGTGGCGAAGGGTTTTCTGAGTGGGCCCAAATTTTTTGAACTATGTCCAATGGTTTCAAATAATGTCCAACACATTTTTCCAGGTGGGGAGAAAAATTTTCTAGGGAGCGAAGCCCCCTGCGTCCCCCTGGTTACGGGCCTTGATTTTGCAAGTGTAGTTATAATACCGCCATCTTGATAAACAGCGCTGCACAGACAGAGTTGTGCAGCTGATTGCCAGTATCGATTTTGTAAGTGTATGTACGTATGAATAAACAGCTCAGCTCTCATTGTTGTTTGGCTGACATTTGATGATGTTTGACAAGCTAAGTATCTTTTCAGCACCATATTCGTAGGAACAAACAGCGCTTGTGATGTAATGAATACGCTGCAACCAAAATAAGTGATAACTTGAAAATCTTTCCTTGTGTGCTTTGACAATAAGATCAGTACCACTATCTATTCTGAATAATTAGTTGCGCTAGGCTACTAGCCAAGTTTGATTAGATTTTATGTAGAGCTCGATTGATAAGGCATTTTTGGGCCGATATCGATGGTTTTATTTTTCATTGCTGATAACCGATGATGATATTTTGCAACACTCAAACCACAGTTGAAAGACAATACTTCAGTGCGGTGAAGAAGTGTATAACTTGGAATTCTGCGGAAACCTGGGTCACTGAGATAGTCAATCACCATGGCACATAGCATAGGTGCAGGAGCAGGGAAATTTTGGGGGTGCGAATGATTTTTGCCCAGATTTCCCCAAAAAAAAGAAGGGCTGCATTTCATTTTGGGTGCATTTTTTTCAAATCAAAGCATATCAAGCGCCATTTTTACCCAAATTTCTCCCTAACTTGCCTGAAAAAAAAACTACAAAAAAATTACCTCCAAAAATGCGTCTACACTTTAATTTTGGATGCCATTTTATTTTAAACCAAAGCACATCAAGCGATTTTGCAAAGGTTTTCATCCATTTTGCCTAGATTTTAAGGGATTTTGCCTGGATTTTCACCAAATCAAAACTTTTGGGGTAAGCTTGCACCCTTGCCTCCAACATCACTGGCACATAGGCAACCCTGATTTGTTTGCAGGCAGGCATGTGCTTACCACACAAAAACCTGTGAGCGAATGTTACATCATAGACCTGTTCATTGGCACAATTGTGGAGTGATCTGAAAATATTGCGCCAAATTTAATGCAAGTGGAGGGCTGCGCATAGTAAAGAAGAGTACAGAGAATTTGCGTTATTTAATCAGAGACGAAGTAGCAACTTAGGTTTCTGAACACTCTGTGCAGAAAACTAGTGTAGCGACTTTTATGAGCAAATATTGCTGATATGCTGTATATTGGCAGAATTTTGCCGATATGATACTTTGGCAGCATCGCAAAATTCATCGGTAGATTTCTAGTGTTAAAAGAAAATGTGGTTTTATGCTGAAAAGTGATATCAAAAGCTGCCCTTCCCTGACAGACCCCCTTTTTCCAGGCTAGATGCGCCACTGGTGCAGCGTATCCCTTTTCTTGATCGTGGGACATAAATTTTATTATTTGAAAAACGGAACTCTTGTTTACATGGTGGAAACCTATGTGACAACTGGCTTGGCCTAAACAAACTTTTAAAGAACGTGGCATCGTGGAAGGGAAAATAAGGATGAAAAGAAAAGTAACAGAATAAATGAACCCCAGCATCCATAGAATGCAAGTCTCCCTAAGTGTACAATCTCCTATCATTAATCCTTGAAAGGTGATCAATCATGATAGAACCACATGGTCATGCCATACCTTACAGAACTCTTAAACCCCATATTAGAGTTAGACTAAATCCCTGGGTAGGATATTCTTAAGCTATCTACCTCCAGGTTCATTTGTTGTCCTGATGTTACGTTTTTATACCTTGTTTTGCATGTACATTTGCACAAGTTTCATGTTTTTGCAACTTGTCCAGTAGAAACAATGTTCAATACAAGATATACACTTATAGGTCTCTGCAGCTTCTAGTGACAAAGTGACTCTAACCTTTAGAGCAGTGGTTCTCAAAGTGGTTGATATCAACACCCAGGGTCAACTGGACCACCCAAGGGGTCAATAAACAGTCACAGGGTCAAATGGGGGCCACTGAATGGCCTGGGGGTCAATGAATAACTGCTGGGGTCTACTGGAGCAGTGAAGCCTCCGATTCAAAATTATTGTTAATCGGAAAGGAATGCAAATGGCGTTTCTCAACAAGTCAAACAAAATTGAGAGGGCTGATCAAATCTCAGCTATAATAGTTCAAAAGTATATTCGATTCGAATAGTTTTTTATTAAATCATCCATTGTGATGACATTATGAAAACTGTTCTGTTTGTTACATCACAAGCATGTAACCCTTCAGCATTTGGACAGATGAACGTGTACCCCTAAAATTTCTTATGACAATATTTTATCATGATTAATCATAGATATATTCAACAATAAGCATATAACGGGTTTTGAAAATAATATTCACTAACATATGTATAAATATTTGGAAATAAAAGATATGTAAATATATATTTCTCTTCTATTGCTAACCCTAAATGTACCCCTTCAGATAGACAAATGTACCCCTAGGGGTACATGTGCCCCAGGTTGGGAACCTCTGGTGTAGATAGTTTATACAGGTATAAATTACAGGTCTGTTATGTAAGTTGGCAAATTAGTTTCCACACCAGGAGGAGACTTGTCATACAGTGGATGCAGAGTAGAGCATGACTGCTCTTTTGTGTTAATAATATAGCGTTTGGATCATGTTCAGACTTTGAAAGGTTGTTGCAGTTTTAAACTTTTTAAGAGATTCTGCAATTTCAGTTCTTGAAGCATGTGAGATTAATAAAAATGCTTTCATTGTTGTAAATGTTATACAAAGTTGTAACTTTTAGGCAGAAAATACCATCTAAAAACATGAGTAATTGCTGCAGAAAGTTGCTCAGTGCGGTACCTGTATATCTGAGATCTTTCCCAGCTTAGGTGTTGTTAGCTAAAATTCACTTGGCTGGTTTACATTTTTGCCTTGCAAAATATTTATGTACTGAGCAGTGTGGAGACAATCAGAAAGAAATCTAATGTTGAATGAAAGAAAATCGCGCAACTGTGAATTCTGATTATTACGCCAGATATCAGGCAACTAAGGAGGTTTTTACATACTTCAGTGATCACATCATTTGTTAATCTAGATTAATACCACATGTTTTCAAATACCAATCATGCCCCACAAAATTTCCGGAACTTACTGCAATCAGAATTGCGTTGTGTTGACTGATCATCCTTGCAGACGCAGTTCTTTCTGAAAGGATGGCTATGAACAACACCTGCGTTGTGTTGTTTCCAGCACACCAAGAAATCTACCGCTGCACTGACTCCAGAAATTTTGTTGTTTTTGGTACATAGAAATACGTTGGTCTAACTGCACATATGTTCTTGCTGGTCATAAGCTCTATTGGCAACTTCATTAATAATGGCATAAGCTATACTCCAGATTTTGATGTACTGATCAAAACGTGGAATCATGTCATAGCAAACTAACTGTGAAGTACACTGCGTTCCTAAATGTCTTTTTATTTAATTCAAAGTGATGTGTTAATCTATGAACGTAATCCACTGTCCCGAAAACGTCAAACCGGATAAGAAACATAGTTTCATACACTTCTTTGGATTAAATGAGTTCTAAATGTACTAAGCATATTATTCCTCCTCAAACCAATGGACTACATACAGTCCTAGTGACATGGATTTACAGTCACCAGTCAACATTAAGGTTATTCTTTGAAGCAAGTTATATCAGACATGGTTTAAAACAGGTGCGAAAATTTTAAAATTGTTCTAAGCAAGAAATTATTTGTAACAATTTGCATGTAGCCATCCAGGCTTTTAGCCTTTTACAACGAGTGTTTTTACACAAGTTCATCCACAGTACAATTTAATCTAGTTTCACGCTGTAAGCAACTTTACGATTGTGTTTACATTACATTGCAAAATTTCCTTAAGTTCAGTGTTGTTGAACTTATCCACTGACTATAATATTAGAAAAATGTTGATCTTCTATAAACGCAAGTCCTGTAAGCCTAATTTCGGTACGTTACGGCAAGCAGTACCTTCCTGGGTATTAATTATTCTTCAGGCTGCGACCAACCAAAAAAATCTCGGACCGAAAGATCCTCGTTTGCAGAGAAATGATGCTATAAAGGTAGGTTATTAATAAAACTTCCACGGTCTGTGATAGAAGTCGTATGTAACAGTTCGCAGCTGCGTTTGGACTGTTATTTAACTGCTCAAACGTATGTTGTTAAGGAGTGAAATGGTTAAAGCTAGTGCGTTGCATCTGGCTGTTCCTTGAATATTTTAATGTATCAGTCAACAGTATTGGAATTTTAGGAATTGCTACGTCTTTTCGTTTGTGTGTTTTTTACGTAAAACCATATTTTCACATATTTCGTGCTGACCTGCAGGCTTCCACGAAATCTTCGTCCAGCTCAGCAAAATCTGTGCCGTCTTCAGAGACAAAATCTGCGCCATCTCTCCCACTCGCGAAAAAGGCAAAAAGTATTGATGCGCAGAAGGTAAAAGAAGGAACTGCAAAGGGCAAGAATATTTCTCAAGTCACTGCAAGTCCCCCATTTAAAAGCAAAGGAAACAAAAAAAAGCAGGCTGCTGTGAGTATTGCTGTTCAGTCCTGATTTTGTAGTTTCGTTTCGCTTACATCTTAATTCGTATTACGAACAGAATCAGGAGGAGCACGACGAAATGTTCGATCACGACAAACGGAAGAAGCGACCTTTCAAAAATAAGTCGCGTTCATCCCCCACACCACCTCCTAAGGTCGCTCGCAACATGACATCTACTACGTAAGTATAGGCTGCTGTAGATAATTAAAAAATGGAACACTAAACTCTTAGCTGTCCTTGCTGCAATTCAAACACCTTGCTTGTTTATTTGTTTTGCAGCAGAGATGTTAAAATCGTGGTCATTCTCTCCGCTTGCAATTGCATGCTGCTTGCACTCGATCCACTAGTATCGCAGCGGCATCTAATACAGCCTCTGCCAGTAAAGCATCTGTTTAAACAATATCAACGTGCGCTGCATAGTTATCACACAACATTGATGAATATTCCAATTATTTACCTGGATATCATTTTGTTGACTGATGGAAAATTTTCGTCATGGCTCAGCTGTCTTTCGCGACCTAAACTTGCGTTTGTGTTCAGAATTTGTTGCGGAGTAACAGTCAAGATTTGCACTTGTGCTCGCAAGGCTGACATTTGTTTTCAGACTGCCACCAGCTGCTGCTTCGGAAACTGCTGCCAAGCGTTCACATAGAAGCGCTCAGGACAAGCAAGCGACGAGGTCTCAAATCTTGAAAGACGAACACTTCCGACTTTCTGACTCACCCAGGTTAGACGCGTCTTTCTATGCACTGCAAAAATTCAAATGCCCTTTCCGAATGACTAACATTACCAGGAAGCAGTAAGAAGAATGGTTGCAAGCACTTCACCTTTTTGCTTCAGGTCAAGTGAAAGTTCTGCCTCTCCTAGATTTTCCCCTGAACCGGACACTGACGATACGTCGCAGAGCACAGATTGGACTCCTCCTGTTAAACGCAGTCGTCTTGCGGGAGGTCAGATTTTACAAGTTCATTACCAAAGTCACTTGCGATGGGTTGATGTAACCTTCATTGTTGTCTCCAGGGGTTCAAAGACTCAGAAGCATAGATCCCGATGTAGAAATACCAAAGGAACTAACCTTGGGTCATCAAAACGAAATTCTTCGCCAGGTTTGTTTTTGAGAAACCTTAGCGAGCGTGCGCCATTACCTGCTTTTAGTATCTACACTCGATTTCATGTTTTTTGATCTAGGCGGATGTGCAGTTTCGCAATGGACAGCTCACGCATGAACAGTATCAAGAACTTTTGAAACAACTTCATCAATTGTTTGAACTGCAGCGGAACCGGAAAATCCAAGAGTCGAAAGGTATAGACAAAAGAAGCCACGCTTGAGTTGCTTGAAAGGCAATGCGGTGTTGCGGATCGTTAAACCTCAGCCACAGAAGACAAAGCTTTTTTTTTTTAAATAAAGCAAGTTGTTTGTGATGTATGCAGTGAAATGGTGATGTACAATGTGAACGGTTAAATGACAATGTATCGTTGTTAAAATATATCGTTGCTCTCCTCATCGGATGCTAGGATCTGGTAAACCTTCTGTAAAAAGAAACCAGTCAATTCTAAGAAAGCTTGACTTGTAACGGCATTGTTTTAGGCGATTGCAGTTGATTTGGATTGCGGTGGGCACCCGGCCTAACCGCTTGTGTTGGAGTTATTGTGTAATTGCACTAAGTTGATGTCTTGTTTTTTCTGGATAAAAGGTAATTAGCTAGTTTTTCTGTTAGTGATCACCTTCCAGGTCACTTTAGTCGCATTTCTTGTGAATGCCTAGTCAAGCTAAACCTTGACATCATCAATTCCTAACAAATCTGACGTTTCATCCACATTTATTGATCACTCAGGCATCCCGGCAGCAGATCCGCGGATCTCTCGCAATCGCGACGAAAACTCTCCATTCGCAAGTGCGCACCGAAGGCCGCATCGTCCCGAAAGTTCGAAACCTTTTCATGACGAGCTTCGCCCTCCTTTGCAAACAAATGAGCCAAACTCTCGGCCGCTGGAACGTCCTGAAAAACTGCATAGCCGGCCTTCGCATAGACGTCCGTTTCGCCAAGATGGCCAATTGAAGCTCCCCCCTAATCGCGAAACTGTGATACCGCAAGCGCCTCACAAAGGCCTCCCGCGGCCATCTGTTACGGTTGGTTCAAAAGATCCTCGTCGTCCTTTGCCCAGAAATTCTACCGTGCCGAAACTTGACGACTCTCGTGTTCAAAATGATCCGAGGCTGCGGCGCAGGTCTTGCTCGCCGCCGCACCACGTCGTTGATTTATCCCCTCCTGATTTTATGCGAGAAAGATTTCCCAAAGAAAGTGCAAACACGCGACAAACCAACCTTCGCAAGTACGCTCTCGGTGACCGGAAAGACTTGGCTGGTTCTGCATCTGTGCCGCCGCCAGGTGCGAAACCCGCTCCACCGGTTGTCAGTTCGGCAGCCGGTTTCAAACATCCTGATTCCGCTGCACTGGGCAAAGTGAATCTTGAAGAACCGGAGGACTACATTATTGCAAGCATGCCTCCGGGCGAGGTCGAAGAGACGCCGACCTTTGAAGAACCGGAAGATTACATTATCGCCAATATCAAGGAAAAAAGCACGAAAACCCCTTGCGAAGAACCTGAAGACTATATCATCGCCAATATGCCGTCGGATTCAGAAGCTTATCATAAGCATGCTGAAAAACTGAAAATCGATGGCGACTCGGAAAAGATATATCGCGGTCACTTGAAGAAAATCAAGACGTCGATGTACACGAAGGAATTGAATGCTGCAAGACAAAGTAGCAATAAAAAAAGTGACTCATCAGAAGCACCTGACTCAGGCACTGCCGCTTCTGGTAATGATTGCGTCGTGATTGCTGACACTAAACCTGATGATGGTTTGAAATCACCGCCGTTGCCTCTGAAAAAGCGAAAATACATGAACAAAGCCAAGGAAATGCCGGAAGACAAACAGCAAAGCGCTGAGCAGAAAACTGATGCTGAAGCCTCGGCAGGCAACACGAAATCCAACGAGAACAAAGCGCCCAAGCCAAGTGCATTGCAGCATGGAGGAAGTGCTGCCGCTGACGCAAAAAGTTCCTCCAAGCCAGACTCAAAAAAATCCAAAACGTTTTCAGAAAGCGAAAAGCGCTTGAAGAAAGCGAATCGCGAGCAAACCATTCGAAAACCGGTTAATCGAACCTCTCCCAAGAGGCATGACCCTAACAGTGACCCCGATTCGCTCATATACGTCATCGACGAGGAAGAACACGGTGGACCAGTACCCCCCCACTCTCCTCCGAGATTCAGGCCTGGAGCTGAAAGGGCAGTGAGAAGAGGAAGGATGCGACCTTTGCAGCGCGGTGGTAGAATGCGCAGGTAAAGGCAATTTTTGTGTATTACTCAACTGTAACCCCTGAGAAGTTGGATGTGTGCTGTGCTTGTTTTGTTGTCCCCCGATAAGTTGAATTGACGCTTGACACACCTTTTCCTTATGTGACGCGTAAAAAACTTCCTTGTGGCATTTTAGAGAACTGGCGGAGGAAGAAGCTCGAATAAGAAGAATGTTGGAGGACGAAAGAAAGACCTTAGAGTGGGAGGAATCGCTGCAGCGCCAATTGGAAATGGAAGAGCGCAGAAGCAAAGAAAGGTGCGCTCATAACGTTTCACCGCTAGCTGATAATAATTTTGCCAACGCAGCAGTTGGATTGGTAGATTTGCTTTTGGTGTGCGTGTGGTTGAATGAACGGTCGCTGCTCCAACGTGATGCTGTTGCGTAGTAGGCCTACACTGACGCAGAGAAATTTCTGAATTTGTATCAGCCCTGACCACAAAAAGAGGATTTCTTTACTAAGCAGTAAATCTCTTTAAATTGTTTCGTGGCAGGTGGTGACTTCACAACCTACGCTTTTACTGTCAAAAAAATTTTAGTTCATGGTCTGTGAAGACCTTATGCTTTTGCTGCATTCATGAGATCGTAAAAACTAGCTTAACCCAGCGGTTGATCATTTTTCAGTTGCATCAATGTCAAGATTTCTTTTCAGTGTTTGTGATACTTACGAATAAAGCAGGCCAAAACGCCTTCATTAGATGTTGCATTATGATGCCAAATTGAACATCCATTCATGAACGTGCAGAAAACCCGTATTTTATATAATTTTAGCACGCATGACTGCTGCTGTGTTTCAAAAATGATCATAAAAATTTCAAATGTTCATTGGTCAAAATCAATTTTTTGCTTCAGTACTGCCTAAAAAAAGCAAAGTCTTTTCACGTTTGTGCCATCCTAACTTGTTTCAAAGTTTAAGATTCGTTAAGACCTCGGCCTTCTAGAGTAGGTTGCTGCAATTGTTAAACCCCAAAGCTAGAGGAATGAGACACGTTAAAATTGAGTGTATTGTAGGCAAGCTGTGCTGCTGTATCTTACCGGTAACACGCAATGTCAGTAAAATGCGTGTTCAACGTTGTTGCTTGTCCGAACAGTTTTTCGGGTTGTATGAGTTGTTGACTATTTCATTTGTACAGACTGGGAAGGCCTTTCGACCGGCGTGGTAGAGGACGAGGGCCTCCGCCACATGATAGGTGGGGCTCGCCCGAACGGGCTTTTGGCGAGTTCGGCCCACCGCCGGACATTGCTCGCGGTCGGATTCCGGGTAGGCCGTTGCCCCCACATCCCGACAGGCACGGACCCGAGCCCCATTTTCCTCCACCCCTCGAACGCGGTCGAATGAGAAGGGTAAGCGCAATGTGAACTCGGAGGTGTTTGTTGTCTTATGCCATTTATTCCCTTCCGTGAAAAAACTCTACGATTTACGGCAGGAAATGAGGATGCAGCCGATGTTTAGAGGCTTGTCGCCGCCACCGCCGCTTCCTCCGCCGCCAGACATGATGGATCGCCGAAGACCCCGTTCTCCGCCCGATCGCAGGTTACCTCCGAGACACGAAATGCACCCGTTTGATATTCGGGATGAGAGGTGGGACGTTCCAAGGAGGCCACCGCCAGGTGAGCAGAACTTTGCAGCATTCGTTCTTTAATTAGCCCCTGCGACACCATGCTACCTGCTATGCTGCATACTGCTTGATGAGCCATTCCCTCTGTACAGTTGTGTCAGGAAACCGCTTGCATGCTTTTTTTGCTTGAAATATATAAAAGAACTAACGAAATATCTGTAGCACGTGCGTAACATGTTAAGAAACACCTGAGGACAAAATGGAGAATTGAAGTTGAATACGTATTATATAAAAAGCACAAACATGTCTTGCTTGTCGCTGCTTTGCTGCTTAATACTAATGTGTATGATGGAATTCGCTACAACGCATTAGCAGTGATTTACTACAAATTAATGTTTGCTGAAGACGTGCTTTTGTCACATTTAGTCTGTTAACTTCCAATGTCGAAACTTCAAGAATCACCATGAAAGATATACCTATGGAAAAAAGTGCTTACACAACAGAGCTGTCAAGAAAATCCAAGATTTCGTTTTTTTGGCCTGGGGTGAGGAATTTTGAAATCGAGTTTACCTGGTTTCTTAAAGGTACTTTTTTACAGGAGGCGACTTACGTGATATTCGTGACCCGCCGCCATACATTCGAAATGAAGAACGACTTCCTCCTCCAGAGATGCGTTCGAAAGATGCGGTAGGTAGCAATGTGAGGCATGATGGGGGTTGGAGGTGTAGGAGCCTGGGCAGTGAGTTGCTCTAGCATTCAGAAACAAGTCAGTTGTCTGGATCACGAGATGCAGAGGTTACTATTTGGTTTAATGGCCAGCCTTTCGGCCCTAGCTAGCGGTTGCATCGTGTCGTCCTGCAAAGCGCTGATATTTTGTGAAGCCCATCAAAATCCTTGTGCGAAAACAACATCTGCTGATTTAGAAGTTAGGCCAGTCTAAATTTGATTGGCATTGTTGCGTAGTACCAAGTTGTCACGATTTATGTGTTCGAAGGTAAACTTATTTATTTTGCGTCTTCACTATTGCAGCTTCCTCAAGATCCTTCACTTCCGCCAGCTCTAACGCCAAAACAAGCGCAGCCTGTAATGAAGCAAGTCAATGTGGACAAGTTGTTAAGCGAGTTGGTCACTATGGGAATATTACCGGAAGTCAAGAAAGAGCCTAAGAAGGCTGAACCACCGGCAGCTTCGTCTCCTGAAAGCTCACAAAGCCCCCAGCAACCAGCTTCTGTTCTCCCTAGTTCGCCATCACAACCCGTGAGTTATAGTTGTGCATACATTTTTGTCACCACGGATATAGTCTGCCATCACAAACAAACTCGCATTTAAAACGGAAAATGTAAAACTGTTTAAACACCACATTGTAATTTTGTTTTTCCTTAAACTTCTACAAGGTGGTAAATTCTATGGCAAAGGACGTAAAAATAAAGCCTTTGCAGAAGTGCTTCATGTGTGTTTACTTTACGATCTTCAAACCGGCATGTTAACCAAAACAACGAAAGGCGATTATTTTGGTCTCGGCATTTTCAAAAGCAAGTAGTGGCTGCGTGACAAGCATTTGCCAGTTCCCCCTCCTGCTTGATGCGTTATTTCTATTCAAGGTTGTCAGTGACGTCAAGGAAGACAAACCAGAACCTCAACGCTCAGTTTCCCCCCTCGATGATGACTTACTGAATTTGGATCCAGACGCCAACGTTCCGGACATATTTTTGACTTCCGACCTAAAGATGTAAGCCTTGTGTTTGGTGTGCATCGGGCGCAGATTTGAAGCAGGGTTTGGCATGAGTCGTGATTACGCAAGTCTAATCAAATGTTACTCCTTCCTAGAGCGGGTGTGCTGAGATAATGAAGCACCGCGAGTTGTGCGCCTTGTTTTGTTTCAAAATCTTCCCGGTGAATGTCAGGCGGTAAACTCATGCGTTTATTGAAAATCCAGTGCTGGTCCACTGGAAAGTGTACTATCATAGCGCAAGCTATCTCAAAGAGTGTATTTTTCATACAAGACCTTTCATGATGGGAAATGCAATTTGATTGAGTCTATACATTCGTGCTATGCCTCAATTAGGTTGATTAAACATCTAGGACGCGACAGGGTAATTTGCATGTCACTATCAATTTTTTCCTGAAGATGATCTTATTTTTTCAAATTAATAAGCACTCTCTGTTTGCGTTATTTAAAAAGTCTTACTGGGACGTTTCCGGAGCAGAATCGGCTTTTACAACAATTTCAGAAACTATTTTCAAACTTACCTGACCTTAAAAAAGTCTTGTTGAAAAAATTTTATTGTTAACAAAACAAACGCAGATCCACGATGAAAAAAGTGTGGGGCAGGTATGAGTGACACACAAACTACAAAAAGAAACCGAAATGCCACCAGCAACCTTTGTTGGCAATCTGTGCAAGAACCAAGCCGTATTGTGTTCGAAAATTACAGATGTGCATGGAATAGAAGTACATGAAGTTCGGACTTGAAAATTTGGTATATTTCGCTAAATTGACCAATTTTTATCACACATGAGGATCCTCTAACAAAAAATGTCGAAATTCGTTTACAAAAATCTCTGCCAATCAGTGCCAAACTAACAATCACAAACTATTTAAAAGAACATAATTTTGGTTATCAAACCCATGTGACCATAGAAAATAACTTACAGGTTGAAAAAATGTAATTATTTCAAAAGCAAGCACAATCCACCACCACGACAAAAACGCTTGGTACGCGTAGAGTCAAATATCCCTGCCAATTCGTGGCGTAATTATTTCAAAGAAAGTACAACTCTTTATCACTTGGGATTAAAGTTGGTGGAATACATCTCGCGAAACAAGTCGCTCTAGTGCACCAATGCTTTTTTCGTTTTCGTATCTAGTCGAAACCGTTGGCATGGAACGCATATAGCTTTTTCCAACCCGTGTAATGGCTTTAGAGTTCAATGTCCAACATCTTTCGTTTCGTGCCGGCACAGTGCTGAATATTTTGAAGGCCTTACGCAATGCCAAAACCTTCACGAAAGCCTATTTCAGGAAATGCATCATCCAGTAATAAGGCGATGTTTTGAAGTTTGCGCCAGGTCTGAATAACAACAAAAGAGGCTTATGAATCAGGCAGTCGAAGCAGCGTGTTTTCGCAATGAACTCCTTTGAGAATCACAATTACAAAGCTTGGTCTTCGATCTATGTGTCAAACTTGACTTCGCCAAAAATGTCCAATGTTACCTGACAAAGATCCATGCACCACCCTTTACTCAAACTGCAAAACTTATGCATGACAGAAGTGCTTGAAAGAGACTTTGAAAAAATAGCTGCTGCTGGAATGGAGTTAATAAGTGCTTTTTAAGTCTTTTAATAACTTAATTGAAAAATGACATAGTCTGCATTACCTACAGCTACCTGAGAAGGGTTGAGATGTTTTTGCTGAACTTTTTGGCGATTAAAAGTATTTTTTTCAGTTTCCATCTCGTCCAACTCTTTGTCACATTTACATTTGCGGATGTAGAGATTTGTAACAAAATTTTGCCGCTCATGTCGAGCTGGCGATAACAACAATCACAGTAAGGAAAAATGCGCTAAAACTTGAGAAAGCTACAAATGCGATTAAAAGCAAAAAAGAAGTTAATTGATGAGTCGGGACGAAGTCAAATTAGACATTAAAGTTATGTGAGAAAAAAACACTTTCGACCTGAATGTGCTTGCACTCCTGTAACCTGTGACAGCACTCACAATACGAGCGAAGCATGAAATACTTGGTGGTTGTGCAACAATGCGGGGACTGTAAGCGCACCTTAAAAGAAACGCAAGGAAAAAGTAACACAGAACGACCAAACAGCAAAAGCTTGATGTTGAGAATGGTCAGACATGGTGGCAGGACAGTGTCAGACAACACGTCATTGATTGACTGAAATAGTCCTGATCGTAAAGCAGTGTGCAGTGTAGACTACAGAGAAGAAACAGATGTTCTTTGCTACAGCCGCAGGCTATGAGTGCTTGTCAATGTTTAAAGGACTAGGAAGCAAGTTTGTTTGGCCACAGTAAAGGATTGTTGCGTGTCATAAATGTTAAAACGTTTTGAAAAATCTATTATCCGCAGGTAATGAGTTACACAAGACTAGCACCTATCAAAATGAAAGAAGTAAATGACAAAAATTTGTTGTTTAATGGTGCCTGAACGTTCATATTATTACGAAGAAAGTATATTGAAAATTCTTCGAACATTTTGTCAGCAAAACCCAAGTCTAACACCGTCAAAACAGCCTAGCTAAAATTCACGAACCCCTGGCATAGCATTCGGGACTTAACGCCAAAACTCTCATATGGTCGAAAGCAGTGGAAGGTTTTCATCTTTATTCTTTTTCTTAATTGCGCAAAAATTACAAAGCGTTCCATTTTCTGGCGGTGAAGCAAGTAATGAATGCGGTGTGAAGGTAATGCAACTCACTTGAACGAAACCGGGAAGAAGCAAATGCTGGATTATAGTGCACTGCCATAGAGGTGAACGAATGTTAGTCTGTATCTATGTACAAGTTTTACGAAGTATGTGTGAAATAAAAGAAAGCTCTGAATGGCAAACATTTCACGCTTGGTGCAGTTCGTCAGCTGCCATTTTGTCTTAGTTGACCTCCGCTGATACTTACGGGTGGAAGTAGCCATACGAGGCGGAATCTGCAAATGCCTCTCTAGATATGCAACATTTGTGGAAATCAGACAAGTCAAGGCAGTGTTTGCGAATTTTCAAAATATAAAATCTCAGGACCGACAGCGTAGTGAGAGTGGTGGAATTGAACGTGGAAATGTGTGGACTGGGAGGGACCGACATTTTTCATAAATAGTGTGCTTCAGAAAAAATGCAAGACTTGTGCGTCAGAAAAAAATTTAATTATAAAACGTTGTTTTCCTCTTCATAATTTTTCGGGGGAAAAAAAACTTGATATCAGACGATTTAGACGAAAAAACGTGGTCACAATTGGCGTCAGAGATCCGCCAATGACACCATTTTTTCGGAGCAGCAGCTTTCGCCACCCCTTGAAAAGAACTTGTGTACCCCTATGGGTGGAAGCAACGAAAGCGTATCAACATTTTGGTATTTTGCTTACGACACTGTAAATGCGATGTCAACGAAAATGTAGAATCGAGATGCACTACACATTCTTAAAAAGCTTTTGTTTGAACAAAAATTACTTACGCATGTTGCCGATTGTTGCTTGTACAGACGTCACGATGAGGTCATCAAGAGGCTATACACCGGTATCCAGTGCTCTGCATGCGGTCTACGTTTCACTACCAGGCAGACAGACCTCTATGCCGAGCATCTTGATTGGCACTATCGCCTGAACAGAAAGGACAAAGAAGGGGGAGCGCAAGCTCACAGAGAAATATACCCGACGGCTGGAGTAAGCTTGTTTCATTTACTTGCGAAGTTTCTCAAAGTGCTTTGAAAAGTGGTAATATGTAACCTTCCTTTCATGTTGTGTACAGGACTGGATTTGTCACGAAGAAATAGAAGATCCGCAAGAGCGCAACAAAAATGTCTTTTTCGACGCAGAGGAAGTCGACCGTGAGGAAGCAGTGCTGAACGTCCCTCTCACAGGGAAAGCAGGAGAAGATGTGAGTTGTGCTGAAGGGGAGGATATCGGGGCCGCAGTCTTAAAAACGAATCGCGGAACTGTAATCCCACAATTTGTCTAAAGCTTGAGACTCAACCCAGACCTTTGGTGGTGGTAGTTTAGTTTTTGTTGCAAATGTCGGCGTCACCCTCGACCATTTTGCCTCCTCCCAAATTTTCAATCGTCGACATAGGACTGATTTACAGACGGTTGTAGTTTTTGGGGCGAATATCATGTAGTTTTTGGAGCGAAACGAATAACTGCATAACTCTTCCTGTTCTTGTAAATGTCGAGCTGGATGAGTTGAGTCAAACTTCACAGTTGTTTTGCCGCTGCATGACGTTTTCATCATGGAGACGGTTGTCCGATTCGACAATAACATTGGGCGACGTTTTTTTTTAATGTGAAGCAGCTGCTTGGTTTTCAAGAGCGTTCGATAAAATCAATTTGAAGTGGCCGTAAAAATAAAACATCGCTCTTCTGGCAGACGTGCAAGGTTTGCAAAGAAGCATTTGAAACTTTCTACAATGAGACTGAAGACGAATGGCAGTTCGCCAGCTGTGTGAAGGTTGATGACGACAACTTTCACCCGAGCTGTTACGAAGATTATTACGACGGCCAGACTGGCCAGGTTTGTTGGCTGTTTCTTCGGCTAATATGGTAATCAAATGGTTGCAGAGGAAACAACTTTTAAAATATAGTTTGTTGTTGCTTTACTGAAGTTTTATTGCTTTCGAAACGAAAAATCTATGATGCCTTGTACTTCGTCGGATCGCGTCTACATACGATGTATCTCCCATTCCAACGAAAACAAAAAATTTTAATCGACATCAGTGCGTCACCACGTCGCAGTTTTATAACTCGCTTAATTTACCACAGTTTTGCTACAAATAGATTTTTCGACATGTTTATTTGCTGTTGCTGTGCGATCATGAATCAACAATAGACAATCGAGGTACTTAGAGTCGGAGTCCAGTCCGTGTGTCATTTGTTGTACGGCCTATTTTCTGGACTGATATACCTCTTAACTGATTTTGAAGTTCCTGCTTCACATTTAGACGCCCGTGAAATCGGAACCCGTGTCGTCGTTCAAATCCATATTGGACGAAGATGGAATTCCGGGATTAGAAATGATAAAAAGAGAAACCGTCGACGATGACGAGATGGAGACAGAACCGGAAAAAGAAAGCGCTGCCGAAGAAAAAGAGGAACCGACCTCCGAAGAAGTTGAAGCAAAGAGTGAAAAATGTGACCAAAGTGAAGAAATAGATGTATTGATTGAGACTGAAGTTGAACCCACAAAGACTGATGCGACCCTTAGTGGGTCAGCCGATGACGCTCCTGAACCAACCAAAGAACCGTCTAATGAAGGTTCGGCTATTCTTTAATGTTTGCTTTTATCTTTACATTATGTTTGATTTCGTCTTCGGGATAATTATTTTAGGTCCTGCTGTAAGTTCTTCATTGATGCAATGCGTTATAGACATTTTGTTGTTACTCTTTTCTACCACGGCAGAACTCTTAACTTTTCATGAAGTGGGAACTCAGGCTAGCAACCTTACACGCAAAAAAAACTTTTTCACTGAGACAATTCCGTCATATGTCCTATGATTGTATTAAAACTCGCCGTAACAGTATTCACTAATCTATATTTTCGGAGATTAAGACCGAAAAAAAACGTACACTAATAATATCTGTCTAGTACACACTAACTTTTTGCTATGACAAGGATTTAGCGCTTGCATCGCGTGAAAAGTCTCACATTCGTAATTTAAATATCAAGAAAATCCATTTTGCTGTTGGTCATGGTGCTGTCAAGCGAACCAAGAATTGAACGCTAAGCAGGTTTTGTTCCTGGTGAAGTCCAACTCTCCACAGTTCGCTTCGGTGCTTTGCAGACGCGATGGATACTTCGGAATGCGATGCACTTGCAACTAAAACGATGGAGGAGACTTCAGATGGCGATGCCGTAGCAACTAAAACGATGGAGGAGACTTCAGATGGCGGTGCCGTAGCAACTAAAACCACTGTGGAATGTGATGTAAAGCGATCCGAAAGCAGTGATCTCGGTAAGTCGATGTCGATACTTTGAAGTTGCAGATAGTGATTGCCGATTGCGGGAAGGTGATTTGCCGAGTTATTTAACGCCTAGAACCTCAGGTGCGCACAGGGGTGTAGTGGGGTGGGAACGCGTTCCCACACCTTTTTGCACTAGTAACGTTTACTGAAGGTTTATTTCAACTTCTACGTGTAGCGGATTGCAAGAAATAAATGGGCTCTGCCTGTGAGGGCACTTGAGCAATATTTGGTGTTAGAGTTCGGCTTTAACCGAAATCAGGGATGTAGTGAGGTCACACCTCTGTTTTTAGCACTGCACCCCTGGGTGCGTACACAAATCATTGGCGTGGCAATAAGGAACAGTGTGGTGTTTTATATCTCTGACGTGAACCGTAGAGCGTTTTTCGTTGCCTTCACTACATTTTCCCCTATTCATTACACAAGGCTGCGACTTGACTAAATATTTTTACCGACTACAAACTACATTTGTATTGTAAAAGCTGAAACGACAACAAGCAAGGATGAAGGTTCTGCTCCGATGGTTTCTGTCGGCGAAGAACCGGAAAGTGAGAATCATTCCGAAGCAACTGTTCATTCCGCCGTGGAAAGCGCCCAGTGTATTGATTCGGAATCCAAGTCATCGAACTCGCTTCCACCAAACAATGCGGATGCATGCGCTTCATCTGCAGAAACTCTTATTGCCAGCGAAGAAACCGCGAGTGTTCAACCGGAAGCTGAGTCCGATAAAGCGTCAACGCCCCCTTTTGCCGATAATAACGATGTCGTATCCGAGTCTTCATAGCGTCGAGCTGTGCAGGCAGATAGTTGCTCTTTATGCGATAGATCGATTGAAATTTCTTTTTCAGTTTTCGTGCTTGCACATCCATACGCGTTGTGATTTTGAGTTGTGAAAAGCAACAGGGTTACAACTTGCTCGGCAGTGGATGTTGCGTGTGTGACGCGAGTGTTGGTGCCGCACTGTAAGACGATGACTGTCGACGTCGCTGTCATTGCCAGATAAGTAAAATTCATTTGCTTTTAAAAACTGGTGTCGTTTGCTCGCTGCTGCCGACAGGTGGCGGTTTTTCGAACTTTTTCTGGGAGGCCAGAGCTAGTGGAATCGTCTAAATAGTGATCCGCTCGAAAGCTTCTATTGAACTGATTCTCAGATACGATCGCAAGAAGTTAACTTCGGCGCGCTCCGAGTGTTCCCGGGCAAGGGAACCTGGGCGCCGAAAACCGTGGGAGTGATATCGTTGTTCGGAAAAAGTCTATGAACTGTTTCCTTTGCAAAGAGAGTGGACGCGCGAAGATGCACGTGATGTCGCCCAATGCAATGCTAGCTTCGTTTGGCAGGAAAGGAGTTTCAAGAAAATAATGCTACTTACGAGAACATAGGGTTTGGGCTCCTAAGTTGATACCAAGTGTCGTTTCCCCGCGAAAACCGCTCAGATATTCACGTGACTGCACCATGGTGAAAGCAACCTAGCTCATGCTTTGAAACAGGTGTTCTCAACCTTTTTTCTCCCGTTTATCCCTTGCCAGCTTCCTAACATAAAATTTACCCCCTGCTTTTTATTTACGCAATAGCGCTGTAGAAAAAAACAAAGTATTGTAACTTCAGCATGGTCAAATTTACCCCCGGTTGAGAACCCCTGCTTTAGAATCTTAAGGTTTGTCATTTTGTAAAACCTTATGCCTGCAAGCGACGACGCTAAGAACAACTAAGAACAAGAACAGTTCTGTTGGTGGCATTTACGGTTATTGGGTGGTTCTTTGGGCAGCTGTGGTGAATGTTAACGCTTATTTGATGCGTCAGACACCATGGCAGTGTAATGGATGTCACTGTTTATCAGCACTCATTAAAATCGTACATTTCTCAGCGAACAAGCGTGTTAAATGGCCTGAGCCGATTTTCAATCCAGCTACAAAAGATAGTTTCGATGGGGAAAAGGGCTGATACAGTAGAACTCGTATAATTCGTGTCACTTTTTCGTCGGTCCCGACAGAATCCCTATCTTTTGTGTACATTTCTGTTCGTCAATTTGCTTAATTCGTCACCTCTTTATCCCTGAGAAGCATTTTGTTCGTCTAATTCGTCATTTGCAGTTCCGCTGTAGATGTCTAAGCAGCTAGTACATATGGGAATTCAAACAAATTAAGGATCTTTATCTGAGAATTGTTGCACCTCGCAATTTGTTTATCGAATTTATACACGAGGTGCGAAGCGCGACCAGACTTCCCATTGAGAGAATGCGGAAGAGTTTATTAAAGATTAAAAAGGTGCTTGATCAAATGGAGGAGTCCAGGTAGAGCAGAGGAATTAATTGTGGTATTCAACCATAACGTGTTAAACTTGTATTTTACTGCAAATAAGAGCACTATGTATACAAGTCACTATGATAAAGTATACGAGCTTCTATGATAGAGTTTTCACCTGTTTGCATAATTCGTCACTTTTTTTAATCCCCTTGAGGTGAAGAATTAGGCAAATTATACTGTACATCCGTTAACAGGTCGCCAGAGGGCTTGCAACCCACCAACCAGCTTGTGAAAAGTATATTGAAACACGTTTTATGAAGTAGTCTTGCTGGTGAACTTTTTTGTTGCTGGAAAGCAGAGTTGGACCAATATGCAATTTCAGTTGAATTGCAATTACTCCTTCCATTTTTTCAATTATATTAAAATTTCTCTATGCTCAAAAAATCAAACTACAATAAGTACTTTTAAACTTGTAATGATAAATCGTGAACAAGTTTTCAATTACAATAAGAAAATGAACTACATACAGACATGTCGGATGATTCCAGCAGTGTAGTCAGCAATGGGGGTTGGGGTTAAAAAAACCTTGATATTTGATATTTTACAAAAATTTATTACCTGCGCAAAGGAGATTAGTTGTTTTCGCATACTTTTTGCGTGTTAATTTGTCGACTTAGTGCAAATACCACGGAATAAATTTGGATGCAAATTTCAAGGAACGTTGTAAATGGGCCAAAAAGTAATAATTGGTAATCAGGATAGGTTTCACATTCGTTATCACTTATGTTGGACATCGTTACCCCAACGTAAGCCAATTGAAAATAAGAGAACACTTAAATGATTTGCAATTGAAAACGAGAAATGTGAACGTTTACGTTTTAACATTGGCTTGAAAAAATAGAGCTGAGGATTTAGTTGTTGGACTACAATAAAAATCTGAGAATCTTGCTTATTAAACAAACCTGATACAGACGGTGGAATTGAAACTACTGCTCTGTAAACCCTTTCCATTTGCAGTCTTGTTTTGGTGGATGGAAGAGTGACGTAAACACGATTTTGTTTGTTGTTGGTCATGGTGCTGTCAAGCGAACACGACAGGCGAAGATGCACCTGCATGATGAGGCAAAACGAGATAGTCGTAGATTGGCAGACAAAATTAACGCCGCTTCTTACACTTGCATGAAAACTTTTGCACAACAGCAGAGTTCATTGAATAAATCCAATGTGCTTCGGGATGGAGTTTACATTGAAAAATAAATTTTAAATGACTTTTGGACTCGAACGAACCGTAGCCACAGACGCAGATAAGTTTTATCAGGGTATTGAGGACAACGGTTGCCGAGAGTGTTTTTGCTGTCCGATATCCTGATGTAATTCTGTCGATTAACCGGATAAAAATGTAACTTAAGATTTCATTTTGTATTCTTAACCGGATAAAAAAGTAACTACGATCTTGCATTCTATCACTTCAGTTTTACAGAAGAATTTCAGGTGTCCAACCAGCCACTATCCAGCTCTGCGCTAAAAATGCCAGCAAATGACTTTTCACTTTCTGTAGGAAAAATTTACTCAACGCAGAAAAGCTTTGAATATTTATTGTTTAGACACCCGACCCGTCCTCTGATTATGTCCATTTAGCGTAACGAGTGTGGTATTGTTCGGTTCAAACGGTTAGCGTACTCTATAACAGTTGTGGCGAACCTACGGCACGCGTGCTAGAAGTGGCACTCATGGGTCTCACTGTGGGCACGAGCACCGTCGCTTCAGTGCAGAGTTCGTTCTCAGAAAGGTAGAGGGACGCGAGGCAAGGTTGATCCAAATCGGGACAACCACCTGAAAAGACACTGATAAGGCACGGAGGACCATAGTTACTCTCCCAGTGCTCCATACCCATCATGTAACTTCAGAGGTTATTTCCTGTTGTAACATTACCGCTAGTTATAAAATTATTTTTTGTGACACTGTTTTGGTTTTGGACGCGAGATTATTATGGACCTTCCTTCAACGAAGAGTAGAGCCAGAACACTAGCAAGCAACAATATACCAAACGTTTCACTTTATTCTTAAAGTATTTTCAATGGCAAAGCCTACTCCCTTGTGCATCAAGCTAAACAAGTGGTTTTTAATCGGGGGAAGCGCCTCCCCAGAGGGGTGTCAAATAATCTCCAGGGGTGAGCGACCCTTACACGCTCTGCAACATGCAAAGTTTGATCAACAAATTTACCCAAAATTGCACTTGTTTTTGCAACTTATTTGAAGTCATGGGACTTGAAACAATAGAAAATCACTTAAGGAGGCGTGGCAGAGAAAAGGTTAAGAACTACTGAGCTGAACTGTGGACGAGGCAAGCAAGGCATGGCCGTCGCCAGCGGGGGGGGGTCAGTGGTGCCCGGCCCCCCCATTTGTACACGTGGGTTTTTGGGTCTCCAGTGAGACTTGACAAACCGCGTGCTTTAGACTTAACTATTGCTAATACGTGGATTCGCCCTAGCAGTTAAGTCAGGGGGGACACTCATAATTCTCAGATTACTTAATCTCCCCGAGCTTCTGTTCTGTCCTGAACACCCGTTCCAAACACCATTAGTATTTTTTACTGTATATAAGCTTTTATTTCACAAAACTTCACATATTAAAGGTCGATGTACTCACCAATAAATCAGCATTGTGACAGAAAAATAGCCTCTCCCATTCCCGACACAGTCCAACAGAAGAGCAAGGGAACGCCTGACCAACAACAGTTTAACAAGTACTCAAGCTAGCTAGATGCTTAAACTGACTGAATTCTCGGCACGTATCGAGCTTTTATGTATTCATATTGGCAGACGTTTTATCTCCCGCCTTTTAGGTTGCTGTCTTTAAGACAGGATGTTATGATGCGATAGATGCCTTCTTCAGTTATTTCCTGAGCTAATGTTTGATGCAAACTTTGATTGACATAGTAGTTTTAGATCGGGACTCCGGTATTTTTTAAAACTAATTGACGACACCGTCTGATAGGGATTGTGTGCGGGTAATTTACTTATGTAGTCGATTATCAAAGATTTTTTATGACAAAAATAGTTCGTGAAGTGGTGTAACAGGGGTTGTTTTTTACTGTCTCTAATTTTACAGAGCAAAGTGACATAGCTTCGCCTTACTCTGGTTTTACAGAGCAAAGTGACATAGCTTCGCCTTACTCTGGTTTTACAGAGCAAAGTGGCATAGCTTCGCCTTACTCTGGTTTTACAGAGAAAAGTGACATAGCTTCGCCTTACTCTGGTTTTAAACTAAAAACGAATCTATTTTCGTTTTTAGGTTGAAGAACTCAAGCCGCTAACCATAACAGGAGACACCTCCTGACATTGGGCGCAGCACTCCTACTTTTCTTCGGAGGCTGAGTCTTCTGGGTTTTATCTCCAATGGCTGACCACAGTGGGCAGACCACCAGAGAGAGAGAGTAAAGCCAAGTGATGTTAGCAGCACTCTGACCTGGGTCTGTGAAATCACCTCTATTTATACCAACCTTTAACCAATCAGATTAAAGGGACGTGGTTGTTTTTTCCGGTTTGGTCCCATGACCATTACGTAATTACAGATCCCATCACCATTACGTAATTATAGATCCCATGACCATTACGTAATTACTTGATAAGTGACAAGATGTTTATGCAATCACCTGGTAGGTTTTTGCTGCTACTGGAAAAACCCTTATATTTTACCGTAAGGTACTTGCACTTCCCGTGTTGTTAGGAAGCGCTGCATTGTCACTGGGAAAGCCCCTAAAATTTACCCTAAGGTGCCTGCACCTTCTGTGTTGCTGGGAAGGACTACCATGCTTGTTTATAAGCTTCCAATCCGATTACTTTCGACGTTCTGGCTTATTGCTGACGTTCCTCATGTTTCATTGTTTTCGGATTTCTTTGGTTGAGCCCGCTGCATTTTCAGCCTTTCAGTAGCTGTTCAGCAGCCTTCCAGTAACTGCACAATCTAGCAGTTGTTCAGTAGTTTTTCAATTTAGTCTCCAGCTTGTCCTTCAAGTTCTGTTGTTGTAAGTTTAAATTCTTTTACATGTAGAGAACAATATAATTGTTCTGCTACACATTTGAGATCAATGCCCCCCCATTTCATGTTTGGTCCCCCGACCTATCACGAAGCTGTAGAATTGCTATGCGCAGTTGTGGATAGTCAATAAGCAATAGCTTGTTGAATGACTCTCGTTTGCGACATTGCATTCGTTTTTCAAGTAGACAAAAGCGTAAAATTCCACTGTTTTAGTCGCCAGAATTGCCAACATAAGGGTCTTGAATGCTTTATGTAAACAAAATTTTCGCTTATGGTAAACCAAGAGCGCGTCTTGTTGTTAATTCATGACGGACAGTAAAGTTGTACGAAACACAGAGTTTTTGAGTAGTCACACGTAGGTTGGCTACACTCAGGGCTGGATTTACCAATAGGCTTAAGCCTGGGGCCTCAAGATCCAAGGGGCCCTCCAGCAAACTGTACTACGCATAGAGTCAATTGCCGTTACTGTATATGATCAGTTCGATAAATAAACATTCGTCAACGATTTATGTTTTTAATTTTTATACATTTTAATCAGATTTTGTGTCGATAACACCAGGGTCTTCCAACGGGTTTTCATGAATATGACTGTTGGTCAAGCCGCATGCCGACAGTAGTGCCGACATACTCATCCTACATTTGGTGGATCGTGTCAATTGTTACGTGTGTATTACGCGAAAGTTTCTATAAGCACCTGGTCAAAGTTTAAAGGTGATACTGCAGATGTGAAATATGTGTAAGGCTAGCATTATCCTTCAATAAAAACATAGTTGCTTTTTCTGATCTTGAGCAATACAGCTGCTTTGTTAGCGTTTCTATTCAGTCATTCAGAAATCAGATTGCCATTGAGTGCACTACTTGCGCAAATTTGTACTGCTCCCATGCTAAGCAAATCAAAGAAATTTTGATGAGCTAAATAATAAGCAAAAGTCATTTTGCTAAATGGCACCCACATAACTCTACACAAGGAGACAAAGATTAAGCAAACAGCAAGAAAATGACAGAGCAGCGTTTGGGTCTGATGCTTTAGATTAGTGGTTCTTGGTCTATCCAACCACGCGGAGTCTTATTTCTCAGGTTGATGGTCACAAACTGCTCAGAAGAAAGGTCTTACTAAGGATTCAAAATGATTAAAAATGAATTAATGGGTCGCAATGCTCCAGGACAGGTTGTCCAACACTAAGCACTAGGTGCATTAAAAATGACAAACTTAGGCAAACAAATTTTAATGAAATCCTAGATAATTTTGTTATGAATCCAGGACAAAACCCTTTTAATTGTTTGCTGTGCTCTGTACAGCCTGACTTTATTCGGTAATTGTAGCGTTTTACTTCTTAACACGTATTTCAATAATGACAACATAAAGGAAGTTTAAGCCTCACATCCTTCCGCGCGACGGTTTCCTTGCATTCGATTCTTTGCAGTCTGGAAAAGTAACAATCGAATCGTGATCCTGGTAGTTGCAGCCATTTGGAATGTTTTACTTGATGTGTTTTGCTCGTGTGTGCGAGATTTTTACAACCCTTGTCCTTACTGCCGCTACATAGGCTATATGTGTAGTGTGTTTGGTTTTTAGGAAATTGTATATTTTGGGTGCTACTGTTGAGCACAGCGAAGAAAAAGGAGATGTAAAGTTTACGTAGGCCATGTGTTTTTTCAAAAATTTGACCGTGACGTTTTTGTTTGTATCCCCTGTCGAAATTGCAGTAGTGTTCCCACCAGCCAAGCATTCATTACACAATTCTGAGTCACTGAAGGCTTTTGCGCCGAAAGTAAGAACAAGCGCAGTCATCGTGGGGCACTCGCAGTAAGGATCTACAAATTTTTATTGAGCGTACTTTTAGAGCAGGGGTTTCCAACCTTTTGTTTCCCATGTACTGCTTAAGCATTCCGACACATGAGCAAGTACCTCTTCAGCATTTCGACAGATGAACAATAAACATGTACCCCTGAAAGCTCGTTTGACGAAATATTTTATCATGGTTATTCATAGATATATTGAACAATATGCATATGATTTTGATATATGTATAAATATTTCGAACTGAATATAATGTAATTATTTTTTCTGTTATATTGCTAACCTCAAATGCACTCCTTCAGATAGGCAAATACACCCCTGGGCGTACGTGCACCCCAGGTTGGGAACCTCTGTTTTAGAGCGTCAGTATCGTCATTATCGGCTTAGCGCTTTTCTATTTTCCCTAGTAACAGTGGGAGATGGTGCCTCACAATTGGATTAGCCTACTAAAGGCATCGCATCAGCTAATCCGGCTCTGAGTATACTGAAGAATTTAAATGTAACAGAAAACAGAGCTATGTTGATTCCAAAAATGAGTCAAAACCATTTTTTGACGAATTTTGTTCTATTCGGAGAGATTCGTAGAGTGACATTCTTTCTGCTTTTGTGCTTCAATTGCCGCGTTGTATCGTCTACTCGCATTATTTCTGCTGTATAGCAAACCGCCTGGTATACTGCAGCTTGTACGACATGAAAGATGGGGCGAGGGGCAAAGGTGAAAAGCGAGGACAATCTACAAGGAGATAGCAGTTTTAACAGTTTGCTAAATATGCTATTTCTTGTCTCTTCCCTTGCCCAAGTTGCAATAACATCAAATGACGTTGCTCAGCCGGTTCGGCGTTCATATCTGTACAAATTTCTGGGTCGAGTTAAATGTGAATAAAGTTTACATATCGCAAGCGACTTTTTTCGTGGCGGTTGCTGCATACATCCAATATTGTATTTAAAAATGTGCCCCCCTTGTGATTTTTGGCCCCACGTACTGCGACATCCTGAAGCAAGGGCGACATTTTTAAATTATTGCATCACGATAACCGATTAAACAAAATGAAGTTTGCGAACAGTAGCATCGGAGGGAACAGTAACTTTAGAGTTCTTTTTCTTCTGATGAATGAAACTGTAAAGTACACAGGTAAGAATTTATCGCTTTATATCGCATGATTAAACGAAACTATTTTTAAACTTATGTGGTGATTACGAGTACAGTCTCCAGTTTGCTACAGACTTTCCAGCGTGTACACAGTGAGCACAATTTTCCCGGAACAGGACTTTTCGGTCTGAGCCATTTCGGTCTGGACGATTTGGTCACGGGACGTTTCGGTCTGGTGACATTTCGGTCACGACTTTTCTGTACATAAATAATGATTATATTTGTTTATTGAAATGATTATATAGGCCAGCAAAATGTCACGCTAGCTGGTGTTATACCAACTCCTTTCGAGGAGTCATAATTGCGACTACGGTAAATCTGAATTGTAGTTATTACTTTGAAGTACTGTATTTTTATTTTGCCTCATGAGGCAAAAAACTACTGAAACTATTTTGCTTTTAGCCAAATACGATTGGTTGAAGCAACATACTTCCAGCAGTGCTTCTGCCTCATGAGGCAAAATAGACACAGCGTTTTGGCATTTCCAAAATTTAGCAAGGAAATGTTTATTAGGCATCAGAAGCAAAACCATTGCTGGAGTTATTTTGCCGTTAGGAGAGTCAGATTGCTTGGATTGGACAAGTGACAAGAACGATACACTTGGATTAGCGTAAGGTCCTTGTTACATGACCTAAAACACTAAACTTAAAACCAAAACTTAAATCCAAAACGTAAACCCAAAGCGTAAATCCAAAACCTAAACCTAAACCTGAAACCTAAACCCAAGACCTAAGCCCGAAACCTAAACCCGAAACCTAAACCCGAAACCTAAACCCAAAACCGAACACAAAACCTAAACACAAAACCTAAACCCACAACCTAAACCCGAAACCTAAACCCGAAACCTAAACCCGAAACCTAAACCCGAAACCTACACCCGAAACCTACACCCGAAACCTACACCCGAAACCTACACCGGAAACCTAAACCCTAAACCTAAACCCTAAACCTAAACCCTAAACCTAAACCCTAAACCTACACCCTAAACCTAAACCTAAACCCTAAACCTAAACCCTAAACCTAAACCCTAAACCCTAAACCTAAACCCTAAACCTAAACCCCAAACCTAAACCCTAAACCTAAACCATAAACCTAAACCCTAAGCCTAAACCCTAAACCTAAACCCTAAACCTGAACCCTAAACCTGAACCCTAAACCTGAACCCTAAACCTGAACCCTAAACCTGAACCCTAAACCTGAACCCTAAACCTGAACCCTAAACCTGA
>Ga0210059_1001956_pt1 | contig 31792 bp, 22 predicted proteins | sample Ectturendosymbi2_FD_188042 | JGI IMG/M metagenome (GOLD analysis project Ga0210059, IMG submission 188042) | Ecteinascidia turbinata endosymbiont from Florida, USA - Sample 2 (SPAdes) (version 2) | ecosystem: Host-associated > Tunicates > Ascidians > Unclassified | place: Key West, Florida... | reverse complement strand
CAACACAGCACTTAGGCTGTGTCACAGCAACACAGCACTTAGGCTGTGTCACAGCAACACAGCACTTAGGCTGTGTCACAGCAACACAGCACTTAGGCTGTGTCACAGCAACACAGCACTTAGGTTGTGTCACAGCAACACAGCACTTAGGTTGTGTCACAGCAACACAGCACTTAGGCTGTGTCACAGCAACACAGCACTTAGGTTGTGTCACAGCAACACAGCACTTAGGCTGTGTCACAGCAACACAGCACTTAGGCTGTGTCACAGCAACACAGCACTTAGGCTGTGTCACAGCAACTGCAGAACTCCTCCACCGATTGCACTAGAGAGCTGTTCAAACCCTAAAGTATCAGATGACAAAAATAAGATTTTTTGATATCTGCCATCATCATAAATGCGTACATTTGGACAAATATGCTTATTTTCAGAAATGCTGTGATCCTTTCCAACAACATAAAAATAATGTGTACAGAGCACTTTGCACAGGAAGTTTGGAGACGTTGAATAAGCATTCATCCATAGATTACTTCACAAATACACTGTCCATAAAAACCTGGGATGAAACTTTGCTGCATTTGTGACAAAAGTGTTGACAATTTACATACGATAATGAGTACAGTGATATATAAGTGATAACAGAAGTGCTGCAGGTAGTACAACAGATGAAGATATAGTGCACCGCAAGCAAGAAGAAAAATGTGAAAATCGTAATAGGTTACTTGTAAACATTAATGAATCACCAGCTGGGTCCTTTCGTGGAGAAGTGCCTCCCCGGGGCGAGTTAAAAAGTGTTGCCCTACCACTACCACTTGGTGGTGGTAAAGACCATGAAAGATCATTTGCTATTCTTTCTTTTCACCAAAAGTGCCGCCCCAGGGCATTGCCTTTGAACGTCGTGCGAAAGTGACCCTTAAGAGCACTAGTGTTTCTGTATGCTTTCGAGGAATCAGTCGACTGCCATCTGCTTTCGTCTTTTTGCGATGATTCAAACTTGCACATATCTCTACTCAATTATGTACTTTCCACGATGGGTGTAAGCAAGGAATCGATCAGCAAATTTTTAATAGGAAATCGATTTCACGTAAGATTACGCATCCTCAGTCCTTATTCAAATAGAAGTCCTTATTCAAATGATTCTATTTGAATAAGGACTGAGGATGCGTAATTTTACGTGAAATCGATTTCCTATTAAAAATTTGCTGATCGATTCCTTGCTTACACCCATCGTGGAAAGAACATACTTGTGCGAAAATGAAACGTATTTATAATAACTAGGATAGTTATTGCAAAATGCAAACAAGCACTTATTTAGCCTACTTACATAATAGGATGAACCAAAATCAGAAAGCTTTTTAATCAATTAGGTTATTTACAGACAGGTGCCTTATAGTAAAAATCAACTGTGCGTAATGTTTCATTATATTTTTGTTTAAAGGTGTAATTACAGCTTTTTAGTGATGACATTTAATGAAATTACACATGAAAGGCATTGACTTGATTTTCCAAAGAGCTTAATTATTCTTACTTAGTGCGTGTCTTTATAAAATTCAAGAAATGAAAGTGTAGCGAAGGTCATGTTCTATTGATACGCACCTTGGTGTCATCAAAGCCCAAGATGTGTACACAAAATATGTAATATGCTTGATGTCAACATGTGCCAAAAAAACTCAAAAAAGCACATGCATTGGTCACCAACTCAGAAACCAACATCAGGACTGGAACATTATAAGCTCATTAACATCTTTGGTAACACGCTGTTTTCTCTTCAGAATGCATTGGATAGCAGTTTTGGCATTTTTTTATTCTCCCAATAAGTTTGGCATTTTATTCTCTGGTAGCATACACACGAACATGCCCAAGGAAGGTAACAGTGAGAACTTTTACATTTAAACACAATTTTTCAACAATAATTAAGATTTTTGTGGTGTACCTGAAGCAAGGCACCATGCACACTGCAGTCCAAGCAGTTTTTACCTCAAAAACTTCAGATGCTCTCATCTTTAACAATTTCAAAACTACTAAAACAGCTTGAACACATTGGTAGCAATGCTAACACATTCATGCAAGTGTGCCATCACCAGTTTTTTTGCAAATACAAAGTTGGTGATAGTGTTTCCAATTCAGGGCAAAATTTTGAAACCCGGGTTTCAGGTAGCTGAAAAAAGAAACCCAGGAAAACCCGTTTTTTTTCGGGTTTTGAAATTAATGTGATAAAAACTCAATATCATTGTGAAATTACTATTGTTGATCCTGCGCAAATTAGCGAATTATTAATTAAGTTAAGCACAGTTTTTCAATGATGTTTGTAATACTGACGCATGACAATCACAGCGCACTTTTATCATTCAGTCTGTTTCTGAGTTTTGTGACAAACAGTCAAGTGGCTGAAAAAGCCCTCTCTGGTTCCACTGATTTGGGCTCGATTGTAATTAAGGTATGGAAGAGTTTTTCAAGGTTATTTTTGACTTCTCCTTTGTGACCTCAAGAAGACTCATTTTCTTCATCATAATTTGTGATCAAATCTCTTCCTGTGCCGAAATAGTTTTGTGGTTTTCAGTTTTCACCCTCATGGATTCTGTGCTTTTTGATTTCAAATGGTTGATCACACAGGCGGTTCTTGAACCACCTCCTTTTCTATAACGGAGCACAAATTGCACTTTGGTGTTGGTTGAGCCTTGTATTAAAAATGGCTCTTAGGTTCTGATTTTCTTTGATTACTAACATCTTTAAACTGAATGTGTATGATTAAAAATCTACTTAAAGCCGCTTCTTAAGGAAAGCCTAATATTTTATGGAAAGTTATTGCAAACTGAAAAGGAACGAATCGATTTTGCAAAGAATCACAGTTTGTATATGAACTTACACATAGCAGCTTATATAAATGAACTAACTAGCAACTACAGAACTGCGACATACCTTTGAAGAGCTACCTAATGTGGCAGTTATTTTTTAATTAGGTTAGCGAAAAGAGAAAAGTTCGCGTAGACACCTATTATGTGCAAAATGATGCCATGATCCATCTAAATAGGTCAATTGAATGAAAATATAAGCGGACCAACAATGAACGTACGATGGTCACCGAGCAAAACCAACACCACGTGCCTCATGATAATAGTTGAAAGTTCAAATGTGCTAATTTGGCCGTTACACGCGCCAATCTGCAACTTCAGTGCTATCAGAATCACTAATATCTGAATGCAACAGCAATTCCAGGTTTTTGAAAATACCCGGGTTTGGTAGTTTAAAAAAAACGGGTTTCGGATAGTAGAAAATAAAAAAAAAACGGGTTTCAGGTTGGGAAACCCGGGTTGGAAACACTAGTTGGTGACATGTTGAACAGCACAACAATAACTTTTCATGAAAAAATAGCCCTTGTTTAAGGTTATATGGAATTCACATAGGACACCATTTTTAGTGGCAGAACTACAATAGTTATTCAGGTGAAACAGTGACGCTAAAATGCATTTTTACTAGAATGTTTTTAAGTAGAACACTCAAGACTTTGAGCTGCATTACAAAGAAATTCTTTCTGGACTAATTAAGGTTGGAATTTTTATACATGTATTGTGTCATAATGGTGCTATTTAATAATATGTTGAATTCCTTGCTTACAGAAACATAGGAAGTCAAACACATGGGCCTACCAACATGGTCAATGAAAAAGTACTTGTTCTCCCATTCTTCACTAAAAGCTTAGCATGCAACATCAACTTTTCTATGTTTTGTCAACATTGTCAGGTTGCTAAAACAATTGGATAAATGTATATGTAATGTAACTAGTACAGTATCACTAACTCAACTCACTGCAATTATAGTAAATTATAAAACAAGGGTGAAACTGCCATGTACCTTTACGCAAGCTAAAGGTGGAGAAACCTAGAACAGCCTAACAGAGTTGCTTGCATTCACAAGCGTGGATTGTGATGTAATAAAAAATGTTTATTCAGATATGCAAAATTGAAGTTAAGCATGATGTGTCATAGTTTTGCTCCAACCCCTTAAAAATGGTTTCTCTTAATGTGCGACGCCAGATATTGCAAGTAGAGCACATTCATAACATATAATCTGTTTTTTTTTCCTGAAACATTTCGGTCATTTTTTGCTGAGATAGTTTGTTCATTTGTCTAAGTTGTACTAAAATTTGCAATAACAGTGTTTTTTAGCCTATATCATCAAACCTTCTAACCGAAATGACTCAATTTTTTTAGTCATTTTAAAAACGTTTCGGTCTATGACCAAAAAAACGGCATATCATACCACTAGGTGGGCTGTATAATTACAACTGTACAATTTGCAAATGAGGTGTGGGCTGGGCCTGGCCTGGCCTGCAGGCCATGGGTTGCTGACCCCTTGTATAGAAAGACAACAAGGATTGGCTGCCTGTTCTTTATCATGGTAAACAAAACAGATATGACGCATACTTCAAAGTGAGATAAGTTACCTAAAACAAAAAAAAATGATGAAGAAAGTATCAGAACCACATGATTTGATGATGCTTAGTGCATCCCAATGATCTCTAGTTTGCACTTAAGCAAGACAGTTTTCTATGCCAAGTTCAGTTCTGTCACTAGTTCTATGAGTTTTTGTTGAATCGCTTTAGTAAGGTTCCCCCAAGCTTGAATTTGTTTGTGGTAGGACAAGCGGTTGGATCAGTTAGGATAACAATAGCTTTGTGGACTATGAATGTCGAATCAAAATTTGCAACTAAACTGTCCAAAAACAGGATGAAAATTCTGACTCAAAAATATCCGTAATTGATTGTAGCAGCATTGTTGCACATTTTAGTCTGCCATAGTGTAAGCTGTAAGGTGTGGTAAAAAGTAAAATTGTGATTGTGGAATGTGTCTTGTGATGACATAAACTTCTGGAGTCCACAATCAACATTTCTTGTCACAACTTCATTTGATTGATCATGTCTTCTGCTGTGCTAACCACTTCAGAAAAGTCAGATTGACTTACTCTAATGCAGTTTTTTTTAAGGAAAATGTTAGGTATATACCTGGTGTGGACGTGTAGGGACCTGATTTCTCTGATTCTAGGGACGCGATGATGAATTTCTGATTCTTGGGACCCAATTTTAAAGTAGTGTGCAATATTCAGACCACTCTGCAATCATCCCAATAAACTGGTCTATAACGTGACATTCGCTCCCAGGTTTTACACAGCAAGTAGATGGCTGCCTGAGAAACAAATCCATGGTTTTTGACTATCTTAGTGACCCAGATCTGCGCAGAATTCCAAGTTATACGCTTCTTCATTACACTGAAGTATTGTCTTTCAACTGTGGTTTGAGTGTTGCAAAATATCGGCATCGGTTATCAGCAATGAAAAATAACATCGGCATCGGCCCAAAAAAGTCTTATTGATCAAGCTCTACCTAAATCCAATCAATCAAACTTGATTAGTAGGCCTAGTAGCTGAGCGATACTAACTATTTAGAATAGATAGTGGTATTGACCTCATTGTCAAAACACACAAAGATTTCCAAATTATCACTGTTTTTGGTCACACTGCATGTATTAGCTTGTCGAACATCTAGGAAATGTCAGCCACACAGCAATGAGAGCTGTTTATATATGTTAATGTACATACACTTATAAAATCAAAGCTGACAATCAGCTGCACAATTGTGTCTGTTGAGCACGGTCTATCAAAGATGGTAGTGTTATAAATATACAGTAGAACTTGTCTAATTCGTCAATTCAGTTGATTCGTCACTTTTTCGTCGGTCCCGGCAGAATCCCTATCTTTTGTGTACATTTCTGTTCGTCTAATTCGTCAATTTGCTTAATTCGTAACCTCTTTCTATCCCTGAGAAGCGTTTTGTTTGTCTAATTTAATTCGTTATTTGCAGTTTCGCTTTTGATGTCTAAGCAGCTAGTATGTATGAGAATTCAAACAAATTAAGGATCTTTATCTGAGAATTGTTGCACCTCACAACTTTTTTATTGCATTTTTACATGAGTTTCAAAGCGCGACCCAACTCGCCATTGAGATAACGCGGAAAATTTAAAAGGAGTCTAAATAGAGCAGAAGAATTAATTGCTGTTATCAGCCATAATGTCATAAACTTGTATTTCACTGCAAATAAGAGCACTATGTATACAAGTTACTATGATGAAGTATACAAGCTTCTATGATAGAGTTTTCACCTGTTTGCGTAATTCGTCACTTTTTTTTAATCCCCTTGAGGTGACGAATTAGGCAAATTCTACTATACTTGCAAAATCACTGCAAAGAAGAACGATTGGGTTACAATTGCTCTGATGATTTTATATCGTACTGCAAAAGTACCTTGCTTGAAATCAATATAGGCCATTTTGCACAGAAAACAACATCATTAACTGCTCAATTCTAAAAAAGCTATTTTCAAAATAAAACGTTAGACTGATATTTTGTCACGATAATGCGACCACAATTTCTGAGGCTAGCTGCCACGCCTTTTATTATGAGAAATTCCTTGTAAAAATATAGTTGAAGTTGAAACAAACCCGCATTACTTGGCGTGACGCTGAGGAAGGCCTGAACTTAATAATTGACTTTGTGGTAACCTACTACCTAGCAGGTGCAAACAGCTGGCAAAATCTAGGCTGAAACTGCAAAACAAAACGATCGTGATTGGACACTTTATTCTCTCGCCATGAAGCGAAATATTACAAAATAGCTCTGCGTGTGCGTGGCAGTGTACAATCTTCTGACAGCTTTGCTTGCATTCGAGTTGGCACTGCCAGAGGGGGAAATTCAGAAACACGTGTGTTTGAAGCATTATCTATTTAAAGTGTTCAAACACGTGAATTGTTTCATGTCATTGCACAGGCGGCATTTAGACAAGGCAGGGATGTTGCTGTTTTAAGATAGTATTACGTAACGTTAGAAAGGAAATGTAAGCTGTTGCCTATTCAAACCACCCACATTAGATACCAGCCTTGACAGCGTTTGATATTTTACATCGGATTTAATGCTGAGTAGCCTACCTGCAGTATTAAGGAGTCTGTCATGACAGCCAAACAGACCCCCTGGATGCATCCCTAGGGACCACGGAACCATGAGCATAGTAGGTACTAAATAGCTCTGCCATGATATTGCAAAACCCTATTGATGAGCAGGGGACCACAAGCGAGAGTCTTTGGAAGCAGGCCACAAACCATGAAAGGTTGATAACAACTGAATTAGACGCTGCCAAATCAAGGTTGTGTGCAGCACAGAGACAGAGCTATACGGCTTAATTCTCTGATTAGTGCCTAGGAACCTTTCAGTTGCCAACTCACAACACCATCAAATCTTTGGTGGCACATTTAGAAAAATCACTTCCAATTTTTGATAATTTTCTAAATTAGTAACTTTTACCCTTGGAACAGATTCATAACAGGCACAAGTAATACGGATATGGAGTAATACAACCTGTGCTTCAACAATGAAGGTATGTGCCAGCTACTAACAGTAGCACATGTGCTGCTCATTGAAATTGTTGCTTTATTACATAACACGATGGTCTGTTTACAAAAAAATGGTTGTGATTTTGAACGCACATGAAAGCCTCTGTTAAGACAGTGGACAGGAAATCAAACATGGGCAGTACTCATAGCTAAGCTGTAACTAGCAATTAATTAAATAGCACTGTTTACCACATAAAATTGTTTGTAAGTAAGAAACCACAATCAAGTTAATACATTAGGCACACTGCATTATAAGGCACACTTTTGATTTTTGAGAAAATAAAAGGTTTTCAAGTGCATCTTATAGTCTGAAAAGTATGGTGTACTGTATATATATATATATATATATATATATTTAATGGTGAGCTGTTGAATAATAGGTTTTCCTTGGATTTACTCAATACTGACACCTACATTCTGAAATTCCTTTGAAATCAACACTTCAAGCCTGAAACTAAATATAAGGCATGTGCTAATGATCAGTAGAGCAAGTTTTTGTTGCAGTAAAAAAGTGAGGAAGTTGCATTTATTTTCAACAAAAGTTGCATTTATGTGCAGGAAGTTGCATTTCTGTGCACATTTGACTGCGAAAGACATGACATAACCTATTTTCATTTGCGCAGACATGGCCAAAAGCCAAGATTTTTTGCACTTCCATCTCTAATTTAGTTCGGGCACTGTCGTACTTGGCTGGGGTTGTAAAACTTCTGGCTTGCAAACCAACTGTTTCGTCATAGATAACATTGAGACGCAGCTAATCTGTCATATAGCTCTTTTTCATGCAATCAATGAGAATAGAACTAAACTGAAACAGTTTTGTAGAATTTTTTTTAATTACACTTTTACATTTTGCGCAATACTTGATAAAAATTGCAGTAAAGGTTGCACACAAAAATTGAAAAAGTTGCAATATAAAATTCCTGGAAACAGCTCAAAACATTAAACTACATCTATTTTGAGTATTTAGGAAGCTGTAAATAAAAGTTGCAAAAACTTGCCCTAATGATCAGGTAACCACATTTAAACGACATGCAATTTCTAATATATTTCCTGCTCAATGGTGCACTATCTGTGTGTAAATCAAAAATGTTCTTCATGATTTGAAACTAGATGATGCTGTTTGAAGATGTGCAAATAATACATTTAGACTCAAAGCAAGCTTTTCAATATGGAATCAGCAATATATTTCAACTTGGTAGTTAAATAACTACACATAATACAGTAGACAGTATTACGTTTTTATGTTAAGCATGATCACAAAAACTTCAACTTGCTCAAACTGACTCACAATTAACTTTATTTCACGCAGTTTGGGTAGACCCTTTTTAATACATGAATCAACCTCTTATAGAAATATGAAGAGAGATATGATCATTTTTGTATTTAAGATTTGAGGTTCATTATGGCTTACATCTGCCATTCAAATCACTGTAAATTGGCTCTGAAAGTTGTCTCCCAATTGATAGTGTTGCACCACATTTAATTTTCTATCTTATCTAATCTTGGATAACTAAGAAACATATTGAGACAATGTTTAACTTTGAAATTTAATTTATGATTTAATTTATAATTTATATCAATTTATGATGCATGGTTCTTCAAACAGTGCTTAGTGACAAGTCTGATACCTTGACATGTTTCAAAACGTTTTTCATTTAAGTTGTGCATGAAACATAGGCTAACGCACTATTACTGTATGAACTTCACTATTAACAGATTCCACTGAAAGAAAAAAACTTAATACATGGGCAATGATTGCCCACAAAAGACCTGCCACAATTGGACAAAAACTAACAAACCACAAGCACCTTGTTTTCAAAAAGTGTGTCAGGAAAATTAAAAGTGTATTAGGGCTTTGCGAGTATTGTGCACTTTGTTGTTGATATGACAACACAACAAATACATGCTACCATATGTTTCAGAACTGATCAAAGAAAAAAAATAAAAGTTTCATGTTCAACCAACGCCTGACATGTGCAAACTATGGCATTGATGTGACATGTTATGAACAAGATGCTGGCCACACAATAAACAAATTTTTCATGAGGTAGTCATGTTCCATGACAATAATTGGAAAAAACGAGATTATAAAAATGACAAAGACCAAATGGTCTCATCATGACACTATTCGGTGTTACATGACGTTATAAAAAAACCACTTACTGTATTTATTTGATTACAAGTCGTAGCTTATACAGTTTTTTTATGTCGTGCCGCTTACATTTTTTTCTATAGCTTAAGGTCTAGATCAGGGGTGGGCAAACTATGGCCCGCAAGACCATTTCATGCGGCCCGCCGGCACTTGCAGGAACTCCTACACATGTAGAATTTATTTATGAAACATTTACTATTTTCATAAAAACTCAGAACTGAAACAAACTATTTTCATAAAATTCTAACTATAACTGTATAAATAGCATTAAATGTACCGAGTGTGAAATATTAAATTGTTTGTAATATGAATATGTGTTATTTACACACTGAATAAATTTTCCTACTTTGTAATGAGAGTGTGCAGCCCTCGGCTGCAACATTTTTAAAAAATGTGGCCCTCCGTGAAAAAGGTTTGTCCACCCCTGGTCTAGATCATGCCCAGTTTTTCCTTGACGATGTTTTGTTAACTACACTCTCTTTTCACAATATCTGTCCTTTCTTCAGCATCACGTGCTCGCTCCATCACAGGAGGGGTGATGAACAGAAAGCAGTTGTAGTGGTGTGTGCATCATTGCCAGAGTTGTCAATTAAATGCAAGACATTCTATACACGAAAGTATCTCAGAGGCTTAGGTAACTTATGGTAAGTGCAGCTTAAAATCAAGGGCAGCTTACTATTAAAGGCGGCTAGCAATCAAATACGTATGGTTGATAAAAGGTTACAATACACCATTGCTTTTATACAACCTAGTTTTTACTCTCCGTATACCTGTGAATATTTATATTCAAACAATTTTATATTAAAAATCAAAAAAGGGCTCTAAGTGTGACCTTCCCTCCTCCAAAATAATTCTTCCACGTTTCTGCATTGTTCTAATTGACTTGTTTTGGCCTATACCACCACCACATAAGCTAACAATTTTGTGAAGTTCTATCACAGCATTCAGCACTTAATTTTAAAGATGCTCCCTAGACTTTGACTGCCAACTTTACAAATGTAACCCTGTTTACAAAATTTTTCCAATGCTGTTTAAGCCGTAATGGTGTGTTTCAATGGGTTTTTGTATTGGTAGTGACTACGGATATGCCTGGCATGACACAGTTTGAATAAAATGCTGAGTTTGTCACTCAAACACCACCAATGTCTCTAGTGTAGAGCATAGGTTCTCAAAGTGCTCCGTACGGAGCCCCAGGGCTCCGCGAGAGAAACATCGGGGCTCCGCGAGCTATTCGTTTACTAATTAAAATACTGACTTGGCTATTTTTTTTTAAATACAAAGCAGCAAATACATCCGAGTCATTAAATAAAGCACTTCCAATTTACTCAGGAATATCAATCGGTAAGTAACAACGTGTTTTTTTTGTTTTTATTTTTAGAAATTTATTGTGGGCTCCGTAAATTATGGTCAATCTCTTCATGGGCTCCATAACACCAAAAGTTTGAGAACCCCTGGTGTAGAGGATATGTTTAAGGTCTGCTATGCCGATGGTTTTTGGTTCGGCTCTCAGCTTGGCACCTTTCATGTTGGTAGTAGTGGTGGTTGCACAAGTTTCTAGCCTTTTCTCTTCAGGTTTAGTTTAAGTTTATGGTTTACGTTTAAGCTTAAGAGGTTAGGTTTATAGTTAGAGTTTAGGTTTAAAACTTAGGTTTAGGGGTTAGGATTTAGCTTTAAGGTTTACGTTTAGTACATTTCTAGAGAAGAGTGAAGCTAGTGGAATGGAGAATCTCTATTGCTGTTATGCCAAGGGTCGTCAGTTCAACTCTCCATTTGGTTGGCTCAGAGCGACGCATAATTGTGGTTGCAACAATCATATGTAGGCCTACTGCACTCTCCTTGTGTGTTACTGTCACATTACAGGTAGCGAATGAATAAGGTTTCAAATATGAAAATCCACAGGTGGACCTGTAGCCACTGCCTTTTGTATTCCCAGGCCCATAATTCTTTTAAGCTAAATTGTGGAAAATTATGTCGGTGTCAAAACTCCAACACAACATGCATGATAAGTGGATGTATTTCATGACAATATGAATGAATTGATACGGTCCAATTTCAGTTCAACACCAAATCAGAAAAATATTGTTAAAAACATGTTGTTGGACTCATTATGATGCACTGACAATGAATACATGCATGAAGGCCATTGTTGGTGAGTATTTACAAAGTCATGATACACACTGAAAATTTCACTTAAGTCATAAGAGTTAGGGTTTAAAGTTAGATTACGGTTTGGATTTAAAACCCATTCTCTCCTTGCATTGCCATTTGGAAACACTGCTATGTGACATTTGACTCTCTGTAGAAGTAAATTTCAATTGGGTAACGTTTTATTTGTGACGCAATGGTGTTCTATCATGTATCAACTACAATCCACAAGACAAGCTTTATGATGCAACTTTATTTTGCTGATGTCTAAAAATTTGGGAAATTGCTACCTACTAGAAGGGTTGGAAATCATGGCAAGAGGGTGTAGATAAGTTAATATTTCTGTTTTGTGCAATTGTTTTCCAACTTTGTTGGTTTTGTTATTATCATCATGATCAGCTAACTTTAAGAAAAAGTTTTTGATGAAACCAGTGTTTTGCTTGTTTGTTATTTCTTTGTGTTGGCAAGTAGCAACATTACGGTAATATGAGTTCATTTTTACATTTCAGATATTTCACAGTGAATGAGGTTTTGGATGAAGTTTTGAGTAGTGATGCTACTGGTAGCGTATTTATACAACCACCAGAAACAGTGGCGTAAGTGATGGGGGACAAGCTGCCCCCCCTGGCAAGCTAAATATAAAAACTGGACCCCATTTAGTTGACATTTTGGCATATTTTTCAATTTGTTGTTTTTTGAATTTTTTGGAGTGTTTTCTTTTTATTCATCTGGTATGGACATCCAAAGATTCACTATCATTTCTTAACTTTTTCTGAGTTTTGGCAAGTGGGCAGGGCACCTCTACGGTGACTAGTCAGCCCCTTTCAGCTTAGCTTTGCCTACCTGGCTCAAACCTCTAGTTACACCACTAACCAGAAGTGCATGAGGTAACAGACGAATATTCTGCTGAGGAAGACAGCTTTACACCTGCTAATATGACAAAAAATCAGCTTCTGGCTGAATGAGAGTTCCAGGAGACCGACAAAAGGAGTGGTTCTTGTTAAAGTGATTTAGTAGAAGATATAGCCCCAACTTCAAAGTGACGCAAGACAATGAGTTTGAAATGGAATAAGGGGGAGCACCAAATGCCTTCCCTGCTAGCTTTTCCAGATGTACAATATGACAAGTAGGCCTGTTTGAGTGGAACTGTTTGAGTTATTTCTTGGGGACCATATTTCCAAGCATTTCATGGAACAAAGTAAATTGTATAGCGTTTCAAAGAATTGACCTGACCCCAACATCAGTGAAGAGGAGATGAAAGTATTTCCTAGTATACTAGCAATTTCTGGATATAACAATCTCTCTAGTAAATCATTGTTCTAGTCTGAAGGGAAGGACTCGCAGAACCAAACAGTGTACGAAGCCATGCGCAGGGACCGATTCGATATTATTGTGAAATCTTTGCATCTTCATCCCAATACTGATCTCGATAAAGATAAGTATAGCGAAAGGCAAAAAGCCATCAATTCGTCCAAACGAATCACACAGTAGATTTGATGGTAAGAACCACTTTGTTCAGAGAGTGCTAAGAAATCAGAAACATCGGTGTGCAGGCAGTCAGTGTTCATCCATTGTGTGAACACAGTGCAAGAAATGTGATGTCGGACTTTGCCATGACTGTTTTGCTACATATCACACCAAGTAGTCTAACCACTAAAAAGTGAACCAGCGCCAGATTCATCCAGAGAAAGCGCAGGGCTCTGCACAGAATAAAATGTGGGAATACATGCTGTCCATAAAATATAGTGAAGATGAAAAAGTTTTTCATTGACTTGTTCATGAAGTTCCAGAAAATTAGGGCCTCTAATTGCAAATAGGCCCCAAACCTAATTCCGATGTTGAACCAAGTAACGTTTTCTCAAACATCTCGCTGAGTGTGTTTTGTTGTTTCAGTGTTCTTTAGACATGTTTCTTTGTGTTTTCTTTGTGTTACATGCAGTTTGGCTGTGAAATTCAAATTTTGTACTCATATTTCCCTGGGGTTGCCATGTAGCAACCTCCTATTTTACCTATGTAGAGAGGTGAAAGTTAAAAAAAAATTTGTTGTGTTATTTTTCAGAGAGTATTTGTTAACCAGGACAAATATTGAGGCTTTATTAAAATTTTTTCTAATTCAGGAGATAAAGAGCTAACCCTAAACAATGCAATGACTCAGCAGTTCTCACGCACCATTGCCATGACCATATTGTGGCTGTGGTTGTGCACAAGGACTGAGTTTGGTAGAAAACTTTGGGGGAACAAATTTTGTGTAATATGCATGACATTATGCATATCGCAAGAATATAATGTCATTGTTTGCGCTTCAATGACATCACCATGTTCACTCTACCATAGTGCCTTTTGTAAAATTGGCAGATTATGGAAATGATGTATACAAGGCTGATTCAGACATGTTAGAACACAAACAATTTGCTAAACCTTAGTCACAAAAATGCATGAATAAACCATTACCAAATGGCCCAAGTTCCCCCTGGCTACACTCAAGGTATTATGACAGTTGCCATAGAGTACTGTGCTAGTACTTGACATTGATTACTAGGTATTTGCTTCTTTATTAAGTACACAAAACTTTTGTGTTAGCACTTGAAGACTTCTTTGTCAAAGTAGAACAAACAAACACAACACTTTCAAAAATAAACAATACATTAAAAGCAAAAATTATGAACTGTATCTCTTAGATTCTATTAACAGGCGTGGCTGCGCCCTACAATGACCAAGAAGTATGCATAAATCATATACTGGGATATTAATTTAATTTTGTCAAAACACACAGCATCTTGCATCATTGGATCACACAAATTCCTTGGCAATATCTTGGCAGCAAGAAGTGGCAGAACTGAATCATTTTTATCACAAAATATTGGGGGACACGTCTCCCCCCTTAAACTTGGTCCTGGCTATGCAATGTGCATGGTTAGGGAAAGGTACCTTTAGGCTTTATATAGGTGAAACTTTAATTGCACATAACTTTATAAACACTCAACAATGATGGTTTTCATGCATGTATTCGTTGTCAGTGCATCATAATGCGTCCACCAACATGTTTTTAATGCTATTTTCTGAATAGGTGTTAACTAAAAACAAAATATTGCTTGTATAGTTGATAGGTGAAGTATATACTTCACCCATCAACTATATAACCAATATTTTTGTTTTTCATGTAGCCAACACTTATTGGATTATTTTTTTATTGTTAAACCTTTTGTGATATCTGTTTCCACCCTTGTCTCTTCATTCGAGTATGTTATCTAACGCGTGCTCTGCAGAACACACATGCATCTAAGGTATTCCATAATGGCTATGGTTCATGCATGTATTGCTTCTTCATGATCTACACTGCTGTATCTTGATAAAAAACATTATTACCTCTATGATATGCCTTTGTTCTGTAATGTCATGGTTGCTGCATTGCTTTCTGCTTTGTAACCTCCATTGTCACTCTGAGTATCTCTCATGTATGTGCATGTCTCATTTGTTCATCTATATATCTTTCAACTCCTCACCCATTGCTTGCCCGCTGAGTGTCATCTGTGTTATTGTAAATGATTGTTGTGTATATGATTTAACGTTTTGTGTACCCTTGCCTCTGACTGCTTTCTGTTTTTTACTGTGTTCTTGTCCATTTTGAGTGGGTTTGCTTTGCAAATGCCATTTTGGCGTTGCTCGATAATTGGCACTGTCAGATAGTTTCAAAGTTTCAGTAAAAGCAATTATTTAGCAAAGACATATTTTGCAGTTTTTTCTCATTGCAACTTATGTTCTGATTTATTCATTTTAGTCTTGAGTTTGTTTCCTTTTCCTGCTTTAGTCTTTCATCATTTCACTTGTAATACAGAAGCATTGCTTGCAGATCTTAGGACTGAGGATGCATAGTTTTAATTAAATCAATTTCCTAGTAAAAACTTTGCTGATGGATTCAAACCTGTCACCTTCATGGAGGCTAGTTACTTACAGCTGGCGCAAAATGGCTTAGGACCTGCCTCATTTTTCCTTCAAAAACAAACGTTTGGTCTTAAATAGCAACTTTTATTTAACAAAAACACACACTTTAATATTTTGTCATGTTGCCCTTATTTTTTATGACCATTTGCAAGCATTTAAGCATGGAAACACTAAATTTCTGAAATAATCCTAACGTACCTCCTGGCACCAAACTTTCTTCAACTGATTTTTGAGAGTGTCCATATTTGGGGTTTTCTTTTGTTTCATAAGATACTTAATTTTCTGCCAGCAATTTTCCATTTGGTTTAAATCTGGATAGTTGCCAGGCCACTCAAGCATTTTGATGCGCTTTTGTTGGAGGTAATTTTTCACTTTTTTAGACTTTATGGCAGGGAGCATTATCTTGCATAAATACTTTACAGCCATGAGTATGAAACAAGTCCAGCATATGCTCCTCCAGTACTTTTTATTCAAGTTTTGCCATTCATTTTTTGTTTATTGGGCAGGAAGTGAAAGCCAGCCCTAGGCCTACCCATTTCACAAGAAAAAGATCCCCAAATCATGACCGATTCCAAGTGTTTAACAGTTGGAACTTTGAACCTGGGATCAAATCAATCAGATGATGATGGGGGTCGAATGATGGAGGAACCCATCTGAAACACTTGAATGTTACTTTCATCAGAAAATCACTTTCTTCTACTATTCAGGGGTCTGGTAGACATGTTGCTTGGCAATCGCAGTTCGCTACTTCTTCATACTTTCAGTTAGGAGTGGTTTCTTGGCTGCTTTACGGCAAGGAAAACCTGAGTCCTTCTGGAGGAAGTCCTGCATTGTTTGGAACAAAATGTTTTGAAGCAGCTTTGGATGAAGATTTTTCACATCCAGTGCTGTTAACTGAGGTTTCTTCTGGATTTCTATCCTCAAAAAGTTGTCTGCAGCATGTGAAGTCTTTCTTCTCCTTCCGCCTCCAATTTTATGCTTTGGAACTGCATTACTTGATAGTCTTTTGGCTGAAGACAAAACCTTCATAGCAGTGGCGTACGCAGAAAATTTCCGAGGGGAGGGCCAAAGCATAGGCGTAGCCAGGGGAGGTCAAAAGAACCATGCCTACCCCCGAATTTGTAGAAAATATAGTCATTCTTCTCAACAAAATAGTGTTATTCACCTAAAATTAAACATTTTGGTATATACTGCCAAAAACTGTTTATACATTTTTTATTTTTAAGGTCTGAGGGGAGGGCCATAACACAGTGGCCACTTCCTCCGTATGCTAATGCTTCATAGTGGTCGATCTTGCTCTTCTTTTACATTTACATATTATTTTTATCGGTACTTTTTTTTCACTCCAGGTCAGAATACAAGCCTTCTCGTCATTATTACTATATTTTCCAGGCATGTTAAAATGGTACTTTCAAAAACAAACATCTCACTGATGATCTATACCGAATTATCTCTTATGCAGCAAAATACTCCTTCCTGAAAGATGTCTCCTGAAGAGTTAAATTCCTCCAATTTTAAGATGATTGTGACGTAACAATATTGCATCATTTCATTCCTAATAACCCAATGATCAATATGTCATGTGGTTTGCAATAAACTGATTGAAGTAATAGTCCAGATATGGATTAATATTTCTACATACCGCAAAATTTAAAAGTTTGGGGCTAGGCCCCAAGTCATTTTACGCCAGCTGTAATTACATATATGGCTAGGCTACCAGTAACTCAGGTTTTAACACAATTTTGTTATAACCGTACTAATAGGCAATTGGCAGCTTTGGTTCAAACTCAAAGGTAAGCCACTAAAAAAACATTTTCACAGAAAGTAAAATAACTTAGCAGCTTCCCCTGTTTTAATGTCGAAATTATGGTCAATTTTGTACAAAATTGTGCCTCAAAATTAGTCTAGAAATGCAACATACTATAGCAAAATCCCAAATGTTAATAGATGGTAGACTTCCCCTACCACTTTGTGTGGTGGTTTTACTCCCAATGCAGCATGCTAGCTCTCATCGCAACATTTGAAACAGGGGTGTCAAACTGGCAGTCCATGGGTCAAAGCCGGCCCGCCATGACCTGTTTTGGGCCCATGTCATGTCAATTTGGTGCTTGCATTAGGTCTGACAAAGATACATTGTTATTGTCATAGCAAAATTACATTTTTTGTTTAAATGTCAAAACGTGACATTACGCCTCAAGGCTAAACCAGAAGTCAGCAAACTGCGGCTCCAGAGCCGCATGCGTCTCTTCAGCCCCTCTCTCTGTATTTGACTAAATTTGGAATTTAAATTGGCATTTGAATATGATTACTACTAGAATTGAGTACAATTTAGCTTATGTCTATATGAAGTCACATGAAAAATAAAGCAGTATCAACATTTCGTGGCTCCTCACTGGTAATATCAGGAAGGAAAAATGGCTCTTTTATTTAAAAAAATTGCCAACCCCTGGGTGAAACCAATAGCAACAACCTCTTCAGTTCAAAACCATGAGGTTTTATAGATTCCATGAGGATTCGAAGAATTTCCAATGTATTCAAAGAAATTTTGGCGATTTCAAAGATCTGGAAACTGATTTTAGTATTTGCAGTAACACTTTTCTCGTCACTGATGAAGAGGTGCCAAAAAATATCAAGTGGAACTACTGAGTTACAGTGCAACTAGTTATTAGCACTAGATTTGAATATGTTGACATCAAAATGTTTATCAGTACATTGGGCCAATCTATCCCCAAATACCAGAAATGGCATTGAAGACCATGTCAACATATGCTAGTATTATTGCCTGCTAACAACTGTTCTCTTTTAACTTAAACAAGTCTCAATTCTGACTTCAGATGACAGATGCAAATTTCAACTCGACGTTAAAAGTTAAAATCCAAGCTTGAAAATATAACAAAATTGGTATTGCAGTTGCAGACAAGTGGATGTTCAATGAAATCTAACTGCATAAATATGGCCCACAGCAACAAATGAGCTTGAGGCCCCAGATTCAAAGGCAAACTCATCGCAGGTTTCAATGTGTACTTTCCAGAATAGCTGCCTATGTGTCGTTTGCTAAATTTCTCAAACATTCTTAGTCATTTGACGAGTTAGGTTAATGTCAGAAAAGTTTTTAAACATTAGCATCAAAAAGTTAGTTTCAAAGTTTTAGTAAAATCATTTACTAGCCTATATTTCAGTAAATGTATTTTCTAATTTTATAAGTCAGTTTCTTTTTTTATAGCTCGTGTTCTTGATGTCAGTTAAGATGTTCTGATTTCTCAGCTTGTGCTATAATTTATTCATTTTAGTCCTGAGTGAAATGACAATTATCACAAAAACAATGGGAGGAGTATGTTTTACAAACACAGACAATGGTGTTGCAACCTTTGTCGGCATTGCGTTGATTCACCACAAACGGGATGTGTGAAAAGCAACACCCATACATATATGTGGCACGAACAAGCAATAATAAAATGATGGTGGCATGTGATCTTTACTGTTTCTTGCTGCCACGGTGTAAAGCTTTACACTTTTAACACTCAGGCTTTCCGATCGCAACAGTGGCAAAGATTCACAAAAAAGCAATACCCCAAAATCAAAATTTAGCAAATGAAGAAGAGGGACCATCATGGCAAACACAAACGAAATAATCCCATCTCCATTACATTTCAATTGAATAACATATTTTGCAACAACATAAATGTTAATTACTTTAGCATAAAAAAACACATGGTGCGCCAGCATTGAGTGAAGAGTTAAGTACAGATGAGCAGGTGATCGTGGAACATGCACGTAGTTGAGAAAAGTAAGCAACAATACATACAGGTTACGAGGCAGAAAGCAATGCAGTAGTAAACACAACATTTCAAAACACAAGCACAACAGGGACAAAAACAACTGTTCATCTACAGATCACACAAATCATGAAGGTGGGATCCAATTAGCCATGGAATAATGGATGGACTAAATTAAATGGAGTACCACAGTTGCTGTGATGTATGTCCCACTGAGCACATAGCATCTTCAATTGAGGTTAAATACTGGCAAAGGTATAAGCAGATTATAAAAGGTTTAGCAGTAAAGAGTAAAGTAAGCAGTGGCCCGATCCAATGAATAAGTATTGAGTTGTTTGTTTTCTCTACTCTTAACCTTTCAACTTACTGTAACATATTAATATCATTAGGGTATGACAAGGTCTGGCTGTAGGCCACAGCATTCTCAAGTAATTTAATATATTCAAAGACTAGACAGCAATCACACAATGAATTGTTTTCAGAGTTTTTTTATAGGTTTACACATTCAAGTTCCTTTTATTATGGTCAAGGAACTTTTGACTACACATGACTGAGTCACAGTTTTCCAACACCCTGCTTGCAGCAATGTTTACCAGTGTTGCCACTGGGGTCAATCATGATCCATCATAATCATGTTATCAGATTGTTGCCTTATTCAACATCAGCTATCAAATTTTTACATTGCAGTTTAATATAATAAGCTAAATGCTTCTATTACCAAATACTTAACAAAGTGTGGTAACTCTTGTTGAATCTGAAACAGAGTGAAGTATTGTCATTAAATGGAAAAGTGGTTATTTACAAGTAACGTCCGTGTAATGTTATTCCCAACGCTATGAAAAGAGCCACAGTTTGGAACGATTACCAAACACATTGAAGGTGAGAAATTGATGAAAGAAACTAAAAAATCATGAATCTAACTTATTTTCATCCCACAAGTAAGGAAAATTTGGGGAAAAAACATCAGCTCAGTCAACATCAGATTTGTTGCTAAAACATCAGACATCAGAAATTTCTCTCAAAACATCCGACCTGATGTTAAAACATCAGAAGTGGCAACACTAATGTTTACCATCTTTTCAAGTACCATTTTCTACAATGAATGCGATGTTCGCGCATTAGACGAAAAAAGTCATCAATCGCAATAACAATGAAAAAACTATTAAAAAAGAAGGAACACCCCAGAGATGTAGTTACTGGCAGTGACGTGGCCGAGGCATTTCAGTCGAGACAGGGTCATCTAAAATTTTTTCGACTCAGAATCAAAGTCATGACTTGTTCGAGTCAGAGTCGAGTCACAAGAATTGTCGAGTCACTTCGAGTCAATGGTTTGCAAGCTGGAGTCAATGTCGAGTCACACGAAATTTCACGTTTTTCTACGACATTTTTTTCCTATGAAATGGCGCCTAACATGCTATAAAATCGCACCCGATAAGTCAGAAAATGGTGCCCAACATGCTATGAAATAGTGCCCGATAAGTTAGAAAAGGGTGTCCAATGTTGTTCTAACAAGTTTGATTGCAGGTTATTTATAAAACATTGCTACTAAAACATTGGTACAAGGAACAAACGATGCAAATAAAATGGGGCAAGCATATTTCTGAACCGTTTCATGTGTCTAATGGGGTTAGACAAGGGGGGTACTGAGTCCATATTTGTTTGCTGGTTATTCAGATGATTTGTCCAATGAACTAAGCAACATTAAAACAGGGTGTTACATTGGGGAAGTTTTATTACATGACTTGATGTTTGCTGAAGATATTTGTGTGCTTTGTACAGGTGTACTTTGGTTGCAAAGATTACTAGGTGTGCCAGGCGTATGCAGAATCGCATGGGATTACTTTCAACTGCAACAAAGCTGTTTCTATGACGTTCAAGGCTAAAAGTGCAAAAAGCATACTCACTCCATTGTTGACATTGGGTGGTCAATACGTAAAATCTGTTGACCAATACAAATATCTGGGGATTGTTTTGGATACTGAGCTCTCAGATGATAAAGACATTCAGAGACAACTGCGATATCAATATTGTGCAGCAAACAAGATGCGAGCCTCCTTTTCCCGATGTTCAAATGCAGTAAAAACGTACTTTTTCATTCCTTTTGTACGCCCATGTACGCATCACAATTATGGTGTAATTTCCGGAAGTCATGCATGCAGAGATTGCGTGTGGCATATAATTGGATGCAGAGCTCTGTACAACCTGCCCTGGAGAGCGAGTGTTAGTAGCCACCAGGTTCAATATAACATTCCTACCTTTGAGGCTCTGTTACGAAAATACACGTAGGCCCACCTGTTTCTCGAAAGATGCAGAAAATCTAACAACATATGGTTACATGCTTTGATGCAGTCAGATTGTTTGTATTCGTCCCTATTCTTTGAACACTATAATCGCATTTTACCCTGTGAATCAGTGATCGAACTTTGCAGTATCCATTTGATTGATGGCGTGTCATGCCACATGCCACAATGCTTCCGCATTTTACCCTTCACTTGTCCAGAAAAAAATACTGTGTATTCTAGTATTCTGTAACTCTGTTTCATTTTTTGTGTGTACCTACTTTTTTGTGCATATCTACTTTTTTCTGCAACTCTGTTTTATTTTTTGTGTATATCTACTTTTTCGTATTTTCTGTATGCACATTCTGTGTTTTCGGTATGAAGTACACTTTTTGGTACTTTACACTTTTAGTTTTTCTGTTTTGCTTTGTTTTCTTTTGTACCTCAATCAGTTTTTGTAACTTTTTTACTCTTTTTATTGCTATTTAATTTCTTTGTATTGCTAAAAATACTCTTAACCACACCAAATTCCTTCACTTAAATTCGATCCACTCATCTATATACATAGGCATGCGCTTTCACCTGTACATTTTCTTCACCATGTTCTGCGTTCATGCGTTTTTTTGTTTTTCTTTTCATTATGCTTATTTGATGTCCAACTGTTGTTTCTCAACACTTGTCAAAAGTGATAAATGGGTTGGTTCACTAGATCACTGCCACGGTCTTTCTCCAATCCTATGTGACATGGCGCCCGTCTTTGTTTACACTGATCGGCTATTGTGCCATTGTGTTTTCATTTGCTCTAATATTCGCTAATGGTTGGTTTACTGCATGCGATGGCTTTCATGGTGCTTCCGCTTGTTGACTGAGTCATATGAAACAATAAACCATCACCTAGACTCGACCAATTTAGGAATTGGCGCCCTACTCCGCAGTAGTTTTGTAACCAGTGATACGTGTTAGCTACCTTTATTGTTAAGAATGTGTCTGTAACCCTGTGGTTCTGTCATCAATGCAGCTGCAAAAAGTGTCTGTAACCCTGTGACTCCGCCGGCTTCAATACCTTGTACTACGTGCTTTTTACTGTTTTTATCGCCCTGCATTCTGCAGAGTGTGTGTGTTCATACTATGTACTTCGTGTCTACTCACAAACAAATAAATTAAAATTATATCTAAGTTTTCTCAGTTTGCATTTTACTTGTCTCTTTCACTCTCAATCATTTCAAAAATCTCACTGGTAATGACAAACCGTTGTTTGTACTATTATGTTAAGGCAGTGTTTCTCAACCACGAGTCTGCGGACTCATTTGGGTCCGCAGAAGGTTTTGGCTGAGTCCGCAAGCACCAGGGCAAGCACGTTTGTTGTAATGCCCTCAAACAATAATAAGATTGCTGTTTCACATGCCATTTATGCTTTTGAGGTAGTGTGGGCAGTAGCTTTAGCTTACAATTGTTATCTAAACTGCAGCTTGTTTTTGCCGTCTTAGTTTACGCTATAACTTCTAAATGAGAGCAAGCGTTTGCGTATAATGACTACTTGAAACTTAATTTGCTTCAGTCGTGGTAAACGGTGAAATCCGGCCACAGTTCCTGCCATGCTTAGAAGTTCTTGCTCACGGATCTCTCAAAGAAGCTTGCTTAACCATCGAGTAAAAATATGTAAAATACCATGGCGAAATCCTTGAGGTTTCTAAAGAAAAAGAACACTAGATAATGTGAAGTCTTCATCTTCCTTCTACTTCAGGAGTAAAAACTTCCTCTCAAGCAGTGCGTGCTTCTTTTACCATTTCTTGGAAAAATGCAAGAGCAAAAGCGCCTCATACAGCAGGAGAGAGCTTGGTCAAACCAGCAGCCGTAAAAATAGCCAGGATAATGTGCAGTGATGTCGTAGCTCAGATGGGGGTGCAACCAAGCAGCACTGCCGGACCACACATAACCAGATTGATCCGTGGGCCACAGTTGCATGTGTGAAGCTCTCCCAGTTAGACAAATCGCTGACCGCGTATTGAAGACTGGCAATACTCTTAACATGCGTTCTCTGTTTGTTTGTTTGGTTAAATCGCCATTGTTTCACGAGGTGTGGACAGCACAGCGGTTTAGGTTCAATCAGAGCTGCGGTTGGGCACTGATCCTGATAAGAGTTATGTCGATATTTTGCTAGAATCCAGTTGGGCTTTTGTAACGTGACCAGGCACCAGTGCAACCTCGTGCAGGGCCACGATCTGCGAACCCAAAAATACGCCCGATACTTCCTTCAGGTCAGTGATCTGACATTAAGATTTACTGTACAACCGTAATGCTTGCTTGTGGAGCAAAGGGTTCTGTATAAAGTAAATACCAGGTGCGGTTGAACTGGCATGGTCATTACGGTAGGTAAACAGCACACTATTTTTTTCTTAATAACATTAAGGTTTGGATCTTTTCGAGGGTCACTTTTGGCCCGTGAGCTAAGGGTTGCACACTCCTGCCGTATTTAATAAGATAACCATGGTTTTTCTTCAAACAACACCATCAAGTGGCGCATCCAAGAACTCCCAGTCGACATTCTGAAAAAACATTGCTGTTGCAAAGCGAAGTGGAAATCTTAATTCAGAGTTGGGCGAGGCTACAGCTTTAGCAAACAATGCAGAGTTCATGGTGTTCGTACGATACCGCACGATCGAGGACTGCGTGGAACATTTTCAATTTTGCTGTCCACTTGACAATTTGTTCACTAAGTAACATCAGCTTTCGCTGGTTCACTGCGCGTCTGTTTGTGCCGATGGTGCTTCAACCATAATAAGAATCAAAAGACTTTATGGTTTTATGAAAAAGGAAAACTTAAATATTTAGGTAGTTATTGTCGTCTTCACCGAGAAAAAATCAGACGGCAAAGAAATTTAAGAAGTCTTTACATGATGTGGGTGATTTTCTACACATTATAATCAGCTACACAGCTCCATGCACGGAAAATGTAAACTAGTTTTAGATGTGTCCAAGACATTGTCACGTTTAAAAGTGAAATACAGTTTTGGATGCATCGAATTGACAATGGAAGAATAGCTGCGTTTTCTGCATTAAACACATTTGCAAAAGAGGTAGAAATTGATTTACTCTGGACTCGCCAAATCTCTCTTGAGCGCCTTACCACATCTCTCCCAGATGGATAGATACATCCCTTCTCAATTTACATCAAACACATGCGAAGCCCTTTTGAGGTGCCAGAGCTGCAGGTTCATTGTGAAGTGGTTTGCATTGCTGAACCACTGAGTGAGCTGCAATGTGGACAGCTGTGGAGTGTCTGACTCAATTTTGAGTGGATGTCCACACAATGGCAGCAAATCTCTATCTGTGCAGGCAGGCAAAGAAAGCTCTTTTCCTTTTTCCAACAACATACCGTTGTGAAGCTATTTTTCAACGATACAACTATTTTTAAAACCAAGCACCGATAACAACTTCAACCAGAAGACGACATCAGGTGTGCGTTGACGACCACAAATCCATATTTCAATAAACTTGTGAAACAAACTCAGAGACAAGATTCTCATTGAAATTTGTGAATGTGGGCGATGGACCGAATTTGCTAAAACTAGTGTTTGTATCATTCTTGTAGTCTTAGTGTATCTTGAGTCCGCGAAGATTTTCACTGGCCAAAAATAGACCATGTCCTAGATAGGTTGAGAACCACTGTGTTAAGGTGTAAGGCTCAACTTCAAAGGTAAGTCTCCGCTGGCCGCTATGACTTGCGAAAGCACCAAGCCTACTCTCAATACAACAGTCCAGTACGGTACATTTGTACTGGAGTTCATTCAACAAGAGTTCGTTCAAAGCTTCGCAGAGACAATTGCGAGAAACGATCCACGATGATTAGAGTTGCAGAAGGTCAAATTACACTCGCAAGAGCACTGTGTAATATCGTGGCACGTCTAGAGAAAAGGTCGTGGTGTTTCACAAACATTCACAGCGCCAGGGAGTTCAACGCTAATACACCTGCGCAGATATAACAACAATAGTTATCCCTGGCAACCACATAGATGCTGCAGCAAATACAACAAACAAGACAGTTCAACACAAGCTAAGCTGATACTCTGACAGTCAAGTTCACTACCCTCACTGCGATGATCACTGTTACTGTCCCTTTAACGACCGCAAAAGCCAATAGATTGGCGCGTACGTTGTTGGTTATAACTTGCCACCTGCTGCAGCTAGAGAGGTGTTCAAACCCTCTACGAATTCAGCAAGTCTAGTAGAAAAAACATTTTTCAGTTTTGGGTTTGGGGTTCTCTTGGGGGGCGTCACAAGTAGGGGTGTTTTCGCGTTTTTATGGCCTAATTTACCCGGCCCTGGACGCCCATCGAATGGGCCCATGTTTTGGCCCAAATATTTTTACGAAACTAGGCTATCTTACGAGTCTTTAGAGCCCTTGATTGGCTTTCTAGCATATGTGGATGAAAAATTATGCCACAAAAACCAAAAAGTAGTCAACAATCCTACCCCCAAAAAAGGTAACCAGGGTGGAATAACACCCCTTTTGAATATGGCCATAACTCGCTGTTAGAATAGGCTAGAGAGCTGTTCAAACCTCTAAAGATTCGTGAAGACTAGTAGTTTAGACTGAAAAAAAAAATTCAGCTTGAGATCACGGGTTTTTGTTAATGTTTGCATATTCAGAGGTTGTTCATGCATATTTCTATAGATTGGGATAATGACGTCGCTTCCGGGGAATCGAACCATCCATCAGATTTGGTGACTCGAAGTTTTTTGGATTCTAGGCTTCAATACGAGTCTTTAGAGGGTTTGATAGACTTTCTAACATTTCGGGTTCAAAAGTTATGGCCAAACTTCCGGGTTTTAATTAGGGAGATCCCCTGAAATTACTCAGCCATGTCCTCAACGATTTGGGGTCTTTTGGCCCTAACTTGGGCACCAGAAACGCTAGGAAGTCGATCTAGGCCTCTAAAGCTTCATATTCCAGCCTAGAATACAACCAAACTTGAGCCAAAATTTTGGCCCTTTGTGGAGGTGCTGACGTCATAATGAAACAACCAAAAACAGCCAAACCTACCCTTTTTCTAACCTCACCCACCGAAAACCCCGTCCCCAAATCCAAAATGTTTTTTTTTTCAGTGCAAGCTAGAAGATTTCAAGAGTCTTTCGAGGGCTCGTATAGCTCGCTAGCATATTCTAGCGGGAATTATCGCGGGTTATCGTGAGCCACTGTAGCCGCCAGTGGGAGACTCATGCATTTTCTGATTTTGGGGGTAAAATGGGGTTTTGGGGCCATAACTTTGGTTCCAGACATGCTAGAAGGTCAAGCAAGGATTCTATCGACGCGGGAAATGATCTAGCTTTGAAAAAACGTTTGAGCGAAAATTTTGGCCCATTGGATTCGAGTCCAGGGCCCGTCAAAGTTGGTCAAAAAAAAAAAAAAAACACTTTGCGAGCCTCTCCCAGGCGAACCCCTCACCCAAATCAAAAAATTTTTTTTGTAATAGAACCAAGAAGACTTGCCGCATCCGTAGAGGGTTTGAACGACTCTCTAGCTATAGCGGCTGGCGAGTTATAACCAAAAAAACTCGCGCCAATTTATTGGCTCGCGCGGTCGTTAAAGGGTTCTAAGTAGCACAACGGCCACCTAACTCTAACACGGCGAACAAAGAACTGAACATGGCGTTGCGAGGAAACGAACAGGACGACGATGCTCCGCTCCCGGCATTTCAGGGAATGCGCTTGATTAACTGATTAAGCGCCGTGGTTTGAGCAGGTGAGTAATTGATCGACCGTAACATACCGGCCCCAAAACGACGATATCAAGAAATGAAGTCATTTTCAAATAAAAAAGAGCGAGTAATTACGAAACGCCGAACACGAGCAGGTAAAGAGTGTACAACACTTGCGAGGGCAAGCATATGCAAACTTGCTAATACGACGAACCCAATGAGAAGGCAGTGTATACAACACTTGCGACCATGAAAACACGATTGGGAAGTGTATACAACACTTGCCACCACGAAAACTTGAGCGGGAAGTGTATGCAACACTTGCTACCACGAAAACTTGAGCGGGAAGTGTATGCAACACTTGCTACCACGAAAACTTGAGCGGGAAGTGTATACAACACTTGCTACCACGAAAACTTGAGCGGGAAGTGTATGCAACACTTGCGACCACGAAAACTTGAGCGGGAAGTGTATACAGCACTTGCTACCACGAAAACTTGAGCGGGAAGTGTATACAGCACTTGCTACCACGAAAACTTGAGCGGGAAGTGTATACAACACTTGCTACCACGAAAACTTGAGCGGGAAGTGTATACAACACTTGCTACCACGAAAACTTGGGCGGGAAGTGTATACAACACTTGCTACCACGAAAACTTGAGCGGGAAGTGTATACAACACTTGCGACCACGATAGCCTACGAAGGCAGCGCATGCAGCACCTGTAAACACGAAAACTTGAGCGAGCAGTGCATACAGAACCTGCAAACATGAACTTTGAGGGCAGTGCGGACAACACCTGCAAACACGAAAATTATAGAGGGCAGTGCATAGAGCACCTACAAACACGAAAACTTACGCGGGCAGTGCATACAGCAACTGCAAACACAGAAATTTACGCGGGCAGTGCATACAGCAACTGGAAACACGAAAACGTACGCGGGCAGTGCATACAGCAACTGCAAACACGAAAATTGAGCGAACGACACTTGCTAAAGGAGCAGACAAGCACCTGCAGTTACGACTGCACAAAAGGCTTTATCAATTTTTAAGTCACCGACGCTTCATGAAACTTAATAGAGTAAGCTGCAAAACGATCAGCTTCAACAAAGAATGGCCCACCGTAGTCGGTACACAACAAGATCGTTAGATCGTTCGCCAATTAACAAAGTAACAAAGGTCGAACGCACAGTTCATATTAAGATTCGGCAAATTTGCCTAGCGGAAAATCAACTTTCGCGCTTTACGTTAAAGAGGTCCGACGCCCTCTATAAGTAACAAGGACGTAGTTATAGTTACTGACAGCATCGAAATCGCGATGCATGACAATAAAAACAAGGCGAACAAACAAAGTCCCCTTCAGTCGCTGGCTTCGAGAAGACACAGTTTTCGTACGTCTCGCACATATGTTGATGCCACAGTCTTCACTCGTACGCGCCGAACAACATCGTCGCTGTCAGGAAATGTCGCTGTAACGATAGCTTTTGGCCAGCTGCCTCGCTTAGAGTCTTCTTCGACCATCAGAACGATATCTCCAGCCCATAGGTTGCGAAAGGGCTGTAACCATTTTGGTCGTTGCTGAAGCAGGAGTAAGTATTCCCTTTTCCATCGCTTCCAGAACTGGTTGGCCATCCATTGAACCGCTCTCCAGGAACTTCTGTAGCCATCTGCACGCACAAGTACGTCTGGAGGAAAGGATGAGGCAACACAACCGGTGAGTATCGATACGGGTGTCAAAGTTGAGAGGTCATCGGGGTGATCGCTAACCGCAGTTAGAGGTCGATTGTTCAAAATCCACTCAACTTCTTTTAAAAGGTATTGAAGTTGGTTTCAAGCTTTTCCCAGAGATGAGCATTGGACTGGACTTGCATTGGACTGGATCCGGGCTATAACAAATTTTGTTGAAATTGGATTAGATCTAGAGTGTAAATCACTTCAAAAATTAGGATCTGGACCGGATTCGGACTGAGTTAATGGAAAAGAAATGCGGCATTTTTATTGTGAAAAGGCTGCACTTTTCAGCTTTTTTGGACTTCATTTGGACTTGGACTTTACATTTAAATTTTTTTGGACTGTGATTGGACTTGGACTGAGTTTTAAAAAATAAGGACTGGATTTGGGTCGCAAAATATGACAGTCCGCTCATCTCTGGCTTTTCCCTGTTCACAATAGAGATGCTGGTGGGGACCCCTGTGAAAGCAGAGTAGCCTACCTATACAATACAGTTTTTTAGGGCCCCATTTGCAGGCAAAGTATTTATACATTGCATTTGCTGTGGCCCTTTTTAAAGCAAGATACTTACATATTCGAGTTGCTATTAGGGACCACTTTGAAAACAGAGTGCCTGCACATTTCCGTTGCTGTTTGGTTCCCTTTGAAACCAGAGTACATAATTATGATGGGCACTGGAAATTATTATATGAGCGGATAAGTTTTTCCCCCAAAAATGAAGATTTACCCGCGGAACACCTCGAGGGGAGGCCCCTAAACAGGGGCCTCGCTTGCCTCCTCTTAAACATACCACTGCCGGTGATGATGCTTACACCACAAATGCCTTCTGTTCATCATAATCCCTGCTGTAATGGAATGTGCACGTGATGAAGAAAAGAAAGAGAATGCCAAAAGACTTTGGTCGACAAAACGAAGTATAGAAAAACTGAGCAACATCTAGAGCAGGGGTGGGGAACAGTGGCGTAGCCAGTCCAAAAATTTGGGAGAGGGCAAAATGTTTGATTTTAGGCGAATAACACTATTTTGCTTAGAAAAACGCTTCTCAAAGCACAAAATGGCTATTTTCCAAAAATTTAGGGGGGCCATGGCCTCTTTGCCCCCCCTGGCTACGCCTATGGTGGGGAACCTATTAACTGTCGTGGGCCGCATAAATTGTGGATTATCGCTTGCGGGCTACAAATAGCAATTGATTTTATCCGAAAATTCTACCTTAATTTGCAGCCAGAGAAAGAGGCTTCTTATAACATACTGTCTTGAGTACGTGGTTATCAAATCTTGGTTTGGCGACTTCCTCACTTCCTGCATGGGCCAACTCAAAATTCTAAAGATCTGGAGAAGAGCATTAGTAGTTGCGATCCCTAAGCCAGAGAAGCCATTGGGCAACCCAAAGAGCTATTCGTCCTATATCTTTGCTGTGCGTCCCCTACAAAATCCTCGAGGGACTCATCTACGCTCGTGTCGATCCAATCATCGACCCATTGCTCCCTCGGGACCAGGCGGGCTTCCGACACGGGAGATCGGCCGTAGACCAGGTCACCCTGTTAACACAGGACATAAAGGATAGCTTTTCAGCTAAAAAGAAGGCCGGAGCTGTGTTTTTCGACCTCACAGCAGCCTACGACACTGTATGGCATTGCGGTCTCACCTGCAAGCTGCTGCTATTGCTGCCTGATAGACACATGGTTCGCATAACCATGGAGATGGTTGGCAATCGCAGCTTCACCCTTACCATCCGAAATGGCCAAAGGAGCAGGTTACGACGCTTCAAGAACAGTGTCACACATGGATCTTTCCTGGCGCCCCTTCATTTCAACATCTACATGTCTGACATGCCAACCACCATCTTCAGAAAGTATGCATATGCTGACGACCTAGCAATCATGCATGCTGACGGACATTCACAGACAGTGGAAGGGGCGCTGAGCAAGCGCGGACATGGCAACGCTAGGTGAATACCTCCTGACCTGGAAACTAAAGCTGAGCACCACGAAAACAGTGCCGGCACTCTTCCATCTCAACAAGGAAGCTAAGCGTGAGTTGAAAGTCAACTTCAACAACGAAACCCTGCCCTTCTACTCCGAGCCCAAATATCTCGGAGTAACGTTGGACAGGTCGCTCACGTATCGCCGACACCTTGAGTCACTTCGCAAGAAGCTGACATCACGCGTCGCACTCCTGAAGCGACTTGCTTGCTCCGGTTGGGGTGCTGGAGTAACAACGTTGGGAACAGCCACCCTAGCCCTGGTGCATTCAACTGGGCTCCTGTTTGGTGCCGCAGTGCTCACTGACCCCGCCATGAACGATGCCGTGCGAATTGTGACTGGATGCCTGCGTCCTACACCAGCGGACAACCTTCCAATGCTCGCAGGCATCCAACCTGCTGAGCTTTGTCGCAGTGGAGCTACATTGCCTCTAGCACGCTGTGCCAGGGAGCCTGCTCCACTCTGCGCTCACACGTCCATCGAGTGCAGATGCACGGCGCTTCAAATCGAGACACCCATTTGTACCCGCCGCACAGCAGCTCATCCGACAACATACATACGTGCGGCGCGGTGGGCGGATCATCAATGGAATGCAGAGTGGTTGGACAACCCCACAAGACTCCGCATTTTAATTCCAGACACGGGTAG
>Ga0210059_1001955_pt1 | contig 31806 bp, 18 predicted proteins | sample Ectturendosymbi2_FD_188042 | JGI IMG/M metagenome (GOLD analysis project Ga0210059, IMG submission 188042) | Ecteinascidia turbinata endosymbiont from Florida, USA - Sample 2 (SPAdes) (version 2) | ecosystem: Host-associated > Tunicates > Ascidians > Unclassified | place: Key West, Florida... | reverse complement strand
CACACATTTTGTACTGTAGTAGTTTACTACAAATATACGCATATACACACACACGAGTATTTAACTGCGAACAAGCAATGACAGACAGTCGTATTATATTACATATACTATAGTAATTTAGGCTAATATTCATCATAGGTGGCGGAACCGGGGGTGCCACATGGGCCTAGGCCGCCCCACTTTTATTTCTGTGGGGGCCTGGTCCCTCCGCTTTTGCATGTCGAATTTTGCCTAAATAAGTTTAAGTAACACAATTAGTATTGGGTCCATAGTCAAAGTAATCGTGTAATGAAAAATATGTTGCAGAATTTTGGCAGTATTTTGTCAATATTATTTGTAATATATTCTCTGCAATTTGGCAGTGAATTTAGCAGGATTTCGTATTTGTTTGCCAAAAGACACCGTGCACCGTCTGTCATCTTGCTATGGCTTGCTTACCGCATTGGTGTTGTTGAACAGTTTTGCCACATTGTGTAACTGTAATACAACACATTTTTTGCAAAAACGGTGAAACTTTACATGTTTGTGTGTATGGGCATCGGAAAGATTTTTTCCAGGAGCGCCACTAGTGGATTTTTCCAAAAGTTTTTCTAGGGTGGGGGGCCAAAAGTGGTAAAATTTGTTTTTTACCACTCGAAACTGAGAAAACAGCCTTTTTGCCGAAATTTTCAAATTCGTGTCCCCTTCCGACACCCATGTTTGTGTGTAGGAAAAAATTCGTGCCACATCACAAAAAAATCGGTGTAATTTTAAGCGTTTCAACACCTCTAAATAGTGAAATTTTGCTGAATCTTATACGCAAACTTTAATATTTGACAGATCAATTCAATTGTGTTTTGTTTTCGCTTTGGCAACACCAAATAGCTATATTTTATTTCTGCATTACCAACACAATGGGCATCCTTAAAGACAACTTGCCAGTTGCTACATATGCTTTGTCTTGTCATTGCATTCCAGTATCTAATGCAGTTTCAGAATGATTATTCCGTGATATTACTTCTGTGTTCAAGTAAGATAAGGAAAAGTTGTGATTTTGAATGTGTTAAAGACAGGTATCAGTGCTGTGTCATTTTTGCCTGTTTTTCAAGCTGTGTTCTTGGTGTTTTTAACAACCCAGCGGCGAGATCGGCACACGGGCTCCACGAGTTCAGCCCGAGTCTTCGATTATGATTTATATCTGAAACGCGAGCTTGCTTGCTTTGTATAGTTGTGCCACCATCCTAGGGCCGGTACCACTTCACTAAGTTGTTAACTCAGGCTCTTTTCTTTGTGCCTTGTCACTGTTCATATATTTACGTTTCATGTCCGGCCTTTCACGTTCATGGTGCAGATGACCTGAATAAAACAATATCGTTCACAGCAGGCATTCTCTCGACTTTCTTCCCTCGCGCTTTGCTCAGGCTCATCCATTAGAGCCCGAGCTATAGGGCTATGCAATTAAGTACTTTTTGAAACATTATTCACATCGGACTGAATGTTTTTTGAAGCAATGGATTTGTATAGAACATTGGATTTGAAATGCAATCCCATGGACAGTTCCCATGTTGAGAATAATTTCAAACGAATAAAGATTTTGCAGCAACTCGGATTAATATGAATGAACCTAGTCGTCAGAGGGCTTACTGGCGCTATCATTGCTCTGTGACGTACATTACTCAACAATGGAGAAGTTGTCATGAGAACTTCTCATTTATTGTTACGTAACTAATGTCACAGGGAGGACAGAGCAACGATAATACCAGCCAAAATGAGAGCAAATGGAAATTTCACTGACGCAAGCGTCGAACGGTTTTATTCAGTCAGAATAATCGTATGGTGAGCCCGAGTGACGCTGTTAACCTGGGCCGCCCCTGTAACAGCCTGTTTGAATTTCAGGTGGTTAACCGATACGTTTTCATGGTGGTGTAATTTTGTCTAAAATAGCGTAATTATACCTTCATTTGGTGTATAGGTAATGACGTCATATTTCAATGTTTGTGACGTCACAATTGCCAATTCAAACCGCAAAAATTTTCTATAATTTTTTGGACGTGCACTTGTGCCCCCACTTTGAAAAAGGTCCCGCCACCCATGATTTCATGTAATTTTCACAATGGACTATCTGCAGATTTTCCGAACAGGTTACTTTTTTTCAAAAAAGCATTGGCATGGTTTTAACAAAACCACAAATTATGACTTTATTTTACCTAGCAAGACTTGTCAGCGTCACTTACAGTACAAACAAGAGCTGGATACGTCTGAGATCTCATGCAAAGCGATCAATCACTCTTTCAATAAAGCATTGCTTGTCTTTGCTGATTTTTTCACGGTGAACGCTTATCATACAAAAAGCGGACAAGAGTTCACTCTCACACTAACAATAGCTTTTTTAAACTTGTGGAAACAGTGCTGCAGATTCACTCATACTTCTTTTCACACTGCATAAAACTACGCGGCTTTACCGCTGTGATCAGCCACTGTCTCGCGGCAAAGCACCTACTACCGTAACGTGAAGTGAACTTTTGAAGATTTGTTGCCATGTTATTGTTACGCAACAAAGACCAACAGCTGAACAATCCACTCGCAAGTTTCGCAATCATGCATCTGCAGGCGAAGTAACAGGCATGAGTGAACTGCAAACTCATCACTGCATCACACAAGAACAGTGAACTGAAATGTGTGCGACCCGGTTGTATTCGCACACCTTCAGTGTGGGAATGATCCTCGAACCTCGGGAAGGATTGGGATTGTGACATCATCGATGTTAACCACGCGCCATACGAATTGGCCAAAGAGAGCTCTAACTTCCATGTGCATGGAAGTCACTTACAAATGTCGCTTGCTTGGTCTTTCCCTTCTTCTTGCTTTGGCCGACTTTGCTTACATGTATCGGTCGTGCTAGCGTGACTGTCACAGAACCTGGCTCTTGTGCAGTGTGAGTGTCATACCGACAAATAAACTGTCATTGCAAGAATTAAAACAATTAATTGAAATTAAGCTGTTGACTTCATGTTTTTTAGAAATTTTTCGTTCTTAGTCCCAATTTCCAGGGGATTAAATGCCCGTTTCCTCTCTGCGGATGCCCATGGTAAGAAGGTGCAGGGACTGGGGCAATTTCCCCCAGTAAGCATGTCAAAAATCCCTAATTTCAAAGCAAACACAGGGGCGGTTAGCATCCTGGATTTAATACCAGCGTTTGAGTAATCATTTTATCAATTTGCTCACTCCGCAACCACATTTCCAAGCTTTTAGGCTGGGGATTCTAAGCACAAACACTGAAAAGAGTTGTTAGTCAACAATTTGCCGCCCCCCAGAAAATGACGCCAGGGGCCCGGGGTCCTCAGCCCCCCTTCATGACATCACAAGTGATATTAAGTTATCTGTATTAACAGATGTCGCAAATACATGCTACAGTAGCAGTGCTCCATAGTCACAATCACGTGAAACAATTGTTTTTTAACCCTGCTTATGCTTGTGCAATTATTACGAAAATGTGTGAACTGTCAGTAAGAGTATGACGCAAAACGGTAGAGCGCCGAGTTTTAACTGCTGCTAAGTGCTGACTGTTGTGTATCACACAGGCTTGTCTTGGGCAAGTTTGGCAAGGTTTTTTAGGAATTTGTCGGGCCTATGTACGATGCATAACCTGGCATTAAAATCCGGCGCTGGCTCTTGTTAAATACCCAAGTTTCTGTGAGATGCGACAGCGCTTCTAACCAGTGGAAATTCTGAGGGGTGGCCTGGTGGGCCAGGGGCGGATCCAGGGGGGGGGGCGATCGCCCCTCCTAAAACCTAAAAAAGTCACTTTTTTCATCGTGATTTTTTACAATTCGGAAAATAACATTCGCGATGCAAGACCATTCTGTCGTCCATTGTTTTGTCATAGCTGTGTTGTGAGTATACTTCACCTGTCTTACAGCAGTGAACCCGTAATAAGACTTGACTGCCAAATGTTACTGAAATCGATCCCCTAAGCTTACTGGCTGGATCCGCCCCTGTGGTGGGTCATGGACCCTCCCATATTTTTGGCTGGCCCCCAGTTTGTCCCCACCAGTTGTGTGCTTAATTTTGCGTTCAAGTTGGTTTGGTTGACATATACAGCAGATGAGCGCATAACTTTCCGCAAGCAATATTTTTAATTAAACGATGATTTAGAAGCCCTCTAGCCTGCGTTCAATATTTCCCAAATGCATGATAAGCTGTGCTGTTGTTTTTGACCGGGTAAGTGGCAGTTGTTTATGACGACACACACCGTACCAGCGATTACTCTGATCCTGCGTGAAATTTAGTGAGACCGCAGTCATGGTGGTGAAAACTTCAGTTCAAAGCTAAGAAACACAGAAAAGGGAGGATTCATCTTCCGTGCCTTTCCGTGTGCGTTGAAAGTGGATTATACAATAGACCCCGTTTATCAAGCCCACCCGCTTAAATAATCCTCGCAGTCATCGAACCTGCTGAGCTTCGTCGTAAAAGAGCCACATTGTCTCTAGCACGCCATGTCACGGAGCCTGGACACAGGGGCGTAACGAGAAGGGGGCAAAGGAGGCACCATTCTCCGGGCGCCGAATCACTATGGGGACGCCGAATCACTATGGGGACGCCGAATCACTGCAAAAGGCGCCGAAAAGCCCCAACAGTGTTACAAGTACTTTCTTCAATACAGTACGTTTGCTTCCGAAAACCTTAGGTTCGAACATGGGGGCGCAAAACTTGCTTCTTGCTCCGGGCGCCATCTAAACTCGTTACGCCCGTGCCTGGACATCTGCTCCACTCAGCGATCACCTGAGAATGCACGGAATCTCAAATCGAGACACCCATTTGTGCCCACTGCACAACTCGTCAGTTCATCTGATGACAACAACAGAAGTGCAGCGCTCTGGGCGGATCGCCGATGGAAAGCGGAGAGAGTGGACAATACCACGAGAGATTCCGTACTTTAATCCCTGATATCGGCACCCACCCTCCTGAAATGGCCCAGCCAAGAACAGCGTCGGTCCGGCTTAAAAGCCTGCGCACCGCTGTCGGACGTTTCCTCTCCTGCTTATACAAATGGGGTATGGCCCATTCTGCGGCTTGTGAGTGTGGCCGCTGTGGCGCAGAAGAACAGACCGTCGACCATGTCATCCTCAAATGTCCAGTCCATACCCATGGGCTGCACGGCAGTTCTGGATGATGAGGCAATCGAATGGCTGCTCAACACCTGCTACGAGATCTTGTGCGGCCTAGCAGTTTTAAATAACTGGCTCATGCGATGAAGAAAAAGCCTTCATGTCTGAGATTGGAGTTATATTGCTAGCGTTACTGCTAGGTCAGATTTAGGGTGAAGTGTCATACCATGCATTTGAAATAAAACCTGATGGAGCCAAAATTATGATTGTCATTTCTGTGACACTCTGTGCCTTTTTTGTTTTCAGCCCGTGTGAATGCGAAACATGAACCGTGTTTAATTGAGTGGTGTGCAAAAGAGGAAACGTACAAAGGAGAACGATCAAAAGAATCTGCATGTGAATCCAGTGCAAAAAAGCTGACAGATCTCTTACCAATTTCAGAGAAAGAATCCAGATCAAAATCTTTCTGTCTTCAGCTCTCATTTTCACGAAAGGTTGGTGAACCCCGGTCTAAACTCTAAGTAATTACGACAAAATATTGGAAGTCATTATTATAAACATAGGTATTCAATAACTATTACATTATTGCTTGTCGCGAGACTGCCGGCAGTGCCTTTCAATCGCAATGTTGGAATTAAATAAGATTTGAAGATTTCAAACATGCACTCGCTTAGTTGGTACCATCTTCTGTGATTATAATTCTTTAGGGCTTGTACCAATATATTTCACAGTATAATCGCCTTTCAGCGCAATCGATGTGCAGTATTACTGAGCATTCGTCAGTAGGAAGTCCTTCGGCTAATACGCCATACAAAATTGTGACTGCGCTACAGAGGCCTCTGAAGGAATAAGCGAAATTCGCTTGTGGAGCATAAGTGGGTAAAAAACAATAGAACGTAATTTGTAAGACGAAGCAGTCAACTTTATAGAAAAGGTCAGTTGGTCATCATCTTGTCAAATGCATGTGATAGAATAAAGGCCCTGCATGTATCTACTGTACAAGCAGACACACAGCAGTCGCTGCATCTGAGAGGCTATGTGTTATACTGTATCACTTTTCGTTTTTGATGAGACAGGACTGACGATTATTTGGCCCTTTCTGCCCCATAACCCTTGCCACACCACCAATAGTCTTGATTACCACGTCCTCATTAAAAATTTGCAATCAGACTAAGTGTTTTGATTTCTAGTCTGTTACGAGCGGGTCTGTTATGTAACATCGTCTGTTATGAAAGTGGTCTCCTTTGAACTGGTCTGTTATGAGTGGTCTGTTATGAACGGGTCTGTTTTGAATGGGAACCATTTTGAAGCATTGTTATGTTTTGATGAGTCACGAGTTTCAAACTGTTTACTGTAATTGGGTGCAGCTCAAAACCCCCCTCATACTGAAGCTGGTGGTGGCAATTGCATATGTTGCAACAATTTTGACCTCAAAAATAAAAATGTAAATTATAGGAAATGATTCTGAAGTTGTCAGGATGAGTGGAAAGCTTAATTAATAATGCACCTCCAGATAGAGATGGAAGGAAAGATGAAGCCCACTTTTAACTTCAGGTATTCCAGAGCTAGCCTATATTGGTTTGCCAGAAATTGAGAATAAAACTGTGGAATGCTTGCCAAACAGCTAAAAAAATCCTGCACAGAATCGGGTGTCGAAATCTAAAACTTTTTGGTCCAGTACATGGAGTTGGGAGTCAATAAATTTTATCGAATGAGCTTTGGCTGCATTGACAGTACAACAATATAGTTAGTCATTAGCTGTAAATCCAACAAAGATTGGCTGACTATCGGAAATACACTACAAAAACAATTAACCCATTAGCAATATCGAAAAAAATTTCCTCATAGGTTGCAACAAAAAACTATTGTAAATGGAATAGAAACATATTGACCTCCACACCTTTCCTTTCTGGTATGACTGCGTGCAGCATGCATATCAAAACGACTCGTGTGACATGACAAAACTACTGACTCCCCCTTGTCACAAATCTGGTGACCCCCTCCCCCCGTTAGGGTGTGACGTCATTTATGGACGACCCCAAAAACCAGAGATTTGATCAAAAATATTTATATTCTGAAAATCACTTTCATATCATGCAAGTTTTTGGTGTCAAATCTCATCGCAAACTCGACAAGTGAAATCAAAGGTTTATCTACTGTTGTTTGGAGTCCTTTCTACCTTAAATATTTCAGCTGCCATCAAGCAAATTGAATTTTGGCTTTTTGTGTCAGTCAGAAGAAAAACGTGATTACAGAATCATGTCTTTCAAGTTCCGCGCAGAGGTTTAAGCTAACTTTTTCGACTAGATGTCGGTGTTACCGTGTGGACGAACAAGAATAGCTGAACTTTGCCCAGACCCGAAATAAAATCACCAATGCTTTGCAGCAATTCCCACTGCATTTCGAATCGAAGAAAGTTGCGATGCGCCAGAGACGGCTAGTCTAAGCTCATGACTACAGTTATAGTGCGTATATATTGTTAAGGTATTTTACATTTGCGTTCATGCCTCCACATCTATATAACTACCGCTTACGTTGCTGGCTCCATCGTATCCTTGCCCCCGGAAAAAGCTTAAGTCAAGTTCAAGTCAGGATAATTTTGTTATAATGCAATCCTCTAGTGTTTCTACTGTGGTGGAAATAAGTGGCACGAAGCACAGAAACTCTTAATGAATCTCTTTGTTTTTGACAAAACGGAGAGATAAGGCAAGATGCTCGACAAGACCAATTTTAGATGTCTCGTCCACAAATACAGGGAAGTACTTCACAATAGCCACATGGTTTGCAATTTAATTTTGAATTTGCTTGGCAAACATGTTGATTATATCTTGTTTTGCGTATGCCAGCTGATGTACCAAGCATTGCGTGGAGCATTCGTAAACGAGTCGATTGTAGCTTCATCACCAGCACCTAAGCGCAGTCTTATTGCACTTGTAAAAATCCACAAACTCACCATTGTAATCGGGTTCATCGGTGCGAAAGCGACCGCAATTTCTATGACCGCGTAGTGAAAGTTCCTGGCAACCGCACAATTTGATAGCCTTGATTATTAAAGTGTCACATTCGAGCATTTTTTGATTTATGCTGTTTTTCAGCTTTCGGAAAACATATTTCTCACGTCCATATTTGCAACATTTATGCAAAGTCTAAGAAATGCTGCACGCTTCCCTACGCAAACCTCTGCGGATATTGGCGTGTTTGATGAGAATTATCATCTTCTATCGATTTTTTCCAATACAGTATTTGCACGCTGATTTTCCCAACGGACCGATGCCCTGCGCGCTGTGACGGACAAATTCAGGTCCGAACCCAACACACCATTTGTAAAATGCCCCTCCATGGATTTCGCTGCAAGCCAATCACTTGAAATCTTCAAGTCATTGCATTTGGAAACATCGCTTCTGGTAGAAGATATGTCGCCTTTGCACAAAGAACGTCCCACAGAGATCTGAATGTCATTATTGTTATACACGCGCTTTGGAATTCGCCGAAACATTGTCGCCACCAGTTGCGCCTGATGGTCGTTGCTGCTCTTCTACTGTTGGACAATTACTATTGTGTTGATCAATATAAAAACTTTTTGGGGATGCTCGCCCTGATCCGTTTCATCAGGCGAGGAAACCTTTTTGAATTTCACCACAAGCTTTTCCATTTTCAATTATCACTTTTCTAAGCTCAGCGAGGAACTGATCAGCAGAACAATTTAAGGAATTAGCTGCGCCAGCCGCTTGCGCAGGGCCACTCACACTTCGCATTGCATATATTCAGCGTGAGCACATTGCAAAGAGTCCAAGCTTTGTGATGTTTCAACTACAGAGAATTGCGCACGAGCTCTAGTTTTTTCCATGTCTGTAAAACAGGATTGCTCAATCTTCCTTGACGCAAGATCATGCTTTTAAGTTGCCAGCCTCCCGATGTTTACCGACAGGCCCGTAAATAGGGGGGTTAGGCCCCTCCTGGAAAAGTTTTCGACTCACCTGGAAAACTGTGTTGCACATAGTTAAAACTGTTGGACATAGTTTAAAAAATTTAGGCCCCTCTCCTAAAACTCTTCGCCACCGCTGGTGTCCCAAGTTAGTTATGGGCCGGTTTACCAGTAGTCAGGGTCGGATTAAGGGGGGGGGGGCAACGCGGTCAATTGCCCCGGACACCCCGCTGGAAGGGGTCCCCCCGTGATGAAATTTATTTGTTTCAAATAAAATACTCGTTTGAAAAATTCCGTGATTCAGAAGCGATACAAGAATACAACTCTATCTTATATTCCTATGTTGCGTTAAGTATCAAGGGCCCCCAACAGCAATTGATTTCTCTACAAGTTTGACTTTCTGCCAGATTTAGTAATCGCTATTGAATAGCCTATAAGTATTTTCGGTTTTGTTCAATACAAATATATTTGATTTCACTGGTAACGTTTTCCTAATAATCGTTCCTTTGGCATGGGTATGACTCTCTGCTCGTGCATCACGCCTATTGCACAAATGTCACGAAAACATTACTATTTGCGTGCTAAAGCTAGTGGTTGCTGCTGTTTAGTATGAATCAATGTTGCCACTGGGGTCAGCCTCGTTAACATCAGATTGTTGCCTTTTTCAGCATCAGATAACATCAAATTTTTAGGCTACGGTTTCACATAAGCTAAACGCTTCTATTAACAAATCTAACAAAGCGCGATTACCCTCGTTGAATCCGAAACAGAGCGAAATATCGCCAATGAATGGAGAAGGGGCCATATTGACATGTTCTTTTTCGGGTGTTTTTGTTGGTAATCTCTGGTTTCTGCTTGTTGTTTGGTGAATGTTTTTTCTTGCCGAGTCACTCTCTAGTCTGTCAAATATTTGTTCTTAGTAAAAATGCACCCCAGTATTCATAAATTCATATAATAAAATCTCTTCTCGCAGTTAACTGTATGTAAATTTGAGTAAGCACATTCTCGACTACCGGAAAAAAACAAACGGGAACCTTGCTAATCAGCGAAAACATAACTTTTACAAACGATGACGTCATGGATTACGTCATAGGGGATCTCCGCTAAAAATTGCCCCGGCCCCCCTACCTTTTAATCCGGCTCTGCCTTCAGCAACTAAAAAGCGCAAAGTTTCTAAGGAGAAAAAGCTCAAGAATCATGGCAGTGTTAGCTGACACTCCACGACTGAAACGCTTTTTTCAGCAAAGCTTTTCAAGCAGCAACGTTAAAGCAGTGGCGTTAATCAGAGCACCTGAGAATGTAGGTGAAAATAACGACATAAGTTTCGAAACACCTTTCACACTCAGCCTGGATGGCCATATTGACGTGTTATTTTTCCGGTGTTTTTGTTTGTATCTCTGGTTTCTGCTTATTGTTCGTGTGAATGTTGTTTCTTGCAGAGTCATTCTCTAGCCCAGGGGTGACGAACCTGTTTGCTATCGCGGGCCACTTTGTCAGTTACCGCTGAGTAAGCGGGCCGCACAACTTTTTAGTCATGCTATGAAACCTGTTAAAAACGAAAAAAATTGTTCATCAACAGAAACAAACAACAAACGAAAGTAATAACTGCTGGTCTCGCCTGAATGCTTCGCGGGCCGCACGAAATTCTTTTGTTGGCCGCGTGTTCGTCACCCCTGCTCTAGCCTGTGGAAATATTTTTCTTAGTAAGAATAAACTGTAGTGTTCATATCATAAACTCTCTTCTCGCAGCTAACTGTATGTGCAGTTGAGCTCTGTATTTATTCGATTGTATGTAAGCCGCGGCTTATAAAGCATTTTCATGATTTCACGCGGCTTACAATCAAGAGCGACTTACATTTTTTATTGTTTTACTTTATCGAAAGGTATAGATGACGCTCAGTCTTTCCTTGGCTACGTTATGTCGATCAAACTCTTCTTTCGCATTCGATTTTCTTCAGCATCACGTGCACATCCGTCACAGGAGGGATTATGATGAACAGTAGGCAGTTGTAATGGTGTAAGCGTCATTAATACGGGAAACGCACGAGTACGCGAACGTCGCGAATGCATCTCAGAGGCTTAAGTAACCTATGTTCAAGTGCGTTTTAAGGCCGGCCCTGACACCAGGCACATGATCAGCTACTGGAAACGCAAACGAGAACGTTGCGAATCAGCGAAAACATGAATTTTACAACGATAACGTCATGGAATATGTCATAGGGGCCCTCCAGTGTAAATTGCCCCGCCCCCCTTACCCTTTAATCCAGCTCTGGTATGCATGCAGCATGGGATTTGAAATTTCAGCTTTTCTGTCGAGTTTCCTTGCAGCTCGATGGGTTTGCACACTATTTCGCTGCGCTAAAAGACATTGCCTTTCACATGCAGGCCCGGAACCAGCTTGGGACACCAGGGGTGGCGAAAAGTTTTCTGAGAGGGGCTCAAATTTTTTAAACTATGTCCAATAATTTTCAACTACGTCTAACACATCTTTTCAAGGGGGGCGAAGCCCCCCCTGCGCCCCTCTGGTTACCGGCCTCTTCACATGTAAGATTTTTATATGAAGTACATTTTGGAAATAGGCAATTTAGGTTTAAGATTTACATCACATCTTATATGGTGATTCTGGAAAGATAAGTCACACAACTTCAAAACGTAACCTAGATCAATTGAACATACCAAAAAGCCTTTGAGTTTGAAGAACCAGGCACTAAGATCATTGCAAAAGAAACAGGAAAGGCTGTTTTTCACCGCCCAAAGGTGGTCGCAGTATAGTTTTAAATTTTTACCAACTTATGCCAGTTTCCTTACAAGAATTTCATTGATTGCTGTGCAATTTATTTCAAGCGCATAAAGTGCTAATGCAGTGAAACAACCCGAATTGACCTGCGTTGGAAGCATTTCAGCCTTTTGCATCAAAATCAAACTTTATCTGTTGAAATTATGAATAAATTTTCACCGTCTGTCTTCAGCGGAGAGAGTAAAACTACGAGTCGAAGGCTGCAGTCATCACAAAGTCAAAGTATGTAAGACAATTTTCGGCTCAAATGTTTTGAATGTATTCGTCAAGCAAGTTGCTCAAAACGTTCGAAAGCAAGCCTGATATGAAGCGTTTGACAATAATTTGTAACTGCGCGCATAGCGCATATATTTCAGTGTCTGCACGACAACGTCATAGAATCTGATTGAAATGTTTCGATCATCAAGCTAGTACAAACATGCATTTGAAAATTATTGAGCTGAATTCAGACAAAAAACATCTTCTTTATGTTTTTCTTGAGGAATAGTTTAATTCAATACGATCAAATGCAAATGCCTTGAATACTTTTATCACAAACGGCTACATGAATGTTAAAAACTATGGTTGTGGCAGGCAACGATAAACCACGTGACGTCGTCCATAGATGTGCCTTATTTGCACTGATAAATCTGGAAATATCTACATTGGTTGATGGCAGCTGCTCACGATAAGTTACTGTCAGCAGACGAAAGTGATCGTCCAGCATGCGACTGGCAGTCAAACCAAGAGGAAAATGCGCGTTTCCTGACGTCAGTTTTGTCGTTTCGTTCACATAGGCAATTGTTTACCGCAGCTCACTGATGTCGACGTGAGTTACTGTATAAGTGATCACTTGCCTGTTGCAAACCTTAGAACCGATCTATACTACAGACATACGCTACGCTGTGACGTTAGATCATAGCTGCAGGAGGTAAGAGGGCAATCATCCTACCGTAGCCAGAGAGTTTCTGAAAAAACAAGCAAGGGTTTGGCAAAAAGTTGCAAAAGTTTTTGAATTCTTAAATAAATTTATACTATTTTTGAGTGTGATTGCTTTCTCTCTTTCATAAGTGCGGTGAACAGTTATTCAGCAATCCACGCCAGATTAGCGTTGTACTTTGAAGCAGGAGTAACTGTAAAAACTGTTAACAGTCAGGCAAAAGCGCGTAGATAAACTCTATTTTCATAGTGCAGATGTTTGCTTAGAAAATAAAGACAATAATGGGAAAAGGCTTGGCAAAAGCGTTTCCATTGATTTTAGTGACCAGGAACATTTGGAACACAAGACGAAAATTTTGGGCAAAACTTGTTTGCTTTCCAAAAGTTTTATTTTCTCACGTCTTAATTTTACTTGAATATTTTTGTTCAAACTCCATGTATCAAAAAAGTGATATCTTTCGTGGAGTAAAATTATTCGTTCGAATTCTTTTATCAGTATGCGCATTTTTATTATATAGCGATACGGTACTGTTCAGTGTGGGATCAGGATTTGAGGTTTTGGGGAGCAGTGAAAAAAAGAAGAGACATACGGTATTTAAGTTAAGAATTGATCACCCAACCTCTACAGGCAGTGTGCTTGCGGATGTAAGTAGTTTGCTAGTCAAGCACATTGCTTTCCACGATTTTCCTTAAAAATAAAGTGGAACCCAATGCCAAGTCATCCACTTTTTCAAAACAAGAATATTACCAAAATGCATTTCTCCTATGGACTTGTCAGAAATATTTTTCTAGGAAATCGATTTGTATTGCATGTTATAGTACATATGTGGTAAGATCTACTGTAAAATTGCTGAGAAAATGGGAGAAATCACTAAAAATGATCCCTATTTCGAGGTGTGCAGTGGTCGTTTTTTGTTGCTGGAAGTTATCCCCGATACCCCACTGGATCCGCTACATTTAATGTTTATTTGTTTTATTTTTGTAACACACACTCCCGATTTTTTGCTTCTTGCATGTTAGAAAGTAAATGCACTGTTGTTAAAACAATCTGATTTATTCTCCAATGGATGTAAAGTCTTTTTCTTCTGCATCACCAAGTCTTCAGAAGATTAAAGATTGGAGCATCTCACACCCTTTTCCAGCTCGTTCTGACATCGACCAACCAGGTTTTGAAATCGCCAGGACAAAGCCCGAGGAAGATTCACTCTTAGAAGCTGTAGCGTTTTCTGCTGAATACGCGCCTTTGATAGCCATTGCGTCGTCAGTGGGATTTCTCATGCTGTGCTACGTGTGTGTGAAATTTCTCAACGGGGTCGGGGATCTTGAAGATACCACCCCCCTGAACCATACCCCACCACGTTGGAGACGACTCTTCCCTGCGACTGCCTGTCTTATTTTGAAAGGTGATAAAGAATCTGAGACCCGGTTTAATTACGGATCTACGAAAGTAGCTGGAAATGATCTGGAGCAGTCTGAAAGATGATTTCTGCAGCAGTCTGGGCTACATGGAATCGTACGCATGTCTCTTGTAAAAAATGCAGAATGGCGCAAGTGAATAGCTATCAAGCTCCGAAGATCTCTGTGTTGTTGTCGGCAGATTTTGCACCTTTACCACTGAAAATGTTCGTTCTGGAAATATGGTTACTAGCGCCTCAGCATCTGGTAACAGCAAATAACGAGGTGAAAATGAGTGAAGAAGGGCAACTTGTTGTACATAGCACAAACATAACGCTTTGACACTATCAATAATATACAACAAGAAAAGTGCACACAAAACCTGAATGTAAAGCCAATTTTTTAAAACAGAAATGATGTAAATGAAACAAAGTTTTTTTCTGCGATTTCCACATCACCGACATTTATCAAATGTAACGCGAAAAGGCTTTAGTCATTCTTGTGCTTCAAAGACACTAAAATTTGAAATATATAAAAAGCCTCATTTAGGGTGTTTGCGAAGTGGACTCGAACACAAAACATGAAATCGAGCAAATGTAAACAGCATTGACGAATTGATGACAATTTCATTTAATTTGATGAAAAATTATGCACATTTCAAACTCATTTGTTTTCCTGGTAGTATACAACGACAAAAACGCTAGCGACCAACTTTTTGAGAACAATTCACAATATTGATTAAGCATCACAGTAATCAAATTAATAAAAAAAAAATATGAGATCGCTGGCTGTTGATGGTATGGAATGCGAAATGAACATAAGCGAATGGTTCACCGTGGGAAAGCCGACGTAAACGAACCACTACCCATGATTAATTACACCTGTTTTAACGTCAAGACTTCTACTGTATAAATTTCAGTCTTTGTTTAGTGCATTGTTTCTCAACCTGTTGGCCACAGAAGAATTTTTGACGGGCCAAGGCCTTGTATTTTTGAAATTGAATGCGTTTTGCAAGATGAACCGTTAGGCGAAAACGTGGGTTGCTTCTGAGCCAACAGGCTCAGCTTTCGCATTGATTGTAGCGCACATTGTGTTATTAAATTGTTTTAGTTGTTTTTATTTATGACTTATACATTGGCGACAGTTGTCGCATTGGAAATGTTGTTGTGCAGTCCGTGGTCCACGGACCCTTTGTTTATTTGGGCTACATGTTTGAAAAAATTGAGAACTCCTGGTTTAGAACATTCTAAACTTTACCAAAAATGTTTTGAATGTCCCAAAGTTATGTAGGCCAACGATTTGGCTTATAATTTTTGCTTGACGTTGGTTTCTGTAACAAAACACTTTCTCTTCAATTTTGTTACCAATAATTGTAGCATTTCCATCGCAATATAGCTGACTTGTGTTTGTAACAGTGTATATTGGTTGAAGTTCTATCTTGTCAACGAGCCGCGGTACGATGACAGCTATAGGCAAGATGACTGAACAGTTTTGAACTTTTTATCTTCTCACTGTGGGGCTGATGAGAAAAGCGTTCACACAAGTGGGAGATAATGATTATCATGATGTACAAATTGAGCCAAATGAAGGCAGTAAATGAATCATACTTCTGACATACTTCTTAGATTGAAACCCTGAAATTGAAACCTTGTTTTCGCTTACTCTTGGTCTGGCCCTAAAAACCTAAAGAAGCTACTTATTTCACTACAATAGCAGATAACCAAACATTCAAATTACTGCAGAACAAATTTCGGTAATAGGATAACAAAACGGTCTCTATAAATTTCTAAGAAACGCTGGAGTCTCACCAAGTATTACTGTCAGAGATGAACGACACAAGTCTTAAATGTGTACGTCGAATTGAAATCACAACGTTGCCAGGTTGGAGTGATTCTAGTGTAGATCTAGATAATTTAGGATCCATTCGCAACCACCTTCCAGTGAAGTCTAGTCATCAGAAATGTCAAGACCCGACTTGCTGTCACGTTGTACCAATATTTTCATTTTTGTTGTCGATTCATTTCGAGTCATGAACTTCTTGGTCAGACAGAGTAATGTAGACGTTTCGGGGGGAGAGACTACAGTGAATTTATGTGTACAGAAACAAAACCACAAAAACAACATGTAAAAACCTTGTACAAAACAATATAAACAAGAACTCTTTGAACATATACTGTAGCCGAAATTATTTCCAAGCTTGCAATTGGGAGACCAACAAATACCTTAGGTTGTCTAGCCGATACCCCTAATTGGAAGGTATGAGGAAGAGCCTATATTTCATTGGTTCTTTGGTGTGATTAAATGTCAACGATTTGGCTTTTAGCAACATTATCAAACATTTTTGTTTCAGCTGTCCTCCACATACATTAGTCATGTACATTGGTTTTAAAAAAATTGACAATATAATTTCAAGCAAACCTTGCCAAAACATGCTAAAAAACAAGCTGTACTTTTTACATAATATACCCACCTTCATCCGGGCCCGTAGACAGGTTTCAAGGTCTTTTTGGGGAAAATCATTATAACAGATGAGAAAGTTTGTTGTTTTCATTATTATACGCTCAAAACAAACTGAAAAAAAAACTTCTCTGGGCACAGTAAAATTTTGGAAAGAACAAAAAAATTGGGGGGCTCTACCCCGAATGCGTCCCCGTGGTTACCAACCTGCCTTCATCCATCGAAAAAAGCAGCAAATGGCATTGAAAATCAGAAAAGCAAGAAAAAGGGTCAAGGAATATTCAAGAAGGCAAAAGCAGCGATTCAAAAATACCCAAATGGAACGTTTTACTGACAATTTCTGTTTTTAACTAAACATTACATGACAGGAGTGACATAAATTTCCAGAAAACTGAGCACCGTGATAGCACTGATCATAGGCGTAGCCAGGGGGGCAAAGGGGCCATGCGTCCCACAAAACAATTTTTAGAAAATATAGTCATTTTGTGCTTTGAGAGGCGTTTTTCTAAAGAAAGTAGTGTTATTCGCCTAAAATAAAACATTTTGGCCCCCCAAAATTTTTGGGCTAGCTATATGTCACTGGCACTGATTCACTCATAGGTTTTTCAAATAAGTGGAAAGGCAAATGTGTGTATTCCGAATAAACGCTTTCAGTTATTCTTGTTCCTTTGTATTATTTTTTACCAGTATTGCGGTTTACTCTAGTCTAAAAATAAAAAAGTTTCCACAGCCAGCATATCTTGTAGAGTGGTTTTGAACATCTGATTATCTCTGGAATAGACTAGTCCTATTGTGAAAACTAGACAGTCGACCGTCTTGAAATCTGTGCATTAATTTGGCCAGTTCCAATTTGCGTATAGCTTGTAGTTTTAGTTACTTCAATGTTTTGCAAATGGGTACACCAATTTTCTGAACAGGTACGATGCAATTTAACAAATTATGAAAGAAGTCCTGAAATCAGACAATCTTGAAAATGTATCAGACGTCTATCAAAAAAATCCCCAAACCAAGGTTTGGATCTTAGTGGTATAGCTGAAACTTGGAAGAAAGGCATTCTGCTATTAAGGAACTCCTTACCAGGCTAATTCTTGTCCACCAAAAAATTAAGATGGATTTCTATTCACGCAACGTTAAGCACTAGATGAATAGAGGCCAAGACTTTATCAGGAAAAATAACATTCAAAGCACTGACATTGCGTTCCTCGTTTAATTGTGTTATTGTGACTTTCGTTGATCAAGTAACTTCACTCCACAGGTGAAACAAGCGAGGAATCAGCAATATTTGTAAAGTCACAACAGTGACCCACACCAAGCGAATCGATCGCAATTTATTGCGTAAGGAAAATAGTTTCGTGTGTTACACATCTTCAGTCCTACGCAAAAGTCAACATATGAAACAAAAAGAAAAAATTACGCACTGTTGCTACGATCAAAACTCAAGATTACAAAAATTGAAGATTACAAAATTTGAGCACAATTGTAACTCCTCCACTAAACACAGCTACAACACTGTTCAACGAACACAGATCGCAACGGCCATTCGGCACTTCTGATTGACAAAACATACTCTCCGCGTTTAGCGTGGTTTCTGTCTCAGACGATCACGTGGTTTGCAGCAGACCGTAATGTGCAGCGGAAGAAGTCTAGCATGCCAACTGTAGTTAGTTTGGGCGGTACAGTGAAATGGAGTAATTCGGTGAAAATGTTTACACTACAGTTGCGGTACAATAAACTATTCAGTTTTTCCATGCTAAAAATTTCAAGACAGTCATAAATCAAAGCAGGGCTGAAAAGTCAGCTTTTGAGGGTCAGTCAGGGAAAATTCAGTGTGAATATTAAAATGAACAACTTTGTTGGGAATATTCTGCAAAATAAGTTTTACGCTTGCTGTTACGTTTTGCTATCATGTACACGCCCCTAAAACCGATGCACACATTCCTACTGCGGCGCTGCTATGCAACTGTAGGTGCCACTGGTGCCAAAACTTCTCTGAAGTTAACCTCATACCGCATTGAATAGTCCTCATCCCATCCACGCTGCAGATGGGCATTACACTCGCAATAGTAGTTGCATAACATTGTTATGGTTACACCACAATCACAAAGTGTCCCCAAGCTACCACAAAAGCGGATTAGTCAGTCGTCACCAATCCGTTGGAAAATGGCATATTTTTATGTGTTTTGAAGTAAGAATATTTTGACAAAACTGTAGTTGGCTGTCAACAGCCTACTTGTCTCTGTGTCAATATGGAATAGGTGGTTAGAAGTGGAACCATTTCGCTTGTGAATTGCATTCACTTTCGTGGAGCTGTTTTTGTTCATGTGGGGTCGGCACAATTGTGTAGGGAAATTGGTGTTTTGTTTTACATGTGCAGTGTTGTGGAAGTTGCATGATTAGCACAGAATATTCGGCATAGCTGTGCACATGTGTGATTGCTTCTGCAGTGGCCTTTAGGTGTCTCTAGTTAATAATAAGGCTAGTTCATATATAACGACATCCACAAGCCCATATTGGGCAGTTCTTAACTGCAAAAATATCCTGCAACGCGTTAAAACAGAAGAGAAAAAACACACTTTGTGCTACGTCAGCCTGATTCACAACTGCAAAAATACAAGGCTCCGCGAATGTCTTGTCTAATAGCAGTCGATCAGAAGGTATGCGGCGGGGATGTCGGACACCCAGGGTTGATAGTTTGAAACTTTCTAAACTACGCAAGAGTTGAGAATGCGTAGAAAGTACGCAAGAAAATTTTCGTTTCCTATTATGTGGCTGTTGAATGTACAATTACTAAGGGAAAAGAAGAGATACGGGCTTGTGTGAGCCTATATGATCAATCCGCCTGAACTGCCAATTAATGACGAAGCTCGAAATAAAGCACATTGCAAACACAGGTATGCAACTTTTTAGCACAAAAAAGCGAAACGGCAACCTTTGTGGTGATGCATCATAAAATCAATTAAATCATGCACCCTGAAATAGAGCAATTTTGAAATCTGGCTCAGAAAATCAATTAATCTTCCATAATTGTGTTCAGGGTTGATGTAATTGGACCCAACCAAAAAACACCTGTTTTTATAAGATAACTTAAAAAAAGTAAACCCACCAAAAATCCCCCTTTTTTTCCTTTGAAGCATGTACCATGAAGTAAAAAGTAAAATGAGCAGCACATTTGTACAGTTAATTGTAATTTTTCTTCATGGAACAAAACGAACAGCAACGAAATTGGAATGACTTGATGAAGAGAGAAGACATTCGACAAGTTTGAGTAAATTCTACAGGTTATCTTCTTCAGCCGTATAAAATCGGTATATTTTAATCAATTTTTCTACCTTCTCTTCATCCAAAAGCTTGTTTGTGTGGGAGTGGCTTTTCTCCTTTTGCTGTGCTTGCTTACCAAGCCTTACCACTTTGGAGTGAATTGACCAAAAACACTGCGAAAACAAAAATGGGTGCATTTCTTTACCATCAAATTCGAATGCCATAATAAGTATAGCAGGTTATTTTTATGTAATTCTGAAAATGGTATTATTCTATCACGCAATAAAGACAATTTAGAATGGGGTTTCTGTGTTGTTTTTTCTAAAGAACAAAAACCTGATTTTTTTCAAAAAACCCAAAAAACGGATATAAAAGAAAAAAACAGGTAGGTTGAATTTTATTTAAAAAAACGGGTTTTTCTAAACCCTAATTATCTTTCAATGCTTTTTTGTGATTTTCCCTTGATCGCACGATCTGGAACAAGTCACGTCACTCTCAGTTTCATTGGGTGTGCGCTGCACACGCTGTAGAGAATATAGGCCCCTGGTATTGAAGGAGTTGAGAATCACTGGCATTTGAATACGTAAAAGGTAGTGTTGACAACAAGACAAGCTTCGAAAAGTTAAATCCATGTAGCATGTGCTAGTAGCCTTACACAATAGGAAGAATCATCAAGTTACAGCATTTAAATTTTTGTAATTTTACTCTTTGGATGAACCCCTGTCTTGGATGCCCGGGATCATCGCCCCGTTCGCCCCCCTCTCTGCACACCACTGGTCTTGTTCCCATCTGCAGCGGGTAGAATAAGGACTTTGCAATGCACCATGCAGTTAACAACAGCGAGGTTTGGCCCCAGCAGTGGCACCTAAAGTAGCATAGCCGGTTTGATGTAGTATTTGCATATCGTGATCATGGCAGTGGGTCTCATACTGTGACCTTGACTCTTTTCCAGATACCAATAAAGTGATTTAAGTTGTTCAGATTCAAATCCAAACCAAAACTATATTCCAAGATATAATGCAAATGCGAAAACCGAATCTTGTTTAAATCCAAATTCCTGCCACTTTTATTAGCCTGAGCCCAGGTGGGGACGTGATTACGCCACATAAAACGTAGAATTCGTAGCAGCAATAGAAGAGCGAACCTGGTCAAATGAGTAATTTCAATTGCTAATGTGCTGAGGATTGTAGGTTCGATTCTTTCTTTGGTTGGCTCAGGGCGACGCAGCATTGTGCTTGCAACAAATGGCTCCCAACGTGTCGATGGCTGCAATCCACTGCTAACCTGCAGTCCACAGTAACCTGCAGTCCCAAAAATGAACCGAAAGTTACAGTAATCTGCAGTCGCAAAACTGAAGCGAAAATTGCGAAGAAGTTCAAAAGAAAATAGTCAATTCCAATCCAATTCTGTTTAAGCAAAAATGATAACATCCACATTCATCAATGTATTGAAATGTCCCAAGATTTAAATCCAAGTACATGTTCATGTCTGGTCATTTTCATATATTGAGCATATGAAAACCACTCTTTCAATGCAACGCCAACTGAAAGGTTCCAACAACATCCCCTCGTTTTTGCAATGAACCGCACCTATTGCACGTTCTTTTTGGGAAGGTTACACCTGGCACCACCTCCACATCCTGGTCAAAGCACCACTTTGTTGTGATTGCAAAGTCCGAGCAGCAAGTTCGCAAAGCTTCCCACTGTTGCACCAAGCAACAACAAAGATCCCATGTCGTGATCATTTTATTTCTGCATGTTCGCGCCACATGCGAGTTATTCATCATGCACATCCCGTTCGTGGTGAATCGCATATTCAACACAATGCTAACTGAGAGGCTGCAACACTTGCACCAAGGTTGGGCTAGACTTTTTGAAATGACTGAGAGTGAAAGAAACAAGTAAAATGCAATCTCAATAAACTTAGATGCAAATAACCTGCAATCAAACTTGTTAAAACAACATTGGACACAATTTTCTAACTTATCGGGCGCCATTTCATAGCAAAAAATGTTGCAGAAAAAACGTGAAATTTCGTGTGACTCGAGCTTGCAAACCAATGACTTGAAGTGACTCGACTCTGACTCGACTCGACCAAGTCATGTCTCTGACTCTGACTCGACTCGAAAAAATTTTAGATGACTCTGACTCGAGGGGCTTGTGACTCTGACTCGACAAAAATGACTCGGACACATCACTGATATCCTCCACAATTGGCAAGCATACATTGGCATGCAATACGCACGGAATAGAGTGTATTTCACTGCAGTTGACCACTGAGCAAAGGTGCCACTGAGCTTGTTAGCTTCACAGTATAGCGATTTCACTTGTCTCTGGACGTCATTATCATCCTCGATGGTGTACGCAGAAAACTTTCATGGAGGTTCCATTCAGTGGCACATCGTGGTCATTTGTATTTGGTGCGCTGTTTGTGACGTCACAATTTGACGTCATATTCATGTTTCAAGACCGACGTTTTGGCGAAGTTTGTTAACGAAATATGCCTATTCTTCTACACGCACTCTCCTTATTTTATGTGTCATTGCACTGAATATAAACTATCAGCGCTCCAGGTTAGGATATCGGAGGAAAATAAACTCAACGCTACAACACAGCAGTTCATCTCCAAAAATTTCAGGATGCGCGTTATAACAGGGGAGTAAAACCAATGGCGTAGCGAGGCTAAGTGTCGCGCGGGGCCCACCATAAAATTGCCGCCCTTTTCACCCCTAAAATTTGTTTGCAAGACTTTCAAAAGAAAGAAAACCATGTTTCGTGCTTATTTAAGTTGAAATAGCAGTGATCTTTGCAGTGAGTGGAAGTGAACTCAGCTGTCACCGTATTAGCTTGGTTTCTTCATTTATTTATTTAACGACAATCTAGCTACAGGCGGTAGCCTGAATGATGCAGTTTTGTCGTGTCACGTCGAGCTTTCAAAATACAGCACGATTAAACTAAAAAAAACATAAATAATACGCAAAACGAATACACTGCTGCACTAGAATCTATTATAGCATTTCAGAAATTCGTCATTAAATAGCTACTGAAACGGCAGTCGGCGCATCAGGCACACCATATAGATATAAGCGCAACAAATCGCTATAACCAGTGGTGTACGAGGCGGGAGGATGGCAGCCCCCCGGCTTGAAAAATTCAGGACAAACTCTGTTTTTCAGGGCAAGCGCAAGTTTCTCAAAATTCTGAATGATAAAAAATGTAGGCTATATTCAACAGAGTGAATTTAGGGCAAACTCTGTCTTTCAGGGCAAGCGCAAGTTGCTCAAAATTCTGAATGATAAAAAATATATAGTCAATACAGTGAATTCAGGGCAAACTCTGTCTTTCATTAGGCAATTCCATCGTACTAATATGTATGGTATCACTGGCGTGATCGACAAACCGCCTTTGGGAAACTTACTATGAACATGTGTGGACTACAGCAGGATTTTGTGACATGAAAAGTCTACCAACTAGCCTCAGCAGACATGCAAGGTCAACAAATCACATTTAAAACCAAATTGCTTTAAAAACTTCTTGAAACAGAGACTACATATCAGCGTTCACAATGCGGAGATTACATATCAGCGTTCACAATGATAAGGCAAGGGAAAGCCGACAGATTTTGAAATATCTCATTAATGTAAATTGCTTCCTAACCAAGCAGCAATTAGCATTTCGTAGTAACTGATGTGATTTAGTGTGATTGTGATACCTGATCCTCTGGCGCTGTTGCTTGCCCGCAGTGTTTCACGTGGTGAAACTGTTTCACGTGGTGAAATCGTTAGTTCGGTAGAGCAGTACATTAAATCACTTTGCTGCGTTCCAGCCCCTGGTCTAGTGGTAAGTGCGTCCGCTTCGGTGCTGGTAGGTCGAGAGTTCGACTCTCGCCCGGGTCTTACCAAGACCGGAGTAAATTGGTGCTGCAGGCTTCTGCAGAGATCTCACCCAGAACACAAACAAAAAAGTGGGTGAACTGAAACCAGAAACTGCACAAACTCACTCGTGGTACTTCAAGACCATTGTAGTTATAAAGCGCCAACAACAAACCACCATATCAAACAAATTTTGCTGGTGTAAGCGCATTGTCTACTCCAATGGTTCCCAAACTTTTTTCTTTCAAGGGCGCATTTTATAAAAAACAGAAATTATTCGGCGCACTTCGAACATTTGAATAAAAAATTTATTTGAATTTGTAATTTTTGCCTATCCTAAAGTAAAATCAAGACAATATTGCTTAAGTTCCCAGGAAATTTAGTGTACTTGCGTCTTTATGACAAGAGTGCAACAAATCTGTCAGTGAGATACATGTGCTTGATGTTTTATGGCAACGGTTTCAATGTTAGGACGTATTTCAGAGAGACAAACCCTCATTTCTTCTTCAATACAACACAGCCGCTATCGTTTTTTGGATTTTATATTGTGGAGCGTTGAAAATCCAAGGTCACATAGATATGATGTTGAAATCTGCATCAAAATGGTCAAAGCCTTCTTAGCTATTAAAGGTATTCTTCTTTGACGCCAATCCAAAATGTATCTATAGGTACCTCAACATGTTTGATTGTAAGTCCACGGTCACTGGGAATACATGCCAACTCCTCTTCTTCACATAATAGAAGACCAGTGTTAGATGAACTCTCTATGAAAGGATTTCGAACCCAGTCATACTCATCAGTCTTCAGTGATGGGAAATAAAAGTTGAATTTTTCTTCCAGAGTTGTCAAGTGTTAAAATACAATGGGACTCATTTTCTTTATGCAGCTTTCTCGTACTAAAGGGAACATTTCAAAGTTACCATCTTTAACTCTGTTTTTCCAAATTGCAACTTTCTTTTTAAATGCAACCAGCACATCTGATGAAGTAAGGATGTTTTCTTCTCTGCCTTGCATGCTTGCGTTGAGGCTATTACGATGTGCAAATATCTCTGCCAAATATTCCAGTCTTTAAAACCAAAATTCACATTGAAGATATTCACAGATGCGTTCATGCTTTTCTGTTTTGAAAAATATATGTAGTTCCTTGTGCAGTTCATGTACACGACACAGCACCTTTCCTCTTGAGAGCCACCTCGCTTCAGTGTTCAGAATCAAACGTTTGCACTGAGAGTCAATATAAACACAAATTTTCTCAAATAAACGAGACTTCAATGGTCTTGTTTTGATGAAATTAACGATTTCAACAACTTGCTCTGAAACTTGATTTAATGCATCTGGTATTGTTTTTGAAACAAGTACTTCCCTATAGAGGAAGCAGTGAGTTTGTACAACATTAGGATTTTCTCTTTGTACGAGTGATACAAAACCCTTTAATACTGCCGATCATACATGGTGCCCAATCAGTACATATTCCAACGCACGAGTTACATGAAAAAATCCATTTTTCAAGGTAAGCAGATATTATGTCAAACACATCCTGGCCTCTTGTAGTGATTGACATTTCCTTGCAGCACAAAAATAGCTATAGCCCGATTGTCGTAGCACTGTGCCGCGCATCGAATTACTACCACCAACATCGATAGTGTGCTGTACTGACAGAAGTCGGCAGGGTGGAACTTTAGAAACTCTACTTGATTGATTTTAATTTCAATATTTTTTGCGGCACACCTAATGACATCTGGATGCGCAACAGTGTGCCGCTGCGCATAGTTTGGGAACCACTGGTCTACTCCAAGGCTTCCCAAACCTCATTTGTCTGCTCCAAGGCTGCCCAACCCGCGGACCATGTTTTAAGTGGCCCGCGATGTAATAAGTTCGTAAGCAGACTTTTTAAATTTTTAGTATTTTTTTATAGGCTCAAGTATATTTGCCATCAAAACACACCAAAATTATACCTCTTGTTTCTGTTATGGGCCTACCACCCACAAACCTGTATAACAAACGCTTCGAAAATATGTCAATTTTTTAGATTTGTTTTACATCCATACAAGCTTGGACTCATTATCACCTCGTGTTATAGCATAAAACTTATCAAAATCAAGGGATTCGTTACGTCGCAATAGCTTAGTGTTACGTCACAAAAGCGTTTGTGGCCCGCAATAAATTCCTCATGTGAAAGTGGCCCGCAACACTGAAAAGGCTGGGCAGGCCTTGTCTACTCGGTTTGTTGTGTTGATTTTTATGTACTTCGATTGACTTTCTGTTACTTTGCTTTTCAGTGTGTATTTGATTTGATAACACTGCTTAAACGTTATTAAACGTCATGAAAGTTGTCAGATGTTGTCCGCTGTTCAGTTCAATTAAACAGTCTTATTCTTGCAATGGCGGCGGCGTTGAACGAACTTTTGAGACCGGCGAGATTTGACGCGGATCCCAGTTCTCCGAAGGCTGCGAAGCAACTGAAGCATTGGTTGAAAGTTTTTACGGACTTTCTGGAGAGCTGTTAACGATTGGCTACTGCACAGGAAGTCGCTGTGCCGGATAAGCTGCGTACGCTTACCGCCAGTGCCGGATTTACCTATAGGCTATATATAGGCTTAAGCCTAGGGCCTCAACGTCCAAGGGGGCCTCCAAAAACTGTGGTACGCATAGAGTCAATGGCCGGTATATGATCAATTAGATTAAACTTCGTCAAAAATGTATGTCTTAAATCTTAATTATTATTCACGAAATTTAGTTTTATTCAACTTTCGTGGTGATAACGCCAGAGTCTTCCAACGAGTTTCAATGAATCTCAATATGACAGTTGGTCAAGCCGCATGCCAACTATTGTGTCGATGTACACAAAGCACGCTGGCTGCGTCCTGCGTTTGCTGAATTGTACCGATTGTTACGTGTGATTCTATCAAAAGAAGTTTTGGCTGTTCATGTTTGAAATGCACCTGATCAGTGGCATAACTGGCGGGTGGCAGGGTTGCGAACCACCTCCCCCTGCCAAGCTACAGTAAATGTAAAAAACGGGCCCCTACCTTGCTTGTATATCGGTATTTACTATTCTTTTGGTTTCAGTAGATTTTTTTGCGTTTTCGGAGTGTTTTCCGGTGATTTAGGGTTTTGTATAGCCGTTAAATACCGGATTTGCTATTGTTTCTCAACTATTTTCTGAGTGTTAGCCGATGTGTTCCCTTCAGCTAAATTTCCCCCTGGCTCGAACCTCTATTTACGTCACTGACCTGATCAAAGCAAGGTTGTACTGCAGATAAGAGCTGTGTGTAGCGCTATCAGCAGTATCCTACTATAAAAGCATAGTTGTTTCTTAGGTGACTGAGCAATACAGTAGTTTTGTCAGCGTTTGTATCGCGTAAAGTTCGACTGGTATTTTAGATGTGATTTTTTCCTTTTGAATTTTCTTCAGTAAAGTCATTCAGAAATCAGATCGTTATTGAGTACTTGCGTAAGTTTGTACTGCTTCCATTCTAAGCAAATCAGAGAAGATCTTGATGAGCTTGAATAGCAAGCAAACGTCACTTTGCTAACTGTCAACTACAGAACTCTTCCCCAAAGAAAGGAAGAATATGGAAACAGCTAGAAAATGACAAAAGCGCGCTTGGGTCTGATGCCTTAGAGTAGGAATTCTAAGTTTATGCAATCACGCGGAGCTTTATTCCTTAGGTTGATGGTCACTAACTGCTCAGGCGAAAGATCCTTTTCAAGATTCAAAAGAATTAAAAATGAATTGAACAGTCGCAATGTTCCAGGAGAGGTTGTCCGCACCAAGCATAGGTGCATTAAAAGTGACAAACTTAGGCAAACAAATTGTAATGAATGCTTGGATAATTTTGTTATGAAGAAGGCCAGGACAAAACCTTTTTAACTGTTTACTGTGCTATGTTCAGCCTTACTTGATCCGATGATTGTAGCTTTTTATTTCTTTATACGTATTTCAATAATGACAGCATAAGCGAAATTTAAACCAGTCCAGTCGCCACGGTGGGCATTGGTGAGCTCAGCCCTTACAAATTTCAATATGAAACACTATAAATCAGTAAAGATTTTATCAAATTTTCAGAATCGTGAACCTAACAGTTACAACCATTTGGGTGCGTTTTACGTGACGTGTATTGGTCGTGTGTGTGGAATTTTTACAGCCGTGCTAAGCGAGTTGCAACGAGGACCTCACGTTGTGCTTTAGTCTTTTTACCGCCACACATACTGTATAGGTGCAGTGTGTTTGTTTGTTTTTTGAACACAGGTGAGAAAAAACAGATGTGATTCTTAAAAAAACGCAGACCATGTGTTTTATTAAATATTTCAATTGTGGCGATTTCGGCTGGTTTGCCTGTGGTAGTTAATAATCCTGTTCCTGCCAGCCAAGTAGGGTTTCAACGAAACCGTGCAATTTAACGCTTTTGCGTCGAAGGCAGCAACAAACGCAGTGATCGTGGGCACTCCAGTAATGGTTTAGGATTTTTCACTAATTGTACTTTCAGAGGGTCATATTCGGATTTTCGAAAATTGATTAACGCTTTGTATTTTTTCCTCGCAACAATGGGAGAGGGGGCCTCACAAGTGGATTAGCCTAGGGCAGGGGTGGGCAACTCCCGGCACGCGTGCCGAACTTGGCACGCGAGCACTTCTATCCGGCACGTGAGCGAGGCCTCGGAAACGAGATCCTCCCCCTTCAAATGAAAAAGCTAATAACTTACAAGTCGCAGTGTTATCTGATGGAACTCGGTGTCCATTTCTTCATTTTCGTTTGTTAACTATCCGTTATTTAATTTAACCCTGATGTGCTTCAAGGCTCTTCACATACACGTTTAAGGGTGTCAAGTAGTATGTTCTCACAAATTTTGGTTGGCACGCGGAAGAAGTTTGTCATTGATTTAACCGATTTCGGCACGCAAGCCGAAAAAGGTTGCCCTCCCCTGGCCTAGGGCCTCGCATCAGTTAAATCCGGCCCTGCTTACCGCTTGCATACGAGTGCTGATGTATATGATATCATAGAATACTGCACCACGTATGACTCCGCTATTGCGAAACTTAAATGGGTGTACATAAAGACACCGAATCCCATCTTGGCGAGGCATGTTCTGGCCACAAGGAGGCAAAAGCAGGCCAAACCACTGCAGACATTCATGCAAGAACTGCTCATCTATAAGCAAGAATTGCAATTTCAACGATGTGACGGCCGAAGAGTATAGGAAAGAACTTGCACGTGATGCGTTTATCAATGGCTTATCTTCGCGCACTATCCGTCAACGCCTATTGGAAAATTACAGGTTGACGCTGGATCAAGCATTCGACATTGCAAGTTCAATGAGTATGGCTATGGAACATTCCGCTGGGTATCTTTCCGGTGAGAGCTTTTCAGCACTTCCTGTTGCATTGCAATGACCTAGGCTTCTAGCGTGCTTGATGATGAGAACAATACCTGCACGAAGTGGAGAGTGCAATTTTTGTGGTAGTCTTCAATGAGCGTCACCGATGTCCTGCTCATGACGCAGTCCGTTACTCGTGTGGCAAAAGAGGTCACTTTTCACGTGTGTGTCGGTCGCAGGTCTCGCGCAGTTGGAAGCCAGCCAAACCGGTAAGCCGGTTGTCCGCTGTTTGTATTGAGAGCTCCCCTACTCTTAACATGATGTCTGCCGTTTGTCTTGGGAGCCTGTTGAAGGCATCGTTGCCAGGATGGGCGCAGTTTTGTTGTAAAATGTGAGGGGTCAGCTTGATGTGAAACCAAGACCTTCTAGAGAGAACAAGACCGTTCAGCGTGCGTCAAAAAACGTGCCTACGTCACAGCAGCGAGGCCTTTCTCTCTGTCGCTCTGCTTGCTCTGTCTCAGGTGTGCGATGCATTTAGTCGAGATGCAGGATTGATTTTTGCGATATTTTTATTTAAAAATACAGTGTACACCGGCACACCAAAACTTTGCACAAATTTCTTGACAACAGTGACACATTACTACAGTTATACAAAGTCGTCACCGATGTAATCACAACATTCAACGTGAAACGGTTGTAGTATGAGAGTGCTAACACTTGTCAAATCAAGATAAAAGTCTGCAGTTTTCTCGTTTTTTATAATTTATCAGAGCTAAATTGATCATTTCGTTTAAAACAATAATTATATGTTCAGCTCATTATTTGTGATTGTTCAGCACAAAAAACGGGATAACAATAATTGCTCAGCACAAAAAACGGGAGGAGAAACTCAGGGAGAAAATAGCGCAAAATTTGAACAAATACAGTAAGGCATCGTTGCTATAGTATGCGGATCATGTTTGCCTTTACACATGACGGATCATGTTTGCCTTTTGAGAGCAACACTAATCACGCTTTGTCCTTGCAGATGATTTACATATTAGCATGCCTAAATTTGTTGCTGGACATGGTGCTGTAGTTCAGCCTGCTTCCATTAATATCGTATTTGGATACAAACAAGCACAGCAATACAGTAGAATACATCAACTGGGTTTAATCAGAGCTGTCAGTTGGAGTGCACAAAATGCTGAATCGCACTGGTCGCACGTGCATATCACTCTTACAGTAGAACACTTCAGTTATCATGCATTTTATAAGTGCTGGTTACAGCGCGATTTGATGTCTTGTTCAATCGCTACGTTACAAAGACGATAAATATTTTTCTTGCACATTTCCGTTTTTGAAAAAGTTACAAATCTTTTTAATGCTGCTGGGCATCATGCATGCAGCCCCACCCCCACCAAAATCTTATTTGATATCCTCTTACCAGCAACAAAAAAGATCGGCCTAAAATTGGCGTAGCCTACTTCACAAAATGATTTCAATCTATATTTACTGTTGGTGGGTGGAGGATGTATTCTTTCAATCTCCCCTTGTTGGCCTCTGCATACACACCTACGCAGAGTTGTAAAAGGGTCTCATTTTGAAGCCTGAACTTGGCCAGAGCCCGAAATCACAAGCCCGAACCTGGCTTGAGCCCGACATTTATTTTTGAAGCCCGATTTAGACCCGAAAGCCAAATTTACCGAGAGAGTTTTAAGATATGCGCAACTGCGGAGTAACAAAAAACGTTGTGTTCGGGTATAACTGCACATAAGTGTACGGGAGTGCATATTTTTGGGGATGCAAAAATTTTTGCCCAAATTTGATCTTGTTTTTCCCAAATAAGGTATAAACAGCAAGCCTTAATGTTTAGACTAAAATGTACCATTGTAAACAAATCAAGGTTTCTGCATGCCTAATTAGGCCTACCGATTACCGGGGTTCAGAGCCGTACAACCTCAACTAGCAATCAATATTTTGCATAGCCACATGTAAACAATGGTAATATTTACTGTGTTGAAAAATGTTACCTGATTACAATAAAATTCCCCCAGAAATAGCTGTTCACGCCACCACGCGTGTAAGGTGTTGTTCAGAATCACCATTTTCAACTTTTATATGCGTTCTAAACTTATTCTTCCAACACGATCATCCTAATAGATAAGATCTGTTCTTATCTAGCGTAGATGTGTGCATTTGTGTTGGCCACGATGGCAATCAATCTAGAAAAGGAGTAAAATATCGGGTTACGATCTAAAGTATTACATTGCTGCAAATAGGTCAAGTCTCAAGTAAGTAGAATGAAAGGAGGCAATTTAAAACATAGCATATAGCTTAACCTTCCACATTGGGCAATCTTCACTGCAATGTGTTGTACTTACAATACTACAACTCACCTAAAACGTTTACAGCATCTAGAGTCACATTATGAAAACCAAAACTCCACTCCAGTTTAGACAGTTTTGAATGTGCATTGAACATAGCCTGCTGAGAAAAAATAGCACTATGGGACTGATACACGCAAATTCTGCAGCCTATATGATCAACAACTAAGGAATGTGTACAAATGCACATTTCCAATGACAAATAACTTATAACTGCAAGTGCCCACAGAGGTTAGGCACTGTCAAAACTTTAATTGTACAGATGAGAAACATCTGGAAGAAATAGAAAATTTGTATGCAGAGCTGACCAGTGCTCTGCTTGCTGCTGCATCCTCTGCAATTAAAACAACAGGTAAAAAGAATGAAGGTAAATTTAACATTCCTGGCTGGAACTCGGTGGTCAAATCAAAACAC